>Ga0224508_10003890_pt1 | contig 12289 bp, 12 predicted proteins | sample SF_Jan12_sed_USG_4_FD_170157 | JGI IMG/M metagenome (GOLD analysis project Ga0224508, IMG submission 170157) | Sediment microbial communities from San Francisco Bay, California, United States - SF_Jan12_sed_USGS_21 | ecosystem: Environmental > Aquatic > Marine > Sediment | place: USA...
GTTTTTCTTCAACAGCTTGTTGATCTGAACCTCGCGATAATCGCGGTGGTATCCCCATTCGCCCAGGTTGGGTACGTGATCGACGATATCGTTGATGTGGCCGCCGACTTTGTCCCCACTTTCGTAAATGTGGGTCGTATATCCACGCTCGAGCAGCACACGCGCACACTCACTGCCCGCCGGGCCTGCACCAACCACCAGGACTGAGTCGTCCGAACCCGCTTTAGGAAATCTTTCGGGATGCCAGCCGCGACGGTATTCCTCGCCGGCAGTGGCATTCTGTGTGCAGATCATGGGTGGACCGCCAATCTCCCAGCGTGATATGCAGACATTGCAGCCGATGCAGACTCGTATGTCATCGTAACGGCCTTCCTCGATCTTCTTCGGCAGGAATGGATCCGATATGCTGGGCCTGGCAGCGCCGATGATATCAAGCTGGCCCGACCGGATGACGTCGGCCATATTGTCGGCATCTGTGAAGCGGCCCACTCCCAGTACCGGCTTCTTTGATACCTGCTTGATGAATTTCTGCCAGGGCAGCTGATGCCCCGCCTCGTAGAAACGCGACGGCCCGGCATCCTCACCCCATTCCGCAATATCGCCCACGTTGACGTCCCAAACGTCGACAAATGGATCGGCCAGCTCGGTGAACTTCATACCGTCCACTTCGACTTCAACCGCATCCGGTCCATATAGCGTATCGACTGCAAAACGGGTGGCAATGGCGCATTCATCGCCGACAGCCTTCTTCACTTTCTCAAGTGTTTCCACCCAGAATCGGGCCCGGTTCTCCAGTGAGCCCCCATACTTGTCAGTACGCTTGTTGTAATAGGGTGACAGGAACTGAAGCGGCAGATAGGAATGGCCGCCATACACGTAAACGATATCGAAACCGGCATCCCTGGCCCGCTTTGCAGCGTCTACGTAGAAACCCTGGACATCGTTGATGTCGTCCTGGTCCATCTCATGGCAATACGTCAAAGTCTCGAATTCCGAAGCGTACTGGCTGGGACCGCGTGGAGTCTGGCGCGATTCCATACAGGGAGCATGCGAGCCGCCGTACCACAACTCGACGCCTGCGAGCGAGCCGTGATCGTGTATGTGCTTCGTCATCGCACCCAGATTGCGCACATCACCCTCGTCCCAGAGACGTGCCGATACCCGGTGTGTGTCATCGGATTCAGGGTGGATTGAGCAGTATTCCGTATTGATACCACCCCAGCCGCCTTCCGCTTTGATCGCTCGATTGGCAGCCTGGAAACCCGGCCTGTCAGAACCTGCCCCAATGCAGTGAGGTACCTGATAAAACCTGTTCGGCAAAGTCTTGGGGCCAATCTGGATTGGCTCGAATAGGATGTCGTGTTTGCTGTTACGCGCCATTTTTATTCACTCCTTATACTGCACTCCCAAAAACAATCGAACAAAACAAGGCCTGAACGGCCTCTCTGTCGATACCCAGAGTTTACGGTAATTCAATATTTTAGTAATGGAATTCAATTCCTGGCCATCATAACACCGTCTACTGGCAACTTCGAAAGGCGTTCCCGGGACACGAATCGAGGCGCTGGACAAACGGCACCGTCAGGCAATTCCAAAATGCGCCGACGCTGCAGAATCAGCTCCAAGGGAATGGACTGTTCGATACCGGATGCAACTTGCCTTCTGCGTAACGTGAAAATCGAAACGGCTCAAGCAATTCCCTCGTATCTCCGCATACCTCGGCGGCGACCAGTTTGCCAACACCGATCATTTTGTAGCCGTGATTGGAGTCGGCAATGAAATAGCAGTTGTTACGGAATACATCGAACACCGGAAAACTGTCGGGACTAAAAGCACCGATGCCACCCGAAGGTTCTCTTTTGAATTTTGGCAATGTGCCTTCGAATCGTTTTTGGCAATGCGCCAATGCGGACACCCACATATGTGCAAAGTGCTCATCGACGACATAGTGCGGTGATGCAGTGCCATAGGGATCAACCTCGACACTGTCAGGATCGGCGTCGATCTTGAACGGAGCTGCTCCGCCCTGAATGCCGCCAAAATGTAAGTCCGGCTTGTAATAGATACCCCACATTTTGTCGGTCACGAGCGAGCCATCAGCGTCCGAATAAAGTGGTGCGATCGAGTCGACATGAATGACCGGTGGCCAGTTACCATCATTGGTTTTCTGGAGGTCCGGATCGACGCCCAACGTTCCCTCCTGCAACGACCAATACACCCACATTGGAATGTCCGTATGGATTTTGCCGCACCCGTCTTTGACGTCTACCTGCTTTGGTAGCTCCAGTGATTCCCACATGCTTTTCGCCCATGGTCCCGGTGCGACGATCACATAATCGCACTTGATGGTTCCACGGCTGGTTTCGACGGCGCTGATCGCACCGCCGGACGCGCTGCTCTTGAACGCAGTCACTCGGGTGAATGCCTGGATGCGAACCCCTTCTGCCTCTGCTTTAGCGGCCAGGCCATACAAGGACTTTGTGTTGTTAGCATATCCACCGCGTTTTTCGTGCAGCACCGAAGTAATGTCTTTGGCCTGCCAGTCATGCAACAGCGATTTCATGTATTTATCGCAGTCTTTTTCCCCTTCAATCAGGACGGATTCATAGCCAATCGCTTTCTGTTGCTTGGCGATGTCGGCGACGTCATCGGCCATGACCTCCGGACTGATTTGCATGTAGCCTACAGAATGATAGCTGTAGGTGTCAGGGTCACTCTCCCAGACGTCGACGCTGTGGGCCATGAGCTCACGCATCGCCGGTTGAAAATAGTTGTTGCGAACGACACCACATGCGATGCCCGATGCACCAGCGGCGATCGTGTCTTTGTCGATGACGAGGATGTCATTGCCACTGCCGGTGCCGCGTGCTTTCAACTCCAGCGCCAGATGGTATGCAGTGCTCAGGCCATGAATGCCTGCACCAATCACCAGGTATTTGGTCGCAGATGGTAAACTCATTGCTTTGGATCTCCGTGGATGAGATTCGTGCAATGATGTGCCTTTATGTAAGGCCCGGTCAATCGCTCCGCGGTGTCTGCAGCGAATTATTAATCAAGCGGCGACAGGGAGATGGTACGGGCCTTGGGTAGCATGGGAAGCTGAAGTTCTACTATTGAACTACACTCGCGCGCCGCTTATTTCCAAGTATCAAGCAGATTTTCGTGTCAGCGAGCCGTCTGGCAGCAGCATAATTTGAGATGAATCCAGATCAACGCGATTTCGACCTGCGCGCTTCGACTTATAGAGCGCTTTGTCTGCCCTGATAATGACGTCGGTCAGACACGTGTCATGATCCGATATCGTTGCAACACCGAAACTAGCCGTCATCGAAATCAACTCACCATCAATCTCGAACGACGTGTCCTCAAGACGCTGGCAAAGTTCTTCGGCGATCTGCATAGACTCCGGAATATCGGTACCCGGCAATACGATCGCAAATTCCTCGCCGCCCATGCGGGCAAGAATATCCTCACCCCGCCTGTCGTGCTCCAGTATCTTCGCGAAATGGCAGAGTGCCTCATCGCCGGCAGCATGACCGAGCTCATCATTAATAAACTTGAAGCGATCAATATCCGACATGATGACGGACACAGATCGTCCGGTTCTACGTGCGGTTGAGTACGCACTGGATGCCTGCTCAGCAAACCCGCGGCGATTAAGCAGTCCGGTGAGCTGGTCGCGCACCGCAATTTCTCTCATTTGCTCGGAAAGATCCGAGGCAAGCATGAAGATCGCAAACATTGCCACGCCGGTATAGCCGACCGGCAGTGAGATAAAATTTATGCTGCGATATAGAGCGTTATACGCGGCAACAGTCTCGGCGCCTTGCATAAATGCGGCGGTCGCAGCGGCCAGCTGTGAGATCGCGAACAAGACCATGGTGATCGCAATCGCCCACTCCGCCGGCCGTGGATTCTTGCGAAAACGCAGGACCATCGCAGTCGACAGAAACAAGCTGATCGAACCCGCAACGGGCAAAATTCCTGTTCGTAACCCAACGTGCGGACTGCCATAAGTGAACCACACTATGGCCGCAAGGATGGCTCCCGAAAATGGCCAAAGGTTCTCTGGCAGGAATTTGCAGTCAGTACGTTGGCAGTGGCCTCGCATCGCCAGCGTAATGACGACCAATCCGAAAGTACTTACTGTGACCCAATAGGATTCGATATTCGGAAACCAGCCCGCCGCAATGCTGACACACCATTGACCGGTCACTGCGATGCTTGCAAGCGACCAGGTCAGCGCATGCGCTTTATGACCTTGCGTCTTCCACGCCAGGTAAAAGATTGCGGCGAGCATCGCGCTGGTCATAGCCATCGCAATGAGCATGTAGGTATCCGGAGAGGTCACGTTTCGTTTTTATCCGCCATCATTTGGAATAGCGATTGTGCCTATTGAGATATCACATATCCTTGACGTGGTCCACGTAAGTTAACGTGACACGGACACAAGCTCTTGAATTAGTGATAATTTTCCGGCCATAATAAGTTTAGTCGTCCGCCCAGGTTTCGTGTTTAGGTAAATCGTCATTGATCTCATGCCACGGAGCGACAGAGCCCACGAACTGGTGATACGCCGGCGGATGCGGAGGATTTCCATCAACCGTGCCCATGGCCAGGTAAATCATGTCCGGCTCAGGCTTTGAAATACAGCCGAGCTGCGAGCCACATATTTCGCAAAACAGTCGGTCATTCTTAGCAGACGACGCAAATGTCTTTAGCGATGCGTTTCCCGTCGTCCATTTCAGGGCAGCGCGCCTTACGCCGGCAAATGTGACAAAGGCAGCACCATGTAATTTGCGACACATCGAACAATGGCAATGACTGAGATCAGTGATTTCACTATCAACTTTGAATCTCAACGCACCGCACTGGCAACCCCCTTCAATCATTAGTAATTCCTCCGACATCTTCGACTAAGGCGTTGAGCGACACGAGTTCAGATCCTATGGTGACGGCAGCACGTACCAGATCACAGCCAGGAAATGGCATGCTGCGCCTCCCAGTACAAAGGCATGCCAAATAACGTGATGAAAATACATTTTCTTCGCCATGTAGAAGCCTGCTCCGACCGTGTAGCAAAGGCCACCCGCCACTAACCAAGTGACGCCATTTCCACCAATAACATCGAGCAACTCAGGCGTTACAATCACCATCAGCCATCCCATCAAAAGATAACTGGCGAGCGATAATCGTGGGTGCTGATAACCGTGCCAGAGCTTGCTTAGAATTCCCAGCGCCGCCAAAGCCCACATGCCCGCGAATAACCACCAGGCAGTCGTCGTTCCCATTGCAACAATCAGGAACGGGGTGCTGGTGCCGGCAATCAGCAAATAGATCGCACAATGATCCAGCAATTTGAACAGATGCCGGTGCGCTGAAGTGTGCAAGCCGTGATACAAGGTGGAAGTCAGGAACAAGCCGATCAGACTGGCGCCGTAGATGCTGCTGGCGACAACCCGCCGTGAATCGTCAACCCCGATTGATAGCGATAACATCCACCACAAACCGGCAATGCTCAGTACCAGGCCGGCGCCATGGGTAACTGCGTGAACAATCTCTTCAGTCGGCGTGTATTTTGCCAGTGCGTGTTGAATAATTGTCTGTCCGGTGGCCTAAGATGAGCCCGCGCAGCGTATATTACTTCAACCAGCGGAAACAGGATGGACGACCTTTTTCCAAACAAGGAGCGAAGATGAGCATTGAGACCATGACCGGCGGTTGCCTGTGTGGCGCAGTACGCTATGAAACAACGGCCGAACCGTTCGCGATCAATTATTGCCATTGCGCGAGCTGTCGCAAACACAATGGCGCGCCAGTCGTCATGCTCGCCGGCTATCATGCAGAAAACGTCAAATTCAGCGGCGAACAACGAAAAACGTACGAATCCTCACCCGGTGCGACGCGCGCCTTTTGCGGCAATTGCGGCACACCGCTCACCTGGGAAGGCGATGGCGGCGAGCTTGGGCCGATTATCGAGTTACATATAAGCACCTTCGACAATCCCGAATTAATGGTGCCGACCTCGCACGCTTTTGAACCCGAACGCCTGTCATGGTTGGAGATTGCTGATAACTTGCCGCGCTACGAGGGATTTGCAGAATTGAGCCGGCTGTTACATCATGGTCCCGCCGAAACTGGCTAGCATCAAATCGAACCGGCCGTCGCACCATCCCTGTATTCGCGCAGGCCGCGAATCTGCATGACGGCAAAAATCAAAACAGCAATTGCCACGACGTCGACGAATACTGCACCAATCGTAGAAAATGACCGGAAGTACAAGGCACCGAGCACAACGCTGCCCGCTACCCAGAGTAAATCACCAACAATAATTGCAACGATTTCCCAGGTTCTGACCTTGCCGGTACGGACGATGTTGCCAAGCTGTGCGGCGAAGAAGAGCAGGAAGATGCTGACGGCGTAAACTTCTCCCGTTCCGGGCAGACCCACCTGCTCTGCCACCCAATTGGCGGTTAGCAACATAGCGACAGCAGATGTTGCCGAAAAAATCGCATTAAATTTGAGGCCCTTCATTAGCAAAGCGTTGGATGGTTTCATAGCTGACTCCACTTTAAAATAATATAGTACTTTAAAAACATATAGTAATTTGCTAAAGTTGTCAACCATGACGAAACGCAGCTATAAACAGAATTGCGCGCTGGCGCTGGCAAGCGACCTGGTCGGGGAACGGTGGTCCTTGCTTCTCATCCGGGATTTGCTGACCGGACCCAAACGCTACAACGAGTTGGGCCAGTCGCTGCAAGGCATGGGAACCAATCTGTTGGCGGCACGCCTCAAGCAACTGGAGGCGGCCGGGATTGTTGAGAAAACTGAAGTCGGTGCCGGTGGGCATGCTTACGCCCTGACAGCAATGGGTCGTGCGCTGGAACCCGCCGTTCTCGCGCTCGCCAGGTGGGGACTGACCTACCTGCCCGACAAGGTTGAAGGCTATTACCACCAGGACGACTGGGACCTGGTCGCATTGAAGGCAGCATTTGAGCCGCAACGTTCGGCCGGTCTGACAGTCCGTACGCAGTTTATATCCGACGACATCTCCGCTTGGGTTGAAATCCGGGATCAGGAAATGAACATCGGCCTCGGTGTATCGGAAGAACCTGACATTACTATCGACGGCACGATTGAGGATCTTTTTGTTGATGCAAAAGATCCTGTAGCACTAATGACATCCGGATCGCAGAAGAAACTTGATCAGTTCATGTCCTCGTTCGCGCTTTGATACAAGAGCAATTCAAGAACTATTTTCGAAAATCGATTTCCATTTCTGCGGCCACATAAAACACCGTGGCATACGCCGCGGTTATCAGGCGCATATCTTCAGGAATGATTTTGTCGAACGTGTCATTCGGCGTGTGGTGATACATGAAATAGTCGTTCGAATTCTGCATGAAGTTCAACGCCGGCATTCCTGCCCTGCCAAGCACACTCATGTCTGAAGCACCGGTAGCATCATTCGCATCGCTCCATTCGATACCGAGCGGTGCTACAAGTTTGTGCATCTCCCGCACGATTGGTAGCGATGTCTCTCCTACGCCGGAAATCAAGGTATGTGCCCTGCCCCCACCGCCGTCCACTTCGGCGCCGAGAATATGATTGTCCAGTTCGTCTTTGTGTTCCTCGTAATACGCGCGCACGCCAACCAGGCCGATTTCTTCCGCAGCAAATAACAGAACACGAATGCTTCTGTTGGGGCGTTGTTCCATTTGACCGATCATGGCAGCCGCGGCCATCATAGATCCGATCCCTGCACCATCATCGATCGCACCGGTTCCTTCGTCCCATGAATCCAGGTGCGCGCCAAGTACCAGGTAATCATCAGATCCGGAGCGTCCCGTGATTTCACCGATGACGTTTGCGCCCCTGACTGGACCAGTGATCTTCGAGGTCATGTTCATTTTAAGAACCACTGGCTCGCCCCGTTTCATCATGTTCTGAATGAGGATAGCGTCCGGCGGCGAAATCGCGGCCGCTGGAATCTTCCTGACGCCATCTTCATAGCCGTATCCGCTACCGGTGTGGGCATAGCGATTACTGTCGGTACCGACCGAGCGAATGATGACGGCGTCGGCTCCGCGCTTCGCAGCGACGACGTGACCGCGACTTCGCGCCTGAGTCCCTTTGCCATAGCCTGCCATTCGTGGTTCGCCGGGTTGCGGCACGTAGTCCGCCATGCTGTAAGACACATAAGCAATCTTGCCTTTCAGGCTGTCGCCTTCGGGCACCGCTTCCAGGTCTTCCAGGGTCGGAAAATCAGCGAGCTCACCGACCAGGTCCCCGTTGGTGCCGACGCTGTAACCCAGCGCAGTCATGACCACGTTATGCGGATACGGCGAGACGATTTCTGCGTTCGCGTCGCCACGAATCCAGCCATGCTCAATCGGCACCTCTTCGGTCCAGACGCGATCAAACCCGAGTTCCTTGAATTTCGCTTGCGCCCAGGCAATCGCGCGCTTGTCGCCTTCAGTACCAACCCGACGAGGACCAACTTCCGTGGTTAGGGATTCGACGATATCGACAGACAGATCATCCAGTAGCGCTCTCTCGCGGAGCAGGACTGCATTGTTTGAGATTTCGAGTGGAATGATGTCGTTGTTGACATGTACATCTTCCGCAATCGCGAATCCGCTCAAAAGTACCAACCCTGCAATTACGGTATTTATTGTCTTCGTCAGCATGTCGTTCCAGTTCGTCGTAAAAACCCCAGCGGGCGATTCTAACGACTTGCTGCCCGGCCGGTAAGACATACATAAGAAAAGGGGACCGCATAGCGATCCCCTTTCTAATCGCGGCTGAAGCCGCTCCTACTGTCGAGAGGGACTAGTATGTAGGGCCACTCTCATACTCCAACCCGGCTTTGCCGGCCTGTTCTTTAACCGCTTCGTAAAGCTTCTGGTCCAGTGAGTCTTTCATGCCACCGGCCTCGTCAACTTTCTTGGCGATGTAGCCATCACGGTCGACCGACAACGCCTGAATCTGACGCTTCAGGTCTGCACGTTCGTCGGCCAACCGCGCGACATAAGCGCTCTGTTCAGCGGGAGCCATTGGTTTCAACGCCGCAGGCAAATCCGCTGTCTCGAGGTCGTCCAGTTCCACGGCGCCACTTGCAACCGCATCGACCAGCTCATTCTCGCCAAGCAGGTTCGCCCTGCCGCCGACTGCTGCGTTGAAAACACCGCGGCGGGCGCGTGACTCAACCGAGGCAGTAACTTCCAGCTTGTCAGTCGCGGCCACTTTGTTCAGCATGCGTTCTTTCTCTTCCTCGCTGCCGTAGTAAAGCCGCGTGTCGTCAAGCTTTGCAGACAACTCAGCGATCTTCGCGTCGAACGGTGAGGTAAATGCAACTGCACCACCTGCCTGCTCGACCTGGAAGAAGCTCCCTTGGCCAAGACTTGCGATCTGCGTCCACGCGGGAACTGTCGTCGGTATATCGCCGCATTGAATCGTGTTAATGACGATGCCCTTCTCATTCGCGGCTGCGACGATGGCCGGATAACGTACTTCGTTATAGTCCATGTGCGGCGGCGCATCACCGACCAGGAATACGGCCTGGTACGCGTGCTCGCCTTCACTCCAGGACATTTGATGAACGGCGTCATAAAGCGCTTTGTTAACGCTCTCCGGTGAGTCGCCACCGCCACCTGCTTCGAAGTCCATCAGCGTTGCATAGACCGAGTCGAGATCGTCAGACAGATCCACAACCTTCGTGACGTACTGATCACCACGATCACGATAGGCCACGAGGCCGATACGAATTTCCGGCGTCGGCTGTGCCGATGCCATCGTTGTCGCTATCGACCAGATCTTCTCTTTCGCGGTCTGAATCAGGCCACTCATACTGCCAGTGGTATCCAGTACGAATACAACATCAACTTTCGGATTCTGACTCGCAGTAATGTGATGGTTGACCGGCGGGTTCACCGGAATGTTTTTCGCCATGAGTTGCGGGTAGTAAATCACCGCACCCAGGGTCAGTAGAAAAAGGGCGGTGCCCAGTACTTTGGTTTTCATGTTCAGGTTCCTCATTGACTAAACAGTTGCGTAAGCGCTTTGTCGGCCTGACGTCTTGCGCGCTCGAAGGGTTCGTTTTCAACAGCAGCGTTTTTGATGCCGCGCGGCTTGCGTTTGACTGACGACGGGATCGCGACGAAAAGAGCCTGCACCAGGAAGAAACACCAGGTGGCCAGGAATACACTGCCCGATTGACTGATGGCCCAGACGGCTGCCGAGATACTCAGGGCACTAAGCCCCAGGTCCATCAAGGCCGGCAGGACGCCAGAGTAAAAATAGAGGGAGCGCACCAGCCACATCGCACCGACATGAATCAGCAGGTATAGCGGCAGCGGGGGAGCCACCCACCATGTAACAGCAGCCAGTGCACTCCAAAGCGCAAGTGTCGTAACACGCCCTACCCGTTCCTTGCTTCTGCTGAAGAGGTACAGGAGATAGGCGAGTCCCAATGCAGGGATGACGAAGCGAATGACACTCATAAAGCCAACAAACGGAGTCAGCGTCGCGATCATTGCACTCGCAAAAAATGCGAAAACAGCTGCAACGATGACGCCGTGAAAAAAGGAGGGCCGTTTCATGACGAAGTCCTCGCGTTTTTCTCGCGGAGAAACGCAATCTCGACTTCATCGTCGCCGACATTCATCTCGCGGGCCATCCATGCGATATCATCAAATTCAGAACTGCCGTCAGGATGTGACGGTGCGCGGTGTGCGAATAGCTCTGCTTTTTGTCTCAGGCTATCAAGCATCGCTCGATTCTCATCCAGCGTTGCTCGCTGCTCCTCAAGATACGTGTCGTTTGCTGCGAATTTGGAATTAAGACGCTTCAGGAGTCGCTCTGCTTCGAGTTTCTTCTTGATCAGGTTCTTCGCAAGAATTTCCTTGTCCGATTCGAAACAGAGATCGAGTTGTCCGTTGATCTCTGTGATCGTCGACTCAAGCTCATTCTTGCGTACTGACAATGCCTCCTGGTCATGCGCACACAGGATGATGCGTTGCTCAGTTTCGGCCAGATCATCCTCCATATCGCGGATGGCCTGTTTCAGTAGTTGCTCGGGCTCCTCAATCTGATCCAGAACGGCGTGAAAGTCCGCCTTGACGAGCCGCGAGATGCGGTTAATTAAAGCCATGGTGTTGCCTCCTCATGTCGATATATTCGATGGAGGCATGTTAGGCAGGGACCGCCTGACTAATAAGACATGCTTTGGTAAAACCTGCGACCGCAGGTTTACAGGATTTTTACATTGGCCTGATTCGGGGACAGTTACCTTAATTACTGAAAAGCACCGAATGGTGCTTTTCAGTAATTAAGGTAACTGTCCCAAGAATCAGTCGCCCGGATGATAGGTACTGGTAGCCCGTCGCTCCACATCTTCCCTATAGTAGGCAACGTCCTTGAACTCACGATCCGCATAACGCTGCGCCTGGTCGTCGAAATGTGGTGACGCAGGATCGCCGCTCTGGCCGCCCGCAAGCATGCTCTTGGCTTTCACTTTGTCACCAAACTCGACCACGGCCACGAAGCTGTTGCCGGTCGTACCGTAAATGCGCTTTGTACCCGGGTATCGTTGGGCACCGAATGATGCCAGGGCACCCCAGGTTGCGGATGCCATGCCGATCGGCAGAGACGGTGCATCATCGTTGAAGGGTTGCCGGATATCACCATTCAGTCGCTGATAACGATTAACTTCTCCCCAGGGCGTATTCCACAGACCAAAGTCTGTCTGAAGCATGGCAACAGTTTCGGTGAAAATGCGCAGCCGTTCTTCATGATTAGGCCCGGTGCCCAATTCGCTCATTACTTCGATGAACGACGCATCGGACATCTCATCCGGAATCTCGCCACGTTCATAGAGTGCGGTGCCGTAGAAGTGTGCGAGCGTCATAGCGACCGAGTCGGCAGACACCCGGTAGTCCCAGTCACGCAATACGTCAATGGCGTCAGTGACGACAGCTGGAGTCTCCCCTGCCTGTTCATAGGCCTCGATCAGACCAGGAACAAGCTGTTCAAATCCTGGCAGATAGGTGTCATAAGCAGCCTCAATCAATTTGTCGAGCGTCAGGCCGGATATGTCTGTCAGGACCTGAACCGCATGCAGGCCCCGATAGTTTTCCGGGTCCGGCGCCATGTAAGTCGGATAATCCGCACGTTTCGGACTGTATTCCGCCGCCGACGTAAACGGCGTCGAATTACAGTTTTGTATCCAGCCGTTCTCCGGATTCAAAACGGTGACGATTTCATCGACAGTGTGCAGACCCTGCCA
>Ga0224508_10003891_pt1 | contig 12286 bp, 8 predicted proteins | sample SF_Jan12_sed_USG_4_FD_170157 | JGI IMG/M metagenome (GOLD analysis project Ga0224508, IMG submission 170157) | Sediment microbial communities from San Francisco Bay, California, United States - SF_Jan12_sed_USGS_21 | ecosystem: Environmental > Aquatic > Marine > Sediment | place: USA: California...
GACATTCATCAGAATCGTCTCAACGCGGTTGCTCGACAGCTCAACGAGCGGCCGAGGAAGACCTTGGGTTATTATTCACCGGCGGAGAAGTTTAATGAGTGTGTTGCGTCGACCAATTGAAACCGCAGTCGGTTTGAGCCGTTCATCATAAGATTCCCAGCGTCAGCTTTTCGTGTTCGAGAACCTAAATTCAGGATATTCGTAATTTCGCGATATTCTCCCAAACAGCCCTGATTTCCGGCTAAGGTGCAATGCATAGAGTTCGCTACGTGTCCACGATGGGGAGCAAAACACCGAAAAGCCAGTTAGCGAACGCGCAGCCCGCTTTTTTCATTCCAGGCAGCATGAACTACTTCGAGGGAAAATCGAGGCATTGATTCTGCTTTCGAATTGAAGCCCGTTTTTTCGGGGATATCTGCAAACAACGCTCGCTTATCCCTGACGGCCAGGCTGACGGAATCGGCGATACCGATTCCATGACCTGCATCATTCAATCACGCCTCGATTGGCTCTATATTCTCGGAGCCGGTCATTACCTTTGTAACTGCGGATAAATGATAGCCACTGAATCGCTAAAGACTGCTAAAACTACCGTTTTTCACACCCGCGGTATCACCAAGGTCTACCAGATGGGTGAAGTGCAGGTTCACGCTTTGCGCGGTATCGACCTGGAACTGGATGAAGGCGAATTCATCGTTCTGCTGGGGGCATCGGGCAGCGGTAAATCAACGCTGCTGAATATTCTCGGCGGCCTGGATGTGCCCAGCAGCGGCACGGTGCAATACCAGGATCACGATCTCAGCACCTTCAAGGAATCGGTGCTCACACGTTATCGGCGCGAACACGTCGGCTTCGTATTCCAGTTTTACAACCTGATCCCCAGCCTGACCGCGCGCGAGAACATCGCGCTGGTCACCGAGATTTCCAGTAAGCCCCTGCCGCCGGACGAGGCACTCGAACTCGTCAACCTGAGTGACCGTGCGAACCATTTTCCGGCGCAGTTATCGGGTGGCGAACAGCAGCGCGTGGCCATCGCCCGTGCGATTGCCAAGCGGCCGGATGTATTACTGTGCGACGAACCGACCGGCGCGCTGGATATCAAAACCGGCATCGTGGTGCTGGAGGCGCTGGCGAAAGCTAACCGGGAACTGGGCACCACCACCGTGGTGATAACACACAACGTCGCGATCGCCGATATGGCCGACCGCGTCATCCATCTTAGCGATGGCAAAATTTCGAATATCGAGATCAACTCGCGCAAAAAAGCGCCTGCGGAATTAAGCTGGTAACAAGATGAGAGCACTGAACCTCAAACTCTGGCGCGACCTGTGGCATTTGCGCGGTCAGTCCGTCGCCATCATCGCGGTGATGGCCAGCGGGGTCGCCTGCTTTATCATGTTCATGAGCACGCTGGACTCGTTGCTTCTAAGCCGCGACCTGTATTACAGCGAAAACCGTTTCGCCGACATCTTCGTGCCGATCAAGCGCGCGCCGGAATCGGTCGCCCGACGAATCGCCACGATCGATGGCGTAGACAAGGTCGATACCCGCGTTGTGGCGCCCCTGACGATCGACATCGAAGGTTTTTCCGAACCTGTCGTCGGCACCGTAACCTCCATTCCGGACAACGGCGAATCCTTGCTCAACCGGCTCTACCTGCGTGCCGGGCGGCTGATCGATCCCGGACGCAACGACGAAGTCATCATCAGCGAATCCTTCGCCAAAGCGCACGATTTCAGGCCGGGCGATCAGCTACATGTCATCATCAAGGGCAAACGCAAACAACTGCGTATCGTCGGCACCGGCGGATCCCCTGAATTCGTTCACCAGCTGCGCCCCGGTGGCATGTTTCCCGACTACGAACGCTACGGCATCCTGTGGATGGGCCGTACGGCGCTGTCACACGCCTACGAAATGCAGGGCGCATTCAATTACGCGGTGCTGACGCTGACGCGCAACGCCGATGAAAAAGCCGTGATGGACCGTATCGACGGGATCCTGGGGCGTTATGGCGGCATCGGCTCTTTTGCCCGTGAGCACCAGCCCTCGCATCGGTTCCTCGCGCAGGAACTCGAACAGCTGGAAAACCTGTCCGGCCTGTTTCCGATTATATTCCTGGGCGTGGCAGCCTTCCTACTGAACGTCGTCATCACCCGCCTGGTCGGCACCCAGCGCGAGCAGATCGCGGCCCTGAAAGCGTTCGGCTATGCGAACGCTACCGTCGCTTGGCATTACCTGCAGATGGTCATGCTGATCGTACTGGCCGGTATCGTGTTCGGTATCGCAGCCGGCGCCTGGCTCGGCGCGATGCTCAGCGAAATCTTCGTGGAGTATTTCCGGCTGCCGTTCGTGTATTTCGAAATGCATCCACTGCGCATTGTCCAGGCCAGCCTGATCACCGTGGTCTCAGGTCTGCTGGGCACACTGGCCGCGGTGCGCGCCAGCGTGCGTCTGAAACCGGCCGAAGCCATGCGCCCGGAAGCGCCGACCGTCTACCGCACATCGTTGATAGAAGAACTGGGGTTGAAGCGTCTGTTGTCGACGCCCACCCGCATGATTTTGCGTAATCTCGGCCACAAGCCGGTCAAGTCACTATTGTCGGTGTTGGGGATCGCGCTGGCTGTCGGTATGCTGATGACCGGCCGCTTCCAGGAAAACAGCACCAACTACATGGTGGACCTGCACTACGGTCTGTCGCAACGAGATGACCTGGCAGTCGGGTTCAACGAGGCGACTTCGCACCGCGCACTCACCGAACTGCAAAGCCTGCGGGGCGTCGAGTATGGAGAACCGGTGCGCACGGTACCGGCGAGACTGCGTTTCGAGCACCGCGAGTACCGGGTCTATATCTCAGCGTTCGAACCGGGGACGACGATCAAGCGCCTGGTCGATAGCGATCTCAATATTGTCGAATTGCCGCGCAATGGCATCGTACTGAACGAGTACCTGGCGGAGGAAATTCTCCGAATCGAGACCGGCGAATTGCTCAGCGTGGAAATCCTCGAAGGCAGCATGCCGGTTCGGCAGGTTCCCGTGGTCGCCTTGATCCGGCAGGACCTCGGTCTCGGCGCCTACATGGACCTCGACGCACTCAATCGCCTGATGCAGGATGGCGACGTCATCTCGGGCGCCTATCTCTATATCGATGAAAAACACGCTGACGAAATCTATCAGCACCTGAAGGACCGACCGAAAATCGTCGGTTCCGTAATCCGAACCCAGGAAATCGAAAATTTCCACCGCACCATGGACGAGACCATGCTGTTCTGGACTTTCGTGGCAACCCTCTTCTCCGCGGTTATCGCCGTGGGCGTGGTCTACAATAGCGCGCGCATCACGCTGACAGAGCGTAGCCGCGAGCTGGCGAGCCTGCGCGTACTGGGTTACACGCGTGGCGAAATCTCTTATATCCTGCTTGGCGAACTGGCATTGCTGACCCTGACAGCCATACCGCTGGGCCTGTGGTTCGGACACGAGCTGTGCCGTTATATCGCCACCAGCATTGGCAACGAAATGTACCGCGTACCCCTGATTCTCGAGCCTTCCACCTATGCTTTTGCCGCGCTGGTGGTATTGGTCGCCGCCGCCGTTTCGGCCTTGCTGGTACGCCGCCGGCTTGACGAACTCGATCTGATTGAAGTGTTGAAAACAAAGGAATAACGATGAACGTACAATGGCAAAGACGCATCACCTGGTTGGCTGTACTGTTGCTAATCGTGGCTGCCCTGGCATATGGATTCAGGCCCCAGCCACGCCTGGTCGACATTGTCGAGGCGAAAAGCGCGCCCATGCAGGTCACCATCCAGGAAGAGGGCAAGACCCGCGTAATCGATCGCTACATCATCACTGCACCCGTCGCCGCCACCACCGGCCGCGTCGACCTGGAAGTGGGCGACCTCATCGAGAAAGACGAAACTCTTGTCAATATCAACCCGCTGCAATCGCAAGCGCTCGACCCTCGCAGCCGGGCCGAGGCCCGCGCCCGGGTCTCCGCCGCGGAAGCCTCGTTGAGCGCCGCTGAACAGAACGTCAGTGCTGCACGTGCCGAAGCCGACCTGGCCGTCACGGAACTGGCGCGACTCGAGCCGCTCGTGGAAGCGGGTCACATCTCTGCAGAAAAACTCGACCAGGCCAGAGCCGTCAAGCGCAGCACTGAAGCTGGCCTGCGCTCCGCCTTGTTCGCCGTGGACGTTTCCAAATACGAACTCGAGGCGGCGCGCACGGCACTGCGTTACACGGGAAACACGTCGTCGGATCCAGAAGATATCGTGCGAGTCACCGCGCCCGTAACTGGCAGGATTCTAAAACTGAATCAGGAATGCGAAGGCGTGGTCAGCCGCGGCCAGCCCCTGCTGGAAATCGGCGATACCCGCTCGCTGGAAATCGAGACCGATGTCCTCTCCGCGGACGCGGTGAAAATCAAACCGGGCATGCCCGTCCTGTACGAACGCTGGGGCGGCGAGAGACCGCTTACCGGCCAGGTGCGGCGTGTGGAGCCGGTCGGCTTCACCAAGATCTCCGCCCTGGGCGTGGAAGAACAACGTGTGCTGATCATCTCCGACATCACCTCGGAGGCCAAACTATGGCATACACTGGGCGATGGCTATCGTGTCGAGTCCCGCTTCATACTCTGGGAAAACGAGGACGTACTGCAAATCCCAGCCAGCGCACTGTTTCGTGTTGACGATAAGTGGGCTTTGTTTGTCATGGAAAACAACAAGGCCAAAAAACGTCGAGTCGAAGTCGGGCAGCGTAACGGACTATCCGCACAGATACTGGATGGTTTGGCAACGGGTGAAGCCGTGATTACACACCCGGATAAAACAATTGAAGATGGTATCGGAGTAAAAAGAAGGTGAGGAAAAATTCAATCTGTTAATCGGGGGAATTGAGGGGGCACACACTTTAAAAGCAGAGGGACACATCCTGCGCGCAACAAATACGATAATGTCCAATATTGTGAGAGTCCGCTTTGGGTCGTAAATCGCCGCTGATCCTTTGAGTTTGAGCGGCAGCTTTCTCGTAAGCGGACTCTCAGCGAATCCTGGCAGGAGGCAATCTTCGGCCACTAACGGACGTTGGGTAAATTACTCTCGAGCATCAAATCTCCGGTTCATGAAATTGCTGGAGTTGATATAAAAGAGTACAGTATTTCAAAAACAACAAACATCATTGGTATGAATTTGGCCAAATATGCGTTTGTTATCTGGGTTACAGTTTGAGGGGGATCAGCATGGAGTTTCAACTACCAACTTTAAAACTTTTGATAGTTATCAATATTACCCTTTGGCTCACTGCTTGTGGTGGCAGTGGCAGTGGCGGAGGCGGTGGTACAAATAGTGGCCCAGAAACCTATTATGGATTCTTTATTGATGACGCGGTAGAGGACCTGATCGTCGAGGCTGCGAGTGGATCGGTGCAAAGGACCGATGAAAACGGCGTATTCAGTTTCACCCTTAACGACCCGCTCACCTTCAAGATAGATGACCTCGTCCTCGGTTCCATTCCCTCTGGATTGGAGCGCATCACGCCGAACGAACTCAACAGCCCCAACCTGGGTAACCAGGTCTTTCGCTTTGTGCAAGCCATGGATACGACACCGGGTACGCCCGGAATCGATCTCAGCGGCCTCGATTTACCCAGTACGCCGATCAATTTCAGTCAGTCGAACAGTTTCTTTGAGAATGATCCTGCCGTAATCGCTGCGTTGGCGGCGTCACAGGCCGCAGGAGCCACGGGAGTGTTGATCGACCGCCTGATTGCACGGGACAACTTCCTTGCCAGCACAAATCGAATCATCATTCAGACGGATTTCGAAGACTTGGTAGCCTACCCGGTATCCGCTTCGGGGACAAACGAACCCTGCCTGGTGTTTTTCAACGCTGACTTAAGTGGGGAGAGCGTTTGCCGCGATGATATCGTCGCTGATCCGGCCAACGCGGCGGAGAATTTCACATGGCTTATCGACAACGCCTTGTTAGTCGCGGATATCGATGCGGATACTCAGGTTACGTTCACTAAAAACGGTACTACCGGCAACCGGATTCATGCCACCGTGGCAACCGAGTGCTTGACCTGTGATCCCAATCTTGCCCCCACAATCGAGGTCGAGTATCAGACGTATTACACGGCATTGCCAATAAACGCGGTCGATTTCAGTGGACAGGTATTGACCCTATCGAGTGGTAATGGCACTACTACTGCCACCTTCGCAGCGAACGGTACGGTCAGTTTTAGCAGCAATATCGGAGTTGAGACCGCAAACTGGTCCGTCAATACAGTTAACAACGTACTACTGCTGGAAGGTACGGGAAGTCCAGGCGCTCTCGACCTTAGCTTCACAAAAGCCATATTGATCGATGGTAGTGTCAACAATGGTCAGTTTGCCGTGCTGAATGCTTTAGTAGACGACACGAACAACGATGGCATCGTCGATCAGGCCGAGTTTGATATCAATGGTGTTTATGATGGTGTAGAGGTTCAGACTTCGACACCATAACAGCCAATAATTGTGTTACTAGGTCGTTTTATTCTGACAGTGATTCGTCCATACGTACTCCCTTAATAAAGAGAGCTCTAATATATTAACTAAGAGTAGTTAAGGGCATTCTTTCGTTTGCCTATCGCCACTGATTATCCGAATCAGTGGGGTTTGGATTCTCCAAAGGAGACGCTCAATAAACTGATGTTAGCGACAGTCTTCGGCCAGAAACAGACCTTCGTACTAACTATCGTGACAGGATTTCTTTTATTTCCTGGTCATCCAGTTAGTGATCTAAATCGACTGCGCAAAAAAACATGATCTACACAAGAGGGGATCCAATACGACTTATTGCAAACAGGGATTAGAAATAGTGTATTGACGTTATCTTTTTCAGGTTTTATTGATTGAGGGCATTAGTTTCGTATCTTCAAAATTAGAAGTGGTATTTTTTAAAGCTGAACAGACCCCTGCAATCGCTAGCAGTCTATTAATCGTGCACTTTACTTCTCCTATCGCTATGGTCTGAGATGGACTCATATATCCTTCTTTGAAGGGCACCAGGCTATCATTTTCTATTAAATAGGTGCCATTGGTTGAATTTAGGTCGCGAAGCCAAATTCGTTCATTTTTAATTTTCATCGCGGCATGTCGTCTGCTGACAGTGGAAGAATTTATATAGATATGGTCTTCTATATAAACGTCACCTTCTCTGCCTATGATATAAGTTTGACCGTCTATGAGTCCGAAATCCTTGCCCAATCTATTACTCATCTAAGCCCTGCTCCAATACCGTTTATTAATGTTTATGAACCACCAGATTCAGTAGCTCGACAATGAAACCCTAAAGAGCTTTGGCTGGAGTCACAATAGCTCGTGACGGTGTTTAACAGTTTTTAACATTTCAACTTGTTTCATCGGTTGCCAGTTTAAAGTGTAGGGAACCGTGTTCGAAATGATTAGCAAGAAATCGATCTAGCCCAGACACCATGTTTACGATTTGGGCGCACATTGCCAGATATATGACCTATGCATTTTGGATAGACCCCAAGAAATGGGCAATTTTTTCGATTACATGGCATATGCCAGCCTCACGGGGCGAAAGACGACATAATAAATAGTAGACACTTAAAAATGCAGAGTTGAGTGGCGACTTTCTGCCAGGAACAGTCATATCGACACCTCTTTTGAGTCCTCCCCGCGCAAGCGGAGAACTTGCAATGGTGGCGCGTTTCAAGTTTCCCGCTTGCGCGGGAATGACTCTAGATTAGTTTAATCGGGTGGCGGTTCTGGGTCGTTAGCTGACCTCTAGTCTTTCTGTTTGAGTGTCTGCTTTAACCTATTCTTTCATGCAAACTTGGACGCCCGGTAACCGATATGCATCCAGTAAGAGGCAAAACCGCCAAACCTGCAGTCATCTCACGGTTTCCAGGTTTCGGGAGTCGGCTCGGTAGCCTTGCCAATTTCGATGCGCTTGCGGGTACCCTCACGTTGAAACTGGTTGCTTGCATCGGGTAATTCCTGCGCGAGTTCGGCAATACGCAAACGTTCGGTTTGCGGCACGATACGCCCGGCGTCCTTGAGCCCCTGGTGGCGTGCCCAGGCAGCGTATTTCTTGTTGACCTGGTGTGGTTGATAAACACTGACCGTATCCGGAACAATATCGTATTCAAGCGTCAGTGCGCCGTCAGCCGCGGCGGCGGCGATTAACTCCTCTCCAGCCACGGTCCGCGCGATAATGGCGTTGGTGCCGGGGTCGTCGACGCTACCTTCTCGTGTTGGCGATCCTCCAACCCAGGTATCCAGGGCAGCGACGTCAGCCGCTTCGCCAATCGCATCCGGACAGATTTTGCAACGAAACGGAAGCTGCCAGGTAGTCTCGTCCTCACCCCAATAATCGATGTAGTGAAATTCCTGCGCCTTGTTTCCGGTCTCGACCCGGGTCGGACCCGGGCAGCCACGACCACGGTAGCGCAAGCCGGTAACCTGGTCCGGAACAATACCCATGCGTTTATAGAACGCTATTGTTCCCTGCGGTGTGCCGTATCCACCGCATACCAGTGTCAGCCAGTACTTGACCAGTTTGTCGACGCGTTCATCCTGTTTGGCATAATTCCTGAGCGCGGAGATATCGCAGGGCTTACCGATAAAGGCAAAAGGCTGGTTGCGATCGAGCACCTCGCCAATATTATTCAATGGCGCCGCCGGCCCGTAGCGCGAGCCCGCGGCCTCGATCACATCGGCCTCACTAAAACTCAATGCGCGTTCGCCGAAACTCGGTTCGGTGCTCGATGTCTTGACATGCAGGATAAAATCGACACGTTTCGATTCGAGCAGATAAACCCCGAGTGCGGTCAGCACCCCGCCGGTTGATCCTTCAAAGCGTATTTCAGGATCACCCGCCCAGGCGCGCACCATGCGCCGCCACGGGCCCCAGACATTGTCCTGGTGGGTATCCCCTTCGACCAGTCGCTCGGGCAACCCTTCGATTCGGGTGCCAGGGCAAACCGCGTAAATCCGGTCGACAGTTTCATCATCGAGTTCAGCTTCGACTACCGGTGCCAGGTAACCGTTCAGGGTCTTGGTAACCCTGACCCGGTCCTTACCAGCCACGGACTGGCATAACCCGCAGCCGATACAAAGCCCCTGTTCGACAATCGCGTACAGGCGTTCGGTCGGCGTTTGAACATCACTCATAGTCCGCTCCCATGGCATCGCGCCAGAGCTGCTGAATGGCTGCCACGGCATGCTCGGAATATTGTGATTTTTCCGCATCGATCATCAACGGCCCGGATTCGTAGGCGCGACTGCTCAATCCCTGTTGCACCAGTGCCATGACCGAACTGTCTTCGCGGAAGGTGGTTGCCGCGTGATGTCGAATCAACTCTCGTTCCCAATCGGCCAGCTCCGGACTCGGAAAATACCAGTCGACCGTGAGATGGGTTCGATCGACAGCAAGGGGCGTCCAGTTCCAGCAATGCATGCGACCGCCCGGGTAACTCTGGAATGAAAAATTCGGCCATAGCCACCAGGCGACAAAGTCGGTTGCGCTCGTATCCTCGAAAGCGTAAACCCGCTTCTCCCCCGACTGCGAGCCCGACAAATGCTTCTGCGATTGTGCGAAATTCTGAATGCGGTAGGAATTCATATCGAGGACACCCCCGGTTAATTCCTTGTGAATCAGTTCGCAGTGGTAACACTCCGCGTAATTTTCGATCGCGACCTTCCAGTTACATTCCAGCAATGCCTCGGTACGATGAACAAATGTCAGTTCAGGCAGATGGGGCGCGTATGCTTCGAGATCGGACAGCATCTCGGGCGCCAGTTGTTTCAGTGACTCAGCATCGTCATCCAGGTTAACAAACACCAGGCCATGCAATATCTCAACCTGGCAGGCCTTGAGTCGGTAATTGGATATTTCGAAACCGGCAACATTTTGCGCATTGGGCGCGGAAATCAACTCGCCGCGGGTGTTGAAAGTCCAGGCATGGTAGGGGCAGGCAATGCGTTTCTTGCAGCCTTCCGCTTCGAGCAAGCGTGAGGCGCGGTGCGGACAAACATTGTAAAAGGCGTTGATCGTGGTGTCGTTTTCACGAATCAGGATAATACTCTCGGTTGCGATTTCGCAGACCAGGTAATCACCTGGCGAGGCCAGCTTTTCAACGTGGCAGGCATATTGCCAGGTCGAGGCAAATACCAGGTTTTGCTCGGCTTTGAATATTTCCGGGTCGACGTAAGCATGTGCGCCGAGGACCTTAATTAACGCCGCTTGCTGCTTGCTCATATCCCGCCCCCACCGGGTGTGTTATCGATTTGACGTCATCGCCTGCATCGAGCGTAGCCAACGTTTTGCGCCCGACGCCAGTTTGATTCACGCCGCCACGGGATACGGTATCACTATTCGAGGTTTAATGCTCAGGAGGCCGCTTTTTGCTGGTACAACAGACGACGCCGCTGCTTGATCCACTCGTCTCCCTGTGCGGTCCCATCGTGGTAGGTGCTAAACCATTGGTCCCAGGGCGTTTCGAAGGTGCCGTAGTTGCAATCGAAGTAGCGGTGATGCAGCTGGTGGAAAAAGTCCCCCATGCGAATCTTGATATGCTTGCCGAGCAGCAGGTTCTCATACCCGGTGTGCGAGGTGACAGCGGTCAGGGCATGAAACTGCAAAATGAAAATCGCGTGTATCGGGTGCGAAAATATGAACAGGAATATGAGCACGTCGGTCAGCCAGATCGAATGTTCGATCGGATGCATTGCCGGTCCCGACCAGGGGCCGGTATTGGTATTTTTATGATGCCAGCTATGCGCAATTTTGTAGAGGAAGGGGACATGCAATAGCCGATGTTGCCAATAGAAATGAAATCCGGCCCACCATGGCGTAACAAATAACAGGAAGATGAACCAGGCCGGATTGTCGGCGAATTCGAGGTAAGGCGCGTAACCATTCGCGTAAGCCCACATCATCAGGACTTCGTAGGCCGTCCACAAGCCCACCGCGCTGGTCAGCACCCAGAACATGTTGTCCCAGACCTGGTTATTAAAGTGAAACTGCTTCGAGTTTCGAGCCAGGTCACGTGGATCGTACTTCCCCTCGTCACGCTGTTTGCCAAAGGTGTAAAGGTAAAGGTGCAAACTACCGGCCACTGCCAGCATTATAAGCAGGTTGCGCAACCAGATCTGCGCGATCCAGTCAAAACCGAATTCGCGACAACGCTCGAGCGCAGGGGAAAAATAAAACCAGGTAAAAATAGACAGGCCGAGAATATAAATGCGCACGCTGAACGGGCCCCAGGATGCTGCGATATAACGCAGGCTTTTTCCAAGCTGCGGTGGCCACTGGTAAAACGGCGCCATTTGTTCAGCCAGGCTTGGGTGGAAATTCCACTTGCGCCTGTCTTTGGCCTGGTTGGTCGTGGCAGCTTCAGTCATAGCTCTACCTCGGTTCCTGCATCATTAACCTGCGCGGCAGTGTGATCAAAACAATACTTCGAATCCAATCATTTTTTTCGATCGGGTGCCCTCGAAAAATTGATTTCAACCAGCGCTCATATAAGGTGCCGCCGGCTCGCCCTCAAGCATATCGAACAGCGCAATCTCCCATTCCAGGTAGGCGCGGTTTTCCGCCATCAGGGCTTCATGATCAGTATAGTCGCCAGGATCGAGATCGCGATCTTCCACTGGACTGGCAATATTGCCCGCTCCGAATTCCAGGTTTTCCTTGTCATCGTCGAGCGAGAAAACGAATACGCGTCGCCACCCCATGCGCCGCAACCAGACCGCGGTGGTAACTGCCCTGACCCGATCACCATCAATTAGTATCACCGTGGCATTGTGAACCACGAGGTAGCGATCGATATTTTGCAGCAAATGCCCACCCGGCACGTGTATAGAGCCCTTGATATGTCCCGCCTCGTATTCCTCGCGGCTGCGAACATCGATCAGGTAACGGTTGCGATCCGCCCGCACCGGGATCGAGCTGACGCGATCGATATACCAACGTGCGGCCATTTGCTGCGCGGTGGCCTGTATCATCGGTAGCGCAGCTTCATCTGGTTCAGGTATTGCCGACTCGTTACCATGTTCCAGTTCAAGTCCTTCGAACTGCCAGGCCATGGTGCCGTTTTCGAGCGCGTAGACTCGTTTGCAGCCAGCATCGATCAGGGTTTGGGCACCGATAATGCTGCGGGTTCGTCCACCGCAATGCACCACGATTTCGGTGTCAGGATCAACCAGGGGAAGCACCCGGTAATGCAGCTCGGCGCCCGGGCATAGCTGTGCCCCCGGAATGCAATAGCTGCTGTGTTC
>Ga0224508_10003892_pt1 | contig 12285 bp, 9 predicted proteins | sample SF_Jan12_sed_USG_4_FD_170157 | JGI IMG/M metagenome (GOLD analysis project Ga0224508, IMG submission 170157) | Sediment microbial communities from San Francisco Bay, California, United States - SF_Jan12_sed_USGS_21 | ecosystem: Environmental > Aquatic > Marine > Sediment | place: USA: California...
ACTGGGATGCAACCGTTGCAGCAGCTTCCATAGTTTCAAGTACGCCGAGAAGTCCTTTCCTTCACGTTTGTGTAACTGGTAGACCTCGACACCGTCTATTTCTATTCGATCTCGAAATCTGGTTTCCACCGTCAGACAAACTATGGCATGTCTGAATCTACGCGGCATGTGGTTGATGAGGTTTACCAGACCATTCTCCAACCCACCCACATCCAGTCGATAAATAACGTGCACTATGAGCGGTAATCTTTGCTGCTTTTCAGACATCAAACGATTACCACTACGCGGTCGCGTATTCTCCGCGTAACAGTTGATCCAGCTTCGCGGAGTTCCTGTTCCAGTCGTAACCCTGGGTTATGAATGCTCTTGACGCTTCGCTAACGGTTCGTGGGCGGCTGAGCACGTCAATCGCTGCCTGTTTCATGCTCTCCACCGACCCGCCTTCGTACACGTCCGCAGAACCAACGTTTTCTATGCCTTCCAATGCCTGAGGCGATGCAATTACCGGTACCGCCATTGCCATCGCCTCCAGCACCTTGTTCTGTACCCCTCGCGCGATCCTGAGCGGGGCTACGGCTGCGTTTGCGTACTGAAGATAAGGTCGGATATCGAGCACCGTTCCAGTGACATGGACACCGTCGACTTGTGCGAGGTCTGTGACAGCGGATACTGGATTCGATCCAACGATATAAAATTTCACGCCGCGGATCGCTTCACGAATTGCGGGCAACACCTCTCGGGTGAACCAAATAACAGAGTCGACATTCGCCCAATAATCCATCGCACCTGTAAACACCAAAACCTTGTCAGCTTCTCCATACGGTGTCGCGAGTGAAGGACTCGGTCGGAAATACTCCGTATCCACACCGTTTTCCACATACGAAATCCTATCGCTGACTTCCGGTGCAAGCTTCTGAAATAATTCGGCCTCCGATCTTGAGACGAATACGCTGCAGTCACTCCGGCTGGCAACGTTTCTCTCGTAAGCAAGCAGCTTTTCGCCTTCGCGCGTGTAAATCCAGCTCATCGGCCAGCGGTGTTCGTTGCCGTACTGGGCCCACTTCTGGGAATCTACGTCGACGAAATCAACAATGTATCGAAAGTGCCCGCGTAGTTCGTCAATGTATTTCGCCATTGGCGAAGAAAATACAAGAACATTTTCAATCTTGTTTTCGCACATCACACGTTTGACCCACTCGCTGAGTTGCCTGTCCCAGAAATATCTCACGCTCAGCGGCTCGCCCGCCAGCAGTGCCAGCGTGCTGAGGAGCCTCTTTTTCACCGGATGCAAATCGACGAGGCAGGCTTCACGGCAATATCTATCCAACTCGGATCGATATCTCCGGTCGGCTGCGGAATCTATGAAGGCACCCAGATAGATTTCGTATTCTTTTGCAAGGTATGCCAGAAAATTGTACGAACGGATCTTGTCGCCCTTGTTCGGCGGAAAAGGTATTCGGTGTACCAGAAACAGCAGCTTGCTCACACTCACCCCAGTTTCGATGAAATCATAGGGCCTAACACGTTTGCCATGCCGATCGTCAGTCGACGCCATGCATTCACCATCAACCTGTATTTTGGATTTATCGGACTGACGTTGGGTATGTTTTTAGCTTTGACCAGATGATATTGATAGTTGAGCGATTTCGGCTCGAAACCCCAGTTTTTCTTGAAGCTGTAAGAGCCCGATCCCAGTTTGCTTCGCCCGTAATCGAACACTCGAATGCCTGCTTCACACGAACGTTTCATCAACTCCCAGTACATAAAGTCGTTGGCGCTCAGTTCGCGGGCTAGAGAGGTTCCTCCTCCATAATAGGGAAGCACTTGATCGCGGAAGTAAAAACTCATCACAGCCGCGACCGCTTTACCGTCAGCGCGGCGCACGGTCAGTATGTCGCAGGCGTTCTGAAAAACGCTTTTGAGAGCCTTGAAGTAGCGCTTGTCGAACACTGGCGTACCAAGGTTGCGAACGCTTTCGCTGTAGATTCTATGGAATTCGTCGATATCCTCACTGGATTCGCTCGCGAGTTCCTGCTTTATGGCTTTTCTGACCATCGCCCGTTGCTTGCGTGGGATGGCAAGCATGTTTTCGTCTACACTTTCTGCAATTGGTTTGCAAAAACTGACATACATATCCTTTACTGGCCAGCTGGAATTGCTCGGCAAAGTGTTGCGCACTTCCAGATAGTCCACAGCGAGATCATCTGCGAGGTTCGCCGCGGCCTGTTCTAACGCCATCTTGGCTACTTCGTCGGTTGCGGCAACACCGCCGTACACGCAAAACGGTGTCGATATCAACGCATTTCCGAAAAATACGCTCTTGATTCTCCCTAGCGGCAAGACACCGACAATTTTTGAATTACGTTCCGCCATCAGATAAAACATGTTGTGACCGAACGATTTTTCTATGACCTCTTTCCAGCCCGCTCTATGAAAAAATGTTGCACCTGAACACCCTTCGACGAACAGATCCCATGCCACAATATCGTTCTCTTCCATATAACGAACGTTGACGGCTTCTTCCGCAGTATGTACTCGACTATTGATTTAACTGTTCCTGATATACTTTGTCGACACGATCCCATCTGAAATCGTCAAACAACGCACTCAATTTTCTCTCCATCCTCCCAAGATTCACATAGTGTCTGAATCTTGTTTTTGTAGGAACTCTCTGACGTGGCTGTTCTGGATCTATTTCCCAGGGATGAAAGTAAAATATCGTAGACTGATTGTCATATTTGTTCACGCGCTGTATGGCTTTCTTGGACAACCAGTAAGGCGCCAATCGGAAATAGCCACCCCCCCCACAAGGCAGGTGCTTGGCAAACAATTTGACCGTGCTGACTGGTATTTCCAGTAACCCAGTTCTGTCGTGATTAAATGGGAAACGGGGTGCATCGGGCATTCCGTACAAGTCATGCTTAATCGGATAAATACTGGAACTGTATTTGTGCCCGGTTTCCGCTAGTGTGTCCAACGCCCATAGGTTGCTTCTATTTATTGAATAACTAGGTGCCCGGTAACCAAGCACAGCGACACCACTCAGATCTTCCAGAATATTCTTTGTTCGGGAGACATCCTCCGCAAAAGCTTTTTTGTCCAGCTCTGTAACTCGCTTATGATCGTAGCCGTGGCTCGCCAGTTCGTGGCCCGCCCGCACAATGTCGCGAATGATTCCTGGAAACCGTTCCGCGATCCAACCGAGAACGAAAAATGTGGCGTTTATTTGCTTGTCGTCCAACAGGTAAAGCACTTTCTCCATATTGTTATCGATTCGGCAGCTAAGACTGCTCCAATCGCTTCGATCGATATGATTCTCGAATGCCGATACTTGAAAATAGTCCTCAACATCAACGCTCATTGCGTTCACGTGACCTACTGTCGTCGCTTCGCGTTTCACCCTAGAAATCCTTTCGTATCTGGACGAAAAGAACATTCTCTTCTGACTGGAATTCCGCGAGGACAGAATCGTTTCTGAAATTGCGATAACCCGCAGTCCCGATCAGCCTAGGAGTGATCGCTTTGTCACCAACTAGCCCCCATTCTCGAATTTCGTCCCCCTGTTGGCCTGAAAGCAAGTCCTCCCATCGGTATGCCGTATACAGTTCAACATTAGTTCTGGCTCCAAAGCGCCAATCCCAACTCAAACGCCCGCCGTAAAAACGTTCTTTTTCTCGCGATATGAGAAACTCCCGTTCTGTATGATACAGTTCCACGCTGGTAAGCGCCGCGAACGCTCTTACGGTAAATATCAAGTCAAAACTTTGATCATAAAAAGGATCCACAACGACTTCCGGAATTGTGACGCCGGCAGCCGTCAGCTCACCGCGTTCAATTGGATTACCTAGGGAGTCAATGCGCTCGAATACCGGACTTATCAACAACTCCTCAGTTACCGTAGTGATGTCTTGATTGTATTCGGCCAACAAATAAGTACTTGCCGTCTGGCTCTGAATTCGGCCATACCCACCGGGACCAAACGGGTTTTCGCCGACCGCTAACTCCATCGTGGTACGCGGTGATGTTGCCCAAGACACACCGATCCGATACAACGGACCGTCCGGCTCTTCGGCGTCTTCAACGTTTATTTCCGTGCTTTCATATCCGACTACACCGAACATACGCAAAGTCGGCGCGATCCGCTGGCGTAGTTCGACTTCCACTCTGTCGACAGCTACTTGCTCTCCGGTGGTGTATTCAATGTCTCTAGACTTTGCTGATGCAATCCAACTGAACCGCGTATTGCTGTCATCACTGGCCAACAAACCGACTACACTGTTCAAAGTGCCTTTTTCGTCCGTCTCGATGAATTTTACTTCACCAAATGTGTAGCGTATTTCACCAGTAACTGAATCGGATATTCCTTCTCGATAGTAAGGTGTTATGGAGTACGTCAATACATCATCAATGCTTTCCGTTGGTGTGAGATTACTCGATGCACGCTCGGATGGATCTAACAGATTTTGATCCAGAGTCACCGACGCGTCTACAAAAGCCCTCTCTCTTACAAACTCCACGTTCCCTCCTGCTTGCAGCTGGTGGTACGTATTATCCGCGTCCGATATTTCCTTGTAGAAAACGTTTTGCATCCTGTAATCGACTGCAAATATCGTCGTTGGGGTTTGATAAGTAGCCGCGATGCCTGGGTTGAGTTGCAGGATAAAATCGTCCTGCTCTTCGCCTGGCGGATCGAGTCTCACGTTGTCGGTATAGCCGAGCGAGGTGACAATAGATGGGAAGATGTCCCATGTTCCCGCGTACGAGTTCGAGACACATAGCGGGAAAACAATAGCGATGATACTTACTAAATGTCTGGCTAGGTTTTCCCGACAATTAGATGGTTTATTTTCCTCCGTAGTATGCATCGTAGTAACCGGCGCCTGATCTCTTTGGACACTTGTTGAAGATGAGACCAACTACATCGTTACCTTCCAAGTGCTTTACTGCTTCTTCCACCGTCGTCCTCGGTGTCGCTTCGGCCTCGACCACCAGGGCCACTTGCCCGACCAAACCCGCCAATATTCTGGCCTCGCTGCTTGCCAGCACTGGCGCACTATCCAACATTACGAACCGATCATCGTACCGCAATGCCAACTCGTCCGTGAGCATTTTCATCAATCTGCTCGACAACAGTTCAGCTGTTTGTTGTTTCTTCAATCCAGCAGGTATAAAGGAAAAATTGGGAATTGGCGTTTTGCATATATAGTCAGCCAAGTCCGTACCGCGATCATACAAATAGTCGGACAATCCCGGATTGTTGCTAAATCCCAGTGAGCGACTCAAACGGGCCATTTGCAAATCTGCATCCAGCAACAGCACAGTTTTCTCCTTTTCCATGGAGATGCTTATGGCGAGATGCAACGCATTAAACGTTTTTCCCTCCCCTGGAATGGAACTCGTGATCATCACCATATTGCGATGACCACTAATCGGTGGTAATCCTTCATCGAAGGCGTTTTTCAGCAGGGGCAACTTGATTCTGCGGTATTCCTCAGCAAGTTGTGCCTTGTGAGTTTTCAGGAAGGAATCAAACATCCCGATTGTTGCAGAATTGGGCGTCGACGATGATTGCGCTTTCGCCACCGGTTCGAGTTCATCTGTTTTCGCGGCGTCAGTCGACGAAAACTCTTCCGCGACGACTATCTCACTGTCAAAATCATCCTTGTCGGTAGGCTTAGCATCATCCTGGTCGAATCCAACCGATCCGTCAGTTATCACTTCCTTCGCGCTCGTCCGATCCGCGTCTGTCTCGTGGAGAACGGTTTGTTCAACCTCGCCGATAACGATTTTATTGACACCTGATTCGCTTTCGAGAAACTTATTCTCGACTAATTCGTCAGTGATATTTTTTGTTTCGTTGCCTTCGTTGAGTTTTTGTTCGTCGGTCGTCTCGTAGAAAGCTGTTTGGTCAGCATCGCCGACAAGCGCTTCGTTGATACCCGATTCGCTTTCGAACACCTGTTCCTCCACCACCTCTTGGAGAACCGTTCGACCAACATCGTCTGCCTGAACAACCGCTTCAGTTTCTTCGATGGTGTCGTGCCCGTCGGCCTCTAAATCCTCGAAAGACTCTCGCTCGGTCAGCGCCTCTGATTTAAAAGGTACAGCTGCAATGTCTTGTTCTTGCCTAATCTTCCGCATCATTCGTTCGATGCTGCTCATGTCTTTCTCACTTCCGCATAGGCCTTCATCACGTAATGGCGTACATTTATCTCCATCAGTTCCAGTGAGGTCAGTGCGCCAGCCGCCGCGATCAAAACCAGAAAAACCAACACTAATACCATATTAGTGAACGCCTTCTTCACAGTGTTTCCCGCACTAGACGCGAGAGACACACTTCCCAGCAATGGCAATCCGGTGTGTGAAGTCAGACTTCGCGATGTATAAAAACGCGGCTTGAACTGGGCGAGTACCATAGCGGCCGCCACGCCGGCACCGATTCCTACGACCAGAATAACCAGCACGAACAGCATTCTTGGCGGACCCGCCGGGCGCAGCGCGATTTGCGGAGGGTCGATGACTCTGAACTGAATGTCATCAGTTCTTTGATCGGCTTCGCGAGACAAGTGGGCTGCTTCTCGGCGATTCAGCAGCGATTCGTAGTTCGTCTTCACGATCGCGTAATCTCGGTTCAACCGAGCCAGTTCCGCCTCTACTTTGGGAATAGTATCGACCATCTTCTGCAAGTACCGTACGCGTGACTGTCTCTCTTGGACACGCACGTTCAACGCCGCGTATTCGGCTTCCGCCTTTCCTAGGGCGATTTTCAATTGCTGGTATACCGGGCTCTCTTCCGCAACTGACGGCTGGGATTGCTGACGTTCCGGGACCAGTGTGAGTTTGCGACGCTCGAGTTCCTTTATCTGATTCTCAATCTCCACAACGTCCGGATGCTCACTCGTAAACCGCAACAATAACCCATCTAACTTTTCCTGGAGTGCCGCAATACGAGAGTCCATTACTTGCGTTTGCTCCGAGTCTCGGGTGATGCCGCTAAACACGAAGGTCGGTTCTTCACCGTCGACCTGCACTCGAAGTTCCGTCACACGCTGCTCGGTTTCTCTAAGTTTCAGCAAATCACCACTGTACTGTGTTTCAGCTGTCTGTAGTTGTTGATAAAAATCAACACCTCCACTGGGCATCAAACCAACGTTCTTCCTTTTGAAATCCTTCAGTCTCGACTCCGCCTTCTCCAATCGCTCTTCGTATTCCTTGATCTGATCGTCCAAGAAACGTTGCGCCATGCCAGTATCACTGCGGCCCGCTCCAAGCGTATCTGTCACAAAGTTACTCAGCAAAGTTTCGACAACGTTCTTGGCAACGATTGGACTCACATCAGTGTAATTTATCCTGAACAGATTTCTTTGATCATAATCTTCCTGGATCTCGATTTTTTTAGACAGATTGTCCAGAAGTTTTTCCATTTCCTTGTCGTTTCGCACCCGCTGATGCAGATCCGTTTCCATCACGACGTTCTTAAGTGTGGGCTTGCTAAGAAGTGCGCGTGTCATCATCGCGGCTGTATTGACAACATCCGTTTCCACAGTCAGACCGCGAAGCAATGGCTTGAGCACCGATTGGGTATCCACATACACGCGGGCTTCGGATTTGAACTGATCTGGAAGCAGGTACGTGAATGTCCATCCTGCAACGCATACCAGCCAGGCGACGCTTAATGCCGCCCAGCGATGCCGGTTGATGCCCCACAAATGACCGCGAAGTTGATCTAAGAAATCGTGCATTTTTCAGTAAATTTCCATCGCTCAGAAAAACGATTGGGGAATAATCAGAATATCGCCGGGCAATACTTCCGCATCCGCACTGATGTCTCCCTTCTTCATCAGATCCTCTAATCGCACATTGTATTGTTGCCGTTTAGCGCCATGGCCTCGTACGATGGATGCACGATTACCGGCCGCGAATTCGGTCAAACCGTTGACCGCGATCATTACATCCAGCAACGTCATTCCCTTGTGATAAGGTATCGCCTGCGGACGGGTCGCTTCCCCAATCACGCGCACTTGTTGAAAGGACGAGCCCACGAAATTGGTCACGATCACCGTAACCACCGGATTCTTGATGTATTGCGCGAGGCGGGCTTCGATTTCCCTCGCCAGTTCCGTTGGCGTTTTGTTAACCGCTTGAATATCTTCTACCAGCGGCGTGGAGAACTTTCCATCGGGACGCACCGGAACCGTCACGGAAAATTCGGCGTTGCGCCAGACAAAGATTCTCAGCGTATCTCCTGGGCCAATGACATATTCGGAGGACGTACCTGGTGCAGGCGCATCTTTTGATGTAATTTCTGGCGGAAGTTTGCTTGAACAGCTGGCCAAAAACAGCAATGCCAGGACACTTGATCCCAGACGGCGGACATTGTTCACGCAAATTCGGGTACTCATGTGCATTCGCATCACGCCGTTATCTCAATTAGTATTTCGGTAAGAGGGACAATGGTCGTGGAATCAGCAAATTGTATGCCATGCGCCAGAGTGCCAACCGCGCTGAAATTGGGCGGTAGTCTGACGATTAAATGGCGAAATCCTGTTCGCATCTCGTCAACCTACAATCACCGAATCCGAGTATAAAGCGAAGCTTGAAGATGCCGATTTTCGGTTCCCGTCGAACGCTTCACCCTGCGCTTGCCTGTGTGATCATGCTGGGCGTATGCGGATGCCACCAGGCCCTGGCTTCCGAAGTTGCCCGCATCGGGATCCGCAACACCGCCGGCGAAACTCACGAGAAAGCGCCGATAAGTTTCGGGTATCTGTTCAAAACAGGTGATTTGGCAGCTAACGACAGCTTGCGAGCCGTGCCTGAGCGCGGCGGCGAAACGATACCCATGCAAATGGATGTGAAAGCACGCCACGCTGACGGGAGCGTTCGCCACGGGGTATTGTCAATGGTTGTTCCGGAACTCAAAAGGGGCACAACTCGCTATGTCGTCAACTTAGCAAAAGAGCCGTTAACGGCTCCCGCCCCAAGTATTAGCGCACTCCTGCAAACGGATTTCGATGCGACTATTACGATAAATACTGACGGAAAATCTTACAAAGCGTCGGCGCGACAGCTGCTCGCGTCGGGAGACTATCGTTGGTGGTTAAAGGGTCCGTTGGTGTCGGAATGGCAAATGTCTGGACCACTTGTGGACCAAACGGGGCAACAGCAGTCACGCCTGCATGCAGTTTTTGGCATTCGCTTTTACCCTGGCAGCGACCTAGTTCGACTTTCCGCCACGATTGAGAACAACTGGACCCACTCACCGAAACCACAGAATGTTCACTACGACGTGACGATCACGCTACGCGGTACGCCGGTGTTAGCACAGGAGTCCGTAACTCATTATCATCAAAGTCGCTGGCGACGTACTTTCTGGTCGCGCGCGATGCCGCCCCCGCAAGTGCTCCACGACCGAAGGTATCTGGCAAGTACGCGGGCCGTACCTAGCTACGACCCGTCCTTAAAGATTCCCTCGTATACATTGGCCGAAATGCAGACAACAATCGATCAGCAGGCCGATGTGCTGTTGAGCCCCGGGCTGGCCGCCCCCTACATGCCGACGAGCGGAGCGCGAGCGGACATTGCCCCGCTACCGCGCTGGACAGCACGCTACCTCGTTACCCAAGACCAGCGCGCTTGGCACGCTATGCTCGTTACCGCTGAGCGCGCCGGCAGCTTTGGCATTCACTACAGAGACCGCAAAACCGGACTGCCAGTCTCTATCGATGAGTACCCGGACCTTACAATCATGGGAGACAGCGGCGTTCCGGATGTATGTATCGGAGATTGTGAAACGCCGTATACCGGGGATGTCGCGCATCAGCCATCACTGTCTTACGTGCCATACCTGGTCACTGGCGACTACTTTCATCTCGAAGAGCTGCAGTTCTGGGCGAATTGGAACTTGTTTTACTGGGGCGATCATGGCGGCAGCAAGGGATTGCTCTACGGCGACGAAGTACGCGCGCAGGCATGGGGATTGCGCACCATTGCGCACGCTGCCTATATAACGCCCGACAATGATCCATTGAAACGCTATTTTCTGGAAAAGCTTGACAACAATCTCACCTGGTACAACGAAAGTTATAGCGGTAACAGCCCGACCCCGTTGGGCTATCTTCTTAACCATCCGGACCTCGAGTTGAGCACTTTCGCGCCGTGGATGGATGACTTTTTCACCTGGACGATCGGACACATTGTTAACCTCGGATTCGTAAAAGCTACGCCGTTGTTCCAGTACAAATCGCGGTTCCCCATCGGCCGAATGACAAATGAACAGTATTGCTGGATACTGGGTTCCATATATTGGACTCCGGAATTGGACGGCGGCACCGGTCGCCCTTTCCAGTCCTGGGAATCCTTCCGAAGCTCTGTTATAACAACCTGGTCCGATGAGGGTTCTGGACCCAGCTTCGGTTGGGAACCGCAATCTTCGGCACCCGCAATGACGAACGAGCGCATCGGCGCACTCAAGGCATCGCGCTGCGCCAGTTCACAGATGGCCGATTTGCTGGGATTGCGGCGCGGCGAGATGATCGGCTACTCCTGGGACCCGGAAGGCCAAACGTCAGTGATACAGCCAGCACTGGCCGTTGCCGTAGAACTTGCCGCACCCGGCGCACGGGATGCATGGAAGATCTACTCGCAGCGCTCGGTGAAGCCGGAGTCCGAAAATTATACCTACAATATCGAACCGCACTGGGCGATCGTCCCAACTGACCTCGACCATTAGCTGAGCGAGCGTCCATCAGACCCGTATCTGACCAGCTCGAATCGGATTTCCGGCACTTCGCGTGCGGCAAACGGTCCGCACCCGATCACGCCACCGACACGCCATGAACAGCGGTCGGGGGTATCGCCGAATCCAAGTCGTTCTTGACGAATTCCTAACAGGATTGCTGAGCACTTTGGTTTCTACGGCGGTTCGGATCGCCGTCGCACCAGCTGGTGTGTGGCGCTAGTCCCTTCAGACTCAATGCAACTCACAGTTCCGAGCTACTGTCAGGATTCAATGCTGCTGCCATGTTCGTGAAGCACAAGGCGACCATCTAAGTCCATCTAGTTCGGCAAGCAAATTGCTTTGATGACAAAACGCAGCCATGGAAGCATCGGTGGGTAAAAATCACGTTTTCTACATCGGAATTTTGGTAGGTGCAATTTTCCTGTGGCTGGCGCTACGTGACGCCCCGACCGCCGAACTAGCCTACGCATTCGGGTCCGCAAATCTACTGTGGATCGCACCATTTCTCCTCGCGCTATTCGGATTCTATTGGTTAAAGGCCTTGCGCTGGAGAATCCTTCTCACACCGCTGATTGTGACCGAAACTAGGACCGTTTTCCCGCCCGTCATGGTCGGCTACTCCGCCAATGTCGTACTGCCCGCCCAACTGGGTGAAATCGTACGCGTGATAGTCGGCGCCCGCGCACTAGGACTGGGATATTCCGAAACATTGGCAACGGTGGTGTTAGAGCGGATATTCGATTTCTTGACCGTGCTGCTGGTATTAGGTCTCGCTCTGTTGCTGGGCGCCGAAACGTCAGCCACGATGCTGCACGCGGGATACTTGGTTACCGGATTGACGGTTGCACTAACCGGCGGCGTTTTGGTGTTCGCGCGGTGGACAGAACGGTGCATTGTTTTCACCCGGTTCTTCACACGCCATTTGCGGACCGCACTCGAGCGAAAACTGTTGGACAGCCTCCGGCGTGGTGCGGTCGGTTTACAAGCCTTGAACCATTCCGATTTGCTGCTGCAAACGCTGTTGATTTCCGTCGCGCAATGGGCGTGCATGTTGTTGTGCGTCTGGATTAGCTTGGCTGCACTCGGCATAACAGCACCTTTCGCGGCCGCTTTGCTGGTGCTGGCACTTACAGTCGTCGGCGTTTCCCTGCCAACGAGCCCGGGCTACGTCGGTACAATTCAATTCGCCTATACGCTGGCACTTGCGCAGTATGAAATCGCCAGTGCCACGGCACTTGCAGCTTCGGTTTTTTATCATGCATTGGCGTACTTCTCGGTATTTTTTGTCGGGTTGTATTACTTGCATCGAATGGGCTATACGCTTGGCCAGGTAAAGGCCGAAGCGGAAGCAGCCCATTATTCTGAACCCGCCGCTACTACGCAATCGACGCAAAACGAACAATCATGAGTGCCGAGCGATACAGCCGTGCATTTGGCGCCTGGCTCACCAGTATCGCCGGAATCCCGTTGCTCGCTGTGTTGATCGTTGCCACCATAAATTTTAGCGTGGCGTTTACGTGGGGAATGCCACAGGCAACATCCTC
>Ga0224508_10003893_pt1 | contig 12283 bp, 8 predicted proteins | sample SF_Jan12_sed_USG_4_FD_170157 | JGI IMG/M metagenome (GOLD analysis project Ga0224508, IMG submission 170157) | Sediment microbial communities from San Francisco Bay, California, United States - SF_Jan12_sed_USGS_21 | ecosystem: Environmental > Aquatic > Marine > Sediment | place: USA: California...
GAGCCCTCAACCCGCCCGGTGAGCAGAACCGGGTCAACGCCCGAGCCGACGCCGTGATCGAGAAGACCCCCCGACCCCCACGTCGTGTGGGCCATATCGTGCTCGGGACGCCCGACGTGGCCGAGGCCGTCGCCTTCTTCGTCGACGGGCTGGGATTCAAGATCTCCGATCAGATCCTCAAAGGGGTCGCCACCTTCGCCCGGATCGAGCAGGACCACCACAACCTCCTCATCCATCCGGGGCCGACGGTGTACCTCAACCACTACGCCATGGAGATGGACGACGTCGACGCCATCGGCAAGGCCGGTATGGCGGTTCTGTCCGAACGAGACGACGCCAGCATCGTCGGCATCGGCCGCCACGTGCTCGGCTCCAACATGTTCTGGTACCTGCTCGACCCGGCCGGGAACATGTTCGAGTTCTTCTCCGACATCGACCAGATCGTCGACGACGAGGCATGGGACCGCGACCACGGGCGTCGCGACTGGGAAGGAGCCGACGGACCAGCCGGATTCTCGGTCTGGGGCCCGAAGGAGCCGGAGGTGTTCTTCAACCCACCTGATCTCGGCGACATCGCCGCCGGGCGGGAGGCCGCCGGCCTCCCGGGGTGAGCTCGGCGAGGTTCGTCTGCAGCACTGGACAGCCCAGACGACGTCGCCGACAATGACCTCATGCCCGCTCTGCCTCCAACGGTCTTGGAGCGGGTAGCTCGATGCGGTACCCGTGTGCCGGTTACCGGGCTCGTGCCCGGTTCGACCGTGGTCTTGACCATCGACGGAACGGACGAGCCGCCCGTCACGGCAACCGGAGGAGGATTCACGTTCACCGTCGACCCGCTCGCCGGTGGCGTGGAGCTGACCGCCCGCCAGGACCCGGGAAGTGGCTTCACCCCGCCCTCTCCTCCGGTTGTCGTGGAGGAGGTCGCCGTACCGCCGGCGGTCGGTCCCCTGTTGCCAACCGAGGTCGGTGGCTGCAGTCAGTGCGTCCTCGTGGGCGGACTCGTTCCGGGGTGCGACGTCGAGCTCTTCCAAGCTGGCAATACGGTAGGCACGGGCACCGCGAACCGGCATGGTGAGGCGTGCGTGCGGGTTGCGTTGCGCCCACCCCGTGACGAGACCGAGGTGCTCACGGCCCGAATGACGGTCTGCGGGAGCGACGGTCCTCTGTCGAGCACCCCAATCGTGCCCGACGGCAGTCTCGGCCCAGCCGTGGTCGGCGCGCCTCTCTACGGCTGCCAGAGCCGGGTTCCGCTGGGCCAGCTCCACCGCGGGGCCAAGACGATGCTCGAGACCGACACCGGCACGTATCTCGGTTGGATCTGCAACTGCTGGTCGGCGGTTGGGGTCAATGTGCTCCACCCGCTCGTACCCGGTGAGCGAGTCCGAGCGAAGCAGTACTGGGACGGCGACCAATGCACGGCCGAAGGACCACCGAGCGACTGGGAGGACGTCATTCCGCCGGACGACGGCATCCGGCCCGAGGTACAGGAAGCGCTGATCGAGGGCGATCAGCTGATCCGAGTGGCCAATCAAATCCCAGGCGGCGAGATCGTTGTGCTCGTGCGAGACGATCCTGCTTCGGCAGCGGTCCGCTGGGGGCCACGGCCGGCGTCGACCGAGCCGGAGATTGCCCTGGCCGAGCCGCTGAAGGCAGGACAACAGGTCGCAGCGGAACAGCGGCTGTGCGGGCACATCGAGACGTCGGAGTGGGTCGACGTGTTGCCCATCCCGCCGGTGATCACACCACCGGTCGTGCTCCCGCCGCTCTACGAGTGCGGCGGCGCCGTCCAAGTCTCAGGGCTCATCCCCGGCGCCATCGTCCGGGTATTCCAGGACTCGATTCCCTGCGGCCTCGGCCTCGCCGGCACGGCGACCAGCATCACCGTCGCTGCGGCACCGGCTCTGGCCGCCGGCAGTGTCGTCACCGCCATCCAGTGGGTCGGCGGTCAACCGAGCCCACCCTCGGATCCGGTCGAGGTGCAGCCGATCGAGCGGCTGGAACAGCTGTCCCAGCCCCGCATCCTGCCACCGGTCGCCTTCGGCGATCGGGGCGTCTGGGTGAGCGGGGTCACGCCGGGGAGCCTGGTGGCAATACGGTCCGCCGGCCAGGTGATCGGCGAGGCCTACGCCGGCGAGCCCCTCCTCCGAATCCCGGTCCAGTCCGTCGCCGCCACCGTGTCAACGGAGGCTCGCCTCTGTGACCGGGTCGCCGTCGGGAGCAACGTCGAGCCGATCGTCAGTCCGTGCAGCGCCGGGCCGTTCCCCTCGGCCGCTGAGTCCACCGAGGATCTCGGCCAGCACGCGGTCGACGTCTACCCCACCGACGCTCCCGAGCCAGACGGTGGATTCGAGATCGATCTCCGGGTCCGTCTGTACCTTCCAGCCGAGGCCGGCGGCAAGGTGCCGGACACCGTGCGCAATCGCCCGTTCGTGGTCATCGTTCACGGATTCTGGGACACCAGCTGGGAGGACCCCGACAGTCACACGGGTTACGGCTGGCTGGCTCAGCACTTGGCTCGCTGGGGGATGGTCGTCGCGTCGGTTGACGTGTCGACCGTCAATCGCCAAACGGGGACTGCCCTGCAGCAGTGGGCCCGAGGCGACGTCGTATTGGCGGTCATCGATCGGCTGCTCGTTCACTCGGCGGTCGAGGGACGGGTCGACCGGGCACGAATCGGTCTCGTCGGGCACTCGATGGGCGGCGAGGGCGTGGTCATGGCCCAGGAGCTCAACCTGGGCCGGCCCAACCCCTACGGCATCCGCGGCGTCGTAAGCCTCGCCCCGACGCAGTACCGACCGGACGTGAGCTGTCGAGAGGCCGCCTATCTCCAGCTCCACGGATCGCTCGACTACCTGCTCGGCGGTGCGGGTGACGTGACGGGGCCGAGCCCCAGATTCGGAGCTTTCCGCATCTACGATCGGGCGTGGCGAGACCGGACGCTGGTGTTCATCGACGGCGCCCGGCACCAGGCGTGGAACCCCTACTGGCTGTCGCTGACCAGCTTTCCCGACGTCGCCGCCGCACCGAATCTCTCCGACGTTCAACAGCAGGAGATCGGGAGGTGCCTCATCGGGGCGTTCTTTCGCGACGTCCTGGACGGCGAGGCTGCCTACCGCGGGTACCTCGACGGCCTCCACCGGCCTGAGCGGGTGGTCGGCCTCGAGCTGTCGGTCGAGCACCAACGACCACCGCAAGTCGTCGTCGACGACTTCGGGGACGCGTCGCCCCAGCTCGGGGTGTCCGAGGAGACACCCATCGACCGGGCGGTCAACCGATTGGGAGCGACCGTCACTGCCGCATCGGCCTCCGGGGCTGGGCTCGACCACTGGGCCGACGTCGAGCACGTGACCCTGCCGCTGTCGGTGCACGACACGGTCGGCACCGATCTCGCCTGGAACACCGACGACGATGTCGTGTACTCCCAGACCCTCACCGGAGTCAGCGCGGCGCCGGACCGCTATCTCGCCCTGCGGATCGCCCAGCACTACGACGAGGACAGCAGCGGCGATCCCGACGCCACCTGGAACCCGCCGGGCTTCGATCTAGACCTCTTCGTCGAGCTGAGCGATTCCAGCCCGGCCGCAGAAACGGCCGTGGTGCGACTCGGCATGGCCGGCGTCGTCTCCCACCCCTACCCGGGCCCCCAGCCCTACTCCATCTTTCGCAGCGTCCGGATCCCGCTCGACGCGTTCGCGGCGGTCAACCCGGCGTTGGCGTTGACGTCGCTAGCCGCGATTCGGCTACAACTCCGAGGTCGGGCCACCGGCCGAATCCTCGTCGACGACATCGAGGTCAGCTCATGAGTGCGAGTCGTGGATTGCCCAGCTGGGACCGCCGTCGTCGGGAGGCCACGGCGAACAAGCCCGTCCCCCGGGTCCACCGCTGCACCGCCGGCCGCCGACGTGACGGCCGCTACGACATCGTCATCCGAGGAACGGACCTGTCGACGGGGACCGTACCCATCGTCGCTCACCTCGGCGAACAACGGGTGGCCGAACTCGAGGCCGTCAGCTCGTCCGAGCTCCGGGGTGTGATCGACGCCTGCCGACCGGGTGACCGGATCGACCTCGACCTCGGCCCCCTGGGCACGGTGTCGGGAACGGTGTCTGACGTGACACGCAGCGTCGGTGGACCGATCGGCCGGCTGGAACGGCTGCTGGCTCGCCTGCGCTCGTTCCGCCAGGCCCTCCGGACGCGCTTCCGCGATCGCTGATGGCTGGCAGGCGCTCGACCGAGGTGGCGGTGAGACGACGCCATCAGCTCATGAGGTAGGCCCACACACTGAGTTGTCGAAGGACACTGCCCATCCGGCCCCGACCGAACGACCGTCCGATCCTCTGGATCGGCTGGCGGGCCAGCGTGACGGCCGCCACTCGACGGCAGGACATCGGGCTCGACCCGATGCAGCCTGAACAGCTCCCCGGCCACTTGACGCTGGCGATCTGGTGCTCGCCGAGCAGGAGGAACAGCTCGCGCTCGGGCTCACCCGTCCCGCTTGGCGTTGTGGATCGTTCACGATCCTGCCGGCTATAGGAATTATCGGCTCGATCCCGTCAACGAGGGTCGGCCGACAGGGCGGGCCGACGTCTACGGTGGCCGGAGCATGCACACCCTCCTCTTCCAAGAGCCCGGCCACTTCCACGCAGCACTGCTCCTGCGGACCCGCAACCCGAGGGTCGGGCGCTCGATCCACGTCTACGCCACGCCGGGGCCGGACCTCGATCGATTCAGCGCGCTGGTGACGGGGTTCAACGCCCGGGTCGAGGAGCCAACCGACTGGCACGTCGAGGTCCACGCCAGCGACGACCCCCTCACCCACCTGATCGATGACCGTCGGGGCGGCTCGGTCGTGGTCGCCGGTCGAAACCAACCGAAGCTGGCAACGATCAGACGACTGCACGACGCAGGGCTCAACGTGCTGGCCGACAAGCCGTGGATCACGACCAGCGCCGCCGTCGACGACCTCCACCGGGTGACCGCCGGACCGCCGCTCGTCATGGACCTGATGACCGAGCGCCACGTGGCGGCCAACCGCCTCCGTCGCCGCATCGTCGCCACCGAGTCGGTGTTCGGCCATCTCATCGCCGACTCCGATGAGCTGCCGGCCCTCGAGTTCGACTCGGTTCATCACCTCTGCAAGATCGTCGACGGCCGGCCGCTCCGCCGACCCGAGTGGTACTACGACGTGCGGGTGCAGGGCGACGGCCTGGTCGACATCCAGTCCCACCCCCTCGATCAAGCACAGTGGCTGATCGAGGGGGTGCACGGAGCCGACAGGCTCGATCGGATCGAGCTCGACGGGGCCTGGCGGTGGTCGACTCCCGTGCCGCTGTCGCTGTTCACCGAGAGCACGGGGGCAACGGCCTTCCCGCCGTCGCTGATGCCCGACGTGAGCGATGGCGTGCTCGACCTCGCCTGCAACGGCCAGATCGACTACCGGCTCGGTGGCGTGAGGGTCCGGCAACGAGCGGTCTGGCGCACCCGACCGCCGGCCGGCGGAGGCGACACCCACCGCTCGATCGCCCGCGGCACCGGCGCCGAGGTCACGATCCAGCACGGCCCCGCCACCGGCCACCGGCCCCGGATCCACGTCGGGTCCTCCGCTGACCATCACCTGACCGCCCGGGTCTCGGAGTGCCTCGACGATTGGAGGGCCGAGCTCCCGGGGCTCACCATGCGACCATCCCCCCTCGGCTACGAGCTCGTCATCCCCGCCGCCCTCGACACCCCCCACGAGGCCACGTTCCCCCTCGTCCTCGACGACTTCTTGGACCAGGTCGACCAAGACCGCTGGTCAGCCGTCACGGCCCACCGGATCCGCACCCGCTACACGCTGCTCGCCAGGGCCCACGACGAAGCCCGCGATGGGCCACCGAGCTGACCCCCCACCCCCGATTCGGCCGAGGACGGCACTGACCACGGCGAGCTGAAGGTCGGCGGTACCGTGACCTTCTTCAGGTGGTCAGGAAGACCGGGCCGTCGGCTCGGCTGTGGTAGCCACCGCGGACGGCGCCGGCCGACACGTCGGCGAAGAAGGCGCCGAAGCTGACGGGAAGCTCACGACCGTTCGGCGGACAGACCCAACTTCGCAGGAGGTGGCGCTTGCGAGCCGGGTCGTCCCAGTCGACGAACGCGGTGCGGAGGTGGAGGACCGTGTGGTTGTGGACCCACAGCATGGCACCAGGCCCGAAGCGTCGCTCGAGCCACATGCCCTCCTCGGCGGCGACATCGGCCACGAGTTGCACGGCTTCTCGCTGCGTTTCGGAGAGCCGTGGCGCGCCTGCGTTCTCGTGAGCGAGGAGAATGTTGGTCCGCACGTAGGCACACGAGACCTGGTCGCCGACCCGGCCGAAGACCGGCATCTCGTACCACGCACGGTCCCCGGGCTTTTCGTTTCCCTGCCACGACCACGGCAGCGGCCGGTAGAGCTCGGTCAACAGTTCGGGAGCACGCTCGGAGATCACATCATGGGTCGTCACCGAGCTGGCGAGGCGCGTCTCCCCGCCCTCTCTCGCCGTCTTCAGGAAGAACAAGCCGGAAACGTCGCAGGCGTCGGCGTGGAAGTTGAGCTCGCTGTTCGACGTGTACCCGCGACCAGCCCGACCGGCGATGCCGGTGCCGAGGTCACGGACATCCCCGATGACGTCGCCCCGCCAGCTCTGCGACACGGGGAGGCCCACGGCCTGCGACACACCCCACCAGAGGGCTCGCAGCTCGTCGACCTCGTAGCGCTCGACCGGAAACCCTTCGTAGGCAGCCAGCCCGTCCCCATCGACGAGACGGTCCCGCAAGCGGACCAGCTCGGGCCCGATGCTCGGCAGCGGGAAGTTCCGCTCGGTCATCGAGGTCAGGTCGAGCGCGGGGCTCGCACGCCGGAACGTGGCGAGGGCCTGATCGAGCTCGACGAGCTCATCGTTTGTCCACGACCGACACCAGCTCGACCGGAGCGACTGGGGAGTCCAGGACCCCGACCGCAACGACTCTCGGCTCATGGAGAGACGCTACTCAGGACCTCCCGATCCCGCCGCTCCACGCCGCCTCTAGGATGAGCTCGCGGGCGTGCGGGCACTGTCGCAACTGTCGCGACGTGGGGCTCGAGATGTCGATGTCGTCGCCGGCGGGCAGTGCGGCAAGGTCGTCCTCGGCTGGGCCTGATGGTCCAGCCGGGCTGTTCGGCTCGGTTTCGGCCTCGTCCCGCCTAGTTTCGGACCAAGCGGAAGACAGGGATCTCGCGTCCGGTTTCCGCCGCTTTCTGCTCGTACTCGGCGAACTGTGGCATCTGGGCGGCCTGGGCGGCGAAGAGCCGTTTGCGCTCCTCACCTTCGGTGACGTGTGCGGTGGCTTCCCATTTCTCCGTGCCGATCTCGACGGTGACCGTCGGGTTGGCGACCAGGTTGTGATACCAGTGCGGATGCTCGGGGGCACCGCCCTTGGAGGCGATGATCACCACGTCGTCTCCATCGGTGGAGTAGACGAGGGGCGAGCACAGCTCTCGGCCCGTCTTGGCTCCCGTCATCGTGACCAGGATCATGGGCATGCCTTCGAACGGCCCGCCGCACACCCCACCGTTGGTCCGGAACTCTTCGATCACGCCCTTGTTGAACTCGAGGAAATCCACCACCTGGTCGTCGTCTCCTTGTTTGCGGTCGTCGTCGTGTCGGTCTCACCACGCTACCGATCGAGCCGCTTGTCGCCCACCGGCGGATCTCCTCCGCCACGGGCTGACTACTCGAGAACTTCGGCCGCGGCGATCTCGGCGATGCGGTCGACGTCGTAGCCGAGGATCTCAGTGAGGATATCGAAGGTGTCCTGACCCAGGGTCGGAGCTGCCCGATAGCTGTCCGGCGGCGTGCGGGACATGAGGAACCGGGTGCCTTCGACGGTGACGGGACCGACCTCGGTGTGATCGGTCGAGACGAAGTGGCCACGGTGGGCGAGCTGGGGATCGGCCCAGCTGTCCTGGCTGGCCGCGACCACGTGGGCCGGGACACCGTGACTTTGCAGGAGGTCCTCGACGGACTGGTTGGCCCGACTTGACGTCCAGTCCGTGAGGAGCTCGTCGAGCTCCGCGGCCCGATCGAGCCGCTCGGCGGTGGACAGTCCACCCAGGTCCGGACGGTCGATGATGGCGGCCAGGTCTCGCCACTGGGCATCGGTCTCGCAGGCGATCGCCACCCAGCGGTCGTCGCCGGCACACCGGTAGATCCCGTGGGGAGCGAACCGGAGGTCCCGGTTGCCGTTTCGCTCGAGCGTGCGCCCGTTGAGGCGCTCGTCCAACAGTGCGGGAGCGAGCAGGTGCAGGACCCCTTCCGCCTGGGAGTAGTCGAGGTACTGACCCTCGCCGGTGCGACGGCGGTGGTCGAGCGCGGCCAGCACCAGGGCCACCGAGATGCGGGGCGCGACGTAGTCGGTGTAGGCGCTGAACGGCCCGGACGGGTCCCGGTCGGGCCAGCCGGTGACGTTGTGGAACCCGGAGATGGCAGCGGCGAGGTTGCCGAACCCGGCGAAGCTGGCCAGCGGGCCGGTCTGGCCCATCAGACAGCTCGACATCATGACCAGGCCGGGATTGACCTCCTTCAGCGATTCGTAGTCGAGCCCCCAGGAGCGCATGGCCCTCGGCGAGAAGGACTCGCACAGGAGGTCGGCCCACCGGACCAGGTCGAGGACGACCTCGCGGGCCTCGGTCCTGGCCAGATCGAGGGTCATGCCGAGCTTGCCGGTGTTCAGGTTGAGGAACAGCCCGCTGCGCTCGAGGCCGGTGACGCCCTCGACGAAGGGCTGGAGGCCGCGGGTCACCTCTATCTTCGTCGCCGATTCGATTCGGATGACGGTGGCGCCGTAGTCGGCCAGGACCCTGGTGGTGGCGGGCCCGGCCATAGCCCACATGAAGTCGAGCACCTTGACGCCGGCGAGCGGAGGCCCGCTCTCATCGGTGGCCTCGGCTTGCACTCGATCGGCCACCGGTCGGGTTCGGGCCGGATCGGCCAGCACCTCGCCGGTGTGCTCACCGAGGCGTGGGGGCGGACCCAGGGACGCAAGTGGCGTGGAGCTGAACTTGCCGATCGGCCCGTTGAAGGTCACCGGCTCACCGGTGACCGGAACCTCGACCGGTTCCCAGTAGCGGCGGGACGCCAGCTGGGGAGAGTCCACGACCTCGCGGGTGGTGGTGACCGGGGCGATGAGGAGCCGCCGGGTGAGCGCCGCGTCGAGCAGCTCGGCCTTGGTCTTCGTCGCCAGCCACGACAGCAGGCAGTCCTTGGCCTGCTCGAACGTACCGACGTCCTCCTCGCCCTCCTCGACCTGGACGGCGAAGTCCACCCAGTTGCGGTCGCGCAGCCACGCTCCACAGAACCCGTCTTCGTGCACCCACGCCATGAGGCGAGCGGTGAACGGCCCGATCGAGGTTCCGAACAGGAACGCGATCGTCACGTGCCCGTCGGCGCAAGGCCACACCAACCGGATGTCGAACGGCGGCATCTTCACTCCACCCGCCATGCGCTGGATGGTCGGCGCCCCCAGCGGTGCGGCGAGCACCGTCGACTGGGTGGCCTGCAGCAACGACGCCTGGACCGAGATGTCGACGTGCTGCCCCAGACCGCTTCGCCGGCGTTCGAACAAGGCGATCAGGGCTGCGCCGGCAGCGTCGATCGCGGCGTGATGGTAGGCCTGGGGGAGGCTGAGGCGCAGGGGCGCCCGGTCTTCGTCACCGGTCAAGCCCGCATAACCACCGGCGGCCATCATCGTGATCTCGCTGTGGGCGTAGCCGGCCTTCGGCCCACTCTGACCGAAGGCGGTTATCGACACGTGCACCAGGGCCGGGTTGATGGTCGCCAGGTCGTCATGGCCCAAGCCGAGCTCGACCAGCCGGCCCGGCCGATCGGACTCGATCAGCACATCGGCGCCGCGCACGAGGTGGCGCAGTCGGTCACGGTCTGCCTCGGAGCCGTCCAGGTCGAGCACGACCGACCGCTTGCCCCGGTTGTAGGCCCAGTGATCGAGCGACCGCTCAGGATCGACCACATCGCCGACGAAGGGTCCCAGGTGACGAGCGCGCTGGCCACTCGGCGGCTCAACGGCGACCACGTCGGCTCCCAGCTGGGCCAGGATGAGACCAGCGCAATGACCCCGGTCGTCACTCAAATCGAGCACTCGATACGGCGACAGCACCGCCAACTCCCCTCGGTGAAGCGCACACACAGATCCGCCCGTTAGGCTCCTTTGTCGCCACTGCGCTGTCAAGGTGCGGACGGCGCCGGGCCGAGCGGTGTCTCCATCTGACCGGTGACTGGAGGCCCACTACGCTCTAGCCACGAGACCTCAGCCGGAGGGGGCAAGACCGTGACGGGACCGCTGGAAGGGATTCAGGTCATCGAGTGCAACCGGGTTGCGCCGGGATCCTTGTGCACGGTACTTCTCGCCGACATGGGAGCCGAGGTCATCCGGGTCGTCGAACCGGACCGACGCAGGGCCGATCGCACCGCCCCAGACGACGCCTCAGCCGATGCGGGCCGTCGCCGGAGGCGAGCCGGTCAGTGGATCGACCGGAACAAGCGGAGCCTGAGCCTGGATCTGAAGAAGCCCGAGGCCCAGGACGTGTTGCGCCAGCTCGCAACCGGCGCTGACGTGTTCGTCGAAGGCTTCCGTCCTGGCGTGATGGGGCGGCTGGGGGCCAGCTACGAGGAGCTCTCGGCGCTCAACCCACGGCTGGTCTACTGCTCGCTGTCGGGCTTCGGTCAGGACGGCCCGTACCGAGACTTCCCGGCGCACGATCTCAACTACCTGTCGCTGGCCGGCGTCCTCAACCAGCTCGGACCGCCCGATGCGGAGCCGACCATTCCCCTCAACCTGGTGGCCGACTACGCCGGTGCGTCAATGCATGGAGCGCTGGGGATCATGTTCGCCCTGTTCGCCCGGGAGCGGACCGGTCGAGGTCAGCTGGTCGACGTCTCCTACCTCGACGCAACGATCTCGCTGCTGTGCGCTGTGCCGTCGTTCATGGCCTTTCTGGGCGGAGGTCCTGAGCCTCGACGGGGCGTCGGGACCTTCGACGGGAGCCGTCCGTTCTACACGACCTACGAGTGCGCCGACGGCAAGCTGCTGTCGATCGGGTCGACAGAACCCCACCTTTGGCACAACTTCTGCGACGCCGTTGGGCGGCCCGACCTCAAACCAGCCGAGCTCCAGCCGGGCGAGCACAGTCGGGGGCCTCGACCAGAGCAGGTCGAGGCCAAGAAGGAGGTAGCGGCCCTCATGAAGAGCCGCGACCGTGACGAGTGGTACGAGCTGCTCACTGCGGCCGATGTGTGCGTCGGCAAGGTCTACGACCCAGGTGAGGTGTTCCACGACCCCCAGGTGCGACACCGGAACATGGCCCTGGATCTCGATATCGAGGTCGAGGGAGCCGAGCCGGTCCTGAACCCCGGCGTGGCGATCAAGCTGTCGGACACGCCCGGTGGGGTCCGCTTCCCCACCCCGCTAGCAGGGAGCCACACCGACCAGATCCTCGATGAGCTGGGGTTCGACGCCGCCGCCATCGAGAACCTCCGAGCCAGCGGCGCCATCTGAGGGGCGGCGTCCAACCATGATCGAGGTTCACGCCACCACACCCCGGCTCGAAGCGGCCATGGCCCGCTACGGCATCAAAAACTCCACCGCCATCCGAGTCGACAACACGATCTTCTTCAGCGGAATGACCGGGCTCGACCTGGAGACGGGCGCCGCAGTCGAAGGCGGCACTGGGGCCCAGGCCCGCCACTGCCTCGGGATCTTCGCCGAAATCCTCGGCGACCTCGGGCTCTCGCTCGATCACGTCGTGAAGGTCAACGCACAGCTCGCCGACATCGATGACTTCGCCGAGTGGAACGAGGTGTTTCTCGACGTGTTCGACGCTCCGTACCCGTGCCGCACCACAACCGGCGCGCCCCTCGTGGTGGGCGACATCGAGATCGAGATCAGCGCCTCAATCGAGCCTCGACGCTGAGCTTGGTCTCAACCACCCGCGTTGTGGCAGGCGACGGTTGCGACGGACCAGGGTGAAGGATGGAACGGCAGATCGACCGGTTGCTCCAGGTGCGCCGAGAGGACTTCGTTGACCTTCAGGGCATCTTCAGCATCGAACCATGCAGGCGGGACCTGAGGTCCCCAACCTCGTGGTCACCTGCCGAAGCTCGACCGCGGGCGCCAAGCCCGCCCCGCGCTACGCAGGGCGCTTCCGGATCCAACAGCGCAACGACGAGTCGCCCCGAGTCGACCTCGACAACCCCGACGTGACGCTCAACGTCGA
>Ga0224508_10003894_pt1 | contig 12282 bp, 10 predicted proteins | sample SF_Jan12_sed_USG_4_FD_170157 | JGI IMG/M metagenome (GOLD analysis project Ga0224508, IMG submission 170157) | Sediment microbial communities from San Francisco Bay, California, United States - SF_Jan12_sed_USGS_21 | ecosystem: Environmental > Aquatic > Marine > Sediment | place: USA...
CGGAAACTCCGGAAAAACGTCCGGGTCGCCGATGCGTACGTCGGCGTCACCATCGGAATATCTGAGGCCAACGCGGGCCTCGCCCCAGGTTCCGAATTCGCGACCGACGCTGGCTTCGAAGAACGCTTCACTTATCTCGTAGTCGGCGAGCGCCTCGTCATCCTGGAATATCGTGACAATGCGGTCGCCGATAGTTGTCTTGACATTGGCAAACCACATGCCGCGATCTCCAAAGGGCTGATGATAGTCAGCCAATAATCCGGGTTCCTCGCCGATCTGGGCGCCAAGGCGCAGCTCTCCCCGCGACGCATTGAGTCCCGTATGAAGGGTGCTGAAGCCGAGGTTGAATTTGTTGTCACCGTCGTTATTCGAATCGTACTCGGCGCCAAGCTGCAGATATGTCGGCCCCCACGGACGCTCCTGCACATAAAACTCCAGGCCCGTCTGGTCTTTCTCCTCGACTACCTTGTAGCCGACGTTCTTGAACAGCTCGAGACCGTAGATTCGACCGACATCTCTCTCCACCGCCTCGATAGAGAGCGGCTCACCGACTTTGGAATTGTAAACCCGGTAGGCGAGCATGCTGTCCTGGATGCGGGACTGGTTGTCCAGGCGCACGAAATCGATAACGGGAGCCGTGTAATCGGGTTCGACAACGCCCGCGCGGTACTCTGCATACTCGTCGGCAGGTAGTGAATATCGGCGCAACGAATCGATACTGGCTTCGGCCGAGGCTCGGCCGGTCGGAACGGCTTCCGCGGCGCGGACAAAGTCGGCCGACGTGATGTCGCCGAGATCCGGAATGAGCAGCACGTCGTCATCGGTCAACGTCGCGATCTGTTCCTCGGCATTGCGTCGCGTGAGTATGCCCGTGAGCTGCACCGTAATCGACAGGACCGAGTCGACTTCTTCTTCGGTCAGCAATGGAGTACTGATGTCCACGGCGATGACGATGTCGGCACCCATCGAGCGTACTACGTCAATGGGCAAATTATTCGCAATACCGCCGTCAACGAGCTGGCGACCCTCGATGACCATTGGCGCGAAAGCGGCTGGAACTGACATGCTCGCGCGAATCGCATGTGCGAGGTTACCGGAGTCGAGAACGACGGCCTCGCCGCTGACAATGTCACTGGCGACGGCTCGGTACGGAATGGGATAGTCGTCGAAACTCTCGATCTTCGCGACGTGCCGTGTGAACCGCGTAAGCGCGAGGTCGATCTTCTGTCCTTGTACCACGCCGGCAGGTAACTTCAGGCCGTCCTTGTCGATACCGGGCTTTATTTTGATGAGGTAAAGATCGTCGTCGCGTTTGCGCCGGAAGGATCGCTCGTCGCGTGCCGGCAGATCGCTGAACACGTGATCCCAGTCGATGCTCTCGATCGCCTCCAGGATTTCGTCCGGGCTCATGCCGGTAGCGTAGAGACCGCCGACGATGGAACCCATGCTGGTGCCGGCGATGTAATCGATGGGTATGTTGTTTTCTTCAAGAACCTTGAGGACGCCGATGTGCGCCGCACCGCGTGCTCCGCCGCCGCTGAGCGCCAGGCCGATCCTGGGCCGTGATTTCTGCGCGGTATTGTCTGCATTCTCCCCTTGCTCTGCCGTCGCCGAGCTGAAGAAAACGAGTAGTGCGGCCGTGATAATCAATGACTGAGCGGCCGAAAAACTATACGTGGACATACGTAATGCTCCTGTGATTATGGCGCTTGTTCAGACCCTGACGAGTATACAGCCGGGCTTGATCGTTTGTGCTAATCTGCCGTGACACGACTACGAGGTTGATACGCATGAGGCATAACAAGACAAGCATTTCCGCGGCACTACTGATTGGACTTGTTTTCACTGGGGGTTGCGCCGGTGTGCAGAAACCCGTCGAAACGGGTTTCCTGAGTGACTACTCTAATCTCGAAGAACGGTCCGAAGGCCACCTGTTCTATTCGGCGGGCAAGTCCGGGAATTACGACAAGTTCATCATCGACCCCGTCGTCCTGCTGTTTTCGCCAAACGAGGTGGACTCGCCTTTCACCGAGGAGGAGCTGCTGGAACTACAGCAATACTTCCGGGACAAAGTCTCCGAGGAATTTACGCGCGATGGCGGTTACGAAATAGCGGCGAAACCCGGTCCACGAACGGCCCGGATTCGCATGGGCATCACCGACGTCAAAAAGACCATCGGTGCTCTTAATGTGACGATCTATACGAAGGTTACGGGCGCCGGCATCGGTGGCGCGTCAGCCGAAGGCGAGATGCTCGACTCGATCTCGGGCGAGCAACTGGCAGCCGCGGTGCGTTGGGGTGGAGGCAGTCGCGTCCTCAAGGCAGGGTTCACCGAAATGGGCGACGCCAAGATTGCTATCAATCGTTGGGCAAAGGATCTTCGCGAGCTGATGGACAAGGCGCACGGCCGGACCTGACGATTTCGGGCAAGTGCGCCTGAACGCGGATTTTTCCGAAAGGGTCGTGGTCAGGCCCGGGGACTACCAGTGGGTCGAGTCGCCGATGCCGGGCGTCGAGCGCATGATGCTGGACCGAATCGGCGACGAGGTCGCACGTGCGACATCTCTCGTTCGCTATGCACCCAACAGCACCTTTGCGCGCCATGTACACGGTGGAGGGGAAGAATTCCTGGTTCTCGATGGTGAGTTCGGTGACGAACACGGCCTCTACCCGGCGGGTACCTACGTCAGGAATCCGATTGGCACCAGCCATTCACCGGTTGTCGGCGAAGAAGGGTGCGTTATTTTCGTCAAGCTGCAGCAGTTCGAAAAAGAAGACCAGGCGCAGATTGCTATCGATACGCGCAATGCCGAATGGTCACCCGGCCGCGTGCCCGGACTCGAGGTGCTGAGCCTGCACGAGTACGGGACCGAACGAGTCGCGCTGGTCAGATGGGCGCCGAACACCAGGTTCGATTCCCACACCCATTGGGGCGGGGAGGAGATCTTCGTGATTGACGGCGAGTTCTTCGACGAGCACGGCGAGTATCCGGCGGGAAGCTGGATTCGAAATCCGCATAAGAGCAAACACGCGCCTTATACAGATGACGCGGGTGCGCTGATCTACGTCAAAGTCGGGCACCTGGTGAGCGATGAACTCGATTTCCCTCAGCAGGCAAGGGAAATCGAAATAGGCTAATCGACAATTACGTCCAGGTGCCAGCCGGGCTCAGTCTTCTTCCGGATACTCGGGCTCGATCAGGATCGCCGCGCAGTTCTCGCGATCTCCCTCGGCGCGTCGTGCATTGTCCAGTTGGCACCGGACACGTTCACCCACGGTCCTCATCTGCGCGTCGAGTTCTTCCCACGTGACGGCATCCTGATCCTCGGTCTTGGTCTTGCGTTGACCACTGCTGTCAACGGCGGCCGCCAGCAGCTCTTCGGTGGCGCTGTCCAGGAGCTCGAGCTCGATCGTCATTTCGACAATGTCGATCTTCTTCCAAAGATCTTTGATCGACGCCTGGTGCGTAGCGTGCACGACCGCTCCGAGCGGTGTGTAGCTAAGAATGCCGCGTTTCTTCTTCTTCAGGTACAGATCCGTAACCGCCCAGCGCATGAACAGTACGCCCTGCCCGGGCTCGTCCGTAACGTTGTAGCCGCCTGCCTCGAGGCGCTCCATCATTGCATATCGCATGGTGCTGGCAAGCTGCATCAGGGCATCCGGTTTGCCATATTTGTCCTTGGTATCCTCGGATAAATAAACTTCCGGCTGGTCTACCATGACGGCGTTGTAGTCGAGCAGGCGTTTCATGATGCCTTCCTTGATGTACACACGCTCAACGGCCGCATCGCCCTCGCGCGTCTGCAGCAGGGAATAATCGGAAAGAAAGCCCGAGTCCTGGGCTGTCGCGGGCAACGCGATCAAGGAGGTCGCGAGGGCGAGAATGATGTGAGGAGTTGTTTTCATTTTCTTGCTCCTGGTAGCTTGTAAAGCGAAGCGGTACCGGGCCATAGTAAAAGCGGGGCCGGTCAATAACAAGGCTCGGTAAACCGCAATTCTGGAACACTTTGGGGCCCAATACTATCCGGATTCCGTCATTGCACCCCGGACCAATACGAGACGACTTTCTATGCGAATTTCCCGCCGCTTCATTCATGGCATGTTCCTGATCTTGTTAATTTTTTCGGTGAGTGCTCGCGCCGCGGAAACGGTGGATTCTGACGAGGCCCGTAGCCAGTTCGTCGTCGGCAATATCGTCTTCGTCCTGCTACACGAATTCGGGCACCTCGTCATCGACGACTTCGACATCCCCGTTCTCGGAAACACCGAAGATGCCGCCGACACACTGGCGGCTGTGACGCTAATCCGCCTGGATCGCACTCGGCCCGAGAGCGATTTCGCTTATGTTCGCATGTTGCTGTCCGCGGCCGACGCCAATCGCATACTCTGGGAGACCGGCCTCGAGCGTGACAATCCGGACACCTACGGCGCGCGACATCCGCTATCACTCCAGCGCGTCGCCCGCATTGCCTGCCTCGTTTACGGCAGCGACATGGATACGTTCGAGCCGCTTGGCGAACTTTCCTACCTGCCGGGGTTCCGCGCGGACTGGTGTGACAACGAGTTCGAGGATGCCGACAAAGCCTGGGAGTGGGTTCGCGACACCTACATCACGAAGGCGGAGCACGGCAACCTGAATCACACGGTCAAATACGGCAACACCAGGGATCCGGCGCAGCAGAAGATCCGCGACCAGATGCAGCAGCGCGAGGTACTCGAAAAAGCGATGCAAGTCGTCGAGGACACCGTGCTACTGCCTGACTCGATCAACTTGCGCACGCGCTCCTGTGGTTCTCCGAACGCTTACTGGGATCCCAATGAGAGAGACCTTGTGCTGTGTTACGAGCTCGTGCAGGGGTTCTTCAATCTATCGTCCGAGCAGAAGATCACGGAGCTAGAGCAACGGATGCGCGAGTTCAACCGCGACGAATAATCCCGCAGCGCTAAGTCGGCGCCTTGACGCGATCGAAGGTGGCATACAGCGTCGGTACCACGACCATTGTCAGGATCGTGGCAAACAGCAAACCGACGGCAATAGTCACAGCCATCGAGACGAAGAACGCGTCCGGGAACAGCGGCGCCATGCCGAGTATCGTCGTCGCCGCGGCCATGGCAACGGGTCTCAGACGACTCACGGCCGAGTCGAGGATCGCGTTCCAGCCATCCTTGCCCGCCGCCAGGTTCAGGTCGATCTCGTCGACGAGCACGATAGCGTTCTTGATGAGCATGCCAATCAGGCTCAGGAGACCCAACGTCGCCATGAAGCCGAACGGCTGCCCGGTCGCGAGCAGTCCCGCCGTCACGCCGATCATTGCCAGCGGAACAACCAGCCAGATGACAGCCATCTGCTTGAACGCATCGAACAGCATCAGCGTGATCAACATCATGAGCAACACGAAGATCGGCACGCTCGCCGCCAGCGGGCCGCGCGCGTCATTGGTACTTTTGTACTCGCCCCACCATTCGAGCGTGTAGCCGGGCGGCAGCTTGATCTCCTCGATCTTGGGCCGGACCCGATTGAAAAGCGGCGTCGCTTCGCCGACGCGCGGATCGGCCAGTACCGTGATGGCACGTTTGCGGTCCTGTCGCCAGATGATCTCGTCCTCGAACACGGTCTCGAAACCCGACACTACCTGCCGCAATGGAATCATGCGCCCGGCCGCCGGGCTCCAGATTTGCAGGCTCTGGATACTGGCCACGTTCATGCGCTGGTTGTCCGGTGCACGCAGTATGATCGGCAACAGTTCGTCGCCATCGCGGAAAACGCCAGCCACGTTGCCCTCGAAGCCTTGCAGCAGCACCTGTGCCACGTCCCTATAGCGGATGCCGTTGAGGTTTGCCTGCTCCTCCGCGAGGATCGGTCGGATCATCTTGACGCGTTCGCGCCAGTCGTTACGTACGCCGAAGGCGTTCGGGTCCTGGTGCAGGATTTCCTCGGCCTGGCTCGCAAGTCCGCGCAAGGTATCGGGATCCGGCCCCATGAACTTCGCCTGGATCTTGCCGGGTTCGCCGGGCCCCAGGATGAACTTGCGCACCTGCGGTATGGCGTCCGGATAGCCGGCCTCGAGGTGCGCCTGTATCTCGTCCATGAGCGGATCGATTCGCTGGAAGTCGTCGACGTCAACAAACAACTGTGCGTAAGCTGAATTTTGTTTCTCGGGCGCATAGGTGAGCAGGAACCGCAGCGCCCCTCCACCAATCACGGACGACACGTGGGTCACACCCTCGAGTCCTGTCACGTATTCCTCGATCTCAGCGACGTCCGCCGTGGTGCGGTCGATATGCGTGCCCTGTGGCAACCAGTAGTCCACCATGAACTGCGGTCGCGTGGAGCTCGGGAAGAAACTCTGCTCGACTTTGCCGAAGTTGGCTGTTGACAGCAGGAACAGGGCCACGACACCACCAATTGTGATGAAGCGATACCGGATGCATGTGCCGAGGAAGCCGCGGAAACGATTGTAAAAGGCGGTATCGTAGGGATCCTCATCCCCTTCGGACACTTTGGGATTGAGAAACCGGATGCCCAGGAGCGGCGTGATCGTAATGGCCGTGACCCAGCTGAGCATCAACGAGATCATAACCACAGTGAACAGCGAGCGCGTGAACTCGCCGGTCTTGTCTTGCGAGGTGCCGATCGCTGCGAACGCGAGTACGGCAATCACGGTGGCGCCGAGCAGCGGTATGGCCGTCTGTTTCACGACCTCGAGTGCGGCCTTGCGGCCGTCCATCCCCCTTTGCATGCGCACAAGCATGCCGTCGACGACAACAATAGCATTGTCTACGAGCATGCCTAACGCGATGATCAGTGCACCGAGCGAGATCCTCTCGAGCGTCACACCCTGCAGGCTCATGATGATGAAGCTGCCGGCGATCGTGACGAACAGGATGAAGCCGATCAGCAGTCCGCTCCTCAAGCCCATGAAGAACAGCAGGACCACGATGACGATGCCGATGGCCTGCAACAGGCTGTTGACGAAGCCGGCGATCGCGATGCTCACTGCATCGGACTGCACGGCTATCTGACCGAAACCGATACCCAGCGGAATTTCGCCCTTCAGTTCCTGCATGCGCGCTATCAGCGCGTTACCCATGTTCACGACGTTGCCGTCGGCTACGGTCGATATGCCCATGCCGATCGCGACATTGCCGTCATAGCGCAAAAGTGTCGACGGCGGATCAACATAGCCCCGCCGGATATCAGCGATGTCCCTGAGATAGATTTGCGCGCCGCCCGGTTCGCCCTGGATCAGCAGCGACCCGAAGTCTTCCACCGACTTGACGAGGCCGCGCGGCGAGATCGTGATGATTTCCGAACCCACCTGCACCTGCCCGGCATCGGAGACGATATTCTTGTCGCGCAATTGTTCCACGACCCTTGACGTCGGCACGCCGAGTTGGGACATGCGCTCCCTGCTGAGTTCCACGTAGATGACTTCGGGTTGGGATCCAAAGATCTCGATCTTGGCAACGTCCTGGACCAGCAGCAGCTCGCGGCGCAGGAACTTCACAACTTCCCACAGTTCGGCATAACTGTATTCCGCCCCATAGATCGCCAGGAATACGCCGTAGACATCGCCGAAGTCGTCATTGACGATGGGCGTGCCGGCACCTGGCGGCAGGCTCCTCGCCGCATCGCCAACCTTGCGTCGCAATTCGTCCCAGACCTGTGGCAGCAAGTCCTTATCGTATTTGTCTTTCATCGTCGCCGTAACGATCGACAGGCCGCGTGACGAGCGGGAATCGATTTCCTTCAACTGCGACAGCCTCTGCAGCGCGACCTCGATCTCGTTGGTGACCTCTTCCTCAACTTCGGCGGCCGATGCGCCGGGATACGGCGTAATGACCAGTGCATCCTTGATCGTGAACGCGGGATCTTCGAGTCGCCCCATGCTCGTGTAGCTCATGATGCCCCCGACGACCAGCAGGACCGTCAGAACATAAGTCGTGGTCGGGTGGTCCAGGCAGTATTCAGTGAGCTTGATCATGGCGTGGTCGGGTGATCCAGGCAGTATTCGGTGAGTTTGATTAACTAGGGCTGGTATTCCGTGACGAGCATGCCTTCACGAAGGTTGTGGACGCCCGAAGCAGCGATGCGCGTGCCCGGTTCCAGGCCATCGAGAATTCTGACGCTGTCGCCAGACAATTCGCCGACGTCCACCAGCTGCTTGCTGACCCGCATGTCGTCGCCTACCCGCCAGACAAAGCCATTGCCCGCCTCGTCGGAGCGTACTGCCGACGAAGGCACCGCGGTGCCCGCGGACATTTCATCGGCCGAAACATCGGAGGGAATCGACAGGATGATAGCCGCCGTCATGCCGGGCCGGACAATGATATCCGTGGGTTTCTCGAACGAAAACGTCACGCTGTAGGTCCGGGTCACGGGGTCAGCGGTCGTATCGATTTCCTTGGCCTGCGCGGGAAAGACGCGATCCGGGATCGCTGTAATTCGAACTCGCGGCTCCGCCCGTGCGGATCGTTCCTCGAGACTGATGTTTGGTTTTGCCTGGGCCCAGTCGCGTTCAGGGACGTTGACATCGATCTCGAGCGAGGAGTCGTCCTCGAGGACGAGGATAGGCTCCTTGGCCTGCACGTTGGCAAAGTCGTTGACGAGTTTCTGCGCCACGACGCCCGCGAAGGGTGCCTTCAGCTCGGTGTCCGACACTGCCTTCCTGGCAGTGCGAAGGCTGGCCACGGCAACATCAAGATTGCGTTTCGCCACATCCAGGTCCTGTTGCGTCACGGCGTTTTCGTTGAACGCCTGCTGATAGCGCCGGAAGTCGGCATCGGCCGCGTTGCGATTGGCAACCGCCTTGTCGAGTTCTGCCTGGTAATCCTCCGGGTCCAGTCGCGCCAGGACCTTGCCTTCCTCGACCTGTTCACCCGCCGACACGAGAAACTCGGTCACTCGTCCCGGTACCTCGAAGCCCATGTCGGATCGCTGGGCCGCGGCTATCGTGCCCGAGTACTCGAGCGTCGCGGTGTCGCCCGTGCCGCCAAATGTGATGATCTTGACGGGCCGCGCAATCTCTTCCTGCTCTTCGACAGGTTTCTCGCCGCACGCTGCTAACAGGAGCGACAAGGCTGCCGCTGCCGGCGCGAGTTTGTTCATTTTGCTCTCCATCTACTGGGTCCCCGCGGACCAGCCGCCGCCGACGGCGCGGTAAACCGATATCGCATTCTGTATGACCTCTCCCTTGCTGACCGCTTGCAGATCCTGCTGGTTGAACAAGGTACGCTCGGTGATCAGCACGTTCTCGAACCGGGTAAGGCCGCTACGGTAGAGGGTGCGTACCAGGTCGGCCGAAGCCGCCGCCGCGTCGACCGACCGGTCCAGCGCCTGCAGGCGGCGCTGCTCCGCCGCGTAGGCGACGAGTGAATTCTCTGTGTCGCGCAGCGCTTCGAGGACGCTGGCCTCGTACGAGGCCAGGGCCTGCTCGGTACGCGCTTCTTCGACGCCGATGCTGTTACGCACGCGACCGCCGTCGAACAGGTTCCAGCTGAAAAACGGTCCGATCGACCAGGTCTCGTTGTTATTGTCGAAGTAGTCGCCGCCGACGCCCGCGTAGCCGAAGTCGCCCGTCAGGAAGAAGTTGGGGTACAGGGCGCTGGTCGCGATGCCGACTCGGGCTGTCTGCGCGGCGAGATTGCGTTCCGCGCGCCTGACGTCGGGCCTGTTGCGCACTGCGTCGGCGGGAAACCCGACCGAAAGCACGCTGGGCGGGTTCGGAATCGTCCCCGGTGGCAGAAGCTCGGCCATGAGGTCGCCCGGCTGCTCGCCGAGCAATACGCTCAGGTTGTTGATCGTCTGCAACATCAGTGACTCGAGTGCCGGCACGGCGGCCTCGGTGCTGGCCAGGTTCAGCTTGGCCTGTTCGACATCGAGGTCGGGCGCGAGCTGGGCACGATTGCGTGCTTCGGTAAGCCGCAGGGTCTCCTGTTGCCTCAGCACGTTTTCGTTGGCGAAACGCAAGCGCTCCTGCGTCGTGCGCAGGAACACGTAGTTCTCGGCAACCTGTGCGTTCAGCAATACAAGCGTATCGCGGTAGGCCTCGACGGTTGCCTCAAGGCTGGCCTGCGAAGACTCGATCGTGCGCCTGACGCGACCCCAGAAGTCGAGTTCCCAGGTAGCCGCAGCACGAGCGTCGCCGAATTCATCGACAGACTCGACGTCGGGCAGCACATTGAGCCCCGACTTGCTGCGACTGATACCGCCGACGGCATCAACATCCGGATAGCGCTCACCGCGCGCTACGCCTAAGAAACGCTCGGCTTCGTCGATACGTGCAATGGCGATGGCCAGGCCCAGGTTGCCGCTTTGCGCCCTTTCAATAAGTTCGTTGAGTTTCGGATCATCGAGTGACGACCACCAATCGACCGAGGCAGCGCTGCTGTCCATGTTGTCGACGAGGGACTGGTGCCACTCGTCGGCGACGACAACTTCTGGCGGCTCATAATCCGGGCCGACCGTGATGCAAGCCGACAGGACGAGGCCGCTAACCAGCGTGCCGACGCGTTGCGCATGTCTCCGAATCACGGCTGCAAAATATCCTGTTTTCTTGTTGTTGGTGGGGACAGTCCTTTCCGGGACAGTCCCCCTTAATATACGCGCTTCGATCTTGTTATGGCGCTATGCAGGAACCGAAGATAACGAACGCGACCTGGTCTCCTGACGCGGTCAACACCATGGCTCCCGTATCCTGGTTCACCGAGACACTCCACGACAGGGAATCCTCCGGCAGGTGTTCGAGGCCACTGGCCTTGCCCTGCAGGAACAAGCTGTTACCCAGAACGCCAGAACTCTCGATCTTGTTGGACGGGCGTTCAGCGCCGGCGGCCGTACCGGTCATGGTTTTCTTGCGAACATCGATGCGGAAAAAGTCCGGCGCTCCGACTTCGCTGTTATTTACCTGTTCGCAGCTTCCGCCCGGAACGCATTCGCTGACTGTGACGGCGGAGCAAAGCAGTGGTTTCGAGCCATCGAAATCAGCTGCGACAGCGGCCTGGGTGCAAAGAAGAGCCGCGCAAAACGTTAGTATTTTTTTCACGTTAGTCTCCTAGCTGATGCTGTATTCGCGGGCTTCCATGCAGCCCTTGAATGCGCGGTTGTAATTATTGCGCTGCTCTTGATAGCGAGCTGCCTGCTCCTGCTCCCAGCGCTCGCGCTCGGCCTGCTGCTGCCGCTGTCGGTCGCGCTTGCGCATGCCGCCGATCAGGGCCCCGGCTGCGGCGCCCTTGCCGGCGTCGTCGTCGATGACCTCACCGAGCACCGCTCCTCTCGCCGCGCCCCGGACGATCGAGCCGTCGGCGCCACTGTCCACCTGGGGCGCGGGTTCCGAGGCCGTTGGCGTCGCCATCGGGTCGAAGCCAGTCTGGTTTTTCGCCCAGACGTAGCACTCGCCCTCGTCTTTTTGCTGCTGTTGAGCGTCCTGGTTGTTTTTCGGATAGACAAAGAAATCGCTGGCCAGCGCGACAGAGGAAAATCCAAGAAGGACACAAAACCAGCCTGATCGGCGCATAAACATGATGAATTTACTCCTGGTGAAGATGCTCGAACGGAGCGTTTTATTTTGGGTCTTGGCAGTAGTCTATGGGGTCTCGCTCACCATGACAAGCAAGCTGTAAGGGAACTGACGCAATGCGGATAGTGGCGCGAAAAATACACCGTTGTTGTCGAGCACGGTTTCGTGATCACCATCGTGTTGCCGAAAACCGGATAGTCCGGAAGAGCCGATTCCGCTAGTGTTTGCGGTACACTCGAGTGTCGATCAGGCGGCGCAGTCATTGGCTTTGCCGCGGATCGCGCGGAGAAAAATAACGACAATTATGAGCGAAGCCGCACTCACAATAATGGACGGCGACCAGGGATCCCTGGGCATCTCGCTGTCGGGGGACTGGTTACTTGACAGCGATCTGCCGGGTCCGGATGCGGTGCTGGACAGATTGCGACAATCGCCGAAACCGGCGTCTCTTTCTTTTGTGACACAAAACCTCGGGGAGTGGGATACAGGCCTGGTCAAGGCCCTGATCGCCATCGCGCAAAGCGCGCAGGCGAACGGCGTCGGGGTGGATGACGCGGGGCTGCCGACTGGCGCCCGGCGGCTCGTCGCGCTGGCGTTCGCCGTCGAGGAACGCGAGGGTGCACGGCGCGCCTTCAGGAAGAAGAAGTTCCTCGAGCTGCTTGGCGAAAAAGTCCTTTCAGGCCTCGCAGGCGGCCGCGAGTTACTGACTTTCACAGGCGAACTCGTGCTGTCCTGTGGGCGCTTCCTGCGGGGCAAGGCGACG
>Ga0224508_10003895_pt1 | contig 12281 bp, 9 predicted proteins | sample SF_Jan12_sed_USG_4_FD_170157 | JGI IMG/M metagenome (GOLD analysis project Ga0224508, IMG submission 170157) | Sediment microbial communities from San Francisco Bay, California, United States - SF_Jan12_sed_USGS_21 | ecosystem: Environmental > Aquatic > Marine > Sediment | place: USA: California...
TCCCCTCCCTTGGCATGCGCGAGCTGTCACGAGGAGCAACTCACAAACAGCCCCGAGGGTCACCGTGACTGCGCGTCATGCCACGAGCCCCATCGCGGCGCAGCAGCCGCAGACACCACCTGCACCACCTGCCACCAACTCGCCAAGCTACCAGGCCTTCATCGCATTCCCGACGACCCGCAAGGTGAGGGTCACAGCGAGTGCGCGGCGTGTCACGACATTCACGCCCGTCGGGCTCGCGCCGACCGCGCCACGTGCATGACGTGCCACAAGAACATCGCCAACCACGAACCCGACGCGAAGCGCTGTACCGGCTGCCACACGTTCGTAAGCGGACGCTCACGGTAGCAGTGTCAGCGCCAGTGTCAGCGCCAGTGTCAGCGTCAGTGTCAGTGTCAGCGTCAGTGTCAGTGCCAGTGCCAGTGCCAGCGCCAGTGTCAGCGTCAGTGTCAGTGCCAGTGCCAGTGTCAGTGTCAGCGTCAGTGTCAGTGTCAGTGTCAGTGTCAGTTTGATCTAGCTTGGGTCATCGTGATTTCCTTTCCGAGTGGCTTGGCCCCCCCGGGCTGGCGCCCTTCTGCGAGGGGCCCAAGCCACTCGGAAAGGAAATCACTCATGGGACTCATCGTTCAGCAAAAGGCGCTCGAGGCAGCGGCGGGGCTTCAGCCTCTTCTTCCCATCATCAGAAAGGCCGATAGGGATCTCTTCGACCAAGTGCGGCGGGCTATGAATAGCGTGGTGCTCAATATCGCCGAAGCCGGTGGGAATGACCCAGGGACCGCGAGAGCCAGGTTCGCAAGCGCTTGCGGGTCCGCCAAGGAAGTCCGTGCAGGGCTTCAGCTGGCGGCCGCCTACGGCTACGTCGGCGGAAACCGATGCGCAAACCTCGACATCACGCTCGATGAGGTCTGCGCGATGTCGTGGAGGCTCTCCGGCCGTTAGCGTTTCGCCAAACACCACGTGATGGCACACACCTCGTCGAGCCGTCGGTCGAGGTGGGTCGCCGTGTCCGCCCCGATGTAGCCCCAGTCGCTTGCGATGTGCAGGGCCGCTCGCACTTCCTTCGCCGACCCACAAGCCGTCGCAAACCGTGCGCGCGCATTCCCCGCATCACTCCCCCGCGCCTCCGCGATATTGAGCACCACACTCTGCGCCGCTCGCTTCAATTGATCCGCCAACGCCTTATCCTGCCTCCGAACCACCCGGAGGAGCGGAGCGACCTCCCGCACGACCCTGCGGGCTCTGATGTAAACGTTCTCTGATCCCATGATGAACTCCTTGTGTTGGGTTTGGGCCCTGTTGGCCTCACCCCGCTGTGGTCAACAGGGCCCAAACCCAACACAAGGAGTGCCTGGGTCAGTGACAGCCTCAGTGACAACGACAGTGTCAGCGCCAGTGCCAGCGTCAGTGTCAGCGTCAGTGTCAGTGTCACTCCAGCGGGGGCAGCGTGCGGATCTTGATCGCGACTCCGATGGTCAGGAGCAGTAGCAGCAACGTGCTAATAGCGAGACCGCGGCGGCGGTCCTCGAAAGCTTTCAGCTGTGCGTAGCCCACTTCCAACGCGGCGGCTTGATTCGCAGCGATTTCGGTGACTTTGTCCTCCATAACGGGCTTCGAGAACGAGTGGATCAATGTGCGCGCTTGAAGAAGGCCCTGCCGGGCTGCTTCGGAATAATCCTCACCTTCGGTTACATCCATGCCCTTGGCTTCGGCCTCCCCGAGCAAGTCCTCGATCTCCTCGAATGATTGCCGGACAGAAGTGATCGTATCGGTGAAATACAAGGCGAGATCCGATCCATCGTCGCCTTCATCGTGGCACTTGCGACAGGTGGTGCCGGGCTTGTCGCCAACCCACTCGTCCGACACGTGCGTGATTAGGTGCTTGCCGTGGCAGGCCACGCAGTCCGCGAGCGATTTGTCCTTGAACGCCGAAGCCATCGAACTCTCGAGAAACAACTCGGCGTTGTAGCTGTGGCAAGTTCCGCAAATGTTGCTGATCGCGTCGACAGTCGGAGCCGCCGCGCCGTGATTGCCATGGCAGTCGTTGCAAGCAGGGGCCCCGCGCACATCATTCTTTTCGAGCAGCGCCTTTCCGTGCACGCTTTGCACGTACTCGCTGTATTGGTTTGTCGCGATGTCGAAGTCGCTCATGTACTCCGCATCGGCGTGACAATGTGCACACATCGCGGGGACATTGGCAGCATAAACCGGCGACTTGGCGTCGTTGACTTCGCGAACTCCATGCGCGTCGTGGCAGCTCACGCATTGAGCGACGCGGGTCTCCCCTTTGGCCAAGAGTTTTCCATGCTCGCTGGTCCAGTACTTCTCGAGCTGATCGACAGGCAAGAGCGGGTTTCGGGCTTTCATATATTCGATGTCACCGTGGCAGCCGCCACAGGACAAAGTGATCTCCTGAGCCGTAAACTCGCCCTGGTAACCAGATCCGGAACGCTTGGCGAGCTCGTTAACGTCTCTTGTGGGATCTCCACCGTGACATCCGTCACATCCAATTCCCGCGCGAGCGTGAACATCATCCTTCCACAGCTCGGCGATCGTGTCTTCAATCTCGAGGTGACACTTCAGACACTCTCCTCCGGGTAGCTCATCAGCCGTCACGGTCGAAGCGAGCCCCGCGAACACCAAGACCAAGACTGCTGCGAAGCCCCGCATCACGCCACGAATCCCAAGTAGGTCAGGATCGTCAGAAATATCAGGATCGCCATACCGGTGACCATGACGATGGTCGTCATTGCGCGACCTCGCCCGCGGTCGATCCATGGAACCAGGCACCACAGCAAGAAGCCCAACGAAATAATCAATAGCCCGAACTCTTCTCCTTCCATGGGACCGACGTGGGCTGGCATGTACTTGAGAAACTCGAAGGTGGAGAGGAAGTACCACTCCGGCTTGATCCCCGCAGGAGCGGGAGAAAACGGATCGGCCTCCACGCCCAGCTCTGCGGGGAAGAAGACCGCCAGCACCGCCAAGATGTTCAACGTGATCAACCAAAGCAGCAGTTCACGCATGAAGAAATGCGGAAAGAACGGCATCGTCTTCCGCTGCTCTGGATGAGCCTTCCATGCATCGGGCTCGTGGATCCCCTGTAGCTGGATGAAAAAGAGATGAGCCGCGGTGAAGATCGTCAACAACGCCGGGAACAGCGCGACGTGAAGCGCAAAGAACCGGGGAAGAGTCGACCCGGTGACCTCTTCGCCACCCCGGAGCACGTACATGATGGGCTCTCCGATGACTGGAATGACACCGATGATGTCGGTGCCCACCTTGGTGGCGAAGAAGGCGAGCTCGTTCCACGGCAAGAGATATCCGCTGAAACCGAAGCCGAGCAGAAGCGCGAGGAGCACAATCCCCGAAAGCCAAGTCAGCTCGCGGGGCTTACGATAGGCGCGCATGAAGAAGACGCTGAACATGTGGATGAACACCGAAAAGATCATCAGGTTCGCTGCCCATGCATGGACCGAACGAATGAGCCAGCCAAAAGGCACCTTCGCGGAAATGAATCGAACGCTCTCAAACGCGGTATCGGCGCTCCCCTTGTAATAGAACATCAAGAGGATCCCTGTCCCCACCTGAATGAAGAACAGGAACAGGGTGATTCCACCGAAGTAATACCAAAACGCGCCGGGACCGATTGGCACGGTCTTATGCTTCGCCCATTCGGCGAACTGCGCGATGGGGTAGCGATCCCGGACCCAAGCCAGGAGCGGGCGCTCAGGATTTTCGGGTGACGTAGACATCGTCCCCCTGCACGTGCACCTCTAAGGCGTCCAACGGCCTTGGTGGCGGACCCGACACGTTGGTCCCGTTGAGATCATAGAACCCGTCATGACAAGCACACCAGATCCGCTCTTTGTCGGAGCGGTACTGCACGACGCAGTCGAGATGGGTGCACTTCGCCAGGAAAGCTACGAATTCGCCATCTGGGCGACGCACGATGAGCGCCGGCTTCCGGCCGAACTTGAAGATTTGCCCGGAGTTTGGCGCCATTCCGCTGAGCGTCGCCGCCTTGACCGACGAGATCGCAGCTTCCTGCTCGGGGGGAGGACTGAGAAAACGAAGCAGGGGATAGATGACCGAGCCAAGCCAAGCAAACGTGCTTCCGCCAAGGAACCAGTTCAGCACCCGCCGTCGATCGAACAACCGCTTCATCAGGGTCCACCTTCCACAACGGGATTGGAGCCTATCGATGTCCCCCCCGATTCGCAACCGCTGAGAAAAGGGGACAGTCCCCTTTTTTGAAAGATTAACCCTGCGAAAAAGGGGGCTGTCCCCTTTTTCTAGAAGGCGTCGACGCGGCCGTTGATGTGGGGGGCCTCGATGGTGAGCTGCGTGCCCTCGGGATTGATGCCGCGGTGGCAACCGTTGCAGGCGATCTGGGAGTGACCAGGCGGTGGGTTCTGGTGGCAAGAGCCGCAGTCGAGGTCGAGCTCTTGGTCCCATGCGACCTCAGGGCTCGAGCCGCCGCGGCGGATGTGGCATGTTGTCGCGCACTCCAAAGTCTCGAAGTCGTAACTGGCGTCCGGACCCCAAGCGGGCTGGAAGATCACATTGACCTCGCCGTTCCCGTGTCCCCCTTCGAGCATCGCGTAGTCCTCGCCGAAGTGACACGACTGGCAGCCGAGGGGATTGGGCATGTTGGCCGAGGGCTCGGTATGCGTGTTGTGTGCGCCACCAAAGGGTGGGCCGGGGAAATAGCATGGATCGCGTGGCGGATAGGGTCTGAGGCCATCGCCGTGGCACGTCCCACAGGCCATCACCCCACCAGGCAAGTCATGGCAATCCGTGCAATCGGTGGCGCCGGGCGCGTAGCTGGTAATTCCAGGAACGGGCGCAGGAGAGCCTGGGTGACAGAGCCCGCAGGCGTCGCCCCTCGTGGGGTCGACGATGCCCTGCCAGTCCGTTTCCTCAAGATACGTCCCATGCCAGGCGTCAGTCCGGGGATCAAGCCATTGCCCCGGATGCGAGCCGCGTCGGGCCGGCCACGCCCCCTCGACGACCCATGCCGTGAGCCCCTCGGCTTGGCTCTCGTCGAGAAAATCAGCGTGTGTAGGTCCCTCGAGGACCGCCAGAATCGGAGCACTCGGATCCGAGGGCAACGTAGCCGGTTCACCGTCGGGCACACAACGGATCGTCTCGAGGTAGTCCTCGACCGAGTAGCCTGCGGCAGGGGCCGGACCGCTATGACAAACGACGCAACGATCCTGGAGGATCGGATCGATATCGGCAAACACGACCGGCGGCTCCGCGCGAATTCTCTCCTCGCTGCACCCCGTGAGAACGAGCAAGGTCACCAGGAGTCGTCTTGCTCCGCCGTTCATCGGTTTGGAAAGAACCCTCCGTGGCAGGGGGCGCATTGGTTGGTCGCGGCGATCGGTTGTTCTTGGTACGCCTCGCGGCCGGTCATGGTCATCCGATGGGCCGCAATATCATTCCAGTAGTACTGCACCGGTGGATCGGCGTTGGGGATCATGTCGAGGAGCGCGGGTACGGACGCGCCGGACTTGGCAGTTGGCACCATGTGACATTCGGTGCAGCGGAACTCGCGGGTGATCGCGCCATCGTGGATGGTAGAGCCAGTCACCACCCGCACGTGCTCGAGCACGGTCAGAAACTGTTCTGAGCTATGACAAAAAGTGCAGACCGGATTCAGGTTCTCGGAAATCGCATCCCCGTAGACATCCCCGAAGTTGGCGTGGGGACTATGACAGCCAGTACACGTCGCGATACGGGTGGGATTCCGATAGTGCCGTGACTGAAGGTGACCGGAGTACTGCTGGTAGTGCGCGGCCGAGTCCCCCGAGCTGAAGAAGTCCTCTGAAGCTCCGCTCACCCGCGTCGTGTTGTCGAGGGCGAAGTCCCTTCGGCGGATTCCGGCCGGAGGCATCTGGTCGTCGGCCGAGAGAGGAAGCCCGGTCATCCCCGCCCCGATGCCGAGGGGCCGGGAATGGCAGCTTCCACAAATCGCTGATGCACGGCTGGGTGTCAGCGACCCTGGCGACACGATGAAACCTTTCATCGGATCGTTGAGATGCTCCGAGCCGGGGCCATGGCAGCTCTCGCATCCGACGTTGATCAGTTCGGTGCTCCCGTCGCCGTCGTAGTCGAAGGCCCCACCCAGATCGGCCACGGCGCGCGCGGACCAACCGGACGTGCTGTCACCGCCAAGCTCGTAGGCGGTGAAATGACAGCCCGCGCAGTTGTTGTCGAATGACTCGTCATTGAAAGACGGGTCACTTGCGGGCGCATTTCGATCGCGAAGCGTATCGGTGCCAAAGTCGTACCAGAGGTCGGAACGGTAATCGCGCCAGGGCCAATCATCCGGGTCGGGATTGGAGAAATTGCCCTGGTAGTTGTACTGGACCGGCAGCAGGAAGTAGCTGAGGAGGCCATTGCCGTTGGTGCGTCGCATCAGGTACTGTTGGCGCTGAATTGCGCCGCCGTAGGTCAGCACGACGTCGTAACGCACGCGTTGCTCAGGGTCCGTACTGCGATTCACCAGCTCGACGTAGTACGCTCCGATCATGCCGAGAGGGACAGCCGGATCTCGTCGGAGATTCACCTCGAAGCTGACGGTGCCCGTGGGCGGAGGTTCGCTGACCGCGCACTTCGATGGGTCCTGCGTGACTGAGTCGCAATCGTAATAGAGGAGCGTCGTCCCAGCCTCGAATGCGGCGAGCCCCTCATCGAAATCGGGCCAGGGCGAGATGTCCTGAAGAACGGACCGGACCCCTGGGACTTGGAGGCCCACGTTGTGCGCGGTGCGTGTCGTGGTCTCGAGGTCGTGGCAGATCATACAGGTCGACGACCCGACATAAGTCGCATCCGCGGTCGGCTGCGAGCTCACCCGGATGTCCATCTGCATCCCGATCAGCGACGCGGTCGCAAACGCGACGTGACTATAGTCGCCACCGGGCAGATGTCGTTCGTCGGCGGCGGCTGGGAACCACGCGACGAAGAGACTTCCCTCGGGAAGTGTTTCGAAGCGATACATCCCCTCGGCATCGACGGACGCTCGCTCGTAGCTGCCGCCGTTGGCGTCGACCAAGTCCTCGATGGGCTCGTCGTTGTCGAGCATGGCGGTCTCTTGCGGCGATACGAACAGAGTGACCAGATCGATCGGCGCAAGCGCTTCGACATCGGCTGCAGGTACCAGGTAGACCGTCCCGCCCGAGACGGGCAGGCCATTGGGCTCCATGACCCGACCCACCAATCCGAAGATCTCGGGCTCCATGCCTCTCCTGGGGGTCTCCCCGGACGGCTCCTCCCCCAGGGGTCCGTCTGCCCCCTGTTCGCTGTCACCCTTGCATGCCGCCGCCACGGACAGCCACGCAACCACGACTAAAGCCAAGCCGAAGCGCCGCACAGCAGGCATGGTGCGATAATTGGCGATTCTGGACACCGCTTCAAGCGTTACGGCATCCAGAATCGTTGCTGTGCTTTATCGCCCGTAATGAGCGTATGAGCGCCCAGCTCAGGGGAGCGGGAACCACGGCATGTGGCCGACTCCCACGTCGCAGCCGTCGCATACGGTGCTGCCCTGGCCGTGGCAGAAGTCGCACGTCTCGACGGCGTTCGGGTTTGGGTCTCCCGGAATGGGCAAGAACGTACCGTCGTTACGCTGCCTGACCGATAGCTTGGCCCCGCCAGGGATCGCCGCATGGGACGCGGCCCCTGAGCCGTCGTGGCACTGGAGGCAGGCCGCCGCATTGGCAGTGCGATTGAGGTCATCCTCCTGGTCGCCAAGGGTGATCGTCCGCTCGGGCGTGCCCGGAGTCGTAGGCACTACGTCTTCCGGGAAGGCGGCGCCGTTGGGCCGCGGGTCGTAGTTGTCCGTGATGAACGTCGTCGCGAAGCGTGGATCGGTGTCCGGGCTGGTCGGGTAGTAGCTGTTGCCAACGTGACAGGCGCCGCAGTTGTTTAGCTCGCCTGGATAGGTGACCTCCGTGTAGTCGTGCTCCGCTACAGGCGAGAAGAAGCTGTAGACCACGATGTTCGCGTTGTGAATGCCGTGGATCAGGACCTTGAAGTCGATCGACTGCTCGCTCGTGAGTCCTTCTCGGGTCCGACCGGCAATATCGGTTGCGTTGGCGTTGTGACAGGTCACGCAAAGCTCGAGATTGTTGTTGCGGTTGCTGCCGTGGAGGCTGAGAAGCTCGCCGTGGCAGCTGGCACACTTCTCGAGGGAGACGCCGAGCTCTCGGGGCTCGCCCGGTCCCCCGGTGTCACTGATAGCGAAGTAGGCAACCGCGCCAGTGACTGGAATCTCCTCGCCGTCTACGAACGGGTGGCCTTCCATGGCGGCAGCCAGGCTCGTGCCGGTGAGGTCCGAGGGAACCGCGACTGGCGAAGTGATCGTGTATGTGCCGTCGCCATTGTTGACACAGCCGTCGTCGGTGGCGGCATTCTCACAAACGCTTTCTGCAGGATCGCCCCCGTCGGACGCCAACGGATCCATGGTCAGATTCTGCGCGGCCGAGGGCGGGAACGCGGTTTCGCTGCCGGTAGCGAGGTTGGTGTAGTCATTGGTCGGCCACGCGAGCATTACGGCAAGCCGGGTACTGAAATCCCACGTCTCGACGTCAAACGGTCCCATGGCACCGTACTCGAAATCGTAGAACGAGCCGTCGTTCGGATCGGTCACGGAGAAGGTGACCTGTGGATTCTGGCCCACGTTGGTGTTGGTGACATTCACGATGTTGTACTGGAAGTTCCCTGCTTCGACGACCTCGGCACGGACGTGCCTCTCGGCCGTCACGAGGGGGGGATCGAACCCGGGTGAGTTGTGACAATTCAGACAAGCGGAGTCAGAAAGGGTCTGGCCTAGGAGCTTGTGCTCCATACGGTACGTGGAAAGCCCGGTTGTCGGGTCCGGGGGGTCGGTTACCAGGGCCACGACGTCGGTGTCGACATGACAGCCACCGCAAGCCAGGGCCTTCACATTGGTCGCCCAGGCGTCGCCCTGGGGAGCCTCGTCCTCGTTGTGGCAGCTCCGACATTCGCGGACGTCCTGTGGGTACGTGACCTCTGAGAAATCATCCACTCCGCGTCCGACGACGATATACGGCTTGCCCTGTACTTCGCGGAACCTGGACGCGTGGATCGAATGGATCATATAGGCCATATCCAAGGATTCACCGGTGTCTGCATCACGGGTCCCCGTGTTGTGACAGGTCACGCAGTACTCTTCGGTGAACCGGGCGCCCGGGGGGGCGGCGTGCACGCCCAAGCGCTGGTGGCAATTGTTGCACAGTGACGTGGCGGAGATCAGCTTCTCTTCGCTGATCGCCGAGCCGTCGGGGACGAAGTCGAACACGGGGTTGTCGGGGTTGAGAACGCCAGCGCCAGAGATTCGAAATTCGATACCCGCCCGGGTGGTGTACGTCGGCTCCCAGCTGATGGTCACGGGGTCGCTTACCGGCGCCGTGACGTCGGTCGTGTAGGTGAAGACATAGGTCCCATCGCGGTTGTCGGTGACGTTGATGATGTCATCACCGTCCTCAACTTCGATCACGCCCGGATCACGCGTGGACTGCAGTGCTTGTACCTCACCGGCACCGCCAGCGCCTCCGGCACCGCCAGCGCCTGGCGCGGTCTCAAAGTCGTTGATGTAGCTCTGCCAGTTGGAAACTTCGTTTGCGGATGCTGGCGGGACCAACTTCGTAAATGTTCCGCTTACAGCCGATGCGGGAACGCCTGTAACCGGGTTGCCGGCTTGCGTACTCACCGTGAACTGCATAACGGGTGGGCTCGAAACCGTCACGTCTGTGATGGTGGCAACCAACGGGAGTCCCGCATCGATGAGGGCCTCGAGCACCAGCGGATCGCTCAAGTCGACTACACCGCCCATGCCGCCCGTGCCGCCACCGCCCGTGCCGCCGCCGCCCGTGCCACCGCCGCCGGTGCCGCCGCCGCCGGTGCCGCCCGGACCGCCGTCGCCATCACCGCACCCGGTGACGGCCACGCCCAATGCGAGGATCGCAGCCAACCCTAAACGAACAACCTGAGGCATATCGGTTTTCATGAAGCTCCCACCTATTCTTGAACGGACTAGAACGCTGAGTGTCTACATTTCGCGCGCAAAATCAAACACTTGTCAGTGAAAAACACTTTCAAAAACGATTGCTGAAAAATCTGCGCCACTTGGTGCCGATCTCGCTGTTTTTTCGCCTCGATTACGCAAAATCAGGGCGAAGTTTGACAAGTCACAACCCATCGCAAGCGCCATACCAACGCGCGTTTGAATCGGGGAAGTCAGGGAGCGCGATCGACTTCCGCCGCCTCGGGCAGCGGGGGGAGCTCGGTGCGGATCATGAAGGGTCGCTTTTTGATCTCGACCTTCCGGTCGATGAAGAAATCCTCGAAGCTCGGGCTGGCCGCGTTCCGAAGCTGCTCGGCGACAACCTCGGCTTTCGTCGTATCGAGCTGAATGCCGTGCTCGGCCAGGTCGCCGCGCAGTCGATGGCAAAGCTGGTCGATGCGCTGGAGGGCGGAAAGATACGCGCCGCGCCAAATCTCGAGGTACGGACGATGGTCCATGGGGTTCGTCGAAAGCAAGCGACGGAGCGTATTCGAAGGGAGGAACGTATAGGAGCTCACCTCGGGATGCTCGCGCAGCACTGCATTGCGGGCGCGCTCGAACCTCGTGAACGAAATCGTCCGAATGTCCTGGTCGATGTTGTAGAGAACGCCTCGCCGGTGAGCAAGCCCAGGAAACTTGGACACGTAAGGGACGAACGGGTCCAAGGTGAAGATCAGGGTCGCATCACGCTTGATCGCCTCGGCGAAGTTCGACGTTCGGGTGATCGCGCCATCCTCGTAGTAACGCCCGTCGATCGGCACGGACGAGAACGCCGGATTCACGCTAAGCGAAGCGCGAACCGCCTTACTGATGGGGACGTGATCGTAGCCCTCGGCACCGAACAAGACGTGATGCCTGGCGTCTTGATCGGAGGCGCCAATGTAGAGCTCGACCGGAAGCGCACGAAAGTCATCCTTGCTTCCACTCGCCCCGAGAATCTCGCGCAGCATGACTTCGAATTCGGCCGAGTGAAAGGGCGCTCCGACGAGACTGGTATACTCGAGGAACAGGCTTTCGGCCGTATCGCGCCCTCTTCCCCGAAGGGTCTCCCAGAAGGCATGCAAGCCTGTTTTTGTAGCGCTCATCAATCGCCAGCGAAGGTCTTCATGGTTGATGTGAGACAGCCTCAGAAGACTGAAGGTCAGAGGCCTGATTCGACCTCCCGGAGCCCCCACAACTGCCGCCATCACCTCGTCGACGGTGTACCCCACCGAAAGCATGCTGGTGATGACCGCACCCGCGCTGATGCCAAACAGCATGTCGAAATCGTTGACGCTGCAGTTCATCAAGCAGTCATCGAGACACTTGAGAACGCCCAATTCAAAATAGATGCCGGTTATGCCTCCGCCGGAAGCGCAGATGGCGGTCTTGCCGATCTTGCGAGCTTGGGTGAGCGCTGCTGTTTGCTGAAGAACTCGCTCTGCAAACGAGATGTCGCTCGACCAGGCCGGCGCTTTCGGCGAAAACTCCTGACGGAGCACGTGACGAACCCCGACGGACCCTAGCTCGCCGATCAGCTGATCGACGCGGTGAGAATCCGGCCCGGACATGAGGACGACGATGCGGTGAAATCCATACCGCTGCTCGACATCCTCGGTGTGATCGAGCTCTTTCAACAGTCCCCGGACCTCACCGAGGCGGGCATCGAAATTTTCCTGCCACCGAAGGTCGATCACCACCAGGTTCACATACGCGGAACGCAACGCGCCGGTTGCGCCAAGCGTATCCCAGACCGGTACCCATTCGATCTCGGCTCCGCCGTACCGGAACAGGGGGTAAAGCTCGGCCTGTAGACGCTCAGCCCCAGGCACACGCTCCATGTCGGAGACGAGCGACTCGAAGCAATCGAGCCCGGACCCCACGTAGAGGACGCGCTTGATTTTGCCGCCGGGAACATACTGACAAGGAGCTTCTCGAGTCATGACAGAGATGTTTTAGGGCGATCAGCCCTTCGGGGGCAAAGACCTGGCGTGCGACAAACCCTGTTCGACCCACGCCTTCAAGCTTGCCGAACGACCATAGCCGCTCCGGTCGACGTAGACCATGCCCTTCATCGCCCGCCCGGTGAAATCCATCGGGCGTGCGCCCTTCTTTTTGAGCGCGCCCTCGTACGCGTCCGGGCCTACACGCACCATCAAGTCATCTCCTACGATGCCGCAGCACATGTGGCCGTTCACCAGAAAGGAAA
>Ga0224508_10003896_pt1 | contig 12281 bp, 8 predicted proteins | sample SF_Jan12_sed_USG_4_FD_170157 | JGI IMG/M metagenome (GOLD analysis project Ga0224508, IMG submission 170157) | Sediment microbial communities from San Francisco Bay, California, United States - SF_Jan12_sed_USGS_21 | ecosystem: Environmental > Aquatic > Marine > Sediment | place: USA: California...
CGCTTGGGCCGAATACGGCCGGCATCATGCTGACCAATCCGTCCACGCTTGGTGTCTTCGAACGCAAGATCATGGAAATTGAGAAACTCGTACATGATGCGGGTGGATTGCTTTACTACGACGGCGCGAATCTGAACGCTATTCTCGGTAAAGTCCGGCCGGGTGACATGGGCTTTGACGTCATTCACCTGAACCTGCACAAAACGTTTTCGACACCGCATGGCGGCGGTGGCCCCGGCTCGGGTGCAGTCGGCGTCGGCGAGCGTTTGTTGCCGTTCATCCCTGTGCCGGTCGTCGGCAAGACCGAAGGGAACGGGCAGGATCAGTTTTGTTGGCTGACGGAAGACGATCTACCGCAGAGCATTGGCCGTTTGTCCGGATTCATGGGAAATGCCGGCGTACTGCTGCGAGCCTACGTCTACATGCGCATGGTCGGGCGAGACGGCATGCGGCGCATCGCGGAGTTTGCGACGCTGAACGCCAACTATCTCCAGGCCCGTCTTGGGGACGCGGGCTTCGAACTTGCGTTTCCGAATCGGCGAGCCAGCCACGAGTTTATCATTACGCTGAAGGCACAATCGAGATCGATCGATCTGACGGCGATGGATGTCGCTAAAGTTCTGCTTGATCATGGCTTCCATGCGCCGACAACTTACTTCCCGCTGCTGGTGCCGGAATGCCTGCTCATCGAGCCGACGGAGACAGAAAGTAAGGAAACCCTCGACCGGTTCGTTGACGCGATGATCGCGATCGCCGAGGATGCGAACATGGAAGGGGCGGCGCACAAGGAGGCGCCGTACACGACGCCGATACGGCGACTGGACGACGTGAAAGCAGCGAGAAATCTGGATCTCGCCTACAAAGCGCCGTCGGAGTAGGCGCCGCGGCCTTTGTAGCAGGGGCCTTCTCGGTCGACGGAATCGACATTATTCTAAGGAACCAGGGAACCGGATGGTTTTCATCCAGTCCAGAGTCATGGACATGGAAGAATTCGCCCACACGGGTCATATGGAAAACATGAACAGCAGAATTGCTCTGATATTATTTGCAACTTGTCTCGCGGTACCGGCGTTCTCGGAAGAGCCGGCGTGGGTCGGCACGCTCGAAAGGATTTCGTCGGGCGTAGTGTCCATCCGTGTTGACAGCACACGCGCATTCGATACCGATTGGAACTCCTCGTCACAGGCTACGGGCTTCGTCGTCGATGCGAAGCGCGGCCTGATTCTGACAAACCGCCACGTGGTGACACCCGGCCCAGTCGTGGCAGAGGCCATATTCCTGAACAACGAGGAAGTACGCCTTATGCCGATTTATCGCGATCCCGTGCATGATTTCGGATTCTTCAGTTACGATCCAGGTGAATTGCGATATATCGAGCCGGCGGAACTGCCACTGGTGCCAGGCGCTGCCGGCATTGGCCGCGAGATCCGTGTTGTCGGCAACGATGCTGGCGAGCAGCTGTCGATACTTTCGGGGACGATCGCCCGTCTGGACCGAAAAGCGCCGGACTACGGGCGTGGTAAGTACAACGATTTCAATACTTTCTATTTTCAGGCCGCGTCAGGCACATCCGGTGGTTCGTCCGGATCGCCGGTCGTCAACATCGAGGGTGAAGTTGTTGCGCTGAATGCCGGCGCGAACAATTCCGCCGCGAGCAGCTTCTTCCTGCCGCTCGATCGTATCGACCGTGTGTTAAAACTCCTGCAGGAAGGTAAACCGGTGCCCCGTGGCACACTGCAAACCATGTTCGAACTCAAGGCCTATGACGAGCTGGGCAGACTCGGCCTTACGGAGGAGTCCGAGAAACTGGTTCGTTTGGCGCATCCGGACAACACCGGCATGTTGGCCGTGGAGCAGGTTATCCCGGATTCCGATGCGGACGGCAAACTGGCGCCCGGCGACATATTACTGCGCATCAACGGCGAACTCGTCACGGAATTCGTGCCGCTCGCCGCCATCCTCGACGACAATGTGGGCAAGGAAATCACGATCAAACTGGAAAGGGGTGGGCGTCGTATCAGCGAACAGGTGCTGGTCGGCGATCTTCATCGCATATCACCTGACGAATATATGGAATTCGGTGATGCGATCGTTCACAAGCTGTCGTATCAGCAGGCGCGTCACTACAACCGTTCCGCGAACGGCGTCTATGTTGCCAACCCCGGTTACGCACTGTCACGATCGGCGATCCCGAGGGGCGCAGTCATCGACGAGGTCGGCGGCGAGCCCGTCGAAAATATCTCTGACCTCGAAGAGATACTAAACGGACTTGGCGATCGCGACCGGACGACGATTCGTTACAAGACCATAGAAGACCCGCGCAACAGCATCGTGCGCTCGTTCGAGATGGACAGGCAATGGTTTCCGGCGCGGCGTTGCCAGCGGGATGACGCCACCGGAATCTGGCCTTGCCGGGATCTTGCGCCTGGGCCCGGAAGCTCTGAAGTAGAAACGGGCAGCACGCGGTTCAACGGCCACAGCGACCTGCGGGTCAAAAAGATAGTGCCGTCGCTCGTCGTCGTCAATTTCGACCTGCCCTACACAATTTCCGGCGTGGCCGATCGCCATTATTACGGCACCGGACTCATCGTCGATACCGCGCGCGGCCTGGTCGTCGTCGACAGAAACACGGTTCCGGTTGCGATGGGGGACGTCAGCATCACGTTCGCCGGCTCCCTCGAGGTTCGAGGTAAAGTCGAATACGTACACCCGCTGCACAACCTAGCCGTTGTTTCCTACGATCCGACATCGATCGGTGATACGCCGGTCAAGGCTGCGACATTCAATACCGAGCCGGTCAAGCCCGGAGACGAAGTCTGGGTCGTTGGCCTCAAAGGTGACCACCGGCTTGTGCATCAGGCGAGCACCGTTTCCTCCGTCGACCCGATGACCTTACCATTGTCGCGTACGCTTAGATTTCGCGATTCAAATTTGGAAGGCATTGACTTGGTGAACGCGCCCGCTGATGTCGATGGCGTTTTGCTCGACAAACGCGGGCGTGTCACGGGCCTGTGGTCCAGCTTTGCAATTCAGTCCGGAAATGAGTCCGGTCAGTTCAATCGTGGTGTTGGCAGCGACCTCGTCGTCGAACTCGTCGAGCTTGTACAAGCCGGCCGGCCATTGTATTCGCTGGAAGCGGAAGTCGCCTATTCGCCGCTATTTGCCGCACGCAAACTGGGCCTCGATGAGGAATGGTTGTCCAGGCTCGAGGATTTCAACCCGCAGGGACGGCGGGTCTTGAGCGTCAGCCGCCTCGTGGCCGGATCGCAGGCGGCAGAAAAGCTCCGAAACGGCGACATGATAGTAGCGATCGATGGGCAACTGGTTACCACATTCCGTGAGCTCGAGCGCGCGGTGCAGAGGCCCGAGGTCACGGTAACCGTTTGGCGGGATGGCGCAGGGCTTGAGTTCGAAACTGAGACCGTTGCACTGGACGGGTTGGGAATTCGGCGGGCAGTATCATGGGCTGGCGCATTGCTGCAGGATCCACACCGGGCAATGGCCGCGCAACGAGGCATTAAACCGCAGGGCGTATATGTCGCGTTCTTTAGTTACGGATCCCCGGCGACCCGATATGGATTATGGGCTGGACGACGTATCGTCGAAGTGGACGACAAGGCGACGCCGGACCTGCAAACGTTCGTTGCTGTTGTCAGAGGGAAAAAGGACAGGGCATCAGTGCGCCTGAAGACAATTACATGGAATGGTGCGGCAGAAGTTATAACTCTGAAGCTCGACAACCAATATTGGCCAGCCTATGAAATTAGACGCACGAAAGATGGCTGGCAGCGCATCGACATCGGGTAGGTGTTTTCTCGGCCGTTGCCACCCCGCAAACTACCTTCATGCAAATGCGTTGCGGCTACTGATTTCAGTGATGCTCTTAGCTATAGGGGACATTAGCCTGGCACAGGCGCTTTATAAGTATAGGGGCCCCGACGGTGAGTGGGTGTACACGGACAGGGCACCGGAGACGGAGGAGCAAGCTGAAATCCGTGAGTTACCGAACGGGTTCAAGAAGGCCGAGGTGTCGGTAACACATCGGGTGATCGGCACGCAAATTCAGTTTTATGCAACGAATGAATTTTATGCGCCGGTCGAACTCGAACTCGCACTCGACGTTGTTGAAAACGTCGGACTACCACATCCCGATCAATCAATGCACTGGCTTCTGCCTGCCCGCAGCCAGACCGATTTGCTGCAGCTGGATGCACTGGACGAAGTCGGCGTGCCATATATCAGCTATCGCTTCATGTATCTGTACGGAGACCCGGATGCTGAGCACATGGCGGAGCAGCCGTATCGTGCGCCTTTCGCGAAAGCAAGAAAATTCCTGGTTTCTCAGGCCTTTCCCATTGGCGTAACGCACAACACCCTTGACAGTTACCACGCCGTCGATATCTCGATGCCGATCGGCACCGACGTCTATGCTGCACGGGAAGGAATGGTCATCGAAGTCGCCAGTACAAATTTTCGCGCCGGGCCCGACCCGGGAGAGGAGGGGGCATCGGCGAACCTGGTCCGTATTTTGCACGATGATGGAACGTTCGCCATTTATGCTCATCTGAACTGGAATACCATTCGTGTCCAGCCCGGCGACGAAGTAGCGCGCGGTGAATATATTGCAGATTCCGGAAATACCGGTTTTTCGACCGGCCCGCATTTGCATTTTGCCATTCTGCGAAACGATGGAATGCGAATGGAATCTTTGCCAGTCGTCTTTGAAGGCCCGAATAAAACCAAAATAATACCGGAATACGGACAGGAACTCGCCGCTTACTAGGTCGATTAAAGCGCCGTTTACTGCCTCGCTGCCTTCTGCCTAATATTTTGGATGAGGATTTGCTGAAAGTCCCGATACACGTTCACGGGGTCTGCCTGTTTTATGCTGGGTTACCGGGCGAGCAATTCGACGATGGCCTCGTATTTCGACTTGCCACGTATGCGTTGGATGTCCTCGGCGGACACTGCGATATCGATGCCTGAGAACGCTTCCCTGAAAGTTGCCGGCATCTGGTCCGATGAACGTATGGTCATACCTGCGATATCAAACACGCCGAGGCCAAGCTGGGGTATTCGACTTAGTCCCCGGATGACGTGAATTTCGCGATCGTCTCTGCCTCTGTCAGCCTGGGATGGTCGCCGGCAAAATCATAACCGTCGGGTTTGTTGTCAACAAAGATCTCGCCGACCAGTTTGAATTGTGACGAATCGTCAAACATACCGGCACTCAACATGTAATTGTCGGTCTGCTTCGCACGATAAAACAAATTTGTCCCGCATATCCGGCAGAATCCCCGCTCTGCCCAATCAGAGGAGTCGTAGATGGTAATATTTTCCGATCCCTGGAATGTGGGGCCGCTTGTTGACACCGCGAACAGCGGGCCGCCCGACCAGCGGCGGCACATGCCGCAGTGGCAGGCATAATGACGGGGATCGATACTGTCGACGGTGAAACGTACTGCGCCACAAAGACATTGACCGCCCGCCGAACTCATGATCTGTCCGGCGTCAATTTAAGGAGTCGCCCCCCGGAACCACTCTCGAGCAACCATAATGCGCCGTTCGGGCCCTGGTTAACCGCGCGGATTGGTTTTTTCATGTCAAAACGCTCTGCTTCCGAGGCGGAGTCGCCGTCGATAACAATTCGCACCAAGGATTCTGATGACAAGCCAGCGATGAACGCGTTACCTTTCCATTCCGGGAACAGGTCGCCCGAGTAGAACATTAGTCCGCCGGGAGAGATAACCGGCGTCCACCAGGCTTTGGGCGCCGCAAATTCGGGTCGCGTATCGTGATCCGGAATATCCTTGCCATCATAATGATCGCCATTCGAGACGATCGGATAGCCGTAGTTTGCGCCGCGAATGACGAGATTGAGTTCATCGCCACCTTTCGGGCCCATCTCGACGTTCCAGAGACGGCCCTCAGAATCGAATGCGATCCCCAGCGGATTTCGATGGCCAAGGGACCAAATCTGTGCAGTGACACCGCCCTGACCGGCAAAAGGATTGTCGTCCGGAACGGAGCCATCGTGATGCAGTCGCAGGATTTTTCCGAGGTTCTGTTTCATATCCTGCGCCGGAATGAATTTCTGGCGTTCGCCCGACGATATAAACAGATAGTCGTCGGTGGAGAAGGCAATTCGGTGCCCGAAATGACCTTTGCCCGTAACTTTGGGATCCTGACGCCAAATGACTTTCAGGTCGTTCAGCCGGCCGCCGCCAGCGTCATCCAGTATAAGCTTGGCGCGCGCTACTGCAGCGCCCCTCACGTCGCCCTCGCCGGCTTCCACATAGCTGACATAAACAAGCCTGTTCGAGGCGTGGTCGGGATGCAACACGACGTCGCCGAAGCCGCCCTGGCCGCCGTAATCGACGTCGGGCACACCAGCTATCGGATCGGACTTGTCGCCGGCCTGTGTCACGACAAACAAACGGCCTTCCTTTTCGGTCACAAGTAATCGGCCATCAGGCAGAAAGGACATCGCCCAGGGTTCTTCGAATGTGGTAACCGGTGTTGCGACGAAGGCTCCCCGGCCATCGGCCGTGGAGGTCACAGAACTGGCAGCCAGCATCAGGCCGATGAGCAAGACAAATGGGCGATTCATTTTGAGATTCCCTGTTGTTGGTTTTAACAGTGTACGTCAGCGACCGGTAGACCGGAATTCGTTTCTTACGATTGCATTCCGCTCTTAACCGTGTATGTTCGCAGCCTTGAGAAAGGCAGCTGACACCTATTCTGAGGACAAGAAATGGTTCACGGGACGCACAACGCGGTTGCTGACGAGCGCAACGACAAGGTCCTGGTCAATGTCAACGGCGATCTCGTACCCCGCGATGAGGCCAGTATCTCCGTCTTTGACAGTGGCTATCTGGTTGGTGACGGCATCTGGGAAGCGCTGCGCCTGCACGAAGGTGTTCTCGTTTTTCTGAGCGAACACCTGGACCGGCTCTGGCAGGCGGCTGCGACCGTCGGCATGGACTTACGCATGAGCCGGGAAGACCTCACTGCCGAGCTGTGGCGTACGCTGGATGCCAACAAGATGCAGCACGATGTGCACGTGCGCTTCATGGTGACCCGGGGCATCAAGAAAACGCCATCGCAGGATCCGCGTCTTATCATTAGCGGTCCCAACCTGGTCATCATTGCCGAGCACAAGCTGGCAAGCCCGGAAAGCAAGGAGTCGGGCGTTACGCTTTTTACGAGTACGATTCGGCGGGGATCGCCGGATTACCTTGATCCGCGACTCAATTGTCACAGCAAGTTGCATGAGGTAATGGCACTTGTCCAGGCAATCGAGGCTGGCGCCGATGAGGCCTTGATGCTTGATATCCACGGCTTCGTCTCTACGTGCAACGCGACCAATTTCTTCATGGTCAAGAATGGCGAGGTGTGGACGTCCACGGGCCAGTACTGCATGAACGGCATCACCCGTGCCAAGGTCATCGACGTGTGCGGTAAGAACGATATTCCCTGCTTCCAAAAAAACTTTTCGCTCTTCGATGTCTACGGAGCGGATGAGGCATTCGTCACCGGAACGTTCGGTGGACTCACGCCCGTCACGACGGTCGATGGTCGCAGAATCGGCGAAGGTACGTTCGGACCCATGACACGCCGGGTGGCAGCTCTCTATCAGGATGCGATCGAAGCTGCGGTTCACGCCGCGCGAAAAGCATCATAGGAAGTCCGGTGGCAGAACCGATCCGGCTTTGTGTTTGGAGTGGACCGAGAAATATCTCAACGGCTCTGATGTATTCATTTGCACAGCGAACCGACACAACGGTTTATGACGAGCCCTTATATGCACATTACCTCGTCAACTCTGACGCGAAGGATTATCATCCTGGCGGCGACGATATCATCGCTACGATGGAGAACGACGGCAAAAAAGTCGTCGCCGATATTATCTTGGGACCACAACCGACGCCGGTCGCGTTCTTCAAACAGATGACTCACCACCTGGTCGAACTGGATCAGGCGTTTATGAAGCAAACTGTGAACGTCATGCTAACCCGGCACCCACGCGACATGTTGCCCTCGTACGCCGAGCAGGTCAGCAAGCCGACACTACGTGACGTCGGTTACAAAATGCATCTGGACCTCGTCGAATATCTGCGAACGCTGGGACAGCAGCCAGCGGTATTGGATTCCGAAGCAACTTTGCGGAATCCGCGAGGCGTGCTGGAGAAGCTGTGTCATCGGATCGGCATCCCGTTCGATGAAGCCATGCTGTCATGGCCGGCTGGCGCCCGGCCTGAAGACGGGATATGGGCACAGTATTGGTACGCCAGTGTGCATCAGTCGACCGGTTTTCAACCCTATAAGCCGAAGACAGCGCCGTTTCCTGAGCATCTGAAGCCTCTATTCGATGAATGCATGCCGTACTATGTAGCCCTTGCGAAAGAGGCGATCACCGCGGACTAGAAAACGATGACCACAGCATTTCTGAACGGCGATTACCTACCACTCGACGAGGCAAGAATCTCTCCGATGGACCGCGGTTTTCTGTTCGGGGACGGAATATATGAGGTGATTCCGGTACACGACGGCAATCTGATCGGTTTCGGTCTGCACGTCGATCGCATGAGCGAAGGATTGAATGCCGTAGAGATCAAACTGAACTGGACCGTGCAGCAATGGCGCGAGGTCTGCGACAAGCTCATCGACCGAAACGGCGGAGGCAACCTGGCAATCTATCTTCAGGTAAGTCGCGGCGCCGATACAAAGCGGCATCATGCCTTTCCCGAAGGGATTACACCGACAGTATTCGGATTCGCATCAAAAACCGAGGCATCACAGATCAGTGACCGTACGACGGTCAAGCCTTTGCGAGTTTCCAGTGCCGAGGATTTGCGCTGGCGCCGCTGCAATATCAAGTCAACTGCCCTCCTGGGCAACATCATTCATTTCCAAAAAGGCCAGGCCGAGGGCAACGATGAAACTCTGTTGTTCAATGCTGCTGGCGAATTGACCGAGGGCAGCGCGAGTAACGTCTTTGTCATTAAGGATGGCGTTGCAGCCACACCGCCACTGGATCACCAGGTCTTGCCCGGCATCACGCGCCTGATGTTGCTGGATATGCTTCGAAAAGACGGCTCCGTCCCGGTCGGAGAGCGTGTCGTCACCCTGCAGGAAGCACTTGTTGCCGACGAAATCTGGTTCACGAGTTCAACGAAGGAAGTCGGCCCCGTGGTCGAAGTCGACGGCAAACCTGTAGGGAACGGCAAGCCAGGCCCTGTCTGGGAAGTCGCACACCGGCTCTTTACCGCCAGGAAATTCGATTACTGAGATTTTTTTCTGTCTGTCTCGCTGAGTTCTTCGGCGAATGCTTTGAGGCTCCCGATTGGCAGCGAACAATGGCTGCCGAGGCAGCGATAGGCAACCGTTTGGTCGTCAACAGCGCGTCGCTCAGCTAGTGCGCCTGGCAGGTCCCTTGCATTTGCCTCGATCGCAAAAAGCAGCCGGCGCGGCGCATAAATCTTGGCGGCCGTGTCTCGCCAGCGGCTGATTTCCTCCGCCTCGCCTCGAATAACGATGATTTCGGGCGGCGTCAGGTATTCCTCCAGCGCCGTAATCAGGCTCACGTGGCCATGCGGATACTCGGCCATTGCCTGCCAGGCGTTCCTCAAAGTGCCTTCCGCGGCTTCCAGGTATCGCGCTTCTCCGAGCAGGTAGCCGAGTCGCTGCAGTGCAAGCGCTGCGACGCCATTGCCCGAGGGCGTCGCCTCATCCGCCAGTGGTTTGGGTCGGTGCATCAGCGACTCATGATCGTTTGCCGTGAAATAGAAGCCGCCGCTTTCTTTATCGTGGAAGTGATCCAGCAACAGGTCGGCCATGCGGATTGCCAGGTCGAGGTGTTGTATGCTCCAGTTTGCCTGTAACAAGTAAAGCAGGGCATCCAGCATAAAGGCGTGATCATCCAGGTACGAAGGAAACCTTGATTCGCCATCTTTGTGGCTGGCCAGGAGGCGGCCGTCATGGACCAACTCCCGGTCGATGAAGTCCGCAGCCTTTGTCGCTGCGCCAATCAGGTCAGACCTCTCGAGAATATTGCCCGCGATGGCAAGGCCGCGGATTGCCAACGCGTTCCACGACGTCAGTTGCTTCTCGTCCCTGCCCGGGGCGACCCGTTGACTGCGCGATTGCAGAAGGACTTTTCTTGCAGCGTCGATCTTTTGCTCGACGAAACTTTCTTCCTGTTTGGATTCTTCCGCAATGGACTTGATCAGCTGGTGTACACGCAGATGCCACTTTCCCTCGAAATTTGCATCCGTATTCAGGCCGAAACGGGTGGCAAAGAGCTCGTAGCTTTCGCTGTCCAGCAGTTTCCGGACCTCGTTTGGCGTCCAGACGTAGTAGAGGCCTTCCTCGCCTTCGGAGTCTGCATCTCGCGTCGAATAAAAACCGCCTTGCGGTGACCGCATATCAGACAGCATCCAGTCCGCGGTTTCATTGGCAATCCGGCCGAACAGTTTGTCGCCTGTGGCAAGGAATGCCTGCGCATAGAGCGCCAGCAACGGGCCGTTGTCGTACAGCATTTTTTCGAAGTGTGGAATCTGCCAGTAGCGATCAACCGAGTAGCGGCAAAAGCCGCCGCCGAGCTGATCGTAGATGCCGCCTTCAGCCATCCGGGTAAGCGTCAATGACACCATGAACAGCGCATCGATGTCGGGCTCGGCTTCATGCGCAGTTGTGCGCCAGTGGCGCAACAGACGATCCAGGTTTTCAGGATGAGGAAACTTGGGCGCGTTGCCGATGCCGCCGAATTCGCGATCAAAATTCGCCGCGATCTTTTCTCGGGCGGCGCGCAGCACTTCTGCATTCAGCTCGTAGTCACTGGCGACGGCCTTCGGCTCGAGCCGGCCGAAGACATCCTGCAGCTGCTGGCCCTGGCGGCGCACCTCGTCCCGATTATCAACAAAATAATCGGCAACGCGCTGCAACAGATCGGAGAATGCAGGTATGCCATAACGCGAGTCTTTCGGAAAATAAGTACCGGCAAAGAACGGTCGCTGATCGTCGGGATTGATAAATACGGTCAGAGGCCAGCCGCCGGGCCGCTGCGTCAATAACTGATGCGCAGTCTGATAGATCTTGTCGATGTCGGGTCGCTCCTCGCGATCGACTTTGATATTGACGAAGAGCCTATTCATCAGCGATGCCGTTTCCTCGTCCTCGAAGGATTCGTGCGCCATGACGTGGCACCAGTGACAGGCTGAGTATCCGACTGACAGCAGTATCGGCTTGCCGCTCTCCCTGGCCAGCTGGAGTGCATTTTTGCCCCAGGGATGCCAGTCGACAGGATTGTCCGCATGTTGCAGGAGATACGGGCTGCTTTCGGCAGAAAGCCGGTTCTCGTGTTTTGACGAATTGCTCATTGTCGGCACTATAACCTATTGTGTTTCGCGCCCGATTCGACGATCTCGCGATTCGTGTTCCACGATCTCGCGATTCGCAACAGCGGTGTTAGACTAACGCCGATGCTCACCTACCCCGAAATCGACCCGGACATATTCTCAATCGGTCCTCTGACAGTTCGTTGGTATGGGCTGATGTACGTTGTCGGCTTCGTGTTGGGTTGGGCGATGGCACGAAAGCGTGCGGTCAAAAGCTATTCTCCGATCAAGCCTGCTCAGGTCGACGATCTGGTGTTTTACGTGATGCTCGGTGTGATCATCGGCGGCCGGCTCGGCTATTGCCTCGTCTATGGCTGGGCCGAACTGGCCGCGGACCCTTTATACATTTTCAAGATCTGGAAAGGCGGCATGTCATTCCACGGCGGCCTCGTCGGCGTCCTGACTGCAATGTGGCTTTATGGGCGCTCGCTCGGCAAGACCATGTGGCAGATTACCGATTTTGTTGCCCCACTATGCCCGCTGGGCCTGGGTTTCGGCCGCATCGGCAATTTCATCAACGGCGAATTGTGGGGCAGACCTACCGATGTCGCCTGGGGATTTAAGGTCGGCAACGAGGTGTTACATCCCTCACAACTTTACGAAGCACTGCTCGAGGGACTGGTGCTGTTCCTGATCTTGTGGTGGTTCTCGGCGAAGCAGAGGCCTTATATGGCGGTCTCCGCCATGTTCTTGCTCTGGTATGGTGTATTCCGGTTCTTCATCGAGTTTTATCGCGTCCCGGATGCGCACCTGAGCGAGGATGCCGGCTACCTCGCCCTCGGCTGGATAACCATGGGACAGGTGCTTAGCGTACCAATGGTACTGGCAGGACTTACAATGCTGATCATGACCTATCGTAATCGAACGGCTCAGGGGGACGCT
>Ga0224508_10003897_pt1 | contig 12279 bp, 9 predicted proteins | sample SF_Jan12_sed_USG_4_FD_170157 | JGI IMG/M metagenome (GOLD analysis project Ga0224508, IMG submission 170157) | Sediment microbial communities from San Francisco Bay, California, United States - SF_Jan12_sed_USGS_21 | ecosystem: Environmental > Aquatic > Marine > Sediment | place: USA: California...
TCCATATCCCAATTAGAACGTTCGGAGGAGTCCGCATCCAGGATCTTCATAGCTTGAACGTAAGTATTGCATCCTTCAATTTTATCCATCACCTTGCTAAATTCCTCGGAATTGCCGGCATAAAGCTCATTGACGAACATAAACTTCTGATTCAAGCTCAAACTTTGTTTGATGTTGTCCACTTTTTTGTTCTGATGCTGATCGGCCAGAGTGGTTTGCTCTTTTTGAAGCTTGTCGTTGAGTGAGACCACTTCTTTACTAAACTGATCGTTGACATTTTTGGTCCCATTGGACTCCGATGGAGAGGAATTGCTTGAAGTTGCTTCAGATTTCCACAAGCTGGCCATTTGTAAAGAAACTATTTTGGAAAATTCTTCAACGGTGGGATCTACAGTTTCCCAGCGATCGGTCCAAGAATCCAACTTGGAGGTTAATAGTTGATGGTAGTGAGAGGCGGAAATATTCTCTGCGTCTTTTTCCTCTACATCATCGATTATCTCCTGAAGTAAACCTTGATTTATCTTCACAAATCGTTTCAGCTTGGCTAATTCCTTGATTTTAAGTTGATCCGTTTGATCGGGCCATAGAAAATATTCAAAATAATAGGCCGGTTCAAAAACCTGATACATGGTTTCTTCAACTGCTTGCTGCAGCAATGGACGCAGGCTGCCTTTATCTAGCTGTATGTGACGCGACAGCACATCCATAAAATTTCGAAGCGCTTTCTGCACAGCAGTAGCTGAATAATCAAAATATGGGCTTTGCAGTTTCGACAGCTCAGCCTCCCATTGCAGGAATATATTCTTAAGCAGATTATAGTTTATTTGAGCTGGCGTACAGAGATTGGTAAGGTCCTTCCCCTCCAGGTTAGGGCTGTCCTTAAAGGCCATTTCCAGAATGTTATTGGTGTAGGATACACTATAGGATTTCAAATAGTCCCGATTAATTTTGCCTTCCATATCATTAGTATTACTCAAGCCTAGTTTTATCCTAATTCATTGATTATGAGGGCTAGGATGCGTTTTTTTGTAAACTTAAGGATTATGCGCTGAATCATAACTTAATAAATCTTAAAATAGCATGATTCGAACCCCTAATAATAACTTCACTAAGGTTCTAAATATTATTCAGTAAAGCAATATTGATAGGTTATCTGCCCTTGAGGAAGTATATCCATAGTGCATTTAATAAATTTGTGAAAAAACTGTTTTCATAGAAAGCTTAAATAGCTGGTTGTAAAGTATGTTCATTGAACCGCATATAGGACAAGCATCCCAGACTGGGAGCAGCTCACCCGGCTGGATAGAGGTGATTTGCGGATCCATGTTCTCCGGAAAAACCGAAGAGCTGATCCGTAGATTGAACAGAGCCATTATCGCTCGTCAAAGAGTAGAAATTTTTAAGCCTAATATCGATACCCGTTATCACGACGATCACGTGGTGTCCCACGATGAAACCCGTATTCGCTCTACTGCAGTGGGATTCGCTCAAGATATTTTGCTTTTGGCGGGAAATTGTGATGTAGTAGGTATTGATGAAGTTCAGTTCTTCGATGATCAGATAGTGGAGGTTTGTGAAAAGCTGGCGAATTCAGGCAAGCGAATTATAGCCGCCGGGCTGGATATGGACTTTCAAGGGGGTCCTTTTGGTCCCATGCCCGCCTTAATGGCTATTGCAGAATATGTGACCAAAGTGCATGCCATATGCGTCCAGTGTGGGGGTATAGCTTCATTTAGCTATCGGCTTGACCCGGCCCGTGAACAGGTTGTGGTAGGTGAACGAGAAGCATACGAGGCCCGCTGTCGGCATTGTTTCATTCAGGGGAGCGATCTTAATAACTCATGATGATCCGATCTTTGGTGATAATTATGCTTTCCTCCTTTGCTGCACAAGCTCAGGAGAACATTCCTATTGGCACTTGGCGTACTCATTTTGGATTTCGTGATGCCCATAGTGTGGCCACTACTGACAACGGTGCATTCTGCGCAGGTAATAACAACCTGTTTTTTCTTGATTTGCAGGACAACAGTTTGAATCGGCTTAGTAAAGTGGATGGCCTAAGTGAATCTCTGATCAGCACCATTGCCTACGACAACAATAGTTCAACTTTGATCGTGGCTTATGATAATGGTACTGTGGACCTTCTTAAGGACCAGACCATTGTGGAGATAGCTGCCATATTCCAAGCCCCGTTCTCCAGCTCCAAGCGTATTAATCATATTGCCATTCACAATGGCATCGCGTATCTGTCTGCACCCTTCGGGGTAGCCGTATTGGATCTGGAAAAGCAAGAAATTCGCGAAGCCTATACGAATATCGGCAAGGATGGTGAGGTGGTTCAAGTGGAATATAGTTCGGTTTATCAAGATTCTTTGTTTCTGGCCACCGAAGAAGGTGTAATAGCCGGATGGTTGGATCCCAGCATCAATTTGCTGGATTTTACCAATTGGAGAAGATACACGCCGGCTCAGGGGATTCCGGAGCTGCCCATTTCAGCAGTGGCAGTTTTCAATGGCCAGGTATGGGCTTCTATAAACTCCGACGGCTTTTATCTTTACAATGGGGTGGACTGGGCACGGCTCGACTATGATTTATCAGTTTCTGTTAATGCCATGACCGCCGGAGGTAGCGATTTATTAGTAACACTTCCTGATAAATTGCTGAACTTCGATACGGACCTGCAAAACACAACTATTGCAGATCCTCTATTTGGCCACCCCCAAATGGCATTGAATGGTAGTCGGGGACTTTGGGTTGCGGATAGTGTTAACGGACTGGTGACCTCAGTGAGTGGTAGTTTTACCAGTGTATTTCCCTCGGGGCCATTCTCCGATAGCCTGGCTAGTATTCACTATTTCGACCATACCACTATGGCCCTGCCACCGGGGTACGATCCTTTGCGTCGACCATTGGTCACTTTCTTGGGAATGAATCAGTTCCAGAATGGCGAATGGCAAAGTTTCAACAGTTCCAATGAAATAAATACCAATACCTTCCCTGCGGTAAGAGATCTGGTGGACTTCACTTTTGATGGTGGCAGACAGCGCTACTATTTCGCGTCATACGGGGAAGGTATACTGGAATGGTCTCCACAAGACGGTTCTTTTCAATTGTTGGATGAAACCTCCGCGGGCAGTACGTTGATCAATAGTTCTCCGGGCACCCGCAATGTCAGGGTCTCTTCGGTATACCTTGGAAGTGATGGTACCATTTGGGCTACGAACTACGGCAATCCGGACCCCTTGCATCAGTACGATCCTGCTGATGGCAGTTGGAAGTCATTAAATACACCCTTTATCGCCGCCCGCTATCCTCTGGATATACAGGAAGCTGACAACGGAGACTTCTGGCTGCGTCTTGATCCGTTTAACGGAGGAGGCATTTTGGTGATTGAACCTCAAAGTGGGCTTCAAAAACATTTGATCGATTTGGACGGACGAGGGGGGTTGCCCACTCGCGATGTTTTGGACCTGGCCATAGACAGGGACGGGCAGGTCTGGGTGGGCACCAAAGAAGGAGTAGTATTATTTCCCTTTCCGTTCGACATACTGGAGCGCAGCGACGTGGACGCCAGCCTGGTGTTTATCGATGGCCGTCCATTACTGCGCGACGAAGCGGTAAATTGCATTGCTGTGGACGGAGGAAATCGCAAGTGGATGGGCACTGACAGCGGATTATGGCTGTTCAGCGCCTTGGGAGATAGTGTGATCTATAATTTTACGGCCGAAAACAGCCCACTTCCGGACAATCGCATCATCGACTTATCCATTGATGAAGAAAGCGGTGAGGTCTTTATCATTACACAGGGGGGGCTGGTTTCCTTTAGGGGAACGGCCAGCACCGGCAGTCGTCAACACAATAGTGTAGCTATTTTCCCTAATCCGGTAACAAAAGACTTTAGCGGGACTGTAGGGATTTCAGGGTTAACTAATAATGCTATCGTTAAAATTGCTGACATCACCGGAAAATTGGTTACGGAATTGCGGGCTCAGGGAGGAACCGCCGTTTGGGACGTGGCAGATTTTCAGGGAAGAAGAGTTTCATCGGGAGTGTATTTGCTCTATAGCAGTAGTGCGGACGGTGAGGAAACGTTTATTGGGAAAATAGCGGTAATGAATTGATATGGTATTTAAAACGCGTGGCTTGGTATTAAGATTTATCCGCTACCGGGAAACATCCATCATTGTAAGCATTTATACGGAAGCTTTTGGAATTCAAAGTTACCTGGTCAACAGTGTGCGTTCCGCACGTAGTAAAAAAACCAAGATAGCCCTATATCAGCCCCTGACGCTTTTAGACCTGGTAGTTTACCACCGTGAAAAAAGTCAGCTTCAAAGGATTTCTGAAGCCAAATGCGCCTACCCGTTCGTCTCCATACCACTGAATCATAAAAAAGCAGCCATAAGCTTATTCCTGGTAGAAGTTCTGAGCAAGACCTTGAAGGTTCAAATGGAAAACCAGTCCTTATTTGAGTTCTTATGGGAATCAGTAAAGTACTTCGATGGGGATCCAGTTGTGGTGGAAAATTTCCATCTGATCTTTCTCCAGAGATTAAGCCATTATTTAGGGTTTGGGGCTCATAACACCGCCGAAATTGAGGGGCAAATTCGCTCTATGCCGGGGGCACCCACGTTGGATTCCCAGGAGTCGAAGATTTTGGAATCTGTTTTAAAAGCTGATTACAGTACCAACATTGAATTGACCAATAGTCAGCGACAGCACCTTTTGCAGGCACTGCTTTACTTTTATCGTTGGCATGTGGAACAATTCGGTATTATCAAGTCATTACCTGTGCTCAATCAGGTTTTTAGCTAATCTTAACTAAACTTGGCTAACCTTATACCGTATCGGCGGTCAGCGTGAAAGTGCGTTCAACTGCATTGTATGGACCTGGAATTGCATTTCCCTGATTATCGAGTAACTCCAGCTTAACGTTGTTTTCCCCCATGGGAAGTCCCTCCATAAAATAGGGTTTCCAACTGTCGATCATAAAGGTTTCTCCGTTGATAGTGGCCCTCACCTTGTTGCCATCAGCTGCCAAGTCTGTATTGATCAGGTAAAAGTCCAACAGGATCTTTTTAGCATCCGCTCCTTTATACTCGCCTTTGGGACGGGAATAAAACATATGGGGTGCCGTGAGATCCATCTCTGTTGCGGGTGCATCACCCACGGTAAACTGTCTCAGATTGTATGCACCATATTGTTTGAGGCTCTCATGGTAGGAACGGGAGATGAAGGACAAAGCCACATAGTGTCCCGGTTCCAGTGTTTTCTCAAAATTAGCAGTATAATGAGCGGAGTACGGCTGATTATTGAGAATCAGATGGATATGCTGACCTTTTGCTGAGTTTGCACATTGCTTGATATCAGCGTCTAGAGTTTGCGTACCTAACTGGTAATTCTTTACTTCGTAGGCGAAGGTAACATTTCCTGCGGGCAAAGTGGCCTCTTCCTCCGGACTCAACATTTCGAGTCCGGAATCAGGGAATTCCGGAGAATCCACCGGCGCTAAAGTTATTTTAACCTCCTGAGATTCCGGCTGCGTTTCTGCTTGTGCATTTTCGGGATTCTCTTTAGGGCTGCAAGCTGCTAAGCATCCTATACAAATGGGAATTAGCAAACGGTAAAAGTAAAATCTCATGTTTAAAAGGCTTTTTTTGGTGCTGATCAAAGTTATTATAAATTTATGTAAATAATTCCATTGTAATAACCTCATAAAATGCTCAAAGTTCCCTGTGGCAGCGAATTAGTGATTGCCATCGTTCCATAATTTCTCCACGATGCAAGCTAAAAGAATTCGCTATTACATTTTCTTGCGCGATGTTTTAATACTTTCAGTGAGCGCTTTCGGAGGGCCTCAGGCCCACTTGGCCATGCTTTTTGATATGATGGTACACAAACGTGGTTATTTGAGTGAGGAGGAATTGATAGAGTTACATGCGCTTTGTCAAATACTTCCAGGTCCTACCTCTACACAAACCATTACTGCCCTGGGTTTTAAGATTGGAGGGCCCAACCTGGCCTACTTAACGTTATTGATCTGGATGCTGCCGGCAGTAACCATTATGATCACCGCCGCCATCATTATTGCTAACTTACAAGCCCGAAATATCTCTATAGATTTCACGAAGTACATTCAGCCGATGGCCGTAGGTTTTGTAACATTTGCAGCTTATAAGATAAGTGCTAAAGTGGTACACACCCGTACCGCAATGGGATTGATGATTATTGCAGCGGTGGTGTCCTACTTTGTAAAGAACCCCTTGATGTTCCCCCTGATATTGTTAATCAGTGGAGCGGTAACAGCATTAAAGTTCAAGGCTCATCCTAAGGAACAAGACAAAAAACTACAGATAGATTGGCGCAATTTTATTCTGTGGGCTACCGTTTTAGGATTTGTTGCTTTGTTAGGGGGGATTACCGGCAACCGTTCGGTACTACTATTTGAGAATTTTTATCGCAATGGTTCACTGATATTTGGAGGCGGCCAGGTATTGATCCCGTTGCTTTACACGGAGTTTGTAGAATTTAAGAGTTTCTTAACCTCCGAAGAATTCCTTTCGGGATTCGGCATTGTGCAAGCATTGCCGGGACCGGTATTCTCGTTTTCCGCATTCATCGGTACCCTGGCCATGAGGGACCTGGGTATTTTCTGGCAAATCGTAGGGGGCCTAATAGCCGCCGCAGGCATATTTTTACCTGGAACCTTCCTGATATTCTTCGTTATTCGTTTTTGGGAACAGCTCAAAAAGTACCGGGTAGTAAAAGCATCTTTGGAAGGTATTAATGCCGCCAGCTCCGGATTGGTAATCGCCGCGGCCTTTTTACTTTTTCAACCCATAGAGCAAAATGCCAATGTGGCCAACATCAGCATCTTAGTAGGTACTTTTATTATTCTGATGTTTACCCGTATTCCAGCTCCCTTTATCATAATTGGTGGACTTATAGCGGGATTTATCTTTTAAAAGTTCAATTCGCTGCCTTCTGATGTAATCTCCAGGCTACCTTCCCGACCAAAAGGTATGGCCAGATTGGGTTTGTCATGACCAAAAGGCAACCCAAAGGCTACCGGGATATGGGGATCTAAATGACTACGAATGACTCCGGCAGCACCCTTATCAAAAGTGAGTTCTCCCTCTTTCATTTTAGTCAGATGTCCTACTGCTACCCCCGCCAAATTCCGAAGCTTTCCGGCGCGCTGCAATTGAATCATCATACGATCGACTTGATAGAGATACTCATCAATCTCTTCAATACAAAGGATCTTATTCTCAGTATCCAGTTCAGATGAAGTACCTATGATATGCACCAAAAGGGACAGGTTGCCCCCAATCAGTATTCCACGAGCCCTGCCCTGCTGATTTTCCTGCTGATATTCCGCTTGCAAAGGCATGCCCTCCTCGTGATACAAAATAGCCTTTAAACTATTGAGATCCGATTCATGGACCTTCGGGTCGAAGAGTTGGGGCATAGTACTGTGGATGCTTTGGATCCCCAGGCAGTGTACGTGTGCTAACAAAGCCGTGACATCGCTAAATCCACAGATCCATTTGGGGTTCTCTTTAAATCCCTGCCAATCGATAGAGTCCAAGATGCGGGTGGTTCCATACCCTCCCCTGGCACATAAGACCGCTTTTATTTCCGGGTCATCAAGAGCCCATTGCAGGTCCCGGCAACGATCCTCATCAGCACCCGCGAACATTTGATGCCGATTAAATAGACAGTCGCCAGTTCGCACCCTCAGTCCCCACTGTTGTAATATTTCCAAAGCCTCTTCTACGGATTTCTGATTGACAACACGAGCTGGAGCTACCACTGCTACCAGGTCATTAGGTCGAAGAGAAGCAGGGGCTATATAATTCATGGGCGGAAGTTATGAATTCTTGCGATATGTAAAAAATCCACAAAAAAAGCCCTGAAGTTTATTCAGGGCTCTTAATATAGTATACTAGTTATTATTCTGTGCTTATTCCCAGCTTAGCCAACACCAAATCGGAAATATCGTCTTGCTCCTGAGCATACAAAAGTATAGGAGCACCTTGCGTATCGGTGGCAAAAATATGGGTATAGCCATTCTCTTTAGCTACCGCATCAATATTGCTTTGGATCTTGTCGTATGCCGGCTTTAATAGCTCTTGCTGCTTAACCTGCAGGGACTGCTCGGCCTCCTGCTGGAACTTCTGGATGGAGGATTGAAGGCTCTGCAGTTCTGTTTGCTTGTCGTTCAAGATTACCGGATCCACATTACCTTGTTGGGCCAGATCACTGAAGGCCTTGTACTTGTCCTCAAACTCCTTCATTTTACTCTGAAGTTGAGCTCCCAGCTGCTCTTCATGAGTCTTTAGTTCGGATTCGATCTGTTTGGTCTCGGGAAGTTGGCTTAGAATATAATTCACATTCGTGTACCCAATCTTTAATTCAGAAGATTGAGCTTGGACGGAGAATAATCCCAGTAAGCAAACCCCCATGGTTAAAAATAGTCTACTTAATTTCATTGTCTTATAACTTTAGTGTGATATCGTATTTTTTATTGGTCGACGGATACTCCCATCTTTGCCAAAACCAAATCGGATATATCGTTCTCATCCGAGGTATATAGCAGTACACTGTTGGTGAATACATGACTGAACCCGTTTTCCTCAGCCACCGTCTTTATGTTAGTTTCGATTTTCTCATAAACCGGCGAAAGCAATTGCAATTGCTTGTTCTTTATGGATTTATCAGCCTCAGCTGCAAATTTCTGGATATTGGTCTGCATAGTTTGCAACTCCCTTTGGGCATCATTTCGAACCACTTCGGTCATGGTATCGGCAGTTTTTTGAAAATATTCCAGTTTTCTTTGTAATTCTTCCTGTTTGGATTGTAACTGCGCTCCCAATTGGTCTTGATGAGTCTTTAATTCGGACTCAATCTGCTTAGCCTCCGGCAATTGGCTCAGGATATATTCGGCATTGGTATAGCCGATCTTAAGTCCCTGAGCACCTGCTGTAAGTGCACTACAGGCCAGCGCGACAGTTAAAAGTATGGTATAAGCTTTCATTCTATTATAGGTTTTAACGTCAATCTTTTATTCTACTACATCGTTTTTATCGCCCAATCCCAATTCCTCCAACACAAAATCCGTATAGTCATGTACCGGATTGGAATATATAATGGCGTAATCCCCAGATTTATCAAAGACCAATTCCAATCGCTTGGATTTGGCGATTTTTTCCACGGCGTCGAACAACTTGTCCTGTACCGGTTTTAAAAGTTCTTTTTTCTTTAAAAAGTACAACCCTTCATATCCGAATACTTTACGATGATAAGCTTTGCTGGCTTCTTCCGTCTCTTGGATGGAGCTCAGCCTTTCAGCCTTCATTTCTTCCGTCAATAATACCTCCTCAGCCTGATAGGCATCATACAAACCCTGGATTTCTTGTCGCATGGCGCCGATTTCCTCTTGCCATAGTTGCGACACTTTGTCCAGTTCCTGCTGTACCTCTGCATATTCCGGCATTTTTTCCAGAATATAGGCTGCATCTATATATCCCCACTTTTGGGCGTATAAACCTTGTGTCAACAAGACAATAACAAGTATTATACCAAATTTCTTCATACTAACGTATTGGTTGTCCGATTGAGAAATGAAACTGGGCTCCACTTCTCTCCGTTTGACCGGGCACAATGTCGAATCCATAGGCCCAATCAACCCCTATTAACCCGAATGCCGGCATAAATATCCTGGCTCCTACTCCTACAGATTTAAATGTTTTAAAGGGATCGTAATCGTCGTAATCATAGAAGTTGTTTCCACCTTCCGCAAACCCCAAAACGTAAATGGTGGCGCTGGGATTTAAAGAAACCGGGTAACGCAATTCCATAACAAATTTAGTAAATGCTACTCCACCGTCCACTTCATCAGAACTTAATCCACGTCCATCAATAGCATAGCGGGGAGGGGTAATAGCTTGATTCTCATAACCCCTTAAACCAATTTGATCGGTTCCGATAATCCCAAAACTCTGATTACCCAATCCGTCACCGCCCAGGAAAAAGCGTTCAAATGGTGCGATACCGGTTTTATCGGTGTACGATCCCAAGAAACCCAGGTGAGCACGGGCATTAATAACCAGATCGCCCACTATTCGGGTAAAGAATGATGCATCGAACATAACCTTGTGGTACTCTACCCATTTAAATTTCTCGGCGTTACTCGCTGTTTCATAATCAATGTCTCGCCATACACTGTAGGGCGGGGTCAAAGCCACACTCAAAGATAAAGAGGAACCCTCCCTTGGGAACATGGGGTTGTCAATGCTGTTTCTGGCAACGGTAGTATTGAACACAAAACTGTTGGCATCACCGGTACTAAATCCCAGCCTGCTTATAGGGAAATCCTCCAACTCATAGTTTTGAAATGAAATACTGTTGGAAAGTGTAAAGAAGTCATCCGGCCATCGAACCCTTCTTCCTAAACCTAAGGTCACACTGCTCAGTTTGAGTTTACCGAAAGTCTCGTTGGTGAAAAAATTGACGTTACGCTGTACGGCCTGGCTCAGGCTTATTGATAGGCTATTAGGCTTCTTACCCCCTAACCAGGGCTCTGAAAAGGTCAAGCTGTAATTCTGAAATTGCTTTCCGTTGGCTTGGATACGCAATGCCAGTCGTTGCCCATCACCCACAGGCAGTGGCCTCCAGTTTTCTATATGGGGAATATTGCGAATGGAGAAATTATTAAATACCAGTCCTACTGTTCCCACGAACCCGAAGTTACCTCCCCAGCCTCCGGAAAGCTCGATCTGGTCGCTGGGTTTCTCCACCAGAGTGTATTCTATGTCCACGGTGCCTTCCGCCGGGTTGGGAACGGGATTCAGACCGATCTGTTCCGGATCGAAATATCCCATTTGCGAAAGTTCCCGCTGCGTTCGGATCAATAGAGATCGATTGAATTTCTGACCGGGCAAAGTTCGTATTTCGCGTCGAATAACGTGATCGCTGGTACGGTCATTACCTTTGATGATCACTTTACTAATGGTAGCTTGAGTGCCTTCAAATACCCGCATCTCTACATCAATGGAGTCACCTTCAATCCGGACCTCTACCGGGGTAACACTAAAGAACAAGTAGCCGTCGTCCATATACAAAGAGCTTATATCCGGGCCATTGGGGTTGAAGTTGAGCCGTTGGTTTATTTTTTCCATATCATAGGCGTCACCTTTTTGGACCCCCAGTACTGCGCTTAGTGTAGCATCGTCATAAACATAATTACCCACCCAGTCAATATCTCTGAAGTAATATTTCTTACCTTCCTCTACCTCGATGTTGATATCGACGTTGTCATCATCAAAGCGATAAACGGTGTCTCGTACAACCTGGGCATCACGATATCCTTTGGTGTTGTAAAAGTCTACGAGGCTCTCCTTATCGGTTTCATACTCATTGCGAACGAATTTTGAACTGTTGAAAAAGTTGAGTTTTATGTGATCGTTGATATACTCCTTTACCTGCTGACTGCTTACTTCCTGGGAGGAGTCCATCATATGTTTGACATTGCGTGGACTGGCAGAAAAAAGCCTATTGGCGAAATCCTCAAATATGCTGAGACGAATATGTTCATTGGTGGATTTCATTTTCTTCTTCAACTTGCCGTCGGAGAAATTCTCATTGCCCTCCACGTAGATCTTATTAATGCGCACTTTACTGTGGCGATCTACATCAATAAGGAAGTTAACACTGTTGCGCAACAAGCTGTCCACTGCTTGGCTGATTTCAACTTCAGCATTTAAATATCCTTTACTCATAAAGTGGTTACGGATACCCAGCTCTGTGTTCTTCACCATAGCTTCAGTTACCACTTTGCCTCTAATACCGTCGATGACTTCACTGACCTCACCCTGTTGAGTTTTATTGATACCCGTGAATTGTACATCTCTTAGACGGGGTCGCTCCTTAACTTCTACATTGAGAAAGGCCTTCCCGTCCTCGACTTTAGTTAGATACACCTTTACATCCTCAATAATCCCTTGAGCATACAGTTTCTTAATAGCATTGGTAATGTCGTCGCCAGGGATGCGGATCCGGTCACCCAGCTTTAAACCGGTTAGGGAGATCAAGGCATTTTTATCCAAAAATTCAGCTCCAGTTACTACGATCTCTCCCACCTCATATTCCTGAGGACTGGAATAGCTGACCTGGGGCTTGTTTCGATCGCTGCCCACACCGACTCCGATTTGGGCTTGGGCTAGGGTTGCCCAAAGCATTGACAGGCTGAGTACAATTATCCGCTTCATCACTAGG
>Ga0224508_10003898_pt1 | contig 12278 bp, 9 predicted proteins | sample SF_Jan12_sed_USG_4_FD_170157 | JGI IMG/M metagenome (GOLD analysis project Ga0224508, IMG submission 170157) | Sediment microbial communities from San Francisco Bay, California, United States - SF_Jan12_sed_USGS_21 | ecosystem: Environmental > Aquatic > Marine > Sediment | place: USA: California...
CAGCCACGGGACCCGGGTGGCCGGGATCATCGGCGCACGCGGTAACGACGGAGTTGGCGTGAGCGGCACGACGTGGCGCGCACAGATGATGGGGCTGCGCGTGCTCGACGCCACGGGCGCCGGCTCGATCGCCGACGTGGCGGCCTCGTTCCACTACGCCGGCCACCTCGACGCGCGCATCGTCAACGCCAGCCTTGGTGCGGCAGGACTGACTTCCCGGGCCCTGTCGGACTCGATCGCCAACTACCCCGACACCCTTTTCGTCTTCGCGGCAGGCAACAACGGCACGAACAACGCGACGAGCCCGATCTTCCCGTGCGACCTCCCGCACCCGAACATCCTCTGCGCCACCTCAACCGATCAGTCGGACGTTCTTTCGAGCTTCTCGAACTTCGGCGCGACGTCGGTCGACATCGCGGCCCCTGGGGAGAACATCACCAGTACGGCCCGTGGCGGCAGCTACACGACCGACGATGGAACCTCTTTTGCGGCGCCATATGCGGCCGGCGTCGCCGGTCTGGTGCTCGCGGCCAATCCCAGCGCGCGTACCTCGCAGCTGAAGGGCGCGATCACCGCGAGCGCGATGCCGCTCGCGAGCCTTGCGGGCGCGACCGCGACCGGCGGTCGCCTCAACGCACCTGGCGCCCTTGCGAGCCTGCCGAGCTCCGGCGGAGCGCCAGTGGTCGCCACCGGAACCGCACGCTCGATCACGACGACCTCGGCTCGCCTCGCGGGGACCGTTGTGCCGAACGGCGGCCCCGCCTCCTACTACTTCGAGCACGGGCCCACGGCGGCCTACGGTTCCCGCACCGGGATGTACCCGGGTGCAGCTGCCCAGCGCTCTGTGGACGCGCCGATCCGGAACCTGAGGCGCGACTCGGTCTACCACTACCGGATCGTCGCGGTGGACTACGACGGCATCGCCTTTGGCCCCCATCGCGCCTTCCGCACGGCAGGGGCCAAGGCCTTTGTCAAGGTGAAGGTGGAGGGCAGAAGGACGAAGCTGCACCTCGGTCTTCCTCAGCGCACCACGGTCAGCGCCAAGCTCCAGCGGCTCACGATCGTGAAGCGCGGCAATAAACGCATCGCCACCTTCAAGAAGGTGAGGAACCTGCGCGCGCGCGCGCAGGCGGCCGGGCCCAAGCGCGCGCGCTCACTCGGTCGACTGTCGCCGGGGCGCTACCGCCTCAGCATCCGCTTGAAGTCTGGGACGGGAGTACGGAACGTGGTGCGCAACTTCCGCGTCAGTCCTCGCCGTCCGAAGCTCCTCACGGTTTCTACGGCCAAGGGAAAGCGCTTCGTGAACCTGATGCTCTACTCGGGAGCAGGTGTCAGCGGGCAGGTCCAACGCCTGCAGGGCCGGCAGTTCGTCAACGTTCGGCGGATCCGCGCGCGCGCGCTCGGCAGCGGCGAGCGGCGCCTCGCTGTGCCTCGCGGGCTTCGCAAGGGCCACTACCGCGTGAAGCTCGTGATCAACGAGGGCGGCCGCAAGACCGGCCGCGCCAAGCGCTTCCGCATCTAGCGCGCTAGCTGCGAGCCAGAAGTGTCGCGACCTCTTCTTCGCGCCCCTGCATGATCTGCTCGAGCGCGTGCACCGCGACAGGCCAGAACTGCGTTCCTGCCTGAGCCCGACACTCCGCCAGCGCGCGCTCATCGCCGAGCCGTGGCCGGTAGTCGCGCGGTGAGGTCATCGCCACCCAGGCATCGGCAAGTGCGAGGATGCGCGCGCCTTCGGGGATTAGCTCGCCCACCAGGCGTCCGGGGTAGCCGCCGCCGTCCCAGTGCTCGTGGTGATGACGAATCCAGCTGACCTGGTCTTCGTCGAGGACCTCGCCCGAGATGGTCGCCCCCACGTCGGCGTGGAGGCGGATCTTGGCCAGATCCTCATCCTCCAGCGAGCCACGTCGCACGCGGAGCTTCGCCGGCACGGCGACCCAACCCACGTCGTGGAGCAATGCCGCTTCGTGCAGGCGCGCGGCGTCGGCATCGGTCCAGCCGCATCGCTCGGCGATTGCCGCGGCGAGTTGCGCCACGCGATCCGAGCGCGGAATCGCGCCAGGATCGGTCTCCTCCTCGATGCCGCGCACCAACGAATGCAGCCCGTCCTGGGCGCGGGCCCTCGCCACACCCGTGCGTCGGCCGCGCTGGCTGGGATCGGCGCCGATCTCGGGCGACCACGCGCCGGATTGGTCGCGGCCGTGCTGCTTGGCCCAGTAGAGGGCCGCGTCGGCTTGGCCGACCAGGCGCTCGGCATCGGCTCCGGCCGAGGCGGTCGCGACACCGAGTGAGATCGTGAGGGACCCCACGTCCGGGAAGTCCCGCTCGCGAATCGCGAGCCGCGCTCGCTCGGCCGCCGTGAGCGCGCCACGGGCGTCGGTCTCGGTGAGAATCCAGGCGAACTCCTCGCCGCCCACGCGTGCCACGAGGTCGCCCACGCGGGCCAGCTCGGTGAGGCGCGAGGCGACCTCGACCAGCACCTGGTCACCGGCCTGGTGCCCGTGAGTGTCGTTGACCATCTTGAAGTGATCGATGTCGGCAAGCACGAGCGATAGCTGCTGGCCTCCGCGCAACGACCGCGACACCTCATGACGCAGGCGCTCATCGAAGGTGCGACGGTTGGCGAGACCCGTCAGCGGATCGGTGGAGGCGGCCGACTCGAGGCGGCGGCGGGCATCGTCGTTGGCGATCGCGAGCGAGGCGAGCTCGGCCAGGCCCTCGATGCCGCTCTCGGCGTGACGCGGCACCAGATCGCTGCTGGTGGTCTCGACGAAGACCACTCCCCAGATCTCCGAACCGGAGCGGATCGGTGCCGCCACCGAGGCGATGGGCTGGTCGGTTCGACGCGAGCCGAGGATGGTCGCGCGCAGCGGGTCGTCGGATTCGGACTCGCGATCGCTGAGCGCCAGCCGCGAGGGCACCACGCGGTCGTCCTCGGATGACCAGGCCACCACGACGCCGCTCTTGCGGCCGCCTGAGAACCGCGCAACGCCCCCGATGTCCCCGGCGGTGAGGCTACGCGCCTCACGGGCAACGAGCTTGAACACCGCGTCGGGGTCGATCTCCCGCGCCACCGCCGTCGCCACCGTCCGCAGCGCGGCCTGCTGAGCCGCAAGGGCGCGATTCTCGGCGTCACGCTCGCGCAGATGCCCCTCGGCGCGCTTTCGCGCGGTGATGTCCTTGACCGTGCAGACGTAGCCCGCCGTGCGCCGTCCGGGATCCGCGCGCTTGGCCACGCTGAGAATCGCCGGCACCTCATCGCCGTCGGAGTTGCTGAGCGTCAGCTCGAACTCGCCGACCCCGAGCACCGCGACCTCCTCGAGGATCTCGAAAAGGCGATCCGACTCGCTCTCGATGAGAAAGGCGAATGGCGGCTCAGAGCCGATCAGATCGGACTCCTCCATGCCGACGATCTCCGCGAAACGGGCGTTTACGGTCTCGATCGCGAGGGTCTCTCCGAGCACGACAAGGCCGTCCTGAATCGCGGACACGACCGCGCGTGAGCGGTCCCGCTCACGGCGCACCATCTCAGAGGACCGCCGGCCTTCGCGCTCTCGCGCGGCTGCCAGCAGGAACAGCAAACCCACCAGGGCCGCCACCCCGAGACCGGTGAGAAGCACGATGCCCGGGGCGACCAGCGACCCGCGCAGCCCGGTGACCTCGACGTTGATCGGCACGCCGGCGATGTCGACCGTGTCGGAGCCGGAGCCGCCGTCCTCGGCGAAGGCCACCTCGACCCGCGCATCCCTCGGCGCTCCGGCGGCCGCGATCTCGGTGAGGCGATCGCGCTCGAGGCTGCCGGCGACGAAGCCGATCAGAGCCGCGCGACGCCCGGCCTGACCCCCGGGGTCGACCCCGCCGCGGTAGACCGGCTGGTAGGTGACGACGGCGCGCGGCCCTTCGGCGAGGCGTGCAGGACCGGCGGCGGCAGCTTGGGCGCTGTCGCGGGCTCGCTGGAGGGCAGCGCGAAGCTGTGGCTCACTCCAGTGATCCACCCCGACCGCTCCGTCAGCGGGAGCCCCCAGGCGCGCGGGAGCGATGGACGGGAAGTACACGGAGCGCCTGCCGGCCACCCCGGCGGAGCGGCCCTCCTCGAGCTGCAAGATCGGGCTCTGAAGGCCGCGCTCGAAGCGCGCCCGCTCGGCAGCCGACACCCGCGGAAGCCAGGAGACCTCGCTGAGGCCCGCCCTGAGGGGCGCCTCTGAGAGCTCCTGGAAGCGTTCGGCCGTGACATCCCCCCCTTGGGCGAGCGATGCGGAGAGCACCGCCAGCGACGAGCGCTGGGCCGAAGACTGAGCGTCGATCCGCTGGGCGGCCTGGATCGCGGCGTCCTCCTGGATCGTCGATGCCCGCTGGTGGCTCTCGGCAAAGAGCCAGGCGGCGATGAGTGCCGTCACGACGAGTAACCCCACGACCAGAGCCAGGGGCAGGCCCGCGCGCCGAAAGGCGTCGCCGGCTTCGCGGGCTCGGGAGCGGCTACTCATGCTTCGATGATGGCACGCATGGGGGCCGGAGCCACATGCGCGAGGAGCTTAGATGCCTTCGGAAAGGTACGGCTCCCAACTAGACGGACGCTTCGGTACGGCCAGCGAGATGAATACCTGCGGCCCTGGCGCGCGTGGAGTGGAACGGATCGGCATGGCCGCCTCTGTCGGGAGGCGATCAGCCTTCCTCAGGTTGCAGGACGAGCACGCGGTCACCAGGTTGTCCCAGGTACCAGCTCCTCCACGGCTGCTGGGTACGACGTGGTCGACGGTAAGACGAGTGCGCGATCCGCAGTACTGGCACTCATAGCCGTCACGGGCGAAGACCGCCCGCCGGGAGATGCGACGCCCCTGATATCGGGGTACGCGCACGAAATAGGTGAGCCGGATGACCAGGGGTGCGGCGAAGCTGGAAGTGGCACTACGCAGGTACTTCGCGGCGCGCTCGAGCACCTCGGCCTTCTCCTTGAGTACGAGTACGACCGCACGTTTGAGCGAGCAAACGTTTATGGGCTCGTACGTCGCGTTCAGAACAAGGACCTGGTCAGCCACGCCGTCCACTCCTTTCCGCCGGACCGCCCCGCCACTGACCGCGGCCAGTCTAGCCCGAGCCTCGCTCCACGGGAAACGAGCCCAGGAAGGTCACGTCGGCAACTTCTTGTAACTCGATGGCGCTGATTGCGGCGTCTATGGAGAGATCGCGATCGCGACTGCCCTCGATGTCGATGAAGAAGATGTACTTCCACAGGCCGGTCCTGGCCGGGCGACTCTCGAGCTTGGTGAGGTTGACGCCGCGCATTGCGAACTCCTGCAGGATCGCGAGCAGCGCGCCAGGACGATCCCTATTCAGGGCGCAGACGATGAACGTGGTGAAGCGGCCCGGGCCGGTCGCCTCCGCCGGGGTCTTGCCGATCAGAACGAAGCGGGTGTGGCTGTCGGGGGCGTCGGCGATGTCCTCGGCGAGGATGGCACCGCCGTAGATTTCGGCCGCCCTCCGCGAGCCGATCGCCGCGTCGGCGCCGCTATCGGTGACCGCCTGCTGTACCGCCTCCGCGGTGGAGTTCGAGGCGACCACCTGGGCGTCGGGCAGTTGAGAATCGATGAAATGCCTGCATTGGGCCACCGCGTGAGGATGCGAGAGCACGCGGCTGACCGATTCCCGCGTTAGGCCGGGTCGGCCGATGAGGTGATGGCGTACGGGGTGCACGACCTCCGCTCGGATGAGCAGCGCGCCACCGGCGGCAACCAGCCGGTCGAGGGTCTCCGACACGGAGCCCTCCAGCGAGTTCTCGATCGGCACCAGGCATTCGGTCACCGCCCCTGCGCTCACCGCTGCAAAGCAGTCACGAACGGAGGCAAGGGGCTGAGCGTCGTCGGCGCTCCCGCGCAGTGCGATCAGCGCCTCCTCGGCAAACGTCCCAGCCGGTCCGAGGTAGCCGACGCTCACTCTTCGGCGTCCTCGGGCCCAGCTGGTGGTCGCAGCGACGGGAGGGGCTCGCCGATGGCCAGCTCGACGGCCTTGTACTCCTCGGGCGACAGGCGCTGCGGCGATCGGCCTGCGTGAATCTCCTTGAGGTACACCCGAGCGTGGTCGCGGGCGTGCAGGGAGGTGATCACCGTGCCGTTTCGGGCCTCGTCGAGCAGGGCGATCGACCAGCTCTGCTGGCCCCCCATGTCGCGGTAGGCGTCGTAGCGGACCAGGCCTTGAAAGCGGATGGCGGCGCGCAGCGCGCGATCGACGAAGCGCTGCCGCTCGTCGATCTCGCCCTTCAGGTCGCCCAGCTGATCCTCGAGACGGCGCTGGGAGAGCTGCAACGCGCTCTGACGATCGATCAGGCTGGCGGGTGAGCCGTCGGGCATCAAGACCCGCTGTGTCGCGCGCAGGCGGCGGATCGACAGCCACAGAGCGACCCCGAGAAGGACGGCGATGACACCGGGCGCCGCGGCCAGGCCGAGGAGCCAGAGCGGCGTGTCGTCCACGCTGGCTAGAAGCTGATCTTCACCGGGTACTCGGCCCGGTTGTTCTGCGTGCTGGTCTCACCTTCGACCGGCTCGATGTTGACGGTGAGCGTGCCGGACTCTCCCAGGCGGGGATTGCCCGAGAGGGGGACGTCGAGAGTGAGCTGTTCCTTCGGCTGGATCACGTCGATGTTGCGCTCGGCGGTGATGGTGTCGTTCGGGTTCTCAGGATACGAGAGCGTGACGGTCACCGGCACGTTCTGCTCTTCGAAGTCACCACCGTTCTCAAGCGTTACCTTCCAGACCAGTTCTTCCGAGGACACCGTCGTCTCGTTGCTGGTCGAGAGCTGCTGACCCGATGGCTGTGCCTCGACCGAGAGCAGCCCGAGGCCGCGCAGGGTTCCCGTCTCGTCGTCGCTGGCGGTCGCGTCATCACCCGACCCGCCTCCGCCGGTCTTCAGCTTCCCGACCAGCGAGCGCGCCCCGGTCGGCGAGGCCAGACGCGTGGTGTTGCCCGGCAGGAAGTGGACCTCGTCGCCCTCGGGAATCTCCACGTCGGCGATGTTGTCATCCTCGAGCGCCACCAGGGCCGGCCCCACGAATGAATCGTCGTAGATGACGTCACTCGCGAGGAAGCGCTGCATCTGCTCGGCGATCCCGGTGGCCGCCGCGTTGACGTTGCTCGATCCGATGAGCGCGGGCAGGTTGTCGGCGAGCGTGTTGAGGCCGTTCGTGCGGTATTCGAAGGCCGTTATGAGGCTGGCCTGCGCATCGTCCAACTTCCCCGGCGGGTCGAGTTGCCTCGTCTCGTCGACGACCGACTGAGACTGGTTGGCAAGCTGACGGACCGCCGTCTGGATCTGCTGGGGCCCGCGATTGTCGTTGTTGTTGAGCACCTCGCGCAGAGACTCTCCTTGACCGGCCGACTCGGTGATCAGGGCGGTCGAGTCGGCGACGTAGGTCTTGTACGAGTCGACGAGCTGATCCCGCTGGCAGTCGCGCACGACGAGCACGATGACCACGACCAGCACCACGGCCGCCACGAGCAACCCGAGCAGTCGCGGGCTGGGAGGAGGGATGGACAGACGACCGCCACCGCCCCCCCGGCGCTTTCGAGCACGGCCACGCGAGCGCGAGCGCTGCGGCGGAGCCGGCTCCTCGGCGTCTTGCCATTCGAAGTCCGCGTCGTGCGCGGGGGAAGGGTCGTCGTGTTCGTCGTTCATGGCCGGTCGGGGCGGGGCACGAAACGTTACCGCCGGCTCCGGGCGCTATCGGTATGGGCGAGGGGGGACTCGAACCCCCAAGCTCTTACGAGCACTAGACCCTGAACCTAGCGTGTCTACCAATTCCACCACTCGCCCGTGGGTCCTGCCCGGAGGTCAGGCTAGCGGAATCGTAACACGGCGTTTCACGCGAACCAGGACCCGGCGGCGCGCGGTCGAAGGGGTCCCAGTGCGCTCCGAGGACACCGATCTGCCGCCGATTCTCGGCCGCTATCGGCTGTGTAGACCCCTTGGTCGCGGCGCGAGCTCGGCCGTTTACCTGGCTGAGGACCTGAGATCGCGCGCGCGGTTGGCAGTCAAGCTGGTTCCCGACCAGGATGGCCTCGCCGATCGGGCACGGCGGGAGATCGCCGCGATGTCGCGGCTGGGCCACCCGAATATCGCGCGCCTGATCGACTGTGGGTGGCACGGGGACGTCCTGGCCATCGTGCAGGAGCTCGCCGATGGGGTCATCCTCAGTGAGCGGTGGCGCCTCAGCGCGCCGTCAGCGCGGGGTGTGATCGCCGTCGTCACGCAGGTTCTCGACGCCCTGACGCACGCCCACGCGCGGGGCATCGTGCACCGCGACGTGAAGCCGTCGAACGTGATCGTCGACGACGACGGCGCGGCGCGGCTGATCGACTTCGGGATCGCCCGCATGACCGGTGACAGTGCCTGCACCGTAGCCGGCGATCTCATCGGAACCGTCGCCTACATGTCGCCGGAGCAGGCCCGTGGCTGGTCGGCGTCGCCCGCATCCGATGTCTGGGCGGCGGCGGTCATCGCCTACGAGGGCCTCGCAGGAGCGAACCCGCTGCTCGGCCGAAATCCGCGCGAGACCGTTGCGCGCGTCAGCACGGCCCGCGTGCCGCGCCTTGGCACCGTGCGCCGACGCACCTCCAAGCACCTGGAATCCGCCCTTCATGCGGCCCTTGCCCCAGATCCGCAATCACGCCCCCGCGCCGACGAGCTTGGCAGCGCGCTGCGCGCTGCGCTGGTGCGGGGCAGGCACCAGCAGCGCGTCGGCGCGGCGATTGCGAGCGGAGCGGCGGGAGTCGTCGGTCTGGCGGCAGGAGCGCCGGCCATCGCCGCGCTTGCAGGGCTTGTAGGGGTAGCCGCCATCGCGCGGCGCACACCCGCACCACCCCGGACCTGAGCACCTCTTGGGTATGATCGCCCCGGAAGCAGCGATGCCGGGCCGCCGCTTTGCGGGCTGCCGCGCGCGTTACCCTCGGCGCAAGCGCTGAGGAGGGGCAGAAAGCCGTGCTCAGAACGATCGAGCAAAGAATCGAGTCCATAGTCGAGCGGACCTTCGGCCGTGCGTTTCGCAGTCGGCTGCAGCCGGTCGAGCTCGCGAGGAAGTTGGCGCGCGAGATGGAGCACCACAAGACCGTCTCGGTCTCGCGGGTCTATGTGCCCAACGAGTTCACGGTCTATCTCTCGCCGAGCGACAGGGAGGAGTTCTCGAGCTACGAGGCGAGCCTCACGAGCGAGCTCGGCTCCTACCTCTCGCAACATGCGAAGGCCGAGGGCCTTTCGCTGGTCTCCGATCCGGCCGTCGTCTTCGAGACCGACGAGGACCTGCGCATCGGCGAGTTCGGCATCGCCTGCCGGATGGCCGAGGCACCCGATCCGGACGAGCCCTCGATGCGCCCCGCCGTCCCGGCTGCGCCCCACGGCACGCCCATTCGCACCGCGCCTGCCCCAGACCTCGACGCCCCGGGGATTCCCGCCCCCGGTGTGGCCGGTGCGGCTGCCGGAGTCGCCGGGGCGGGAGTATCCGCGGGATCCGGCGCTCCGGCGCCGGTCTCCGCGACCGACCTCAAGGACGACGACCCGGAGCCCCCCGAGCCCGCCCCTGAAGCGCCCCCCGCTCCCGCACAGCCGACACGCATTCACGAGGGCCTCGCGGCCGTCTCCGGCACCCAGATGTTCAACGCCGACCAGGCCGCCGTGGAGGGCGTGCCCCGCGAAACGCTCACCCTGGTGACGCCCGGTGGACGGCGCCGAGTGACCAAGCGCGTCACGCGCCTGGGGCGCAGCCGTGACTGTGACGTGGTGGTGGACGACCAGAACGTCAGCCGCCGACACGCGGAGATCCGCCACGTGGGCATCGAGTACGTCATCGTGGATCTCGACTCGACCAACGGTGTCGAGGTGAACGGCGACCTCGTGACACGCCACGCGCTCGCGGACGGCGACGAGGTAATGCTGGGCGCGACCACCCTGCGCGTCGAGCTCTCGTGAGCGAAACCGGGCTCCTGATCGCCCAGGCGGCGTTCGTCGTCCTCCTCTACGGCTTCATCTGGCTGGTGGTCCGCTCGTCCAGCAAGCAGGTGGGCGTCTCGATGCCTCCACCGCCCGCCCCGGTGATCGAGCCGCAGCGCAAATCATCGCCTCCGCCCATGGACCTGGATATCGACATGTTGGATGCCGAGCCGGACCTGCTGGAGGCAAGCAGTGCGCCACCCATCGAGGAGCCGGTAGCGGCCGCGCCTCCCGTTGATCAGCACGCCCACGATCTCGTGACCGTGGAGCCGCCGCCGCGGGAGAACGACGACCTCGAGGGCCCGGCCGGCGCCTTCGACCTCACCGACGCGTCACGCCCCCGGCTGGTGGTCGAGAGCTCCCCGGTGCTGAGCGCCGGCACGGAGTTCGTACTCGAGGGGGGGATGACGATCGGTCGTTCGCCGTCGAGCGGCGTGCTGATCGACGACGACTTCGTTTCGCACATGCACGCACGCGTCATGCGGCGCGGCGAGTTCTACTTCATCTCGGATCTCGGCTCTACGAACGGCACCACGATCAACGGCCGGCCGGTCGACGAGGATCGTCAGCTGCGCGTCCGCGATGAGATCCGGCTGGGCGAGACGGTGCTCCGCTACGAGGAATGAACCTGCCGACCGTCCTCAAGGTCGTCGAGGTCGCGTCCGCAACCGACATCGGACGGGTGCGCGACCACAACGAGGACCGCGCGCTCGCCACACCGAGCCTGCTTGCCGTCGCCGACGGGATGGGTGGTGCGCAGGCCGGCGAGGTCGCGGCGCAGATCGCGATCGACCACCTCGATCGTCTCGGAAAACCTGCGGACGGCGCCGCGGTGGTCGAGGCCATCGAGGAGGCGAACGAGGCAATCATCGAGGCCTCCGCCAGCGACCCCGACAAGTCCGGCATGGGCACCACGATCACCGCGATCAGCCCGCAAGACGGCCACCTGCGGGTGGCACACGTCGGGGACTCGCGCGCCTACCTCTGGCGCGACGAGGCGCTGCGCCAGCTGACCTCCGACCACTCCGTCGTCGCCGAGCTCGTGCGGCAGGGCAAGATCACCGCAGAAGAAGCCGAGGACCATCCCCATCGCAACGTCATCACCCGCGCGCTCGGCGCAGACGCCCGCGTGGCGGTCGATAGTGGAGATCAGGCGGGCAGGGACGGAGACATCGTCCTGATCTGCAGCGACGGCCTCAGCGCCCAAGTCAGCGACGAGGCGATCGCCGCGGTGATGCGCTCCGAGGACGACCTCCAAAGCGTTGCCCGGATCCTGGTAGAGCAGGCCAACGCTGCCGGAGGCATCGACAACGTCACGGTGGTGCTCGCTCGCCTGGAGATGACCGAAGGCGAGGCGCTCGCCTCGACCACAGCCGAGCTTCCGGCAGCCGGAGCGGACAAGCCTCGATCGCGCCCCAGGCTGAGTCCCGTCGCGCTCAGCATCGCCGTGCTCCTGGCGCTTGCCATCGGCGGTACTGCGTGGCTCTGGTCACGTGCCTTTATGGTGCAGGACGGGGACGGGCAGGTCGTCGTGAAGCGGGGAATCCCGCTCTCGGTCGGTGGCATCCCGCCTCGGGTGACATGGCAAGAGACCGGCGTGGACGCGGCCAGGGTGAATGCCGTCGAGCCCGCGTCCCTGAGCGACTCCGCCCGTGGTCGCGGTGAGGCCGTACTGCTCGCCACACGCCTGGCGTGGCAATACGGCATTGGCGAGGCGCCGATTATTCCGGAGCCGCCGCGGGTAGATCCGGCCCCCGTGCCGCCGCCGGACCAAGCGCCATGACCCAAGCGCGTCGTTGGCGAGAGCTGGGTTTTCTCCTGCCTGCGGCCGTGCTCGGCGCCCTTGCCGCGGGCTCGGTGGCAGCGGCCCGCACGGACGATCTGGACCTCTCGCCACTGCCCGGTGCGCTCGCCGTGCTCGCGGTGTTCTTGATCATGCATGCCGTACTGCGCGTCCGGGCCCCGCTGGCCGATCCCTACGTGCTGCCAATCGTCGGTGTGATCTGCGGGGTCGGGCTCGCGGCCGTCTACCGTGTCGACGCGGAGCTCGCGCGCGACCAAGTGATCTGGGTAGCCGTGGGAGCAGCGGTATTCGTCGCCGTCATCGCGCTGCTGCCGGATCCACGGGTGCTGCAGAGCTACCGCTATCTGATCGGCCTGGGCGGTGTCGGCCTGCTGCTGATCACGATGGCGTTCGGCACCACGATCAACGGCGCCAAGCTCTGGATCGAGCTTCCGGGCGGCCAGACGGTGCAGCTGGGCGAGGTCGCCAAGGTGCTGATCGTGATCTTCATCGCCGGCTACCTGC
>Ga0224508_10003900_pt1 | contig 12274 bp, 8 predicted proteins | sample SF_Jan12_sed_USG_4_FD_170157 | JGI IMG/M metagenome (GOLD analysis project Ga0224508, IMG submission 170157) | Sediment microbial communities from San Francisco Bay, California, United States - SF_Jan12_sed_USGS_21 | ecosystem: Environmental > Aquatic > Marine > Sediment | place: USA: California...
TGCCGGCCATGATCGGATGATGACCCTGCAGGCAAATTCGGACGCCCTGGCTGGCCAAATAGTCTCGATCGAGCAAATCCGCCGGTACGCCGCCGAGGAAGAGCGGGATGCTGATTTCCGCGGCCAACGCTTCGAGCTGTGCCTTCTCCCGAACGCCGACAATAAATACCGCGTCGACCCCGGCCGCCTCATACGCCTTCGCGCGCGCGATGGCGTCTTCCACGCCATTGACCGCAAGCGCGCTGGTCCGTCCGGCGATGACAAGACTGGCATCCTGGCGCCCCTCCAACGCCGCCCGCATCTTGCCGACACCTTCGTCGATCGGGATCAAACGCGTATTGCCCAAATCGCCATAGGGTTGCGGCAGCTCGGTATCTTCGATCGTCAGCGCGGCAACGCCGGCGGTTTCCAGTTCTTCCACCGTGCGCTTTACATTGAGGGCATTGCCATAGCCATGATCGGCGTCGACCAGCAGCGCGAGATTGCCCGCCCGGCAAATCCGGTACGCCTGGGCTGCGAATTCGGTCAAGGTGAGTGTAATGAGATCGGGCGCACCCAATACCGCGAGCGACCCGACCGAGCCCGCGAACATGCCGACCTCGAAGCCTAAATCCTCGGCGATACGCGCCGAAATCGGGTCATAGACCGAACCGGGATGAACGCAACTGTTGCCGGAAATTTGGGTGCGAAATCGTTCACGACGCTCGGTCCAATGCATGGGCGGGGTTCCTCGATGAAAATTTTCAGAACCCCACGCTAATCGCCGGCCGAAAAGACCGCAAGCGCGGCCGGCGGTCCGCCGACGCGCTTGCAGGTATTCGTCAATCGGATTGGCGTGCCGCAGCACGGCCGGATGCAGGTCAGGCGGGCTCTACTTTGGCGCGGAATCGCTGAGCATATCGCTCGGCACCCATCCCTCGTTTTCGCCGGTGCCCGGGGTGCGAATTTTTACCCAAGACCCCTTAACGGCGAGCCGTAATACCTTGTCCGCGCGGCGCGCCACGGCAATCACCTCTGCGTCCAGAGCGGGCGCCCGACGCAGCTTGGCCGCCGCCGGTTTGATGTACGCCGACCGCGGCGCCGGTTTCTTTTTGGTCGGCACATTGGCCACCACCGGATTTTTCGGCGCGACGGGCAGCTTTGCTTCGACCGGCTTTTTCACCGGCACAGGTGTCTTTACCTCAATAGGAGCCTTCGGTACTGGCTTTTTGGGCGATGGCTTTTTTGGCGCCCGTTTCTTTGCAACTCGCTTTGTCGGAACGCCCCTAGTGGAGAGAGCCTTCGCCACCGGCTTGACGGATTTAGTTTTACGGCCCTTCCGCTCGACCTTCGCCGCAACGTCACCGGAGAATGATTTCCAGAACTCGACCGCGAACGGCTTCACGGCCGGCAGGTATAGAAAAGCGCCGTAGAGCGCACCGCCAACGACACCCAGAATAAATAAACGGCGCAGCGCGAACAAACGGCCGATCCCGCCAAACATCGCGCCGATGCGGCCGCCAATTGTCTTGTGGCTGCGCCGGGGACCGGATCGGCGCTTCGCCTCCTGGTGAACATGATCGATGGCCGTGACGGGCCCGGCGGAATTTTTCATTTTTTTCGCTAGGTTCAGGCTGAAGGCCCCCGCTGCGGCGACCACGTTTTGGACACTCGATTTTTCCTTTTCCGGTGCTTCGGAGTCCTCTTCTATCGCGACATCCGTAAGATTTAGCGTAGGCTCCATGCGTCCGTCCTCGGACGGTGCCTCGACCGCGGTGGGTGCGACATCGACGGTCGCGGCAGCAGTTGGCGCGTTCGCAAGGTCCTTGGGGCTAGTGGAATTTTGGGCCGGCGGTTGCTCCTTGTTTTGCGCTGCCATTCGCCGGTCTTCTTCGTATTCCCAGGCGCTGCGGGCGTCCGCGAGTTGGCGGTTCAGTTGCTCCTGCCATTGCTCGTCCCTGGCGGCCATAAGTTTTTGATGTTCGGCCTCCCATTCACTTCGAGCCGCGGATAGGTCCGGCGCGGCAGCGCCCGATCCTTGGCCGCTGCTTTCCGCGAGCCGGCGGTTCAACTCACCTTCCCAATGCAGATCGCGGTCTGTAAGCGCTGCTTGCAACTCTGATTGCCATTGCAGCCGTGCGGTGGCGATCCGTTCCGCCATTTCGCCTTCGGTTGCCGCACCAACCGCAGCGTTGGCTTGATCGTTTTCACCAACCCACTGCACGCGCGCCTCGGCAATTGCGGCTTCACGGGCGGCGGCTATGGTTTTCTTGGTCTGCGCTTCCAATCCGGCGAGCCTGACCGCCGACTCACGCTCGACCTCGGCGCGCGCTTCGGCCACCTTGATTTCGAATTCTATCTTCAGGCGGCTTTCAACTTCCTCCGCCCGCGCCGCCATTTCCGCAGCGTGAATAACGGTCATTTCCTCTTGCTTTTGCACAAGCTCGGCGGCGTGCAGTTTTTGGAGTTCCTCCAGTTGCTGCTGAATTTTCCCCGGCGTGCTTTCCTGCGACTGGGCAATGGCTTCGGCGGCCGCCAATTCGTCCCGCAGGGTTCGGATCTCAACCTGATATTTGGACTCCGCCTGCGCTTGCGCCTGTTCTGCGGCTTCCTCGGCCCGTTCCGCCCTGAGCAGGGTTTCCGCCAATGCCCTTTTGATTTCCTCGGCGGCGGCTTCAGCGGCGGAGACCCGTGCTTCCGCCCCGGCCGCTTGTTCCTTCATCGCCATGAGTTGCTGCTCAAAGGCCGCCTGCTGCGCGGCGGTCGAGCTTTCCGCACTGGCTTGCGCAGCGCTCACCAGACTCTGTTTTTCCGCCTCGAGAGCAACTTTGAGCGCCGCTTCCCGTTCGCTCGCCTTTTTTTCCCATTCCGCTCTGGCGGCGGCTATGTCCCCGGACGCCGCGCCCGCCGTGCCGGCGCCAGCCTTTTCCCGTGCCTCGCGGATGGCTTTGTCCAATTGGTCCGTGACTGTCGAAGTCGACACTCCTGCGGGTGCCGCGCTTGCCGCGGGCTCCGATGCCGGAATCGGTACGCTATCGGTTGGTTTGATCTCGTAGTCGGTCAAACTGACGGTGGATGCGAAATCATCCTCATAGCCGATTAGGCGAACTTGCACGGAATGCGGTGCGAAATCGGCAGATGGCGGCAGATAAAGCAGATCCCCCAAATCATCGAGACTGAGCGACCAAGCGGTATCGCCGGTGGTCTGCCCGCGCGACAGGCGGGCGCCACTCATCATTCCTTCGACCTTTAACGAAAATCGTTCGAAATTGTGATTTTTCGGGAGTTCCGGCGCAATTTTCAGTGGAATGCCCACGGGTTTTTCCGCGCTCATCAATTACCTCCCCTTCGCCGAACAGCCGTAGGCCGGATCCGGCACGACCGCGACGCGGGTCCGTGCGGTGAGGTTCCACTCCCAATTGCCTCTCGACATAAACCGACTCTTATTTTGCCTTCTATAACAGCAAGATGCCTGTGACAACGGCCAGCCAACCATGCCAATACCTCCCCGAGCTCGGCATTGACCGAAACCGTTGACCATTACCCGCATCACGCAATCAAGCAAAGCGCGCATCCTGCAACGCCATCATGTCCACAAGTGGTTAACGAATGGTTCAAGGAGCGCGGAAAAGCTGAATTTATGTCAAATTACTCGGTCTTCGGGCGCCGCTGGACGAACGCTTGGGGAAATTGTCGCGCGCACACCAGGATGGTGCGTCACCGGCAATCGATAGTGCATCGCCACTGTGCCCGCTAATGCATCGAAAATAGAGCTAAAATAAATAGTTCCCGGTATCAGGCGCGTCCCTGCAAGGCGGACCATACCCGCTCCGGCGTCGCCGGCATGTCGAGATGGGTAATCCCTGCTTTATGCGCCAAGGCGTCAACCACCGCATTCATGACCGCGGGCAACGCCCCGCTGGTCCCCGCTTCGCCGCAGCCCTTGGCGCCCAGCGGGTTGGTGGTGGCCGGAACCGGATGCGAATCGAATTCAAACACCGGCACATCCTCCGCGCGCGGCAGGGCGTAATCCATATAGGAGCCGGCGATCAGCTGCCCTTCCCCGTCATAGGACACGTTTTCCATCAATGCCTGTCCCAGACCCTGTACCACGCCGCCATGAACCTGCCCTTCGACCAACATCGGATTGATGAGAGTGCCAAAATCGTCGACCACCGAATACCGGACCACTGTCACCACGCCGGTTTCCGGCTCGATCTCAATCTCGGCGATGTGGCAGCCATTCGGGAAGGCCGATGGCGGCGTCGCCTCCTTGATCTTGGTGTCGAGTCCGGCCGGCAGAGAATCGGGTAGTCCGCCGGTCCCGCGCAATCGGTGGACTTCCGCCGCTAGATCCAGAATGCCGATGCCGCGATCCGTCCCGGCCACGCGGAATTCGCCGGGTTCGAAGACGATGTCTTCCTCTGCTGTCTCCAATACATGTGCCGCCAGCTTGCGGCCGTTCTCGATCACCACGTCCGCAGCGTTGAAGAGCGCAGTCCCCGCACTGATCACCGTGCGCGATCCGCCGGTCCCCGCCCCGGCGATAAGTTCGTCGCTGTCACCCTGGATCAAACGGAAACGGCCATAGGCTATTCCAAGCTTGGCGGTAAGAATTTGCGCGAATGTCCCCTGATGGCCCTGGCCGTAATTCAACGACCCCGAGATCATCGTTACCGTGCCGTCCTCTTCGAACCGAATTCCGCCCATCTCGTTTGCGGGTGGGCCGGTAACTTCCAGATAACAGGAAATACCGAGACCGCGCAGCTTACCCTTGGATTCCGACTCACGGCGCCGCGCGTCGAAGCCGTCCCAGTCCGCATGGGCAAGACCGGCATCGAGCACCGCCGGGAAGTCGCCGCTGTCATAGGTCAGTTCCGAAACCGCTTCGTAGGGAATCTCTTCGGGCGTGATCATATTTCGGCGGCGCAGTTCAATCCGGTCGATGCCCATTTCCCGGGCGGCCGTATCCATCATCCGCTCCATGTAATAGACGCCTTCCGGACGGCCGGCGCCGCGATAGGCACCGATCGGCGTGGTGTTGGTAAACATCGCCCGGGTCCGCGCATGCAACACCGGCAAACGATAGAGGCCGGGAAAATTCCGCGGAACGTTGCGGGTATGCATCGACGGACCGACCGCCGTGAGATACGCCCCCACATTGCAATGTACCAGCACGCGCCCGGCCAGGATCCGGCCACCATCATCGAACGCCAGCGAGGATTCGGCATAGCTGTCGCGGCCATGCTGGTCGGACAGAAAGCTGTCGCTCCGCTCATCGCACCATTTGACCGGCCGGGCCACGGCTTTCGCCGCGACCAGCGCCGCGACATATTCGGGATACGGCGCCGATTTCATGCCGAATGAGCCGCCCACGTCGTAGGTGCGCACATGAAGGTTTTCGCGCGGGATGCGCATGATCTCTTTGGCCAATACGTTGGTGAACCCGAAGAGCCCTTGACTGGGGCAATGCAGGGTGTAGCGCCCATTTTCGGCATCGAATTCGGCAACGGCCGCGCGCGGCTCCATCGCCGATACGTGCACGCGATTGCTGCGCAGCGTCATCGTGGTCACGTGGTGGGCGTCCGCAAAGATTTGGTCGACCTCCGCCGCGTCGCCGAATTCCCAGTCGAGCGCCTGATTGCCCGGTGCTTCCGAGTGCAGCAACGGCGCACCATCGTCCGCCGCCAGCTTGCAATCGGTCACCGCGGGCAGGGTCTCGATTTGCAAATCGATGAGCTCGGCCGCGTCGCGCGCCTGCGAGAGGCTTTCCGCGGCAATAAAGGCAACCGCCTCGCCGCGAAAGCGCACGTGTCCCGTCGCGAGCACCGGCCGCGGTGGTTTGATCAGCGGCGTCCCATCGCGGTTCTTGACCGGCAGGAGACATGGCATGGTGCCGATGCCGGCGGCATCAAGATCTTCGGCCGTCAATACCGCGAGCACACCGTCCGCCGCCCGAGCCATGGCCACATCCAGAGCGGTGATCCGCCCATGTGCGAACGGTGACCGCAAGACGTAGCCAAAAGCCTGGCCGGGCAAATTCAAATCGTCGGAATAACACCCCTCGCCCCGCAACAGGCGCGGGTCCTCCAAACGCGAAACCGATTGTCCGATGGCATGCTTTTCAAACGAAGTTTCCGAGGCTTCAGACACGGTGGCTTACCCTCTATTTTTGGAAGTTCCGGCAAGAACCTGGTTCCGGCCGGCCGTTTCGTCTTGAATGCGGCGGCCGGGATTGTTGCCGCCGGTGCGCTATTTGTCACGGCGATTCATACTTGGCGAAGCGCTTCCAATCAATGCAGCGTCACGCCCCGTGGAAATCGTGCGGACGCGAGCGACTTTCGGCATCCGGCCTTCGGTTCGCCGACAGAAAAAACCCTACGTGTCGGCGATCAAATTTTTTGACTCCCGCACTACCGTGATTCGCCATAGAATATTTGCGGGGCAGGATTCATGTATCTCACTTCAGGTTTCAAAGGGAGACAAATCATGGCACTGCAAATAGGCGATACAGCACCCGATTTCGAAATCGATACGACGGAAGGCGCGATTAATTTTCACGCATGGGTTGGCGATTCCTGGGCGGTGCTTTTTTCGCACCCAAAGGATTTCACGCCTGTCTGCACGACGGAGCTCGGCTATATGGCGAGCCTGAAGCCGGAATTCGAAAAGCGCGGCTGCAAGATATTGGGGCTGAGCGTGGACCCGGTGGATGATCATATGCGCTGGCTGAAGGACATCGAAACGGCAACCGGCCACGCGCCGAACTATCCCTTGATCGGTGACAGCGAGCTGAAGGTCGCGAAAGCCTATGGCATGCTGCCCGCCGGTGCCGGTGATTCATCGAGCGGGCGGACCGCGGGCGACAATCAGACGGTGCGCAACGTCTTCATCGTCGGGCCGGACAAAAAAATCAAATTGATTCTCGTGTATCCGATGGCGACTGGCCGGAACTTCAACGAGATTCTGCGGGTGATCGATTCGCTACAGCTGACCGCGAACCACCAGGTGGCGACACCGGTGAACTGGCAGCAAGGCGAAGACGTCATCATTGTCCCGACGGTCTCGGACGAAGAGGCTAAAAAGCGCTACCCGGACGGATGGCGGGCGCCCACGCCCTATATGCGCTTCGTCCCCCAACCCAAGGCGTGACCGATTGGCGCCGCCCGGGCACCGGGAGTCCTGCCGCACCCGGGCGGATTGCCGCTATGACGCACTGCCAGTGATTTCGCTTAACGTTTCGCGATAACTCGGGGTATCCGCGCCGCCGAGGTGGACCGCCTTGCGCGCCGCGTCGGCCGCTTCATCGCGCCGACCGAGCTTGGCGAGAACATAGGCCAGATTGTTCCAGGCCGATGCCCTGGCAGGAAACTTTCGGACGGTGGCGCGAAACGCCATGGCCGCACCCGGAAAATCGTTGTCGGCATAGCGGGCATTGCCGATCCCCATATGGGCGACGAAACTTTTCGGCCAGCGCCGTGCGATGGCGCCGAAGGCGGCTGCCGCCTCCCGATGCTTCTTGGCACGCACCAGTCCGGCCGAAGCGGCGACCAGCGGCTGTTCGCCCACCGTCGCGGGCAAACGGTCGGGAGGCAGGACCACCAGCGCCCAAAAATCGCCGCGCCGCCACGTGCGCTCGAAGGCGGTTAGGTCGATCGTATGGCGTTCGTCGGTCCCCGAATGCAGCAGAAGCGTGCCCGCCTTCAGGTCATAGCCGAACGCGACCGCATAATGCCATTGCGGGTACCAGTTCAGCGCCAGATTCTGAAACACGAGGACGGGATTGCCCGCGGCGACTTCCGCCATCAGCGACGGCAAGGTTCGAACGGTTACCGCTAGCCGGCCATTTCGCCGGGCCGCCGCCAGAATGTCGCTGCGCAACGATCCCTCACGCCCCGGCGTATAGACCTGCGCCGCCATGTCGGTCTGCGTTACCGGAAGCCCGGACCAGGCCAACACCATGGCCAGCGCGGCAGGCCCGCAATAATACTTCTTCTGCGGGAAAAAAGGCACATTCGGTATTTCTACCGTTGCCGGCAAATTTCCCCGATTCGCCAAGGCGAGATCGGTTTGCGGCGTGGCACAGCCCGCCAACACCGCGCAGAGAACCGATAGAAGGAGGACGGTCGTCCCAGCCCGCAGGCGCTTCACCACAAATCGAGCCCTATTTCCCGACACACCTCGTAAAGGGATAAACCTTGGTCCAGCAGAAGAGGTCGGTAATCAGCAGGACAACCAGCACGAACACTAACGCGCCGATGATCGCACCGACCGCATTGCCGCCGGCGGGCAGCTCATCCAATTTCCCCGCAATCTTGGAAATCTCCGCATCGGACAGCACTTCCGCGCGGGACATCGCTTCTTTGGGATCGACGCCGAGCGACCGCATCTGTTCGCGCACATCGTCCCGTTTCAGGAATTGAAGAACCCGTGCGCGGTTTTGCGCCTGTGCAAGCTGCGCCGGCGACGCATTCTGCTCAATGACGCGTTCCGTGGATACCATGCCCGCTTCCGCCATGTTCACAGGCAGCGACACGAGGAGCATCAGCGCCGCTGCAGGCCATGCGATAAAGCGACGATAGACTCGAAAACCTTTCATCATTCCTCCGTTATCAAAGGTTCAACGACCATCCACCCAAGCGCAACCTACCGGCAGGGTGAATTTGGCACAAGACAGCCAGCATCTTGTTATTGTGGCCGACAAAGTAGCTGAAGTTATGGCGAAATAATGACGTTCCGCAAATTCTTCAGCTTCGCTGCGCCCGGCTCCAATTGCCGACTGACGATCAATTGATTAATTGCCACGCGCCATCCGGCTGGCGGCAGGCTGTGCCATAGCTCTGCCGCTGGCGGCCGCCAACGACGGAAACGGTCTGATATTCGCGGCAATACCGCCCACGTGTGTCCTGGTAGGTCTTGACCGGAATCACCTTGTGATCCGACCGGGAGTCCCGCGAATTCCAATTGATCGCCTCGCCATCGCGTGCGTGCTCGAGCACCTGGCCGACACAATTCTGGTCCACCCGATCCATGGCGTTGCCGATGCTACCGCCGACCAGCGCACCGAGAATGGTACCGCCGATGATCGCCGCCGTTCGGCCATCGCCCTTGCCCACCGCCGATCCGACGGCGCCGCCGGTTGCCGCGCCCAGTACCGCACCGAGGGTGGTGCGGTCACAGTGACCGCGGTTCAAGTCGAAGGGAGGCACGTATGCGGTGTCCATCCGGTCCCGTCGGTACTCGCCATGGTTCCGCCGGTAGCCATGCGCCGGCGCCCAGGGCGGTGGTCCGCCGCCGCGCCGACGAACGCGCTTGCATTTGCGTTCTTCCCGATAACCATGCTTGCCCGATTTGTATTTGTATGTGCATTCGCCGTCCTCCCATTCGTGTTTTTCGCCGCGCCGGCTTTTTTTGTGTTTCTGTTTATAGTTCCCTTTCCCCCGATGTTTTTTCCATCCCTTGTCCTTGCCCTGCCAGCCCGGCCCGGAATCGTCTTTCCAGTTCTTGGCAACTGCCGGCGGCGTCAACAATAAAGCCAAGGGCAGCGCCAACAGGCACGCGAAATTTGTCGTTCTTTGCATGGAAATTCCTTCCGCCTGTTAAATCACGGTTCACGCGTGACCAACCGGGACCGTGCGTGGTGGGATTGATGAGTTGGGGTAAACGGCCCCGATGCACCCGCCGCTTTATGAACGCGCGCCAAATTACCGCCAATAAAATTGGCGATCGACCGGCCATTTACGCGCGAAACTTGTCAATTCGATGGCGCGGCCGCCCTATCCTCGCCAACGGGCGATAATGCGGGTCAGGTCGGGCTGACGGCCATGATGGCCCGATCGAGGGTCAATCGACGATCGGGATCGGGGCGATAGGCCGATATCTTGGCGTTCCATCGTGCGTCCCGTGTCGGATAAATAAAGCCGTACGGGCGATAGATACTGCCGCCATAGCGCTGTCCAGGCGCATACCAGACGCGTACGGCCGACCAATTGTTGGCACGGGAGGTATCGCGCACGCGAATGTCTTTGTGGATCCGACCCTTGTTCAGCCAATTGGCGTGATTCACAACGATCGTCCGGTCATCGAGGATGCGTTTGACAAAAGCGAGATGGCCCCGGCTTCGCCCTTTTCTTTTCAGAACAAGAACCGATCCGACCGCAGGGTGCGCCCCCCTGTAATAGCGGCCCTTCGCCGCCCGCCACCAGGTCCAGGCATCGCCGCGAATTTGAATGTTCGATTGTTGGCGGGCGTACGGCACGCATTGCAGGAATCGGGACGGTCGTATGATGCGAGGCTGCAAAGGAACCCCTTGCGTCCTTATGCCGTACGGCAGCGACGGGACATAGGGTTCCTGCGGCGACGGCATGCGCATCGCAACCGCGGCGGGCGGGGCCGTCTCGGTCGCGGACGGCTGAATTACGGCTTCCGGCGTTTGGCTGCATCCCGCGGCCAGCATCATGAATACCCCGCCAAGCACGGCTCTGGCCACGCAGGACATCCCTCCAAAAACCGATAAAATCCAACGGCACGCCATCTTCGCCGGGCTCCCCGAATTCAACGTCACGGGAAGTGTCGTGCGACGCGGGTTAACAAGTTGTTAATAAATTGCGTTAATAGATTCGGTTTCCCATAGTGGTTCCGGGACACCGGCCTCTACCCCTGGATGAAGATCTATATATGTTTGATAACAAATAAATTTCTTCTCCCACCCCCTGGAATAGGAGTGCACCCGCTGTGCGCAAAATGACACTATCGCTCGCGCTCTTCGCCTTCGTTGCGAGTGCCGGATCGCACCCATCCAGTGGCGCGACATGGCAATCGGCGAGCGTCGCAAATTCGGCGATTTCAGTCGATCGTATGCCGCCCGACATGCGGGCCGCGTATCTGCAAAGCATCCGAACCGAATTGCGGGCCCATGGCTACACCCCAACCCGTTCCGGGAATACCAGCCGCAAAGATCTCACCGCGGCCATCCGGCACTATCAGCGGGATGCGGGGCTCACTATTGACGGCATGGCGACCAAGGAACTGCTCGACCATCTGATGTTTGCATTGCCAAAGATTTACGCAGTGCGCGGTCGGCTCCCGCGCGAATCCGCCCCCAAAACGGACCCCAATATAGCCGTACGGCGCACCGGGTCGGTTGCTCCGCGTGTCCGATCGAATGGCGGTCTCATGCCGGGATTCAAAGGGCTGCCGCGTGAACCGGTCATTGCCCGCAAACTGCCATCCCCAGCCAAGCCGCCCACCCAGTCGCCGCTCCGCGCCGGCGGCAGCGGCGTGGTCACGCAACTTCAGCAGCACCTCGCCGCGCTCGGCTACTATCATGGAAAGATTGACGGCGTCGTTGACGAGAATTTCGCAACGGCGGTCCGACAATATCAGAAAGACAAGAAGCTGCCGGTTACCGGCGTTATCGACGGCCCGTTGTTGAATGCCATCCTGCCGCGGACGAAGGCGCCCGAGTAGCCAGCCACCGGGTCATAGCAACGCCAAAATTACCGTTGGTCGCCGCGCAGGAAGGCCGCGGCCGCGGAGGCGGCGGAAACCCCCTCACCGACGGCTTCGGCGACGTGCCCGCCATAGCCCTGCCGGACCGCGCCGGCGGCAAAAACCCCTGCAACCGTCGTGCGGTACGCGCCGTCGGTCGTGACATACCCATCCTGCCGCTGCACCGATTCCGGCAGGAATTCGCTGTTCGGCGTCGCGCCGATAAACGGGAACACGCCCTTGCATGGAAATATCGAGATGCTGTCGTCCTGCGTGTTGCGCAGGGAAACGCCGTCCACGCCCTGCTCGCCGACGATTTCCTCGGCCACGCTGTCCCACAGGAACTCCACATTGGCGCAGTCGGTGAGCCGGTCGACATAATCCCGCTTCGCCCGCATGGGGCTTCGGCAAATCAGCGTTACCTTGCGGCAAAAACCGGCGAGGACCAGCGCCTCCTGTGCCGCGGCGTCGCCGCCGCCGATCACCGCGACATCCTCCCCCTGGAACATGGGCCCGTCGCAGGACGCGCATTGCGACACACCGCGGCCCACGAGGTCCGCTTCCCCCGGGATCCCGAGCGCCTTGAGCCGGGCGCCGGACGCCACGACGACCGCGCGCGCCGTATGCGTTGCGCCATCGGTGGTCGAGAGATGCAAGCCGTCATCGACCGACAGCGCGGCAATCTCCATTTCGGTGATCGTCACGCCCAATTCACGGCATTTTTCGAGGAGATCGATCGCCAGCGCGATGCCCGGCATCTCGCCGACCGAGGGATAACCGTCGATCGCCTCGACATTGACGATCT
>Ga0224508_10003901_pt1 | contig 12274 bp, 11 predicted proteins | sample SF_Jan12_sed_USG_4_FD_170157 | JGI IMG/M metagenome (GOLD analysis project Ga0224508, IMG submission 170157) | Sediment microbial communities from San Francisco Bay, California, United States - SF_Jan12_sed_USGS_21 | ecosystem: Environmental > Aquatic > Marine > Sediment | place: USA...
GGCGGCAAGGCAAAGCCAACCGCAACGACCAATGCGGTAATTGGACCGAGATAAACGCCAGTCCAACCCGGCGCGGGTAATTCCGCTTCGATGAAATCCGCCATCAACCAGGTCAATCCGAATTGGGCCAGGTATCCACCGAGGCTGCCGACTGTGCCGGCAACGACAATCAGCAAAAATAACTGGACGAGATTGAGTCGCAGGATGTCCCGGTAACGCGCACCAATGCATTTCATCAGCGCAACGCCATCGAGGCGCCGTGCGACAAACCGCCGCGCAGCGATCGCGACGGCTACGCCACCCAGCAGCACGCTGACCATGGCCGCAAGGACAAGAAATTGTTCGGCACGATCGAGCGCGCTGCGGACTTCCGGCCGCCCGTTTCTGACGCCGCGAAGTTCGAAGCCCGTTGCCAATTGCGGCTCGAGATCGGATCGAAACCGGGCAATTGTATCCGGCGATCCGGCGAACAGCAGCTCAAACTCAGCAATACTTCCCGGCTGCAATAATCCCGTCGCCGGAATGTCCTGCACATTCAGCAAAATTGTCGGCGCGATTTCCATCAGCCGCCAGCCCTCGTCCGGACGGTAATCCAGCGTCCGTGCCACACGCATGCGCAGCTCGCCAACTTCCAATTCATCGCCAACATCGAGACCCAGACGAGCCAACAGCGCAGGCTCGGCCCAGACACTGCCGGGCGCGGGGATCTGGTCGGTTGGTTGTGGCTGAGCGTTGAGACCGTCGGCAACTCGAAGCTCACCGCGCAGCGGGTACCCTGGCGATACGCCACGGACGTCAACCAGCGCACTCGAATCGCCAGCCAGCACCACGCTGTTGAAATGAATCACATCAGCGACGTCGAGGCCGACGGTTTCGGCCTGGTCACGAAAGCTCGTTGCCAATGGCTCGCCGGATTCCAGGCGGAGATCCGCGGCGAGTGACTCGCCGGCTTGCTGGGAAACCGCCTGGCGGACGCGGTCAGTGAAAAACACGACCGCACTCATCGACATGACGGCAACGATCAAGGCAGTGACCAGAACGACGATTTCGCCGGATCGCCAGTCACGAGCAAGCAGCCTGACAGCCAGGCTCCAGGGCACACGATCCTGGCTTCGGGAACTCATTTGAAAAGGTTACGGACTGAAGCAGCCGAAGGCTATAGCCTGGCCGCAATTAAATATCGGCGTCGAGTGTCTCGCGCACGGCAAGCGCCAGGTCCGGAAGGGAGAATGGCTTATACAAAACCGGATTCGAGTTTTGAGAGGCATCGCTACCCATAGGCTGCAGCATCAATATCTGACGCCATTTGCGCCCGCCAGCGGCATCAGCTGAGAGCAATTGATCTCTATCGAAGCCATCGCAAATGATGAGATCGCACGGTGCCTCGTGCAACAAACCGGATGCAGCCTCGACGTTGTCGGCAATCCGGCATTGATAACCCAAAACGCTCAAGATCTGATCCATCATTGCGCTCAAGTTCGCATCTCTGGCCAGTACAACGATCGCCTCTTCCCCGCTCGGTAATGCCGCGAGCGGCATCGTCATCCCCGCACTATCGGCAATCGTCCCGGAAGAAACCGGAAAACGCAGTCGTACGGTGGTACCGACGCCTTGCTGACTGATTAGTTCGGACGTGCCGCCAAATTGTTCGGCGTACAGCTTGACCATGCTCAGACCAAGCCCGGAGCCCTGCCCGTTCGCCTTGGTCGTATAAAAAGGATCAAACACGCGGTCAACAATCTCGGACGGAATGCCGGCGCCGTCGTCGCTGACCTCAATGCTGAGATAGCGGTCCACGCCAACCGACGCCTGCTCCGATTCTGATCCGTCCGTGTCCGCGCCCGTGTCCGCGATTAGTCTCGCGTTCGCGTTTGCAGAGGACACGCTGATGCGAACTCGACCCTGCTGCTCGATCGCGTCGCGAGCGTTCACTGCCAGATTCACGATAACGCTTTCGAGTTGAGCGGAGTTGCCTTGAATCGGTTCGACCTCTTCGTCGACGTTGAGTTCAAAACTGATTCTGGTGCCCAAGGCATGTTGGATTAAAGGTGCAATCCGCGAAATAACTTTAGCCGGATTGATCAGCTTGGAAGCGACCGGCTCCTGGCGCGCGAAACTCAGGAGCTGCTTGATCAAATCGCCGCCGCGCCTGGCGGCATCGCGGGCCGCCTTCAGTTTCGGAAAATGCAGCGGATCGTCTCTAAGTGCCTCTGCGACCAACGACAGGTTTCCAACCAGAATAGTCAGCAGATTATTGAAATCGTGTGCGACACCACTGGTTAAGCTGCCCAGCGCCTCCAGCCTTGCACTTCGTTCCATGCCAGACTTGAGCTGTTGGTCGGCAGCCGCTTCGTAAAAAATCCCGGCGAAGGTCTGCACGCTGTCCTGAGATCCAATTGGGATGATATCCCCGACCACCGGCATGCATGCACCGTTATCCAGGCCGAGCTGAACCGCAAGCTGCGAAGCACCAGCGCCTTTCACGGCCTGCAAAACGGCCTGGCAGTCCGAGAGTTCTGGCAGCCATTCCTCGATATTTTTTGGCGTCGCATTGTCGCCGGCCAATGTGTCAAGCCAACGACGAAACAGACCATTCACCCATCGAACATCGCCAGCGCTATTGAGCACCACGCAGCCGAAAACCCTGCTCGACTCGAGCAGCGTCAGGCCTTGTTGCGCAGATTCCGGCGCTTGGACGGTGGCTGTTTCAGCCCAAACCATACCTACTCCTGAATGCCCCCATGCCAATCCCTTGATCATTCCTTTGGTCAATGGCATCAACGCTATTACATGCTTGCCGGCAGGCGAGGAAGTCGCGTCACAATTCCAGAGTCGGGTCAGGCGGAAACGAGACGCTATTCACAGGTTGGGCGAGGTCAAAGCCGTAAGCTGAGCGTTCGTAGACCCCGCGCCGCGACTTAGGACCTGGCATCGATGTCGAATAGTCCTCCCTTAACCGAGACGATTGCCAGCACGGCAACAATTAAGCTCGCCCAGCTTCCGGAATCAACCTACTTTTGCACGCCAATTGAGGAACGTTTCGAGAGAATTACGCGGCTCGCCCGTCGTGCCATGCACGTCCCGGTCGCGGCTATCACCTTTTTGAACGAAGAAAAGCAATGGTTTAAATCCGTTGCCGGTTGGGCAATTACTGAGCTGCCGAACGATCAGAGCTTTTGCCCAATTACCATTGCAGCAGGCCTGATGACCGTATTCGAAGACACGAAGCGCGAAGCAGGTCTGATCCAGCATCCGTTGGTCGCGACCGGGCCTCAGTTTCGTTTTTACGCTGGTATCCCGATCAAGGACGAGGACGATAATCTTTGCGGGACATTTTGCGTCTTCGATCAAAAGCCGCGCCAGCTGTCTAAAGTCGATCGCGCAACGCTCGAAGATCTTGCCGCACTAGCCCAGCGGGAAATTCTCAGCGAGCGAATGCGGGCCATTCATAGTTCAATGACTACCAAGCTCGGCATCGCGCGTCGAGAATCGATGATGGATCCACTGACAAGATTGTGGAACCGCCGCGGCGCCTCAGTCATGCTCAAGGCCGCATTGGATGCCGGCGCGGAGCAAGGTTCGAGCGTTGGCATCGCGATTCTCGATCTGGACAACTTCAAGCACATCAACGACACCTACGGCCATCAGATTGGTGACGAGGTCTTGAGAAAGTCCGCCTTGAGGTTGATACAAAGCGTTCGCACTAACGACACCGTCTGCCGGATTGGTGGCGACGAGTTCATGCTAATTATGAAAGACAGTGATTCCGAAATCGCCAGAGTGACGACAGAGCGGATCAGGCAACAGCTGGCTGAAACGCCAGTGCCAACGCGTCAAGGCGATGTGATGATCAGCGCGAGCGTCGGCTATGCGATCAGAAACGGAATCGAGGACGAATCGGTCGACGCACTAATTGAACGAGCCGATCAAGCCTTGTTGAAATCCAAATCCCAAGGCCGCGATCAAGTCGTAGAAATCGACTGACACGCACCCGGCCGCGCGAGCGCGGTTAATCGAATTCGCTGCCGTCTGACAATCGAATTCTGCGAATAAAATACTTGCTCGGATCCTCGATTAAAGGTGATCCGAAAATAGTGACCTCTTCTCCGACAGCCACCATCGCGGGCCTTAGGCCTTTTCTGGCGAGCATATTGGCAGGCGCGCCTTCGATGAAATCTACGATCTCGGATTCGCCGTTTGCGTTGGTTACGCGCAAGGTCATCGCAATGTGCGGATTCTTGAAATTGATGGAATCAACGGCGCCGGTAAACTCAATCTGCTGAGTGAAATCGTAAACCGCAAACGAATGATGCGCCCACGCGACTGGCAGAAGGAGAAATATCGCGGCGAAACCGCCGGTAAACAGAGACTTTCGGCTCATGTGCCAAACCCCCCAAGATTGATTAATTTAGTCTAGCACAAGCACGCCGATCTGCAGATCAGCGATCGCCGGCGGCTAGTCCCCAGGTTTTAACGACTCAAATCCGGATCTCAGATGCAGGTCGCGTTGCGGATACGGAATCTCGATACCCGCCGCTTTGAATTTGTCCCATATCGACAGCAATACGGCACTTTTTACGTTTTGGACGCCGTTGTGGGCATCCGCAATCCAAAACCTGACCTGCAGATTCACGGAATTGTCGCCGAACTCGATCAGCAGCACCTTCGGTTCGGGGTCGGACAAGACTCTTTCAATTTCCTGGGCCGCACTGAGGCAAATCGCGATAGCTTCGTGGATATCGGTTTGATAGTGCACGCCAACATCGACCTTCAAGCGGGTCCTCGAATGGGTGTGAGTCCAGTTTTCGACCCTTTCGGATATCAGCATTTCGTTCGGGATTAAATGCTCGACGCCGTCGCGCGTCACAACGGAGACGTAACGGCCACCGAGCGCTGTAACCCACCCATAAGTACCTGATACCGCAATGACATCGCCCGGTTTAATCGATTTATCAAGGAGCAGAATGACGCCGCTGATCAGGTTGCTGACGATTTTCTGCAGACCAAAACCGACGCCGACGCCGATCGCACCACCGAATACGGCGAGCGCCGTGAGATCGATACCAACTGAATCGATCGCGAAAATGATCGCGAGCGAGAACAACACGATCTTCAGGGCTTTGATAAACAGAACCTGCAGCGATGGCGACAGCGTTCGGATGGTTTTTATGCGCGATTCGAGAAAACTGGACAGATAGACGGCCACCCACATCAGGATGAACACCAGGAATGTCCAGCGAACCAGCGTATAGAGCGAAATGACGTTGGGTTCGCCGTTTGCTCCAGACGAAAGCGTAATTAGAACGGCGCTTTGTAAGGTTGCGACAACATTGTCGACCCAATCGAGAATGTTGAGCGCTGCGATCGTCCACGCGGTCCAAACGAATACCGTTGCGAGCAAGGGATTTCGCACAACCTGCGAGATCAAGCGAATTGCGATCCACGCGAATATCAAGCCGGTTATGCTATCGAGCAATCGCGATGGCCACTCCAGCGTCGTGGCGGCCGCCATCGAAATCCATTGCAACAGACCCCAGATCAACGGCATCCATAGTGGCAGCAGGATGCTTATCGCCTTCCCAAAGGTCGGGTTGCTGATCCGCTCTTTAAGCCAGCCGCGCGTTAAACGCGCCAATAGAAAAGACAAACCGAAAGCAACTGCGATTGCGGCAATCTGAATGCCGGTACTCGGGACCAGCACATCCTGCTGAACCCAGGCCCAAACTCGGTTGCCTAGATCAATCCATGCTTCAGGCGAAAGCCACTGCTCCATGGTCGGCTACGTGGGGCCCGTTAATCGACGCGACAATCAGTTGGGTTCCAGCCGGCGCGGCCTGATTCCCGGCGGAAATTTGTGCTCGTCACAATCGGCTGCGTAAAGTAAGTCGGGTCGTCAAGAATGCTGAGCACGACCAGCCATTCGCTGCCATCGTGCTGAGTCAGCAGATCGTAGTATTCCGTGAGCACGGCATCTTCACTGTAAGGAACGCCGTTCTTTCGGAAGTAGCCTTCACGCATATTGGTGGTGACGACCTTTAAATTACCGTTGCCGCTGCGGCCATGCATTTCCCATTCGGCAGCGGATACCCCCTGCCAGTCACCGGCACCCTCACGAGCTGGCGAATCGGAAAAATCCAGACGCCTTAGTTGGCGGCCTGCGTCGGTTTGGATCTCGAGCGTGGCAGCGTCGTCCCACCCGATGCGAAGACGAGTTGGCATGCGCATGATGCCGCCGGCGCCATAAGACTTGCAGGCATTTCCCTCGGCTGCATCCCGAGCTGGATCCCAGTCGGCCGCGACGGCTCGGGCGGCAGCGTTGAGCGGCAGCCCCGGATAATCGTTTTGCGGCGGAACGACCATACGGAAACGCCAGTCCTCGGTCACGACGGAAACCCATTGCCCTGTCAGATCAATCGGTGCCACGTCACGCGCCGGTCCAGCCGGCCCTGGCGGCCCACCACGTTGCGCCCATGTCTGATTCGCACCCAATACGAGAATGACAACGGGAATCAATTTCGATGCAAGAGTTAACTGTTTCATGCCTCAGTTCCTTTCCTGCATCAGACTGGTATAGGCAATTTCAACAAAATCGTTGGTTGCTTGTGGATTCCCCGGCGTCCCATAGATCGGCTCGTAATCCATCGCGGGTCGCGCGGCAATGACCTGCTCCAGACTCATGCCTTGGTCGATCATGTTGTCGATCCGGTCACCAATCACAATCACCATTTCGCGAAAATCGAGAACGTCACCAATCCCACTGAGTCGTCCATGGCCTGGAATGACGAGCGTTCCGCCATCTTGCCCATAAACGGGAATCATCAGGTCGACCAGGTTGTTCAACGCGTCGATCGTGCCTCGATAGCTGCCGCCACCCGGTAGATCGATGCGCGGAAAGCTGGTCGTTCTGTAGAAGTCCCCGGCAGCAATCAGATCAGACCGCCTGAAATAGACGGCAACGTCTCCGTCCGTATGTGCGGCGGGCTGATGAATAATCCGAATCCCCTCCCCGTTGAAGTGCAGACGCTTTTCTTCGTTGAAAAAGGTGTTGGTTGGCCAAAGACTGGGGTCGGCCGCCTCGCCGCCAAATGCACCGCTCAAGCGCAGCACGACATTCTCGTGAGAAATGACCTGAGCCCCACCGCCTTCCGCGTACGGCACGGCGCCGGGCATATTGCCGCCGGTTACCGTGTCGCCGAGCAGGCGAAGGTTTGCGTTGCCGCCAATGTGATCGCCATGAAAATGCGTGTTGACGATGTAGCGAATCGGCAGATCGGAAACCTCTCGGATGGCTTCCATGATCGCGTCGGACATGCGTGCAAACTGCGTATCGACAATCAAGATGCCGTCGTCTCCGACCTGCATCGTGATATTGCCGCCCTGGCCGACGATCATGTAGATATCGTCGCGAACCTGCAGCACTTCGACTGAAGGCGGCGCTTCATCCTGCGCCTGGGCAAGCGGGATGTAACTCGCAGCAGCTACACACACTCCGGCGAGCAGCCAAAGGCGGCAGACAGGCCGTGTTGATTTTGTCATCGCTGCATCTCCCGGATCGTTTCGACATACTCGGGATACATAGATTCCGCCCCGCCGAAAGTCGCTTCATACGGCAGGTCGTGATTTTCGGCGAACTCGATCAGGTACGGATTCTCGCCGGGCAGAAAATGCGGGAAATAGTCGTCCGGCATATCGAGCTCGCTGACGCTCTCGCAGGGATAAGGTCCCATTCGCGCGTCGTCGCTGTAGGAGTATTCTCGATTCCTGAAAAACGGCTCTTCGAGATAGGCTGGATCGTCGATGTAGACATGCCAGCTCAAGATATCGTCGTGGCGCGTAAAGTGTTCGGTCAGCGTGGCATTCCAGCTTCGTGCCACCCCGTTTCTTCGTAACCAGCCTTCTTTCAAATGAGTGGTTCGAACCCGCAGCGTTTTACCCTCAAACTCGCCGGTCGAAAAACCCATCGCCGTGTGTTGCGCGTAGGCTGGCGGGTGCGGCCTGCCGTCCATCCAGATTGTCCGAATCGTATTCCAGGCAAAGTGCTGAACATGAATTGCGATCAACTCCTGCGTGCCCGGGTCGACCGTTTCCCAGATTCGAATCTGTGCAAAACTCGCGGCGTAGTCCACCGGGTGCACGCGGCATTGATAGAGCGGCAATGACAGGATTGCCGCGCTCCACGCACGCGCTCGCATGCGATTGGAGTCGTTAATCGGCAACCCGCCGTAATCCCCGAGTTCCGGCCCGGGCAATCGGTCTGGCTGGTCTTCGTGAAACGAGCCTGCCCACTGCCCGACTAGATTAACTTGTGCCATTGCCGGCACGGTGATGGCAGCACTGGCAATCGCGATTGCGCTGACTAATAAACGACCTGGAATTGATAGCGGCATATTCTAATTCTCCTGCCCGCCGGGCCGACAAATGCTAGCACAGCGCGAGTGACAGCGTACGGCGCAGGGACTACGATATGTATTCGGTCAACAGACCAGAAAAAAAAATCAACAGCGGCCAAATTTGCTTGTAATGCTGCTTCGTTAACCAAGGTAAAACGGAATGAGCGACGACTTCGACATTATTGCTATTGGCTCCGGGCATAACGGACTCGTTGCGGCTGCCTACCTTGCGGCGGCGGGCAAAAAGGTCTTAGTGGTCGAGCGCAACGCCTGGTTTGGCGGCGGCGTAGTCACCCGCGAATTAACCGTGCCTGGCTTTCTTCACGACCAGCACTCGATGGCTCATATTTTTATTCAGGCGAATCCGCTGCTTAAGAACGACGAGTTGGGACTGAAGTCCAAATTCGGGCTTGAGTACGCCTTTCCCGAGCTGCCAATGATGTCCGTGTTCGAAGACGGCCAGACGCTCGGCGTCTATCGAGACCGCGAAAAGACCTGCGCGGAAATTGCCAAGTTTTCAAAGCAGGATGCGGAAGCATTCCGCTGGCTCGCCGACAAGGCGGCCGCCTATTTACCGATGATCCTGTCAAGCCTGTTTACCGCGCCGACGCCGTTAGGCGCCGGCTACGCGATGATGGATCAGAGCCGCGAAGGCCGCGAACTCTGGCGCTACATGCAGATGAGCACGCACGACTTTCTGTGCGACATTTTCGAGAGCGATCGCGTGCGCATGCACTTCGGCCGGGTCGCCGGTGAAAACCTGGTCTCGCCCGACGAGAAATCCACAGCCATGGGGATTTTCGTATTCGTCGGCTTTCTCGAAGCTTACGGCATCGGCGTACCCATCGGCGGCTCGGGCAAACTGACCGACGCGTTGATCGCGTGCATCGAATCCCACGGCGGTGAAGTCCGTGCCAACACCGACGTCGAGCGTGTGGTCGTCGAGAACGGGCGCGCAGCCGGGATCGCGACCGCAGAGGGCATCCAAATCAAGGCCAACGATGCCGTCATCGGTGCGATCCATCCTCACGATATCGGCACGATGGTCGAAGGCGTGCCGGCTGAGATTATTAAGGACGCCGACAGTACTCAAATCTCCGAAACTGCCTGCATTACGATCCACGCGTCTCTCGAGCAACCACTCAAATTTCGTGCCGGCGACCACGTGCGTGCCGTCATGATCGAACTGTTGCCGAACGAATACAAAACGATGCGAAAGTCATTCGACAACCTGCGCTACGGCGAGCTGTCGGAATACCCGCTGGTGGGACTCGGTTCACTGACGATGTTTGACACGTCGCGCGTTCCGGAAGGTAAGGCGACGATGCACGTCTGGGACTATGTGCCGTATGCACGGGCCGACGGCCAAAGCTGGGACGACAGCAAGACAGCTTATGCCGAACGCATGCTGGCTCACATGCAAAAATTTATCAGCAACGTAGATGACGACAACATCATCGCCTATCACTGCGACAGCCCGATCGATATGGAACGCACCTCGTCCAGTTTTCGGCAGGGTGACCTGCACGGTATCGCAGCAACGACCTATCAATACGGCGCGCATCGACCAACACCCGATCTCGGCCAGAACGTCGTCCCGGGTTGCGATCGGCTGTATCTCGTTGGACCGTTTCAACATCCCGGCGGCGGCGTTTTTGGCGCCGGCCGCGCCGCGGCAATGCGGGCCTGCGAAGATCTCGGCATAGACTTCGACAAGATCGGTGCAGCAGGATGATGACGCTCTTTTCAGCCGATAAGTCGGAGTTGATGCAAGTCAACGCGATTGAGCGCGACGGCTCGGACCTGCTGATCAAGGGCAAGGTCTTTGGCACAATGCCGATGACGGCACGCCTGACCCCAGCGGAAGCGCGCCAGGGGCTGAAGCTGATGAAGTTTCGGATGCTTTTGTTTATTGTTTCGATGCTGTTTCGTAAATAGCACGCTCAGACGCTGCTTGCGCCGGCCAAGCATGCCGTTTGTACCGTTGCCCTGCCCGATCGAATTCAGATTGCGTCCGCCTTCTGCAGCATTTCACGGGCCAAAGCCAGAGCCGACCCGGCCGGCGTGTGGCGATCAACCCATTGGGTCTTGCTGAGCCATTGCAGAACGGTAGCCTGCTGTAAGCCGTAACGCTCGGCGATCATCGCGGCGCCATCCGAAGCCGCAATCAGTCGTCCCGCATGCTCGACGACGATCGCAAAGAGCGACGCGATTGCCGCGTGCTGTTGCTGCCCGCTTTGCCTCCCTGTGCAGACAACCCAGGCCGGCCACGGCGCAATGAAATCGTCGATCCGACGAAAATGGCCTGCATCGACGGCAGGCTGGGTCGTGAAATGCTCCCAGAGAAAAACATCAGCCCTGCCCTCGTCGAAAGCAGTGATCGCGCCCGGCAGGTCGTCAACGATTTCAAATTCCAGATCCGCCGTGGGCCAGCCCTCCTGCATCGCCATCGCCAGGCTCATCAGATGGGAGCCGGACCCGGGTCGGCTGATACCGTATCGCGCGGCCTTGAGATCAGCGAGATTCTGAAACCTGGAATCAGCCGGCACGTGGACACCCCAGATCAACGGGCTCGTCGTATACAGGCTCACGGCTTCGATCGGCATCTTGCGGGCCAACCCAAGCGCAGCACCTTCCGTCAGAAGTATGGCCAGATCGAGCTGACCGGCGGCCAGATCCGCCAACATGGCGCCGGTTCCGGTCGAATATTCAGCCCACACGACTTCGCGACCACATCTCGACGCGTCGCCGGACTCAATCGCGAGGTGCCAGGGCAAATTGAAGTGCTCGGGGACGCCACCGACCCGAAGCGGCTGGTTCTGACTCATCAGGCCTCGAATGATAAGCGGCAATGCAGGCTTGCGCGGCGCGTGCCGACAGCCTAGAATTTGGTCCTACCAATCTGGTACGACCAGCATGGCCTGACCAAAGGACTCATCATGAGCGCTGCGCATCCTGTGGGAACCCGAGCCGATACGATCGCGTCGATCCTGCGTGACGAGATTCTGTCCGGACAGTACCGTGCCGGTGAACGCCTGCCCTCGGAACGCGACCTGGTCGAGCGATTCCAAGTCAGCCGCGGCGCGGTCCGCGAGGCCCTCAAGCAGCTCCAGCAGCTTGGGATCGCGTCCATCCAACCCGGCGGTGCCCGAGTGGTGCCAATCGCCGAGTGCACGCTCGACGTTCTGGGGCCCCTGTTGGACTTGAACGAAATCCCCGATCCCAAGCTCGTCGACGAAGCCCTGCACATGTTCGGCGTGCTGATGCAGGAAGCGGCAACGGCTGCCGTCGAAAAGGCGACCGACGAAGAAGTCGCAGAAGCCGAAGCGATCATCAACGAAATCCTGTCCTGCGCGGACGATCCTGCGCGCCAGTTTGAAGCCGTCCGGAAGCTTGCCCAGTTTTACGTGGTCGTCGCCGACCACCTCGTGCTGCGACTAATGGTCAACGGCGTCAGAACGACATTCTTCGACCGCATGGGGGTAGACAATCCGATAACCCGTCTCGGTCCCGACGAGCTGGCGATTCCCATCAAACGAATCCGAACAGCACTGGTTCAACGAAATTCAATAGAGCTGGGTTCTGCGATGAGAGCTCTCAATCGGCTGTTTCGCGATGGCGCGAGACGAGCATTGCAAGCCGCCCCTGGGCACGAAATCAGGAAATCAGAATGATCACGAGAATTTTATTACCGATTGGGTTACTGCTCGGCGCACTCGGCGTCGCCGCGGTATTCATCGGCAACCGGCAGCAGATTCAGCCGCGACAACCCGAAACACCTGCGATTTCAGTTCGCGTGATTGAGGTTTCGCCCGGTCCGGTCCGCCTTCGCGTACACGCCCAGGGGACCGTGTCGCCGAGAACGGAGAGCGCACTCGTGCCGG
>Ga0224508_10003902_pt1 | contig 12273 bp, 11 predicted proteins | sample SF_Jan12_sed_USG_4_FD_170157 | JGI IMG/M metagenome (GOLD analysis project Ga0224508, IMG submission 170157) | Sediment microbial communities from San Francisco Bay, California, United States - SF_Jan12_sed_USGS_21 | ecosystem: Environmental > Aquatic > Marine > Sediment | place: USA...
CCAACGCGCGCGCTTGAAATGGATATCCGCGGCGGGGCTTCGGAGCGTGATGCCGACAATTATGATGAAGGCTTCGCCGCTGCGCTCGGACAGAATCCGCTCATGCGCAAGTACCATTTCGCGTATCGCTACCGCAGATTCGGCGAAATGACCCTGACGTACTCGCCGGCGGAGGGACCTGTATCGATCACGCTCGACAGTCTGTACGCGGACGACAACTTCAACTTGTCGCAGCTCGGAGTTACGGACGGCGAGGAACTACGAATCACCGCAGACTTCAGTTGGTCATTCTCGGAGCATGCCGCCGCTTATCTGACCGCGGGTTTCGAAGACCTGGAGGCCGAGCAGGCCGGCAGTGAGACCTTCTCGGCACCCGATTGGCGGGCGACGCACGACGACGACTTCACGACCATTGGTGTGGGTTTTCGTGTTCGCAACATCGCCGAAAAGGTCGATCTGCAGCTGGACTACATGCGATCCGATGGCACCTCGGAGATCATGGTCGACTCAACAAGCGGCGGTCCGAGCGAATTCCCCGAATTGAGCTCCGAAATCGACTATTTACGGTTCAATCTCGCGTACCGGCGTTCCGAGAGGCTCGAGCTGAATCTCAATCTGCGTTACCAGCGATTCGAGGCCGAAGACTGGGCGCTCGACGGGGTCACGCCCGCCGCCGTGCCGTTGCTGCTGTCACTCGGAGCCCAGCCCTACGATGACGATGTGCTGATGGTCGGCATCGGCTTCCGCTATAAAGTCGGCGGTGGCGGAGCCAGCGCCGGCGCCGAAGAATAACTCAATTAAATGGGGTCGAACCGCGATTTCGGGAAAACCGGAAATCGCGGTTCGACCCCGATTTTTTAGTAGGCGACGGAGAATCTCTGTTGCACGTGCGCCGCGTTTTCGGCCTCGTCGATCAGCGCAACCGCGAAGTCGGCCCTCGAAATCCTGCTCTTGCCACGCGCGTCCTCGAGCAAAGCGTCGCCGCCAATGCGGAAAATACCGGTGCGCTCGCCGTTGGTGAAGTTCTTCGCCGGCGTCGCATAACTCCACTTCGCATCGTTAACCGAGCGTAAATATTCCAGCGCGAGCAGCTGTCCCTGAATCTCCATTTCCAGGCTCTTCGGGATGAACAATTTCGGTATCTTGTCAGCCCAAAGTACGCCGGGCTCGACCTCGAGCGTACCTGAACCGCCGACGTGAATCAGGCGCGGCGCATCGTCGCCGATTTCGCGCAAGACGTTGACCACTTTTTCCACAGCAATCCGCTGAATGGCGTTCTCCGGCTTTTTCGATTTGCCGATGATGCCGCGGACCGAGATGACAATGACATCCTGACCGGCGGCCAGGTCTGCGATACTTTCAGCATCGAGCAGATCCCCGGCAACCACCGACAGGTGTGGGTGTCGCCGCTGAATCCGTGACGGATCGCGCGACACCGCCGTGACGAAGTGCCCGCGTTGCAGCGCTTCGTCGACAACGTGCGTTCCGACTTTACCCGTCGCGCCGTAGACGAGGATCTTGAGGCCCTCGGCCTGCTCACCCTCGGCACTGGCCGCCGTCATTGCGGCAAATAATACGGCGGCGAACAGAAATACCCGAGATACCGTTGTGTTGATCATTACGCCCCCTCCGTCGCTTCTATGATTCGCACGAGCTGAGAAAGTTTCCGTTCATGGCTACCGACAAACGGATTGTCCCGGTCCCAGACGTATCCAGCCAGTGCCGAGCAGATCATACGCTTGAGATTTGGATTGATCTCTGGTGCGAAGAAAATCTTGTGCAGGGTCTCGTCGTACCAGGCATTCACGAAAGTGCGAAACGTTTCGATGCCGCGCGCCATGAAATCCGAGTAATCGGCTTGCCAATCGACGCTGTCGCCATTCAGTTGCCGGATTATCACGTCCGACGCCCGGCTAGCGGATTGCATCGCGAGCGAAACGCCAGAAGAAAACACTGGATCGAGAAATTCAGTTGCGTTGCCGACGACGCAATAACCGTCGCCGAACAGTTGCTTGATACCCACCGAGTAACTCTCGATCGACACCGGTTCGAACTGCAATCTTGCGTCGGCAAGACGATCGGCGGCATTCGGGTCAGACCTGATGACGGCTCTGAGGCAAGCCTCCGGATCATCCGGGAACGCGTCGTAAAACCCCGGCTGCGCCACGACGCCTACCGAGGTTCTGCCATCGGCGAACGGGATAATCCACAGCCAGGCGCCCTGCTCATGAACGATGATCCAGATACGTCCGGAATTCAGTCCCGACGGACGCTGATCGCCTTTGACATGCGCAAACAACGACTTGCGATTCGCCTGCGCCGACGGCCTGTCGAGGTCGAGAAGCCGCGGCAGGACCCTGCCGTAGCCGCTGGCGTCAACAACAAACTTGCAGTGGATGTCCTTTGAATCGCCGGCGGAATTTTCTACAGACACCCTCGGTGCGGCACCGACTTCGACATTCGTCACGCTGTGTTCGAAAAACACCGCAACGCCCTGCTCCTGAACGCCCTCGATAAGAACCTGATCGAAATCCGCTCGTGGCACTTGCCATGTCCATGTCGCACCATCAGTAAACTGGTCCGAGAAATCGTATTCGCAGATGTCGTCGCCGCGCAGAAACACCGCTCCGGTTTTGACCTGGTACCCCTGAGCTGCAACGCGGTCAAACAGGCCCGCTTTCCTGAGCACGTCATTGCAGATCGGCAACAAGCTCTCGCCAATGACGAATCGTGGAAAGCGCATACGCTCGAATACGGCTACATTGAGACCCGCCGAATCCAGTAACGCGGCAGATATCGCGCCGGCCGGACCCGCACCGATGACGACAACGTCATAACTGCTGTCTGGCGTTGAATTATTCCGCACGATCGTTCGTCATGGCCATGAAACGAAACCCCTTATCTGTAACCAGTTGCTCGGCACCGGCGTCCCAACGCTCAAACTTGATCGCAGCGAGCGACGCCTGTGTTGTTGCGAGTGCAAGAAATCGATTGCCCATCGTATACAGACAGAGGTCGCGAATCTTTTCACCAACGAATCGCACATCGATGTCCGGCGGCTGCACCTTGCAGCGCAGACGATCGATGCCGCCAAAGATGCTCCGGCCAAGCGCTTTGACATAGGCTTCTTTCAACACCCACAACATGAAAAAGCGATCTCTCGGCTGCGAGTCGAGCCACGCCGCCTCTTCGTCGGAAAAGAATTTATGTGCGATCTTCAATGTGTCGCGATGTCGGTCTATGTCTTCCAGGTCGATACCAAGCTCACCCGTTTCCGCCAGACCGCATGCCACGATGTCGCCCGAGTGGGTGATGCTCACGGCCGGTCCGTCCATGCACGACGGCTTGCCGTCTTTGCTGGTCACGAGCTTGTGGCTATCGGCCGGATTACCGGTCCAGCGTTGCAGCATTAGCCGCAGCAGGGAACGGCCGCACAAATACTGTTGCTGACGTTTTCGCGAGCCAAATTCCCTGTCTCGCTCATAACCCGGAATCAGTTTCAGTTCGGCGGGCGATAATTCGCGCACCGGCGTATAAGCGACCATAATCTGCGGCGAAGTCAGCTTGCTAACTCCACCTCTTGAACACAAGAGATGTATTGATACCGCCAAATGCGAAGCTGTTACTCACAACGTAGTCAGTTGAAATGTTGCGTGGCTCGCCGACGATGTAATCGAGCTCTGCACAGCGCGGCTCCAGATTGTCGAGGTTTAACGTTGGCCAATACTCATCGCGGTTCATCATCTCGATCGTAAGCCAGACTTCCTGCGCCCCACACGCGCCGAGCGTGTGGCCGAAGTAACTTTTCAACGAGCTTATCGGCATGTTGCTGCCGAAGACGGCATTCGTCGCCTGCGACTCGGCGACGTCGCCAAGGTCGGTCGCCGTGCCATGAGCGCTGACATAGCCTACCGCGGCGGCATCGAGATTCGCATCCTGCAAACCCTGTCGCATGGCAACTTCCATCGTCTCCGCAGTGGGCTGGGTCACATGCATCGCATCGCAATTGGTGGCAAAGCCGATCAGTTCGGCGATGATTGGCGCACCGCGCTGTTGTGCGTGCTCGAGATCCTCCAGTACCAGCGTCGCCGCACCTTCGCCAATGACCAGCCCATCACGATCGCGGTCAAATGGTCGCGGCGTTTTGCCTGGCTCGTCGTTACGCACACTGGTCGCAAACAGGATGTCGAATACCGCAGCCTGTGTTGCAGACAATTCCTCCGCGCCGCCGGCAACCATCACCTTCTGTTTACCTTGTTTGACTGCCTCATAGGCGAAGCCTATCGCCTGGCTACCGGAAGTACATGCAGTGCAGGTTGAAATCAGGCGGCCGCGTATGTTGAAAAACAACCCGGTATTGACGGCTGCGGTATGCGGCATCATGCGAATGTAGCTGGTCGCCGTCACTGTCCTGGTACTGTACTCATGCAGCATTGCGCCAAACTCGGCAATCGCGGGGGGACTGCCGGACGACGAGCCGTAGGCGATGCCCATTTCGCCGGAACTCACAATCGGGTCACCGAGCAGGCCCGCTTGCTGCAATGCCCTTTCCGTCGTTGTTGTCGAAAACATCGAAACGCGGCCCATCGAACGAATGCGCTTGCGCGTGTAATGACCTGGCAATTCGAAATCGTCGATTGGCGCACCGAGATTCGTGTTCAGGCCGTCATACCTGGCAAATTCATCGAGCCGCTGGATGCCGCTACGACCCGCCAGCACGTTTTCCCGAATGCTCTCCCAGTCGTGCCCCAGCGAGCTCAGTCCGGCCATGCCGGTAACGACGACGCGACGGCTCACGACAGCCCACCGTCGATACAGATCGTCTGCCGGGTGACATAGCTTGCCGCATCGGACATCAAATAGGATACGAGGCTCGCGACCTCGTCGGGCCGACCGACGCGACGTGCAGGAATCAGTTTCATCAGCTGTTCGGTCTCAATGTCTGTGGTCATGTCGGTTTCTATCAGGCCGGGCGCGACGCAATTGACCGTGATATTTCTTTTACCCAATTCCAGAGCCAGGGCCTTCGAAGCGCCTATGACGCCGGCCTTGGCGGCACTGTAATTGACTTGTCCGCGATTGCCAATAACGCCGGAAACAGACGAGATCGTGATGATGCGGCCGCCGGCTCGCGCGCGCACCATCGGCATGACACAAGGTTGAATGACATTGTAGAAACTGTCCAGATTGGTATCGATGACCTGGTCCCAGTCGTCGTCGGAGAGTGCCGGGAACGCATTGTCGCGGCTGACGCCGGCATTATTGATAACGGCGTAATACGCGCCATGCTCCTCGATATCCGCCTCGATCGCTCGTCTCACCGCGCTGCGTTCACAAGCATCGAATTGCATCAGGCGCCCGCTTGCGCCCGCATCTTCGACTTTATGTAAGGTTGCCGCAGCACCGTCCCGATCCGAGTGGTAGTGGACGACAACATCGAAGCCATCGGCAGCGAGCTGGCCCGCGATGGCCTTGCCTATTCCCTTGCTGGCGCCTGTAACCAAGACCGTCCTGTTCATCAGGAAATTCTACCAGAATCAATATTTTCCGCGCTGTCATCGTCAGGCTGATAGACATTGATCGTGGCCGCCGCAACAGCGTCCGGCATGTCGATACGACACGCGAACGCACCGAGCGCCATCTCGACAAACAGCGACTGGATGTGAATCGTCAACGTCGTGCCTATCGGATAGTGGTCGACTGAACTCTTGTAGGAACGCGTTCCGAGCAAATAGCCAATTCGAGGTGGCTTACCGTCCAGGCGCGCCTTGAAACCGGCGTGCGCGGCCACTGCCTGAGCCATGTACTCAATTCCGACCCATGCCGGGACGCCGTCATCATCGCAAAGCACACTGTCAGGTCGAATCTCGACCTCTGCCACGAGCGTCGAATCGTCATACGATAGTACTCTGTCGAGCAGCACCATCGGGGGTTTATGCGGCAACAATTCGCTGACCGGAATCAATGTTATGTCCATCAGGAACGTCCCAGAACGACGCTGACATTGCTGCCGCCGAAGGCAAACGAGTTGGACATGAACAGCCCGCGCTCCCATTGGACATCTTCGCCAGTTAGCCCGATGGACGGCAGATCGGCGTCTGCCAGGCCATCCCAAAGATGCTGTGGCAGGCGCCGCGTTGCATTCAGATCGTTCAGCAGCAACCAGCACAATCCGACTTCCTGAGCGCCAGCAGCACCCAGCGTATGCCCGATCTGACTCTTCGTCGAGCTGCAAGGCATTTCCGGGCCGAATACGCGCTCAATGACGCGGCTCTCCATTTCGTCATTCTTGATCGTGGCTGTGCCGTGCAGGTTGACATAGGCGATTTGCCGCGCCTCGATATCCGCGGCAGCCAGTGCCGCCCGAATCGCGAGTTCAGCCCCTTTCCCGGACGGCTCCGGCGCGGACACGTGATACGCATCGGAGGATTCGCCGACGCCCGCCAGGCGGATCGGCGCCTCCGTCCGCGTCATCAGGAACAAGGCCGCACCTTCGCCGATGTTGATACCGTCACGATTCGCGCTAAACGGATTGCATACCTTGTCCGACATCGCCTCGAGCGCATCGAAACCGTTGATCGTCAGCTCGCAGAGACTGTCGCAGCCACCAACGATGACGGCATCGCAGAGATTGGCATCGAGCAAGCGCTCCGCGGAACCCAGAGCCTTCGCCGATGACGAGCACGCCGTCGAAACTGTGTAGCGCGGCCCTTCGATGCCCAGATATCGCGCCAGGAACTCCGCGGCAGTTCCGATCTCCTGCTGTCGGTAGTGATAGCCGGCCGGCATGTACCCGGTCTCGCGCAGCGTCGCCATCGCCGCTTCCGCGGACGCAATTCCCGACGTGCTTGTGCCAATGAGTACAGCGATCCTGTGTGCACCGTAGCTGGATTTGAGGTCGTTGATCGCGCCATCGATCTGGGACACCGCCGCAGCGAGCAATTGGTTATTTCGACAATCGAACTCGGCAAACTTTTCGGGCAAGTCGTCCATAGCCTGCGTAACCCGGCCAACAACGCCGCTCCGGCCGGTCAGCAGCGGGCCGCAAGGCTGCATGCCCGTCTGATCGCCTTGCAACAGCTTGTCGAGAACTTGCACCTTGCCCGAGCCGAGCGAATTGATGATCGCCAGATCGGCGAGGTAAACGCTCATGAGCCCGTGTACTCAACTGTCCTGATCTGGAGCACGTAGCCGCGCTCGACATGCGTGAGGACCGCCTTGCCGCCCCATGGATCGGCCGACTCGTAGCTGATACCGATAATCAGCTCATCTTGCCGCGCTATGAACCTGTCGCCGCCCGACTGCGAGACCTCGATTGACGCGCCGTCGAGTCTGTCGTTGAGCCACGCCGGATCCCAATGCGCCAGCAAGACATCAGCGAGCACGTACTCCGCATTTATGACCTGCGCCTCAACCGCACCGCTGGCTTGCAGCTCAAGCCCGTCGAATGTGATGGAAAATACCGCCCCACCCAGGGCGTTCAAGCCGACGATAGCGATATTGCCGGGGCGCGCTTCGATATGCGCTTCAAAGGAATAACTTCGATCTTCGTATTCAGCGACGATTGCTTGCGTCGCATTGAATGACTCAGTCAACTCGCTTGCTTGTGGCAACACCAGGTACACGTCATTGGCGATCATGATTTGCTGTTGTGGTTTGCGAACCGCCACCGACCCACACGCAGTGAGCAGTGCTGCAGCCAGCATCGTGGCAAGCGCTGTACGCGAGTTGTCGATGGTCATGATTTTGCGGATCTCACGCGCGCCCCAAGGGCCAATGGCGACAGTAGATAGGCACACGCGATGCCAATCAATACGGTTAAGCCGAAGGAATGCACAGCGTAGGTGCTGCTCAAAGACAGCAGTCCAAAGGACAGCATTGTAGTCAGCGCGGACAGCGTAATCGCAAACATCGTACTCGTCAGCTCACCCGGCGCCTCGGCAAGGAACAACGTAAAGTCGATGCCGATACCCAGGACCAGAATCATTGCAAGAAAATTGAACAGGTTCAGAGTTTCACCGGCCAGTGATATCACGATTAGCGCCAGCAATCCTGCAAAAACCGGCGGAACCAGCAACACGGCAGCACGCGCAGGACCATATCTTGCCGACAACCCTGCGAGGATGATCAGGTAGGCCGCAACAAGTACCTGGACAACTCTTGTACGATAGTCGCCGAACAACGCAGACAATTCCCGCCCTTTGTTGACTACGGTTGCCGCCGGAAAATCTGCGACAACCGCCGACAGCGCGTCGATGTCCTGCACACCGAACAGCAGGATTATCGAGGCGCGATTTTCGCCGGGCGTCTCCAGCCACAGTTTGCGAAACGGCCCCGATACCGGATGCTCCAGCCAGGTCGTAACTTCCAGAGCGCGTGGCTGCCCGGTCAGATCGCTTGTCGTGCTCAGCAATACATCCTCCGCAACACCCAGAGACTCGAAGTAAGCCGGCAGTCGTGAGTGAACTAAGGCCGAGTACGCATCCCGGCTCTGCTCTTGTCGCTGCTGCGATGGAACCCAGCGGGAGACGGCCTGATAGCCGGTCAGCGCGCCAGCACTGATCATATCGTCCAGTTTTGCTCGCAGCGCTTCTTCGAGTTGCAGCAGATCTTCGTTGGTAGATGCCGACGACAGCAAGAAAGTCCCGGCCTGTGCGACGCCAAGAAGTGCCTGGATTTCGGCTTCCTGTCGCACCAGTTCGGGCGGCTGCGACTGCAACAATCTGACATCGTCGTTCACCTCGATACTGCGCCAGGTCACCACCATTACGATAATGAGCACGGCGGTGAGTACGTAGCGATATTGCGGACGGCTCTGCTGCCAGACGCGCAGATAACCACGGGCGAAGCCGAGAATGATCGAGTTATCCTGCACAACGAAGCGACGGCGCCACAGCCGGCACATGCAAATCAAAGTAAGGTAGGCGCCCATCAGCCCTGCGCTCGAGAACACGGCAAGCTGCTGTAATCCCGGGAACGGTGCGACCGTGAGCGCAAGATACGCGAGCACGCTGGTAATCAGGCCAAGCGTTATGCCCATGAAGATATTGCGCAGCCCGCTTCGCGGCGTCCAGTCCTCGCCACCGAAAGCGTCATCCGCCACGTAGTGAAAACTGTAGTCAACCGACACGCCAATCAGGCTCGCGCCGAACACGAGCGTAAACAGATGCACAAAGCCGAATACGGATAACGTGACGGCAAGCGCAACCAGGCACCCCGCGAGGATGGAAACGACAATCAGCGACAGCGGCCGCAGCGATCGAAACGTCGAGATAACCAGCAGCAACAGGCCGATCAATGAGCCGACGCCAATCGTCGAGACCTCACCTTTCGCACTTTGTGTCGCTTGATGTGCATAAAAAGAAAACCCGGTCTTCAAAAAATGTACGCCCGGCTCCGCTGTAACCGCCTCACCTATCGTCGCGTTGACATGGGTCGCCAGATCTTCCTGCTCGCCGATTGAAAGAGTTGGCGAAGAAACCATCGCCATAACGAAAATGTAGTCGCGACCATCCTTTCTGGCCCAGAGATAGGTATCGTCAAGCTGCAGCGCACTGCTGGCCGGTTGGAGCGCCTGCATGCTCCCTGGGAACAGGACGAACGGGTCGCTGGCCAGCGTGCTGGCAGCAACACCGAATGGACTGAAAACCTCCGCCAGTGCTTTCCTCTCGACGGCCGCTGCGTCCTCCGCCAGTCGCGCAATTTGCTCGCCTGAGAGAATTTGCGTTCTGTGCGGATAGTAGAAACTCGCCATATCCGAGAATTGCGCTCCATCAACGCCGGTCGAGACCGATTCAATGAGCGGATGTTCAGTCAGCCGTCCAGCAAACCAGTCGGTCGTGACCTTGGCTATATCCCTGTTGGCATGGCCAACGAAGAACAATAGCCGCGTACCGAGTTCGGCATCAACCGTGCGGGTCGCCGTCTCTGTCAGGAGGTCGTATTCCGATTCCGGAAGCAACTCGAAAATATTGCTCTTGAGCCATTCGCGGCCTGCCATCGATGACACTGTCAGCACGAGCGCAGCCAGCAGAACGGCCACCCAAATGAGCAGCGGAAGATTAGCGCGCGTAAAGCTCGATCTCATGTTCAGTGAGTTGATCAGGAACCGTTTGCAGGTCGGAGAAGCCAATCGTCGTTTCATCCAGCGAGCGGCTCACCACGATGAGCTCTTCAATATACTCGCGCCCACGCAGAATAATAGTGTCTATGGCCTCAACCATCGGATAGCTGATGGGTGACAGGCGGATCTCCCAGCTGCCTGCTTCATCAACGAAGGCGATGTCGAAATTGTTCCTCAGTTCCGTTTCGTTGCCTTCAAAGATACTCAAAAACGACTTGCTGAATGTCAGGACCATCGGGTTCCTCCCCACGTCGACACTTTCGAGTGGCCCATCGTCGACTTGCTGCAGCATTCGATCACCGTCAGCAATGAGAACCGACGCCAAAGGCTGCTCCTGCTGCCAGTACAGCCCCATATCGGACAGAACAAAGCGGCCACTCGATTCCAGCGGTCTGCTGATGAACTGGATCTTTCTCGTCTGTGTGAAGCGGCCTCTGAGCACCGCCGGTGCTGCCAGTTGTGCAACCACATCCTGCAGCCCTGCGTCCACTTGTTCCTCAGCCACGCCGGGGCGCGCACTCAGCAACAGCAATACGACCAACACTGTTGTCCGGGTCAGGCGCATGCGCGGATTTTTTCTATGAGAATTGGCGGACTGACGAAACACAACTCCTCTGTCGCGTTGTCGATGGCGACCTGTATCGTGTATCCCGTCGTCGTGCGTTCGCCGGATTCAAGCTCGGTAATGACATAGCCCAGCTTGAGCCGATTCTCGTATTCTTCAAGGGTGGCGACAACGCAAATACGCTGTTGAAACACGGTGGGCCGGATGAACTTCACGCGCGTGTCGACGATGGGCCACGAGTAGCCGGACTCGAGCATCGCCCGATAGCCGTATCCAATTTTGTCGAGAATTCTGCACCGCGCCCGCTCCAGATAGCGGAAGTAATTGCCGTGCCAGGTGACTCCCATTGGATCGCCGTCCTCGAACGGAATCTCGATCTCGACTTCTGCGCTCAGTGATACATCACACTTCGTCATACAGCGACCACGCTTGTTCGCTTATCTTTCCCGCAAAGTACCGCAAGTCTCCCTCGAGCGGGCGATCCTCGACAAGAAACTCAAATTCGGTCAGCACGGCCTCTTTCATTTCGAGCAGAGCCGGCACGAGGTGATCCCGGTTTAGCTCGCCCGCCCGCAGGCGCAGCTCGATGGCTTGCGACGACGCCAACAACATGGCCGCCGCAACCTGCTCGGTTAACTCCAGGATGCGCAGGCAATCGCGCGCAGAATGCGTGCCCATGCTCACTTTGTCCTGGTTGTGGCATTCCGTCGAGCGCGAAAAAACGCTGGCCGGCATCGTCAGCTTGAGCGCTTCCGCCGTCCATGCCGATGTACCGATCTGTACCGCCTTGAAGCCATGATTGATCATCGCACGTTCAGCTTGCGCGCCACTCAGGTTGCTCGGCAGGCCATTGTTGAACTTCGTATCCACAAGCAGTGCCATCTGACGATCCAGCAGGTCCGCGATATTCGCAACTGCGATTTTCATCGAGTCCATTGCGAACGCAATGTGCCCGCCATAGAAATGTCCGCCGTGCAGTATGAGCTCGTGATCGGGGTCGATAATCGGGTTGTCATTCGAGCTATTGAGTTCGGTCTCTATCTGACTGCGGAAGAACGGCAACGCATCGGCGAGTACGCCGATTACGTGTGGCGCACAGCGCAACGAGTAGCGATCCTGCAGGCGCAGCGGATTGCGCGGCATCTCCTCGTGCTCGAGATCGCTGCGGATCCAGTACGCCACCTGTCCCTGACCTGCGTGCGGTTTGACGTCGAACAGCTCTTTGCTGAAATGAAAGACATTGCCTTTCAACGCGAGCGCGGCGAACGCTGTGATGCGACTGGCCAGCCGCGTCAAATATTCGGCCCGCGAATAGGCAAGACACGCAAGACCGGTCATGACGGCTGTGCCGTTCATGAGTGCGAGTGCTTCTTTCGGACGCAGCCTGTGCGGGGCGATGCCATGTTTCTTCAGGACCTCGCTGGTATCCTGCACGCCACCGTCGGCGTGCACCTGTCTCTCACCAATCAGGGTAGCGGCAACATAAGAAAGCGGCGTCAGGTCGCCACTGGCGCCTACTGAACCTTCCTCGGGTATCACGGGCACGATATTTTTATCAATATAGGTGGCCAGTAATTCGAGCAGC
>Ga0224508_10003903_pt1 | contig 12272 bp, 12 predicted proteins | sample SF_Jan12_sed_USG_4_FD_170157 | JGI IMG/M metagenome (GOLD analysis project Ga0224508, IMG submission 170157) | Sediment microbial communities from San Francisco Bay, California, United States - SF_Jan12_sed_USGS_21 | ecosystem: Environmental > Aquatic > Marine > Sediment | place: USA...
TGCCGAGTCCGGCATTTTCCTTCACCGGATTGCCTTCCTGATCGAGGTTTGAAAGGACGGCGATTTCGGGCGCCGGTAACGTATGCAGCGTATCCATCTTGCCGGTTTTCTCGAAATAGGCCCGCGCGGCGCCGACCTGCGGCTTGCCGAAGATGCTGGCCGCCCGGAGGTGCTGCTCGGGCGTCATTTCCTGGTCGCGGAACAGCAACACGAGATGCTTCGACCACGCCTCTTGCAGCGCCGTCGCAACGGCGCCGGGGAGCGGCCTGGAAAGATCAATTCCCCGGATCTCAGCGCCGACCGCGGCGCCGGTTGGAATGATTTCGAGAGAGGCAATGCTGTTGCCAGAAATTCCGGCATTCGGTGTTTCCGAACTAGCATCGGTTTGGGTTGCGGGGGTCATCGAAGTTGCTCCTGTCTGTGGCCGTCCAAGCTGACTTGCGGTTCCGCGGAATCGTGGCATTTCGGCGCGTCGTCATAAAATCTAATATTTCATAATATGAAATTTATTTTATGATACGATATATTGGAATGCTAAGATGCTCCCGTCAATCACGCACGGCGGCAGGCGCGAGCGTGCACAACACTTGAATGTGAGGCGGCCGGATGGAAAGTAAGGGCGTAACTGCGGTTGACCGGGCATTTTCGATCATCGAGGCATTCCACGCAGGCGAAGCGTCACTCACCCTGCAAACGCTTGCGACCCGAACCGGACTCAACAAGGCGACCATCATTCGTCTCATCGCTTCGCTGGAAAAGGCGGGCTGCATGAGCCGGCTCGCGCACGGAGCCTACGGGCTTGGTCCGTCCCTGTTGCGGTATGGCAGCCTCTATCAGTCGTCCTTTCATCTGGCGGATTACCTGTTGCCGGTGCTGCGTGATCTCGTCCGGCAAAGCGGCGAGACGGCGGCCTTCTTTGTTCGCGACGGCGATATGCGGGTCTGCCTTCATCGGATTGAATCGAATTCGACGCTTCGACTGCATTTGAAAGAGGGCGAACGGCATCCATTGCTGCCTGGAGGAACCGGCAGGGTCTTGCTTGCTTTTTCAAACGAGGGCGATGAAACGCTGGCTCAAATACGTCGAGACTATTTCGCCCTCAACATCGGCGAGCGTGAACCGGAAATTGCGTCTGTTTCGGCACCGGTATTGCGCGTGGGCAACGAGTTGGTTGGCGCGGTATCGATCACGGGTCCCTCGGCCAACTTCACCGATGGCAAGGCCGACCGTTTCGTGCCGCTACTGCTGCCCGCGGTTGCCGAGCTGACGCGACTGTCCGGCGGCGATCCGGCCCCGTTTCATCAAAAGATGAACGACGCTCGCATCGTGTCTATTCTGTAACGGACTATCCCATGCCGTTCCGCCGCCGGTCGACGGCGTCGGCGAGCACGCAGAGGATCTCGAACATCATGGTGGCGCCGACCAGGGCGGTGTTGCCGGACGGATCGAACGGCGGCGATACCTCGACGACGTCGCCGCCGACCAGGTCGAGACCTTGCATTCCACGGATCATGCGTTGCGCCTCGTGGGTGGTGAAGCCGCCGACTTCCGGCGTGCCGGTGCCCGGCGCATAGACCGGGTCGAGCCCGTCCACGTCGAAACTGAGATAGGTGGGGCCGTCGCCGGCGACGCGGCGCGCCTCGGCGATCACCGCATCGACGCCGAGATCGTAGAACTCCTCGATCGTGATGATCCGCATGCCGCTGTCGCGGGCGAAATCCATGTCGTCGCGGTGAAACAGCGAGCCGCGAATGCCGATCTGCACGACCCGGTTCGGGTCGAGCAAGCCTTCCTCCACGGCGCGGCGAAACGGCGTGCCGTGGGTATATTTCTCGCCGCCGAAATAGCTGTCCGTCGTGTCGCTGTGGGCGTCGAAATGGACCATGCCGAGCGGCCAGCGCGCGGCCAGCGCCCGCAGAATCGGCAAGGTGATGAGATGATCGCCGCCGGCGCTGAGCGGGGCCGCGCCGGCCTGTACGATATCGGTGAAGAACCCTTGGAGGCGCTCCAGCGTATCCATCAGATTGATCGGGTTGACCGGGCCGTCGCCCACATCGCCGACCCGGCAGAGTTCATAGGGCGCGAGCCCGGTCGCGTGGTTGATGCGCCGGAGCAGGCTCGACTGGTTGCGGATTTCACGCGGGCCATGCCGTGCGCCGGGCCGGTTTGTGGTGCCACCGTCCCAGGGAACGCCCGCCAGTGCGATATCGATCGTGCCGAAATCCGTCACCACCGGCAGCCGCATGAAGCTCGCGATGCCGGCGAACCGTGGCGTGGTCCCGAGGTCGGGAGGCTCCGGACGGTTGGTGTTGTCAGCCACGGATGGGCCTCCCTTCGAGGACGTTCAGGCGGCTTCGCGGGCGCCCTGCGGGCGGGTGAACCGTTCTTCGGCCATGCTGTCGGCGATCCGGTCGGTCGGGGCCTTCTCCTGCGCCGCGCGTTCAAAGATCGACAATGATGTTTCGTAGATATGCCCGGTTCTTTCGAGCACGGCTTCCTGATCGCCGCCCTGGGATTCGATATAGATATCGATCAATCCGCCGGCGTTGATCACATAGTCGGGGGCATAGAGGATGCCGCGCTGGCGCAGCATTTCGCCGTGGCGTGCCTCGCCGAGCTGGTTGTTGGCCGAGCCGGCGACGATCTTGGCGCCAAGTTCGGGGATTGAATGGTCGTGCAGGATGGCGCCGAGTGCGCAGGGTGCAAAGATATCGACCTTTTCGCGGTGAATCGATGCGGGGGGGATCGGTGTCGTGCCGTATTCGGCGACGGCGGCCTCGACTGCGTCGTCCATGATATCGGTAACCAGCAATTGGGCGCCGTCTTCCGCGAGGTATCGGCAGAGCCGCCGCCCGACATTGCCGAGTCCCTGCACCGCGACGCTCGTCCCGGCAAGGGAATCGCGGCCGAATTTGAACTCAACCGCCGCAAGCATGCCCATGTAGACGCCATACGCGGTGGCGGGCGAGGGGTCGCCGCCGGCATCGGAAGAACCGTGCGCGTAGGCGGTTTCCCGACGCAATATGTCCATATCGGCGACCGTTGTGCCGACATCCTCGGCGGTATGGTAGCGGCCGCCCAGACCATCGACGAATCGGCCCATGGCGCGCAGCAAAGCGTCCGATTTTTGGGTCTTTGGATCGCCGATGATCACCGACTTGCCGCCGCCATAGGGCAGGCCGGTAATCGCGGATTTATAGGTCATGCCGCGGGATAGCCGCAGCACGTCGCGCAGTGCTTCGGCCTCGCTCTCGAAGGGCCACATACGGCAACCGCCGAGGGCCGGACCGAGGTTTGTGTTATGGATCGCAATGATGGCGCGGAGCCCGCTGTCCGGGTCGCAGCAAAAGACAACTTGTTCGTGGTTACTATATTCAGGTGACGTAAATACTGGCATTCATCTCACTCCGTCCGACTGTCTATTTCCCCCGACCGTATGTATTTGTCCAAGACGACTTAAAAGGCTCAGGTTTGTTACTATTGTTATTCTAGCTACATTATATATCGTGTTAATTATACCAAATTCCCAGGTATTTTTTCCTGCTTTGTTTACCAAAAAATTATTACAATATTGTTATTCAGGGGCTCGATGCATTCACTTGTTACCGTCTGCAGCGGCCGGTGCGGGGTTGGTGGCGCGGACCATCGTCGGTATACTGCGCGAACTCCAAGGGAGAACGGCATGTCGATGGTTGAAACGGTTCGGGTGTTCTGGCGCCCTGGGTGAACGAGTTGCTTGCGTGCGAAAGAGTTTCTTTCGTCCCAACAAATCGACCATGAATCGGTGAATGTCGAGGACGGCGCTGGCATGGACCTGTTGCGCGACCTCGGGGCTGATTCGGTGCCTGTCGTGTCCCGCGGCGGCCAGTTCGTTTATGCCCAATCGATCGGCGATGTCGCCGACTTCCTGGGGCTCGACGTGGATGCCGGGCCGACGCTAAGCCCGCCGGAACTGGTGGAAAAGCTGGATATGGTGCTGGCGGCGGCACAGCGGTTTTGGCGGCAAATGCCCGACGATGCCCTGACCCGCAAATTGCCGAACCGCGACCGCACCTATCGCGTGTTGGCGCATCATATCTTTCGCATTCCCGAGGCGTTCCTCGAAATGACCGAGGGTGCGACCCTGACCTATGAATTGCTGACCAGCAAACCGCCCGAAAACATTCAGACGGTCGAGCAGGTCACGGCATACGGTCAGGACATTCGCGATCGGCTGAAATCCTGGTGGCGCGGGCTGGAAGATGTCACCGGCGATCAACGTGTCCCAACCTATTATGGCGAGCAACCCTTGCATGAGGTGCTGGAGCGGACGACGTGGCACGCGGCGCAGCATGTGCGGCAAACCATGATGATCCTGGAGCAGTTGGGAATCACGCCCGAGCAGCCGCTGACGGCCGACGATCTGGCGGGATTGCCCGTACCCGAGAAGGTGTGGGACGACGAGCCTGGAGCGTCTGCGAACTAGAGTATTTAATCTTTTCATCAATACGTTGTTGCCGTTTTTTAACCTAACGTATTGATGCAGAGTACCTCTAAATTTCCTGTAAAATTAACCTGTGATTAAGTTTCGTAGCGCACCCTTCGGGCTGCAATCCGCAGTGTAAGCGGATGGTCCAAAGGGTGGGAGAGACCATGCGAATTTTGATCATTCTTGGCGTCGCGCTCCTGGCGAGCGCGTGCGCAGATACGCCGATGCAGGGCAACCCGAAAGGGTTCCTGCTGGAATACGACGCAAAGGCCGGTACCAAGCAGGAGGCGACGACGTACGCCACCAAACTGTGTGCCCGTCACAAACAGAAGCCGAATCTGGTTTCCGATAACAAGCGCTTACGCTCCAAATCGGTGCGTCAGGCGTGGTTTCAGTGTGTCTGAGGCCGCTAAGACCTTCTTTACAGTTTGAGATGCATGATCGGGAACGTCGTCGCCACGGACGCTTACCGTTGTCGAGAGGTTCCTCTATGAAATGCGTCTTAGTTATCGCTGCGGCAGGCGTTTTGAGCGCCTGCGTCAGCCTGGACGGCCCGGTGGGGCCGGCCAGCGAGCGGATCACGATCGAGTATGATTCGAAGAAAGCCAATATGCAGGAAGCCAGGAAGCAGGCCGCCAATCAGTGCGAGGGCAAAGGCAAACGGGCCAGCCTGGTAACCGACAACCCGAAACCTTTCAATATCCGGCGGCGTGCCGCGGTGTTTGAGTGCCGCTGACCGCGCCGATCAGGGTGAGACAGACCAAAAACAAGGGGCCAACCGGCCCCTTGTTCTTTGGATCGTCCATGCCGAAGCGTTTAGGCGGCTAGTTTACCCGCACGGCTGAGCGCTTGCTCCGCGCCGGCATTATCCTGCAGCTGCGACAAGGCGCGCGCGGTCAACCGCCACGCGAACGCGCTGTCCGGCTTCAGGCTGGTGCGTTCGGCGAGAAGCGCCCGCGCCAGCCGGGGCTGGCCGCCCCGCAACGCCGCCTCGATCAAGGTGAGGGTCAGGACGTCGCGCTGCGCATGGCTGCCACCAAAGCGGTGCGCGTTGGGGCGAATCCGCATCAGCGTATAGGCGGCGGTCTCGAATTCCGCCTCGCCGAATGCCGCAAGCGCCTGGCACAGCGGCAGGCCGACATAGCGGGTCATATAAGCGTTGGTGCCGCCTTCCGATACCCGGCGGTCCAGCGCTGCCAGCAACTTCTTGGCGGCGTCGCGCCGACCATCCGCGACGAAGGCCATCATGGCGTGGAAGTCGTTGAAGACGTAGAAGGCGTCTTCCACCATGGGTTCGTAACAATCGGCCAGCTCGTGCCAGCGGTTGCCGACATCGATGCCGCGCAGGCACAACCGCCACAACAGCGCCGACGCATCGACCATTTCCATCACGATTTCGGACGGTTCCGGCCGGACCGCGCTGTCGTACAGCGCGAGCGCCCGGTCGGTTTCACCCTGCTCGAGGTGGTACAGCGCGAGATGCCACCAGTTGTGATAGGCGAAGCCGTTGTCAGGCGCCCAGTCGTCGGCCCGATCGTTGAGCCAGGTGATGCCCTCGCCGGTACGGCCCTGCATCTCCATGACATGGGCGACCGCATGAATGGCCCAGGGATCGCGCGCCTTCATCGAGACCGCCTGCCGGCCGCGATCCTCGGCGCGGGCATAATCGCCCATCTCCTCGAGCCCGAAGGCATGCATGCCGAGCACATAGCCGAAGCCCGGCGTATTCTCGTCCCAATCGGGCAGCACGCGGGCGACACGGTCGCGCAGCAGTGACGATTGACCGAGCAAGAAATCGCCGAGATGGGCCATTTGCAGCGCAAATGCATCGCGCGGATGGTCGATCAGCACGGCGCCGTATTGCTCGACCGCCCGCTCGATGTCGCCGTCGAGCCAGGCCCGCAGCGCGGCAATATGGCCCCGCTCACGCTCATTGGCCCGATCGGCATAGGCCTCGGCGGCGTCGAGGCTATGGCGCAACTCGGGCTCGGCCGCTTTTTCAGTCGAAATCGCCATAAGGCCGGCGCGGAAGCAGTGGCCCATGACGAATTCGGGGTCTTCGGTCAGGGCGGCATCGATTTCCGCCAACGGGTCGTTGTAATAGCCGTGCAGCAATTCGGCCGCCGACTCGAACTTGTCGAGCGCAGCCCGGTTTGTCGTCGAATAGGAGACATCCCTAAGATCGCGTAGTGACATGACGTCAATCTCTCTCTTGATTGGGCCGTCGCGGTACCGGTGCTTGCGGGTCGGTGCGAGCGGCCATTGTCTATGCCACCTCCCAAGAGTATGGGGGGATGGTTAACACACATGGTTAACCAAATCGTGTGACGGCGCGCACAGCGGGTGTATCTTTTTGCGCGGGACCGAAAACGTCGTCAGACGGCCGATTATTTACGGGAATGCCAGCCGAAGGGGGCGATCTCGGTAATGCCGCCGCCGCCGGATACCCTGAATTTCACGACGCGTTCGCCGGGGTTGGTCGGGTCGGCGAAGGTCTCGCCGCCATGGGCTTCGACCCGTTCCGTGAACGCGGCCAGATCATCCACGTCGACGCCGAAATGATGGATGCAGGGCGCGCCGCCGGCTTGCTGGCCCATGAAGCTGTCGGGGCCGTCGTAGTGCACCATGGCCAGGTCGAGATGCCCGTCGGTCAAATGCACCGATTCATGATCGCCGTCGCGATGGCGGCTGACTTCGGTAAATCCGAACACGGTCTTGTAGAAAGTCGCCGCCTTGTCGAGATCCTCGACCTGCAGCGCGATATGGGCGATGCGTGGTTTTTGTTCGGTTGGGCTTTCCATCGCTTTTCCCCTGGTTGTTCGGCAAATGCCGTATCGCAAGGAACGCAGCGGAATTCGCGAGCAACTTTCCGCGCGTATGTTTAACAGTGTATAGCGCGGGTCGAGAAAAATGAATTTTGCGGAAGCGCCCTTGGCGACCGCATATTGTATTGGCAGCATCGCTGGACCAGAATCCGCCGGCTGCATAGAATCAAATCCGGGGAAATATCATGAGCAGAGGCGGTAATCAGCGGACCGGCGGACAGGTGCTGGTCGATCAACTCAAAATTCACGGCGTCGATACCGCCTTTTGCGTGCCGGGGGAGAGTTACCTGGCCACCCTCGATGCCCTACAGGCGTCGCGCGACGACATTCGCATGATCACCTGCCGCCAGGAAGGCGGCGTGACAAATATGGCCGAGGCCTACGGCAAGATCACCGGACGGCCGGGCGTTGCCTTCGTCACCCGCGGGCCGGGCGCCTGCAACGGTTCGATCGGCGTGCACACCGCCATGCAGGATTCGACGCCGATGGTGGTGTTCATCGGGCAGGTGGCGCGCGAACAGGAATACCGCGAAGCCTTTCAGGAAGTCGATTACCGGCAATTTTATGGCGCGATCTGCAAATGGGTGGTTCAGATCGAGAGCGCCGAGCGAATCCCCGAGCTGGTCAGTCAGGCGTTTCACCGGGCGATGTCCGGCCGGCCCGGTCCGGTGGCGATCGCCCTGCCGGAAGACATGCAGCGCGACCTGACCGACATCGCCGATGCCGCGCCGTATCAAATTGCCCGTCCGGGCGCGGCGCCGGACGACATGAATGCCCTGCGCGACCTGCTGTCGAAGTCGAGTAAACCGCTGATGGTGCTGGGCGGGGCCGGGTGGAACGACGCCGCGTGCGGCGACATCCTGGCCTTCGCCGAAGCCAACAACCTGCCGACCTGCGCATCGTTCCGCTGCCAGGATCTGATGGACAACGAGCATCGCAACTATGTCGGCGATCTGGGCACCAGCGTCAGCCCGCAGCTCGCCGCCCGCGTTAAGGAAACCGACCTGTTGATCGTCGTGGGCTCCCGGCTCGGCGAAATGACCACCGGCGGCTATTCGCTGGTGAAATTGCCGAAACCGGATCAGACCCTGGTGCATGTCTATATGGATCCGACGGAGATGGGGCGGGTCTACCGGCCCGACTTGCCGATCAGCGCCTCGATGGAAAGCTTCGCCAAGGCGGCGCGGGCGCTGGAGCCCGTCGATCATTCGGCCTGGGCCGGTTGGGCGGAATCGGCGCGCGCGGACCATCTCGAAAACCTCAAGCCGACGCGGGAGATGCCGGGCGCGCTCGACATGCATGTGGTGATGGATCACCTGAACGATGTGCTGCCGGATGACGCCATTATCGTCAACGACGCGGGCAACTTCTCCGGATGGCCGCAGCGGTTCTATCGCTTCCGGCAATTCCGCACGCAGCTCGGCCCGACCAGCGGCGCAATGGGGTATGCGATCCCGGCGGCGGTGTCGGCGAGCATCGTGTGCCCGGACAGCCCGGTCGTCTGCTTCGTTGGCGACGGCGGGGCGCTGATGACGGGGCAGGAGATCGCCACCGCGGTGCAGCATGACAGCAAGCCGATCATTCTGGTGGTCAACAACAACCTCTACGGCACGATCCGCATGCATCAGGACCGCGACTATCCCGGCAACGACTATGCGGTGGCGTTGAATAATCCGGATTTCGCCAAATTGGCGGACTGCTTCGGTGCGTTTGGAGAAGTCGTGGAGCGGACCGAGGATTTCGCACCGGCCTTCGATCGCGCGCGCAAGTCGGGCAAGGCGGCGGTGCTGGAATTGCGGGTCGATCCGGAAATGATCACGACGCGGACCACGCTCACCAAAATCCGCGAAGCGTCGGGCGGTAAGGCGTAAAAGATTTTTAAAACGTCATCGCCGGGCTGACCCGGCTATCCAGATATTGCGTGTTTTTCTGGACCTTCGGGTCAAGCCCGATGGTGACAGCCGAATTTTGGCGGTGAAATAGAAACGGGGCCCGAAGGCCCCGTTTCCGGTCTCGCAACATAGCGTCGGTCTACGACACGCTGAACAGGTTCTGCGCCGAGACCATGCAGAAGAGCATGGGCACTGACAGCAGCGTGTTGGTCCGCGAGAACAGCATCGCCGTGCGCGCCGACGCCGCCTTGGTGGCGTCGTCCGCTTCGACCATGCCCAGCGCTTTCTGCTGTGCGGGCCAGATGATGATCCAGACGTTGAACCACATGACGATACCCATCCACATGCCGATACCGATCATGGTGTGGCCCATCGCCTTGCTGGTAAAGCCAAGCGCCAGCGCATCAACGATATAGCCGTTCAGCCATGCCAGAATAAGGCCGGTAATGAGCGTGCCCATCGCGCCCCAGCGGAACCAGAACAACGCGGCCGGTGCAATCACCTTACCAATCGCCGGTTTCTGCTCGTCGGGAATATTCGGCATATTGGGAATTTGAACGAAGTTGAAGTACCAAAGAATGCCGATCCACATGACGCCGCTCAAGACGTGCAGCCAGCGGAACAGGAACGTCCAGAAGACGACATTGTCAAATTGGTCCATTGCGTAATAGGCGAACAGAAGCACGGCGATGACGAAGCCCGCCGTCACCGTCCGTGACAGATTTGTAAGTATTGCAGCCATGAATAATACACTCCCCCTGGGTATGATTGCGTGCGACTATAACACAAGCGCTTGTCTGGAAAATATCATTCGACCAACATCTTGCCCAGTGGCCGAACGGGACACGCCGAATGGCGCGTAAGGATGCGCTTTCCTATTGCGCCGGCGAAGTACGCCGCCACGACCCGGAACGCTTTCTGACCGCGCTGTTTGCGCCGGATCGCTGTCGGGAATCGCTGTTCGCGCTGTATGCCTTCAATCTGGAAATCGCCAAGATCCGTGAAGTGGTCAGCGAACCCATGCTGGGTGAAATTCGACTGCAATGGTGGCGTGAGTCTATTGCGGAAATTTACGAAGCGACGCCGCGGCGTCACGCGGTGGTCGAGGCGCTTGCGGCGGCTGTGCGGGACGCGGATCTGCCGCGCGATGCCTTCGACGGCCTGATCGATGCCCGTGCACTGGACCTCGCCGAGGAACCGCCGGAGACATTGGATCGGCTGGAACGGTATGCGGCGGACACGTCATCCTCTTTACTACATCTGACGCTGCGGATATTCGGCGTGAACGACGACTCGAGCCGCGATGCGGCCGCCAAGATCGGCATCGCCTGGGCACTCACCGGATTGATTCGGTCGATGGGCTTTCACCTGCGCCAGAAGCGCGTGTATCTGCCTGGCGAACTGATCGAACGGCACGGTATCGTGCGGGGCGATCTGATGGAATTGCGGCGCAGTGAGGCGTTGTGCGGCGCGGTAGGGGAAATTTCGGATCGGGCAACCGCGTTGCTCGCCGAGGCCCGGTTGCGGCGCCGCGAGGTTCCGCGGGCGGCCCTACCGGCGCTGCTCGCCGCGCCGTTGGCCGACATCCATTTGCACCGGATTGCGCGCGCGGGCTTCGACCCATTCTCGCCGGCGATTGCCGAACCGCTTCGCTTCCCGGAATTGCGGCTCGCCTGGCACAGTCTGCGCGGACGCTATTGAGGGTGTTATTCGGCGGCCGCGCGGGGCATGGCCAGCCAATCGTCCAAATCCGCCAGCGCGCGCCGGGTATACCCCAGTTTGCGGTCCCGGCCGCGTGGCCGCTTCTTGCCCGTGACCGGCGCGAGCGGCGGAAACAGGCCGAAATTGACGTTCATGGGCTGGAAACTGTCCGGATTGGCGCCGCCGGTGATGTGGTTCAGCAATGCGCCCATTGCAGTCGAAGGCGGCGGCGCGGGGAGATTATGCCCGTGACGCTCGGCGGCGGCGAACCGGCCGGCGAGAAATCCGATGGCGGCGGACTCGACGTATCCTTCCACGCCGGTGATCTGTCCGGCGAAGCGCAGGCGCGGATCGGCCTTTAGACGGAGCTCGCCATCGAGCAGGCGTGGGCTGTTCAGGAAGGTGTTGCGGTGAATGCCGCCGAGCCGCGCGAAACGGGCGTTTTCCAGCCCCGGTATGGTTCGGAAGATGCGGGTCTGCTCGCCATGTTTCAACTTGGTCTGGAAACCGACCAAGTTGAACAGCGTGCCGAGCGCGTTGTCCTGGCGCAACTGCAGCACGGCATAGGGCTTTTCGGGACTGTTCGGGTTGGTCAACCCGACCGGCTTCATGGGGCCGAAGCGCAACGTCTCGGCCCCGCGCTCCGCCATGACCTCGACCGGCAAACAGCCTTCGAAATATGGGGTGATGTCTTCCCATTCCTTGTATTCGATCTTGTCGCCGGCGCACATCGCCTCGATCAAGGACTCGTACTGCGCCCGGTCGAGCGGACAATTGATGTAATCCTTGCCCTCGCCCTTGTCGTAGCGCGACTGAAACCACGCCTTGGACAGGTCGATCGAGTCCCGATAAACGATTGGCGCGATGGCGTCGAAGAAAGCCAGCGTATCTTCGCCGGTCACATCCAGGATCGCACGGCTCAAGGCGGCGGAGGTGAGGGGGCCGGTCGCGACAATTCCCGATTGCCACGCCGCCGGCGGCAGTTCCGTAATCTCTTCCCGCTCGATGGTGATCAGGGGATTGCCGGTGAGCGCATCGGTCACGGCGGCGCTGAAGTTGTCCCGATCGACGGCAAGTGCGCCACCGGCGGGCAAGCGATGCGTATCGGCGCACCGCAGGATAAGCGATCCGCCCCGGCGCATTTCCTCGTGGAGCAGGCCGATGGCATTGTACTCGGCGTCGTCGGATCGGAACGAGTTGGAGCAGACCAGCTCGGCGAGCCCCTCCGTCTGATGCGCGTCGGTGCCGGTTTTGGGGCGCATTTCGTACAGGCGCACCGGGACTCCCGCCTCGGCGAGTTGCCAGGCCGCTTCGCTTCCGGCGAGACCGCCGCCGACTATGTGTACTGTCTCTTGGTCTTCGGTCATGCGCCGCCCCTAGGTGGAG
>Ga0224508_10003904_pt1 | contig 12272 bp, 5 predicted proteins | sample SF_Jan12_sed_USG_4_FD_170157 | JGI IMG/M metagenome (GOLD analysis project Ga0224508, IMG submission 170157) | Sediment microbial communities from San Francisco Bay, California, United States - SF_Jan12_sed_USGS_21 | ecosystem: Environmental > Aquatic > Marine > Sediment | place: USA: California...
TGCCGAGAATCGATCGTCAATTCAACTTGGTGGATTCATCGACGCTGACATAAGATCTGTCATGGTACTGTCGTAAGGCCAGACGTTACAAGGCGAGTACTCGGCGAGCCAGATGACGACCGATCATACCATGCGGTCATTAGATTCTCGGTCGTCTTTGACGGATATGCTTTACCTGGTCGGTCCCTTTGGCTGGCCTGATCGCCGTCTTGTCATTTACAATCCGCGAGATGTGTGGTTTTAGGCTGATGACATGAACGTGAAGCCGATGAAAGAACAGGTCGCTGCAGACATAAGCCCGGACGGCGGTAGCCAAATCGATGATGCACGTCTATCGGCAAAACTAGAGCCGTTTGATTCCTATTGGCAGGCTCCGGAAGACATGGAGAAAGGCTATGCCTCCTTTTATCAGTACTATAAGCACAATTATCTGCCTCATTTGCCTGAGGACAAGTCGGCGCGAATTCTCGTCATAAGCTGTGGCCCGGGGTATCTGGTCAATCTTCTCGATAAGGAAGGTTATAAGGATGTGCTGGGAATAGACTCGGACTCAAGGAAGGTCGCCTATGCAAAGTCGCATGATCTCAACTGCGAGGTCGCTCGCGTCTTCGGTTTTCTCCGCGATCAGACTGACAGCTTCGACGTGATAATACCGGAGCAAGAATTGAACCATCTTACTCTGGAGGAGCAGCTGGAGTTTCTCAGTCTCTGTCGGCATCGTCTACGGGACGGCGGCCTTCTCTTCGTCTACGGGCTAAATGGCGCAAACCCGCTGGTTGGATCTGAGAATCTGGCCCACAACATCGATCATTTCAACACGTTTACCGAGTACTCACTAGAGCAGGTACTGCAACTATCCGGGTTTCGCGAGATAAGGACGCTTCCGCTGCGCATATACGTCTTCTGGAAGAATCCGTTGAACTATGTCGGTTGGGTCGTGACGTCGGGTCTTGAGCTATTCTTCCGAATCGTTTTCAAGATGTACGGTAAGAACGTCAAGATTCTGTCGAAGAAGGTGGCCGCTACCGCGCTTAGATAGATGACTACGAGCCGTGTGGTAACTCGTGACGCTGTAACGATAGCAGTCCCTGGTCATGGTACCAGGCGGCAGTGGCCGCCGTGCCGGCTCTAAACGATGTTCTTGGAGAATAGCCGAGCAGCCGGCTCGCTTTCTCCTGAGAAAATGAAAAGCTCTTGACGAAGAAGTCCAGACGTCGCCGATGCAGCGGTGGCTCGATGCCCAGCGGTTTGAGAGCTGCCTCCATGAGAAGAGCTGTGGCGTAAAAGGGCCAGAGGGGCAGCCGGAGACTCGGAGCGCGGCTGTCGAGGGCCGCGGCGATCTGCTCGACCATCTGCGTCGTTGTCAGGCGCTCAGCGCCTGCTAGCACGAACGTTTCCCCAACGCTTCCGTCGGAGGTTGCAGCTGACAGGAGACCCGTCGTGAGATCGTCCACGTACACGGGCTGGTGTATGTTGCGTCCCCGGCCGACCACAAAGAAGGTGCCCGAATTCAAAGCCCTGAACAGTTTTAGCAGTCTTCGATCGCCCGGTCCGTAGGTTTCGGAGATGCGGACGATGGTGCATGCGAGATCTTTCTCGAAAGAGTGAACGACCCCTTCAGCCTCCAGCTTGGTAACGCCATAAATGTTGTTCGGCATTGTCGGGGACGCTTCTGTGAGCTCTCCCTCCAGCGCCGAGCCGTATACGCCGATCGTGCTCCCGTGCACGAAACGAGGGACGGACTCCGCCCGGCAGGCCGCCAAGAGGTTGCGTGTGCCCTCGACGTTGACTGCCCGGAAGTACCCGTCTGGTACGCCCACCTCGTGTTGCGCCGCCGCGAGGTGGATCACGACATCGGCATCTCGTACCAGCCCGTGGAGCCAGTGCTCATCGTCGAGCTTGCCCGCGATGATTCTGACGCCGGCGGCCTCGAGCGCCTTTCGGCGGACGATCTCGGTCGGCGTGTTCTCAGCGCCGGATGCCAGTACGTCATGCCCCATCGCGGCTGCTTGCTCTGCGAGTCTGCTGCCAATGAATCCTGTTGCACCGGTGATTACGATTTTCACGCTAACTCTTCCAACTCAGGTTCTCGACGCGCAATCGACAGCGGTTCGAGAGTCACTCCGACGCCGAACCGCCGCTCGACGTCATCGAGCTCGGTCAACATCGTTTGGTCGCTCCACCCGAGCTCGCGGGCAGCCAGCTGCGCTACCTGCCGAAGAGCAACGCTGCCGGGGTGTCCTCCCGTTCCGAGATCCGTTCTCCGGAAGACGATATCCGAGAGGTGGACGGCCATCTCCGCGCGAATCGCGTGGATAACTTCTCCTCTGAGGGTGGTGCTTTCGTCCACGGTCTGCGCCAGCTCTGGATCTTCTCCTCCAAGGGCAAAGATGTCCCGGTACTGTGTCCCATAGTTATGAGCCAACGGCTCGAACGCCCGATCGGGCGTGCCCGGCGGGGCACAGCGGGCTACGTCGCTGCACAGCTCACTGAAGGATTCAAAGTCGCCCCCGAAGATCGGCGTTCGGTCGGTCGTGCATCCCGGCACGCGCTTCTCGAGCTTGCGGCACAGCATATCCACCGCCTTCGCCGCATCTCCGCGCGCCATGGTGTATCGGACGCCGATCAGACTCACGAGATTATCGATTCCGTGCTCCCGCTTGTGATCGATGATATGACTGCGTTTGCCGTAGCTGAGATGCTTTGCGCCGGGCTCATTCTCGCCGAACGGAACGAGTCCCGCATTCCACATCGTAACGTCGTCCGACGTCAGCTCCATGCCGGGGAATGCCTCATTGATCTCGCCCAGGAAAGAGGTCAGTTCTGCTTCGGTGACGCTGACGCTGTCCGGATGCTCCTGCCAGACCACGTGCCAGACGCCGACGAGAGAGAACTCCCGCCACGGAACAATGAACAGATGCCTGGCGGCCCTGCTGAGAACGGCGTCCGGATCCTGAGTTCTCCCCTGCACGGCCAACGCGTATGAGTGAGGGAATTGCCGTTGAACTAAGAAGCAGGCATCGCGGGAATACGTGCCCGCCTGCTTCAGCGGCAGCTGCTGGCGTTGATCCAGCATCCATGGAACCCACGGTCCCGCGGCGTTCAGCACGGCGCGGGCACGTACGTCGGTGAACTCCCCGGTCTCGAGATCGCGCACTCGAGCACCGACGATGGAGTCGGCGCTGCGCAATAACTCCTCGGCCTCAGCGTAATTGGCAGCCACCATGCCGAGTTCCACGGCCGAGCGAACGAAGGCTAAGACCAAGCGCGTCGGGTTGTACATCTGCCCATCGCAAAACACTGCGCCGCCGGTGAGGTCGTCTGCCTCGATTCCGGGAAAAAGGTTCTGGATCTCGGCTCGTCCAAGGAAGCGGCGCGGCGGAATGTGACGCGTTTGATCGCGTATCGAGCGATTTCTATCCGCGGTCAATAGATCGTAGAGCAGCATCCCAGTCCCAAGAAATGCTTTGCCCTGGCGCAGATGCCCATAGGTTGGAATCACTATCGGCAGGGGGGACACGAGATGCGGGGCGACCCGGAGCAGTGCGCTGCGCTCGCGGCATGATGCTCGCAGGCGAGGTATGTCCAAGTGCTGCACGTAACGAATCCCGCCGTGCACCATCTTGAATGAGTTGGCAGAGGTGCCCGAGGCAAAGTCGGTGCGCTCTACCAGCGCAACTTTGAGCCCTCTGAGAGTCGCATCCCAGGCGGCGCAGGCGCCGAAAGCTCCGCCGCCGATCACCAGCAGGTCAAATGACTGCTCCGACAGGGCGCTGAACGATCTCCGCATGGGCGTGATGATACGCCGTCTGGATTCCACATTCTGGTTCGCGCGATATGTCGTATGGGGCCCCAGCCGGCGAGGTCATGACCCGCACGACGCCATTATTCCCCGCCGGCCGCTCGCCTTGGGGGGATATGTAATACCTGTGAAATATGTTACAAAAGGGTTCATAACCCCTAGATTTAGCGTAAGATTCGCAGCGTGGAATAATAAGTAACTGTCCGATCGGCGCCAACCGGTCACGCAAACAACAACTAAGGAATGGTGGAGCAAATCACGAGACGGGATGTGAGGGTAGACGGAGGTCTGCTCAACTTTCCGTATTCACAGCACTCGCCCGCGAGGTCCTCCTTGCAGGGCGCGAGCACACTCACAACTATAACGATGCAACAGGTGACTGCGTATGCAGGCACTCGAGCAGTTTCCCAGGAGGGTTGAAGTCATGATCAGGATGAGGGTACTTCCCCAACGAAAAGGCGTTCAAGGTGACGAAATTCAGCAGGGCTTGAGGATCCAGCGGAAAGGAAAAACGCGAACCCTGCGCAACTCGGCGTGTGCAGTGATTTCTTGCGCGCTCTGTGCGGGACTGGCCAGTCCTGTCCTTGCGCAACTTCCGTTCACCGAAGAATTCAATAACACGACTTTCAGGGACGCTCCGGAGACGACCGCAGACTGGGGTGTCACGACTTCGGGTCAGCTGACGCTTTCGACGGCGAGTTCGCTCACGGGAGTGTTCAGTGGAGCGACGCCGGCAGAAACTGTCAATGATATCCGCAAGACCCGAGCGCTTACGCTGGCGGACATGGATGGGGACGGCGACCTCGATATCGTGGAAGGCTCCACGGGCGCCAACAGTGTCTATCTTAATGATGGGACCGGCAGCTTCGGGGCGCGGGACGCGATCACGAACGAAGGCGCAAACACACGGGGCGTCGCGGTCGCGGACGTGGACAAGGATGGGGATCTGGACGTCGCGGTAGGCAATCTTGACACTGTGAGCGCGCGTCTCTATCTGAACGAGGGCAATGGTCTCGACTATGTGCGCGTCCTGATTGGACCGGAGGCGGAAACGCCGCGGAGCGACGATCTGGTGCTGGCCGATCTCAACGGTGACGGCAATCTGGATGCCATTACCGCGAATCAGGATAACGAGACCAACCTGATCTACTTTGGCACGGCCGACCCGTTGACTCCATTCGGACCGTTTGGCGTCGCGGGCCAGCCGATCAGTTCGGACACCGATGAGTCACAGAAGATCCTCACCGGCGACCTGGACGGCGATAGCGATATCGACGTCATCGTGTTGAATGACGGCGCGAATCTATTGCACCTGAATATTGGCGACGGCACGTTTCCGGCGGCCGGGGTTGCCATCGGTGCGGAGGCCGAGAATTCCCAGGGTGGCGCGCTCGGCGACATGAATAATGACGGTCACCTCGACCTCGTCGTCGCCAACCAGGATCCAGGCGAGACGGGAAAAATCTATTTCAACAACGGCACGGCGACTCCCTTCAGCGCAGCGACCCTCCCGATTGCGTTCAGCCTGCCCGGGGACCCGGATACCGGCGAGTCGGTTGCTCTCGCTGATGCTGATAACGACGGCGACCTGGATATCTTTCTCGGGACAAAGGGAACTGCGCCGGGCCAGACCAACCGGCTCTATCTCAACGACGGCACCGGGATGGCTTTTGCATCGACGGCCATCGGGTCCGAAACGGTCCAGACCAACGTCATCGCCGTTGGCGACGTCGACGGCGATGGCGATGTCGACATGGTCGCCGGCATCGAAGACGCCGTGAACGCTCTATATCGCAATGGCGGCACCCTCGGTCCCGCCACACCTCAGTTGAGTGCCGTCGCGACGTCCCTGCGCGTCGACAACGAGGTCAACGCGGTGTCCAGTCTACGGCTGGTCTCGAACCCCGCGTTCCTGGGGCTGCATAACGACGTCGAGTTCTGGGTGTCCAGCAACATGGGCTTCAAATGGGTGCGCGCGGCTCCCAACGGCCGGCCGGTCTTGATTCCCCCCGGGACCCAGGGTGTGGACGTTCGATGGCGAGCCGACCTGCGTTCGGCGTCGCCCGGCACGGCGGCAGCCCTGTCGATCGACAACGTGGCGGTTGCCCTGAACACATCCGGCCCCGCTGTGGATAGCCCAATCGGCCCGCTACCGGCGACGGAGAATCTCCCATTTGCGGCCGCAGCCGACTTCGAGGACGCCGATGGCGACCCGCTGTTCTATTCGCTCGGCGGGTTACCGCTCGGCTCCGGGCTGATGATAAACCCCACGACGGGCGCCATCACCGGCACGCCAACGAATGCCGATGCGGTGGCTTCCGCCGCTGCTGGAGGCCTGTCACTCGTCGTGACCGCAACCGATGGGGCGCTGAGCGCCACCGACCCCTTCATCCTGACGGTCGCCGACGTGAATTCGGACCCCACGTTGGTTACACCGATACCCGATCAAACGGGCACCGAGGGGGTGCCTTTCGGTCCCCTGGACGTCTCGGCGAACTTCACGGATCTAGATGGCGACCTGCTGCTATTCTCGGCCAGCTTCCCCATGGGCTCCGGGCTGACCATCGACGGACTGGGGGTGATCTCCGGTACGCCCACGCAAGCCGACGTGGACGCCTCGCTAATCCCCGTGATGATCATGGCCGACGACAACATGGGCGGCACCCCGGCATCGGACATGGTGCTGTTCACTATCGGCGATGTGCCCAATCTGCCGGAAGTGGTCACACCGATCGGCCCCCAGGGCGGCTCTCTGGGGGTTCCTGTCAATCTCGATGTGTCCGGGAACTTTATCGACGCCGACGGGGACTTGATCACCTTCACGGCCGCAGGGTTGCCCGCCAGTCTGAGCATCAGCCCTGCGGGGTTGATCACGGGGACGCCGGTGATGGGTGATGACTTGATGTCACCTTATCAAGTGATGGTCACCGCGACCGCCGTGGACGGGGCCGTCATGGATTCGTTCGAGTTGACCATTACGCCGCTCCCCAACACCGCCCCGGTGTTGGATGCGCCGATCCCGGATCAGATCGCAACCGTGGATCAAGCCGTGAACTTCGATGTTTCGGCGAACTTCAGCGATCCGGACGGTGATCCCCTGAGCTTCTCGGCCACGGGCCTGCCCGACGGTGTGACGATCAGTCCCGCCGGAGTGGTGAGCGGCACGCCGACGGCTGAGGGCACCGTTGAGGTGACGGTGACGGCCAACGATGGTCGCAGCGGCACCGCTTCAGGGACGTTCCAGATGACCGTTCAGCAGGCCAATAACCCGCCGGTGCTGAACACGCCGATCTCGAATCAGGCCGCAACGGTAGGACGGGCGGTGAACCTGAATGTCTCGGCAGGCTTCAGCGATCCGGACGGTGATCCTCTGGCCTTCTCGGCCACGGGCCTGCCCGCGGGTCTGACACTCAGTACCGCTGGGGTGGTGAGCGGCTCGCCGACGACTGCCGGGACCTCGACCGTGGCCATTACGGCCGGGGATGGCCGGGGTGGGTCGGTCTCCGGGACCTTCCAGTTAACGGTCAGCGCCGCACCCGCGCCCGCACCGACAGGCGGCGGTAGCGGTAGCGCAGGATTGGTGGACGTCCTGGCGCTTCTGCTGCTGGGCCTGGCGGCCAGCGCCTCACGACGCCGACGTGTTGTCAGTGGCTGAGTCCTCGAACGCCACGCCCCGGGTGGGAGCCGCAGGGCTCCTCTCCGGGGTGCGCTCGGCCCTTCGGATGTGCGCCTGTCGCACAATAGAGACAAAGTTGGCATAATTTATTAGGTGACATCACTGAAGTTTCTATTACTATAAGGGATCGAGCTCGGAAGCGGCGTTGTGCCGAACAAACAAATGCCCGAGCCGGCGTAGCAGTCGGCGAGGACGAAGCACTAAAGCCTGAGACAAAGAACAAGAACCATTTTCATGTTCGCAGAACAGATTAAAGTCGGCATTGGCGCGGCAATCACTACGTTGTTGATCGCAGTAGCCGGCCCGCTGGTGTCGTCGGCTGTGCTGTTCACGTCCACGCGCCTGGTCGGTGTCCCGTTCACAGATCACTACGTGGCGCTGGCGCTTGTCGCGGCGCTGCTGTGCTTCATATTCATGCGATCTTTGACCGCCGAGTCGCAGGGGACGTTCTTGAGCGGCTGGACTATTGCGCGCCGCACTGCGCTGGCCTGGATAGGGGTTTTGGGTGTGTTACTCCTGATAGGCTATGCGACCAAGGTCTCTACAATCTACTCCCGCAGAGCCTTGTTCGTCTGGTTCCTGTTAACGCCCCCACTGCTGATCGGCGCACTCATAGTATTACGCTTACAGCTTCGCCAGATCGTCATCTCAGCCGGCCGCACGCGATCGGCGATCATCGCCGGCGTCAACACCGCAAGCCGCCAGCTGGCTGAGAGCATTCAAGCTCGTCCCGAGCTCGGCTTGGAGGTCAAGGGTTTCTTTGATGACCGCAGTGCGGAGAGGCTGGATATAGACCCAGATCTGATATTGGGACATTTGGACGACATAGATGGCTACGTCAAGCAAGCTCGCATCGACACGATATTCCTTGCGATCCCCCTGGGCTATATGCAGCGCACGAAGGAACTGCTGGACCGCCTGAGAGACACCACAGCATCTTTGTATTTCGTACCGGACATCTTCGTTTTTGACCTTATTCAGGCGCGCACGAGTGATGTCAACGGAATCCCTATCGTCGCGCTGTGCGAAACGCCGTTCCGCGGATCGCAGGCGTTGATAAAGCGCGCCAGCGACGTCGTGTTAGCGTTGTTGATGCTTACGATTGCTTTCCCGATCATGCTGGGCATAGCGGTGCTGATCAAGCTCACATCGCCCGGCAAGGTTATATTCAGGCAACGGCGATATGGGTTGGACGGCGAACAGATCGTGATCTACAAGTTTCGCACGATGACGGTGGCCGAGGATGGCCCCGAAATCCCCCAGGCCACAATAAATGACAGCCGCGTGACCCCGCTGGGTCGCATTTTGAGGCGATATTCCCTGGATGAGCTGCCACAGCTTTTTAACGTGCTGCAGGGAAGAATGAGCATGGTGGGGCCCCGGCCGCATGCCGTGGCGCACAACGAAGAGTACCGTCGGTTGATCACCGGCTATATGGTTCGACACAAGGTGGCACCGGGAATCACGGGCCTGGCGCAGATCAACGGTTGCCGAGGCGAGACAAAAGATGTCGAAGACATGCAGAAGCGCGTTCACTACGATCTCGAGTACCTGCGGCACTGGTCATTGTTCTTGGATCTGAAGATACTGGTCCGGACGCTGGGGGTCTGGTTTCGGGATGAGAATGCCTACTAGCCTATAGGCCTGGCTCTTCTGAGTGGGCTTCATGCCGGTCGGCCCCGGCGTGCCTCCGACGCGGTTCTCGGAGACCCAGGGAGATACTACATATTCGAGCAAAATATCCCGATGATCCCGGCTCGAACCATGCGCTCGGCAGCCGACGCGCGCACCTGAACCTCGATCTTCATTTGCGCAAACGATAACGATATTTAAAACAAGGAGTTACGGTAGCAATCCGAAGCCCATTGACATAAGCGAGGATCTCGCGAGGAGCAGCTGGATCTGTCACAATCACACCTTAAATAGAATTAGAAACGACGGCAGCAGGGAGCAACAGCGATAAGAACGTGCGGATCGGGAGCCATCCGAACGACTGACTTGCAGGGACGCGCGGCTCCATAACTCTAAGCGCTCATCGTTTACCGCCTCGCCGTCAGGATTGGCAATAGCACAAGCATAGAATGTCGACGATGACCCGAATCTCAAGGCTGTCCACACAGCACCCTAACCCTTGCCGCCAGCGAGCTCTCCGAGTCGTTGGTGCTTTCGCCTGCGTGGCGGCGATGCTCAGCGCGGCGCCCGCCGCGTTCGCGCAGAACCCCAACCCGCCGACAGCCGTCCTCAACGGTCCGTCCACCGGTACCGTGGGCGTCCAGCTGAGTTTCGACGGGACGGCGTCGTTTGACCTCGACGGCCATAACATCGTCGCATTCGCCTGGGACTTCGGCGGCCCCGGCATGGGCATGGGCACGACGACGGCGACTCCAACCTTCACCTACGCAGCCGCCGGAAACTACACCGTGACTCTGACGGTGACAGACGACGGTGTGCCCCCGTTGAGCAGCCCGCCGGCGGGGATCCCGGTGACCATCAACGACCCACCGAACGTCCCGCCGACGGCGAATCCCGGCGGCCCCTATTCGGGCACCGCAGGTATCCCAGTGCTCTTCGACGGGTCGGGGTCCTCAGACAGCGACGGCAACATCGCATCGTATGCGTGGAATTTCGGCGGCATGGGCATGGGCGGTACGACGGGGCCGACCCCGAGTTTTACCTACGACGCTCCGGGCACCTACACCGTCACACTCACGGTGACCGATGACGACGGCGCTTCGGACAGCGCGTCGACGACGGCGGACATCGTGGCCGCGAACGTCCCACCGACGGCGAATCCCGGCGGCCCCTATTCGGGCACCGCAGGTATCCCGGTGCTCTTCGACGGGTCGGGGTCCTCAGACAGCGACGGCAACATCGCATCGTATGCGTGGAATTTCGGCGGCATGGGCATGGGCGGTACGACGGGGCCGACCCCGAGTTTTACCTACGACGCTCCGGGCACCTACACCGTCACGCTGACGGTGACCGACGATGGCGTGCCTGCATTGAGTGATACGGCGACGACGACGGCGGACATCGTGGCCGCGAACACCCCCCCCGTCGCAGTTCCGGACACCTATTCCACTCCTGAGGGAACACAGCTCAACGTGACCGCGCCCGGCGTCCTCGGTAATGATACCGACGTGGAGGATGGCACCCCTCCTACAGCGGAATTGGTAAGCGGCCCGACGATTGGCACACTGCTTTTCAACAACCCTCAATTTGGAGCGTTTGTCTATACTCCGAATGCGGGAGTCCAGGGTGGCCCAGGCGTTACCGATTCGTTCACCTATCGGGCACTCGACAGTGAAGGCCTTCCCAGTGCCCCCACCACCGTCACGATCAACATCACCTTCGTCAACGATCCGCCGGTCGCGGCCAACGACGGCCCCTATAACACGGACGAGGACACGACGCTCTCCGTCACGGCCGCTCAGGGTGTTCTGGCCAATGACACGGACCCAGATCCCGGTGACGATCTCGACGCAGTTCTGCAGAACAACGTCAATAACGGCACGTTGAATCTGAATTCGGAGACCGGCGCTTTCACCTATACGCCAGACCCGAATTTCTCCGGCCAGGATTCTTTCACGTACGTGGCTCAGGACAGCAGTAACGTTAACAGTGCGCAAGCGACGGTCACCATTAATGTTGCGTCGGTCAACGATCCGCCTACCGGCTCGGTGCCGGATCAGCCGGCGACGGAAAACGTACCGTTCCTACTCAACGTAGCCGGCTTCTTCACGGATCCCGAGAACGATCTCCCGATCACGTTTGGCTTCAGCGGACTGCCGGACGGCCTGACGGCGACCACGGGTGGAATCGTCTCGGGCATGCCTGCGCTCGAGACCAGTGTCGGGGTCAGTACGGTCCAGGTCACCGCCACCGATTCGTTGTCGGCGCAATCTCAGACCCAGTTCGATATCAACGTCGTGATGGGTGGGCGCGCTGATCTCAGCCTCAGCATCTCGGCGACCCCCGGACCGGCGCTCATCAACGATCCGGTCGCTTGGAATTTCGAGGTCCAGAATCAGTCGATCGAGATGGTTGGAAACTTCGCGATCGACGCGACCTTCTCTGGCCAGGTTCCCTTCACACTGACGGATGCGCCGGGATGCACCGTGACCCCGCTTGGCGGTGAGACGGAGCTACGCTGTCTGGCGGGACCGGTCGAAGGTAGTGGATCCGCAACCGTATCCGTGACCGGTAGCAGCACTCAGGCTGGCGACGTGCTGGCCTTCGGAACCGTCTCGATCACGGACTTCGTGCCCATCGAGCAGAACCCGGAGGACGATTCTGCCGGCGGCGCACTGAACGTCGCTCAGAGCCTGAGTGCGGCACCTGCTCAGAAGCTGATAGCTACCTCGAACCTGGATATCGCCTCCGGAGACTTGGATGGGGACGGGTTTGCCGAGGCCGTCGTGGCGACGGCGGCCGGTAATAGCACGCTCGTTTACCCGAACGCGATCGACCCGAACGATCCGAACGCTATCAAGCGTGCCCTGGCGGATCAGCCACTGACCTTTGGCAGTCAGGGGGCGGTTGCCGGTGTCGCCATCGCGGACCTCAATGGCGACGGCGCGCTCGACATCGTGACGGCGAACGGTGCGGGGCAGGCGAATCAGCTCCTGCTGAACCAGAATCTGGGCGTTGGCGGATTCGGCTTCGACATTGGGCCGGCCGAACTGGGTGACGCCGCCGATGTCAGCAACGCAGTGACGGTCGCCGACGTGAACGGCGATATGCTGCCCGACGTCGTCTTCGGTAATGCGAGCCCTAACCACTATTATGCCAACC
>Ga0224508_10003905_pt1 | contig 12271 bp, 11 predicted proteins | sample SF_Jan12_sed_USG_4_FD_170157 | JGI IMG/M metagenome (GOLD analysis project Ga0224508, IMG submission 170157) | Sediment microbial communities from San Francisco Bay, California, United States - SF_Jan12_sed_USGS_21 | ecosystem: Environmental > Aquatic > Marine > Sediment | place: USA...
CGCATCGACGTCGTCGACGTACACCGAGAGCGTCACCGGCGAGCCGCCGATCTTGTGCGGCCCGAGGTACCCCATGTCCGGGTACTCGTCGGCGACCATCACCACCGAATCGCCCAGCTGAAGCTCGGCGTGGGCAATCTTTCCTCCCGGGGCAGGCATCCGCATCCGCTCAGTCGCCCCGAGCACGCTCTGATAGAACGCAATTGCCTCTGCGGCTCCGTCCACCGCGAGCGCCGAGCTGACCGTCGGATATCCGTCCGGCTGTGCCTTGACCATGAACCAGCTCCTCTCAGATCTCACCCCGATTCTTCCACAACGGTCGTTCTTGGATGGCGGGTCGAGCTGCGCTCCCTGCCCGGATTCCACGCAAACCCGGTTTCCCCTCCCGCCCGGTTTCCCCTCCCTCGTGCCTCGTCCCTTACCCGTATGTCGTAGGCGGGCTCTAACGTTGGGGGGGCCGGACGAAGGAGCAAGGCGTGGCCATCGACATCGCAGGCTTCATCACTTATCTCAAAGACCACGCTGTTGAGCATGGCTTTCATGTGCATGACGAACGGCACTTCATCGAGACGTACTCGCTGCGGCAGTCGTTCGAGGTCGACCTGCACCCGGAGTCGGCGTGCAACGGCCCGCTGGATCTCAACCTTGCGTTTGATGTCGAGCCGCGGGTGTTGCTCGACCTGGAGGACAAGGTCAACGAGATGGACGACGACTTTTCGGAGCCCGAAGGCGAGTTCCGCATCCCGCTGTATTTCAACTGGGCCCTGCCGCCGCTCGGCGATCCCCCGGACCTGATCATCCTCTCGGCGGAGCTGGCCGGAGTCGGCGGTCATGGGCTTCCCATGGAGGTGTCGGCTGTCGACTCCTTCGGGGCGCTCTCGGCTCTGCCGGAGCGCAGGCTCTCGCTCGTCGGCAAGACCGAGGTGTCGCTCGTAGACGTCATGATGGGTCGTGAGACACTCTGCGAGACGCTCGACCGATGCCGAGAGGTCAGCGAATACCTGGTCGACCAGGCGACAGGCTGGAAGGTCATCGAGCCACCCGTCGACAGCTGAGCCGCACTCCTCAGGCGCGGATGGCGTACTGCGCGATCCGCTCGTACAGCGGGACACATTCGTCCAACGTTGCCTCGAGATGGTCCGGTACGGTCGTGGTCGGCGGCCGGTAGCGGGCGAAACCGGTCGAGCGATGGACGTTGGCGTACCAGTCACGCGCCCACACCCCGTCCTCCGGCTTGGGGCCCTCGGCCCACGACAGCATCGTTTCGCTGACCGGGATCTGGAGACGCTCGCACAGCGCACCGAGAACGGATCGCGGGTCCTTCAGCACCTCGCCTGCATCGAGGACGATGGGCTGTCGGCCGGCGGCCAGCTCCCGGTCGATCATCGTCGATTGCTGGAGTAGGCCTGTCGCCTCGATGCCCGCACTGGGGACGTTCTTGACCAGCGAGGCAAGCATCTCGGCCGGGTTGCGGGTCAGGAGAAGGTTCGTGAGCTGATCGAGGAAGCTCAGATCGAGCCCCACCAGATGATGCGCCATGTTCTTGTAGAAGCGGATCGGGCGTTCGCAATCGGCGAGCAGCACCTCACGGACCACCCGGGCCCCGTCCGTATCCATCGCCGCCAGGACGGCGGAGTGTCCGGGATGCTCGACACCGGTTGTGGCGAGGTAGTGCCCGTAGAGCGGCTCGTCGAAAACCTCGGTGTCGAGGCGTTCCCTGAAGGAGTACATCAGGGCCGTCGATATGTTGCGCGGCCCCGACCACATGGAGATCCGGCGGCACGCGCTCACACCGTCGCCTCGACGATCGCGGCTGCATAGCGATCGGTGAGTCGGGCCGTGACCGGTCCCCGTACGCCCGAGCCGATCGTCCGACCGTCAACGGTCACCACCGGGGTCAGCCCGCCGAACGTGCCCGTCACGAACGCTTCGTCGGCGGCGTAAACCTCGGTCAGCGAGAAGTCCCTCTCATGGGCTGGAATCCCCTCGGCCTTGCACAGCTCGATAACCAGTCGCCGGGTTATGCCGTTGAGGCAATGCAGACCCGTTGAGGTCGCCACCTCACCGCGGCGCACGATGAAGAAGTTGGTCGAGTTGCAGGTGGCTACAGCGCCGTTGGTGTCGAGCATCAGCGCCTCGTCGGCCCCCGCGGCGTTCGCCTGGATGAGCGCGACCACCTCGTGCAGCTTGCTGTGGCAGTTGAGCCGCTGGTCCAGCGTGTCGGGCGGTGGCCGGCGCACGGTGGAGGTGAACAGCGCGATGCCCTCGCTCGCCACATCGGGGTCGGCCTTCTTGTGCTCGGCGATGATGACGACCGTCGGTGGGCCGACCACCAGGTCGGGATGCTGGGCGGGCGTCCTCTTCACCCCCCGCGTGATCATGAGCCGGACATGGACGTCTGTCGTCATCTCGTTGGCGGCAAGCGTCGCTTGGATCGCGTTCACGATCTGGGCCCGCGTCATGCCGATATCGAGACCGATGGCGGCAGCACCTTCGAACAGCCGGTCGAGATGGAGATCGAGGAACGCCAGCGTTCCGTTGTGGAGGCGGATGCCCTCCCAGACACCGTCGCCGACGACGAAGCCGCTGTCGAAGACAGAGACCTTCGCCTCGTCCCGCTGCACGAGAGCGCCGTTGATCGAGATGAGGATGCCATTGTTGCGGGGGTCGGGAACGGACTGGTGTGTCTTTGCCATAGTGCGTCGAGGATACAAACGACCCGACGACACACTCACGTTGCGCGCAGGAAGTCCACCATCGTGTCGATCACCTCGTGGGGTCGCTCGAGCATCATCATGTGACCCGTCTGCGGCAACACCACGGTCGATGCTTCGAGCGCTGCGCTGAGCGCCGTTGCGTTTTGTGTCGGGGTCATCAGATCGTGGTCGCCGAGCACCATGAGGGAGGGACATTTCACGAGGGCCGCTGCGTCGAGTGCTTTCGCATAGCTGCTGCTCGCCCTCAGGTCGGATGCAATCACGTCCGGGTCGATCCGCCTCATCAGCTTGACCGCGGCATCACGCAGCGTCAATCCTGGCGTGGGATGCCTCCCGAGGTGAGTGTGTGATGCAAACCCCCAGAGAGTGATGAGCTGGATGGCGAGATGCTCGCCGTCGTCGGCGGCTGCCTGCAGCTCGGGATGCACGGGCATCGTGGCAGCCGTACCGAGCAGCACGAGCGAGGTGACCAGCTCGGGACGCGTCGCCGCCAGCTCCAGCGCCGCCAGCGAACCCATGCTGTGCCCCCCGATATGCGCCGCGCCGTATCCGGTCGCCTCGATCAGGTCTGCGCTCCATTCGGCGTATGCCTCGACGCTCGTCGGCGCAGGCCCTGCGCTCGGGCCGTGTCCGGGCAGGTCGGGGGCGAGCACGGAGAATCCGCCGTGGGCGAGAGCCCGAGCGACCAGGGCCCAAACGGTGTGATCCTGGCCAGCGCCGTGGATCAGGAGCAGCAGGGGCCGGTCGGGCTCGAGGGGCCTGCCGCCCGTTGCGGCTCGCACCTGCTTCCCGTTGACCGTGAGGTGCACCTCAGCCCCGCTGCGACGCACGAAGCGCCTTGGCAAGATCCGACAGAAGGTCGTCGATGTCCTCGAGGCCGACCGACAGCCGCACGAGGTCCTCCCCGATGCCGGCCGCTTCCAGCTCGTCGGCGCTCATCGTGGCGTGCGTCGTGCTCGCCGGATGGATGACGAGCGACTTCGCATCGCCGACGTTGGCCAAATGTGAGAACACGCCGAGCTGCTCGATGAAGAGCCGACCCGCATCCCGGCCTCCCTTGATGCCGAAGCTCAAGATCGCCCCGGCGCCGCGTGGCAGCAGCCGCGCCGCTAGCGCGTGGTCGGGGTGCGATGCAACGGCGGGGTGGGCGATCCAACTCACGGCTTCATGCGCGTCGAGGTACTCGATCACAGCCAATGCGTTGGCGACGTGGCGATCCATGCGCAGCGACAATGTCTCGACACCCTGCAGCAGGTAGAACGCCGTGGCGGGCGCCATCGCAGCGCCAAAGTCGCGCAGCCCCTCGACCCGCGCCCGCGTGACGAATGCCTGCGTCCCGAAGTCCTCAGCGAACCGGAGCCCGTGGTAGCTCGGATACGGCTCGGTAAGGGTCGGGAACTTGTCGGTGGCCTCCCAGTCGAACGTCCCGCCGTCGACGACGATCCCGCCGAGCGCAACGCCGTGCCCGCCGATGAACTTGGTCAGCGAGTGCAGCACGAGATCGGCCCCGTGGTCGATCGGCCTGAATAGGTAAGGAGTCGCAAACGTGTTGTCGATGAGCAGCGGGACCGCGGCTTCGTGTGCGATCGCCGCTACCGCGGGAACGTCGAGCACCTCGAGACCGGGGTTGCCGAGGGTCTCGCCGACGAAGAGCTTGGTGCGCTCGTTGACGGCTGCTCGCATCCCGTCGTGATCACGAGGCGGAACGAATGTCGCATCGATGCCGAAGCGGGGGAGGGTCTGAGTGAACAGGTTCCGCGTACCGCCGTACACCGACTGCGAGCACACGATATGGTCGCCGGCACTGAGAATCGTGGCGACCGCGAGGTGGAGCGCCGCCTGCCCTGAGGCCGTGCACACCGCCCCCGCTCCGCCCTCGAGCGCGGCGACCCTCTCCTCCAGCACGGCGACCGTCGGGTTCGAGATCCGCGTGTAGATGTGGCCCTGGCGCTCGAGGTTGAACAGACCGGCCGCATGCTCCACGTCCGGGAAGAGGTAGGAGGTCGTTTGATAGATGGGAACTGCCCGTGCCCCGAAGTCGGAGTCGGGCTGATGGCCCGCATGAAGCGCAATCGTGTCGAACCTGGGCGTACTCGGATCCATGCGGCGACATTACAGCCGCCGGCTTGCGGCGCCCCGCTCGGACGGCCGGTCCGAACGGGGCGCCGTCACCGTCACTCGTAGGCAATAGCCTCGAGTACGTTGAGCCGCGATGCTCGCCACGCCGGCCAGAGCGAGAAGAGAAGGCCAAGCAATCCGGTCACGACGATCCAGATGATGAGCGTCGGGATCGGCACGACGAACGCAGTGAAGCCTTCCGAGGCGAGCGCCCTCGTCACGGACCAGGCGAAGAAGACCCCAAGCACCACGCCGAGGAGCGCACCAAACACCGAGATGATGGACGCTTCGGAGCGGATCATCCGTCGTGTCTGGATACGGCCCAAACCAACGGCACGGAGGAGACCGATCTCCCTCGTTCGCTCGTAAACGGCGAGCAACATCGTGTTCATGACGCCAAACAACGAGATCAACACGGTCATCGCCAGCAGTGCGGTGATGAGCTGGAGCAGCTGGTCGATCTGGTCGGCGATCTCATCACCCTGCTGTTCGAGCGTCTTGACCTCTACGGTCGGTACCTCATCCGCCAGCGGCGAGATCGCCGCCATGCCCTGTTCGACGGTCACGCCGTCGGCGAGTTGGATGTAGACCTGGGAGTCGGCGTTCACTGCGAAGTTGGCGTCATAGGCTTCCCGGTTGATGGTGATCGAGTCGTACGCTGCGCCTTCCACGATCCCCTCGACCGTGAACGTCTGCACACCCGTCTGCTCGAACTCCATTTCGACGACGCTGCCAAGGGTCCATTCGTTGTCTTCGGCGACTCGTTTCGGCACGAGCAGCCCTGACGGCCCAACGGCAAACGTCCCTTCCGATGAGTCGGCGTCGAAGAACTGTTGGGCGTTGGCGTCCAGGCTTCCCATGAACTGCTCCGTGCCCCCGATGAACGCCGTCCCGATCTGAACTCGCGATATGTCGGCCACTTCGGGCAACGCTGCCACTTCGTCGCCGAACTCGGTTGTGTACCCGCTGAACGAGAACGTATCGCTCGGGGCCGCCACGAGATCGGCATTGATGTCGCCAGTCAGCACATCGTCGATGGTGCCCCGAATCGAGGCGGCCATGATCGTGACGAGCGAGATCAGAGCGATGCCGATCATGACGGCTGCGCTGGTAGCGGCCGTCCGCCGCGGGCTGCGGCCTGCGTTCCGCTGCGCCAGCTTGCCGGAAATGCCGAACACTCCGGCAAACGGGGCGCCGATGAAGCGCGATACCGGCTCCGCCACGACGGCGCTCAGCACGTACGCACCGATGATGATCACGGCCGCACCGAACCCGATCAGCGACAACGCAACCGTCGTGTTGTCGGCATCACCCAGCAACCCGGCCAGCAGGAGGCCGACACCGACGAGGGTGACGACGATGCCGGTGACGGCGCGCACGGTCAGCGACCTGCGCTTGATCGCGGCCGCTTCGATCCGCATGGCCGCCACGGGTGGGATGCGGGAGGCGCGAATTGCAGGGAACAGGGCCGACGCCACGGTGACCACGCCGCCGACGACCAGGCCTACGACGATCGTCCGTGGTTCGAGCACCAATCCCGTCGACGGCAAGTCGATGCCAAAGCCGGCCAGCGCAGCACGCAGGCCAAAGGCCAGACCGATGCCAGCGATGATGCCGATCAGTGAAGACGCCAGCCCGATGATCGTCGCCTCGGTCAATACGGTGCGGATGACCTGACTGCGGGTGGAGCCGATTGCTCGCATCAGTGCCATCTCTCGCAGCCGTGCCGCAATGACGATCCGGAACGTGTTGTAGATGATGAAGGCGCCGACGAACAGCGCGACGAACGCAAAGACGAGCAGGAAGTTGTTGAAGAAGCTCAGTGCGTCCTGGAACTCCGCCGCCTGCTCTTCTGCCGCCGACTGTGCGGACAGGGCTCGTGCCCCTTCCGGGAGCACCGGCGCCACCCGATCGACGAGGGCGTCCACGTCCGTGCCCGCCGTCGCCTGGACGACCGCACCGTCGACCTGCCCGTCGAGGTCGAGCAAGTCCTGGATCGTGGCCAGGTCGAAGAGCGCAAATGTTGCGCCTCCGAGGTTGTCGGCCTCGCCGAAGCCGGCGATTCCGACCAGTTCGTACTCGCGTTGCGGGGCCGTCTGGGACACAATCGGGACCAAGTCGCCGACGACATATTCGCCGTCCTCCGCGGATGCGGCGTCGATCACGACGTCGTTCGGTCCGGCGGGTGCGCGGCCTTCGCGCACCACGAATCCGCCGTCGACGCTCTCGTCGGTCGGCAAGTATGCGCCGAACTGCGGCGGGCCCATGCCGCCGATGGCCTCGCCGTCTGGCCCGATGATCTGCACACCGAACCCGGTGAGGCTCGGCACAGCCGCGGCGACCCCGTCGACGGCGGCGATGTCGTCGACTATGGCCTCGTCGAAGTACGTGCCCTGCCCGAACGCAAACTCGCTGTCGCCGGAGACGACGACGTCGATGCCGACGAGGGCCTCGTCGAAGATCCCGTCGAAGGCCTTCTTCGTCGTGTCCGTGTAGATGAGGGTGCCTGCAATGAACGCGACCCCGAGCACGATCGACAGCGCGGTCAGCGCCAGGCGGGTCTTGTGGGCCAGGAGGCTCTTGATGGCAGACTTGAGCATGTCAGGCCCCAAGCCGCTTCATACGGTCGATGATGGCGTTGGCCGTGGGGTCGGCTAGCTCGTCGACGATCCGGCCGTCCTCGAGAAATACAACGCGATCGGCGTACGACGCTGCAGCCGGGTCGTGCGTGACCATCACAATGGTCTGGCCGAACTCCCTGACGGCGCGCCGCAGAAAGTCCAGCAGCTCGGCTGCAGATTGGGAATCCAGGTTGCCCGATGGCTCGTCGGCGAAGACGATCGAGGGCCGCGACACGAGTGCCCTGGCGGCTGCGACCCGCTGCTGTTGACCGCCGGAGAGCTCGGACGGGCGGTGCGACAACCGGTCATCGAGACCGAGGATCCCGACGACCTGGTCGAACCATTCCTTGTCGGGCTTCTCGCCTGCAATGAGCAGCGGGAGGAGGATGTTCTCCTCGGCCGACAGTGTCGGGATCAGATTGAACGCCTGGAACACGAAGCCGACACTGCTGCGGCGGAGCAAGGTCAAGTCCTTGTCCTTCAGCGCCCCGAGGTTCACGTCGCCGATGTACACCGATCCTTCGGTCAGGTCGTCGAGGCCGGCGAGGCAGTGCAGAAGCGTCGACTTGCCGGAGCCGGACGGACCCATGATGGCCGTGAACTTGCCTTGGGGCAGCGCGGTGTCGATCCCGTCAAGGGCGCGGACCTCGGTGTCGCCTGCTCCGTACACCTTCACACCGCCGACCATCCGTGCCGCGTCGAGGCCTCGCTCCGTAGTGGTGGTGGTCATCTCTCTCCTCGTGCGTTTGGGGGGACGTTGCAAAACCTAGATGGAGCCACTCGTCGTGTCGTCGGCGCCAAGATGGATACCGCTCTCGTCCGTACGGACGATTCAGCCGTCGCGATATGCGCCCACCCTTGCCAGACTGAGGCCATGACCGCACCGCATCGCCCGCGTTCGTCGACCGTGCGCCTCAGCGTCATCCGACGGGACCGGGGCGAGCAAAGAGCCGGGAGAGATCCAGTGGTCGTCGAGGAGCCGCTCGAGATAAGGGTCGGTTCGGTCGGAACCCCCGAGGACGAGCTCGTGGCTCTTGCCGTCACGATGCGGACTCCAGGCCACGACTTCGAGCTTGCCGCAGGTTTCATCGTCACAGAGGGAATTGTGGCTGACCCGGCGGACATACGAGCCGTTGCTTACTGCGGCTTGCCTCCCGAGGAGCAGGAGTACAACGTCGTGACCGTCCGCATCGCCGGGGTGGTCGACGTCGATCTGCACCGGCGCAACGTCTATACGTCGTCGAGCTGCGGCGTCTGTGGCAAGGGATCGATCGATGCCGTCGAGGTGGCGGTCGCCGAGCAGCCGCGCTCGGAACCCTTCGATGTGTCGCTGGTCGGTGATCTTCCGGCTCGTCTGCGTACCGAGCAGCTCTGGTTTGATGAGACGGGTGGTCTGCACGCAGCAGGCCTGTTCGACCTGGACGGCAACTCGGTCGTCGTGCGCGAAGACGTGGGCAGGCACAACGCAGTCGACAAAGTGGTCGGCTGGTGCGCTCAGGACGGACGGTTGCCACTCGACCACCACGTGCTCGTCGTCTCGGGCCGGGCCAGCTTCGAGATCGTCCAGAAAGCAGCCGTCGCCGGGATCGCGACGTTGGTTGCGGTTTCGGCCCCGTCCTCGCTCGCGGTGGCGGCGGCGCAGCGATTCGGGATGACACTTGTCGGCTTCGCCCGTGGCGACACCTTCAACGTGTATGCAGGGCCGGGCCGGGTCAGTGATCAGGCGCCGGGAGTAACGACACCGGACTCGTAGGCCACGACCACGGCCTGCACGCGATCCCGCACATCCAGCTTGGTCAGCACGTGGGACACGTGGCTCTTGACGGTCGTCTCGCTGACGAAGAGGGCGTCGGCTATCTCGGCATTCGACATGCCACGGGCCACGTGTCGCAGCACCTCCAACTCGCGCTCGGTGAGCCGGGAGAGTCCTGGCGGCGCAGAGATCGGCCCGGGGCGAGCGGCGAACTCCTCGATGAGGCGTTTGGTCACCGACGGCGCAAGCAGCGCGTCGCCGGCGGCAACGACGCGAATGGCGTCGACAAGGTCATCGGGGGGAGTGTCCTTCAGCAGAAACCCGCTCGCTCCGCTGCGCAACGCCTCGAAGACGTAGTCGTCGAGACCAAATGTGGTCAACACGATGATCCTCGGGGGCGTCGCCATTGACGCCTGGATCGTGCGCGCTGCTTCCAGCCCGTCCATCTCCGGCATCCGAACGTCCATCAGCACGACATCCGGGTGCTGCTCGCCAACCACCGCCACCGCTTCGACGCCGGAACCGGCCTCGCCGACGACTTCGATGTCAGGCTCGGTCTCCAAGATCATGACGAACCCGGCGCGCACGAGCGCTTGATCGTCCGCAACCACCAACCGGATGAGGTCGGTCACGTTGTGTCGAGCGGGATGCGGGCCGCGACGCGGTAGCCGCCGCCAATTCGGGGTCCGATGGTCAGCTCCCCGTCGAGCATGGACGTGCGTTCCCGCATCCCGACATGGCCCTGGCCGCTGCCGTTCCCGGTGGCGAGGGCCGAAGCGCCTCTCCCATCGTCGACCACCTCGACCGCGAGGCTCGTCGGCTGGAACGCGATCTTCACAACAGCGTTGGTGTGAGGGCCGCCATGCTTGAGGGCATTGGTGAGCGACTCCTGGATGATGCGGTACACGTTGAGGTCGATTCCCGCCGCTAAGGCTTGAGGCGCCCCGTCGATCGAGAGATCGACGTGCAGGCCGGCGTCCTGCATGTGCCCGACCAACTCGTCCAGCGCAGCCAGGCCCGGCTGGGGGCGTCGCGATGCCTCCTTGTCGTCGGTCCTCAGGACGCCGAGCAAGCGGCGCATCTCGTCGAGGGCGGCGTGCCCGGACTGTTCTACGTTCCCCAATGCTCTCTCGGCCTTGTCTGGATCTCGCTCGAACATCCGCCGTGCTGCTGCCGCCTGGATGGTCATCACCGTCATCTCGTGGGCGACCACGTCGTGGAGCTCACGGGCGATGCGCGATCGCTCCCTCCGCACGGCTTCTTCGGCGCGCTGCTGCTGGCGCTCTTCGAGTTCCTCAGCTCTGCGTTCGAGAGTTGCGGTCCTCGTGCGCCGCTGATACACCTCCCGTCCGAGCAGGTAAGGAAACACGGTGACGGCGGCCACGACGACGATCGTGCTGGGGTCGACGTTCGTCTGGGTCAGCACTCCGAGCACAGTGAAGGCGACGAGGATGCCCGAGGCGGTCCACGCCACGAGGCGCGAACGTTCCGGCTCGAGCTCTGAGCCGACGGCATGCAGGGCGATCGGGATTGCCCACGTGCCGACGGTGATGGGGTAGTCGGCGAGGCGGTCGACGACGAAAGCCATGGACACGATCGCAAGAACGGACGCAGGGAACCGTCGGCGCCATGCCAGCGGCAGCGTCATGGCGGCGAGGATGACGTAGTTGATGGCGTCGGGTGCCCTGCCGTAATCGGGTGTCTCGGCGGCCACCGCATCGGCGAGCGATCCCAGGGTGATCGCAAACAGACCGACCGCAACGAGGACGTCAAACCAAGGGTTCGGGGTGCGCTCGCGCTCCATGACCATCATGTGACAGCATCGTACGGCTGCCGGTGCCGCAGTCGCATCGTCGGCTTGGAGGATTCGGAGCTCATCCCCGCGGACGACGAGCCCACTGCCGGTATGTGGCATCGACCGCTAGCGTCGCTCACATGCGCTACCTCGATGCCCGCAACGTACGCGCCGCGCTCTCGATGGACGACGCGATCGAGGCTATGTGGCTTGCGTTTGGACCCGACACGGAGGGTCCGCGGCGGGCGCTCCTTGGCTCGTCGTTGTTCATGCCCGGCCGTGCGGGGTTGAACACAGGCGTCAAGGTGGTGTCGACTGTCCCCGGCAATCCGGTTGGCATCGTTGTCGTCTTCGGAGAGGACGGGAGCCCGCTCGGGTTGCTCGATGGCCCGACACTCACGGCGATCCGTACCGGAGCCGGATGCGGGCTGATGACAGACCTGCTGGCTCGTCCCGACGCCAGGACGATGGCGATGCTCGGCGCCGGTGCTATGGCCGCCGATCAGGTGGCCGCCGTGCGTGCGGTGCGCGACATCAACCGTGTGATCGTCTGGAGCAGGACGGGGGAGAGGGCGCGGGCTTTTGCCGACCGCATCGGTGGGGTTCACCTGGCGAATGCCGACGAGGCGGTGGCGCTCGCCGACGTGGTCACCACAGCGACGCCGTCGCGAGAGCCGCTGTTCTCGACCAACGCCGTTCGGCCCGGCACCCACATCAACGCGATCGGAGCGTTCACCGACGAGATGGTCGAGCTCCCTCGTGATCTCGTCCGAAGTGCGTACGTGGTCGTCGATGACATCGAGGCGGCGCGAGTCGAAGCAGGGGACTTGATCAAGGCGCGGCGCCAGCCGGACGCTGCGGCCGCGGATGTCCTGGCCGGCGCTCGACCGCAGCAGGCCGACATCACCGTCTTCAAGTCCGTCGGAATCGCATCACAGGATGTTGCCGCAGGCGTGAGGGCCATCGAGGCGGCCGAGACCCTCGGGATCGGTGTCGAGCTGGGGGTGTGACGACGCTCCGCGGGCTAACCCGTCAGCAGGGTCCGCCGTTGGCAGCACACATGAGACCCTCGGCGCCGACGGGGTCGAACCGGTCGAGCACCGCATGGAGGAGCTCGTCGACCTGATCGTATGGCCGGTACCCGGCAGCCAGCATTCTGTAGCGGTCCCCAACCCGTAGCAGCGTCGTCGGAAAGCCGCTGACACCGAGGCGCCTCGCCTCGTCGAAGTCGTTCCACGCTGCTCGTCGCATCTCGTCAGAGGCCACG
>Ga0224508_10003906_pt1 | contig 12271 bp, 1 predicted proteins | sample SF_Jan12_sed_USG_4_FD_170157 | JGI IMG/M metagenome (GOLD analysis project Ga0224508, IMG submission 170157) | Sediment microbial communities from San Francisco Bay, California, United States - SF_Jan12_sed_USGS_21 | ecosystem: Environmental > Aquatic > Marine > Sediment | place: USA: California...
GGTTTTCACGTCCACGAACTCTCCTTCAATCTGAGTGAATCCGACGGGCGCATGGAGTTCGTTTTCTGGTTCAACAGCGACCTCTACGACGACGCCACTGCCGAACGCTGGATGCAGTATTATGAAGTTCTGCTGGCGGCTATCGTCGAAAATGCCAATCAGCGTATTTCCGAATTGCCTTTGCTTCCGGATGCCGAACGCCGGACGCTGCTGGAAGACTGGAATCGGACCGACACCGAATTCTCCCGCAACGCCTGCATTCACGAGCTGTTCGAAGCGTGCGTCGAACGAGTACCCAATGCCACAGCGCTGGTATCGGGCACCGAGCGCCTGACGTACGGTGAGTTGAACAATCGCGCCAATCAACTGGCACAGCAACTGCTCAAGAAGGGTGTGCGGGCCGGTTCGCTGGTCGGAGTCTGCCTCGATCGCTCGGCGGACATGGTCGTGGGCGTACTGGCCGTTTTGAAGGCAGGGGCCGCCTACGTGCCCTTGGATCCAGCGTTTCCCGGTCAACGACTGGCATTTATGATTCAAGACTGCCAGGCGTCGCACTTGGTGACCGAACGAAGACTTGCCAACTTGTTCGAGCACACGGCGAAGGTAATCCACGTTGACACGGATTGCTACGGATCCGGACCTTGCGCGAACCCGGATGTCGTTGTGAGTGCAGATGAGCTGGCGTACGTGATTTACACATCTGGATCAACGGGTCAACCCAAGGGGGTGCAGATTCCCCATCGCGCCGTCGTAAACTTTTTGGAATCCATGCGCCGCAAACCGGGACTGGACACCGATGATGTTTTGTTGAGTGTCACGACGCTCTCCTTCGACATCGCGGCTCTGGAAATTTTTCTGCCATTGGTCACAGGTGCCCGACTGGAGATTGCCGGTCCCGAGGACATTGCTGACGGGACCCGACTCATTCACAAGCTGAGTCACTCCGGTGCCACGATCATGCAGGCCACGCCCGCCACATGGCGGTTGCTGCTGGAATCAGGATGGGCGGGCAGCCCGAAACTGAAAATCCTTTGCGGCGGCGAAACACTTCCTCGCGAGCTCGCCGATCAACTGCTGGCACGCGGCCGCGAAGTCTGGAACCTCTACGGCCCGACGGAAACAACCATCTGGTCCACCGTTGCCCGCGTGGATCCGCACAGCAATGGACCGATCTCCATCGGACGGCCGATTGCTAACACGGATGTTTACATTCTGGATCACAAGCTAATACCGGTTCCGGTTGGCGTGACCGGAAGGTTGTATATTGGCGGCACAGGTCTAGCGCGAGGCTATCTGAACCGGGCGGAGCTGACCGCCGAACGTTTCGTGCCGCACCCATTTCGAAAACGTGAAGGCTGCCTGGTTTACGACACCGGTGATCTTGCACGCTACCTTGCCGATGGGCGGATCGAATTTTTGGGTCGAATAGACCATCAAGTCAAGTTGCGCGGATTTCGGATTGAACTGGGTGAAATCGAGCAGGCGCTGTCTTGGCACCCGTTGGTACAGCAGGCGGTCGTCGTTGCGCGCGAGACTGATTTTGCAGGCGAGCCAGCGGCGAGCCGCGGGGAAGAGAGTCTGGTTGCCTACGTCATCGCGAATCGGCCGCTGCCGTCCACGAGCGACTTGCGGGATTTCCTTGCTGAGCAACTTCCGGATTACATGCTTCCGGCGGCGTTCGTGTTCCTTGACGAGTTCCCAATGACACCTAACCGCAAAGTCGATCGCAAAAGACTGCCTGCTCCGAAAATGGACCGGCCGCAGTTGCGATCGGAATATCAGTCGCCCCAGGACAGTTTAGAATTGCAATTGTGCAACATCTGGAGCAGGGTGCTGAACGTCCGTCCCGTCGGTCGCAACGACAACTTCTTCGATCTGGGAGGACACTCGCTGCTTGCGGTGCGGATGATTGTTGAAATCGAAAAACAGTACGGCGAGCGTTTGCCGCTAGCGGCGCTATTGCAGGCACCGACCATCGAACAGTTTGCAGCTTTGATCCGAAAACGCAACTGGAAACCTGCCTGGGCGTCCTTGGTGCCGATTCAGCCGGGAGGCCAGCGACTGCCTCTGTTTTTAATGCACAGTCATGGCGGCAACGTTCTTGAGTATTATCCGTTGGCCCGGTACCTGGGTAAGAATCAGCCTGTCTACGCCCTGCAGGCACGCGGGCTGAATGGAAACATCGATCCGGAGCCATGCCTGGAAGAAATGGCCCGAAACTATCTTGAAGAAATCAAGAGTCTTCAGCCCGATGGGCCATATCAACTGGGGGGATTCTGTTTTGGTGGAACGGTTGCCTTGGAGGCCGCACGACAGCTACAAGCCGGAGGAGACGAAGTGTCGCGGGTCGTTCTGATCCAGTGCCAGACCAAAGATTACCCTAGCTTTCGCCCAGCCGCCACATTCCTTCATCGTGCCGTGTATCGCATGTCAAAGCGGATCGATTTGGAGCTCAGCAACCTGGCACCGCTAAACTCCAAGGCCAGGCTAGTATACATTTGGGAACGCATACGAAGATCCGTTGAAATTGTTCTCGCTCGCACAGCAATCGCGCTGGAACCATTGCTGGAAAAAATCGGGATAAACAAATCGAAACACTCAATGACCTATGTTTTGGAAAACTTAAGTATCGCCCATCACAAGGCGTTGGAAAAATACCGAGAACGACCGTACAAAGGCAGGGTGATATTGCTGAGGGCCGAAAAACAACTTGCCGGCATCCAGCCAGACAAAACGCTCGGATGGAGTCATCTCCTTAACGGCGAACTAGAGGTCCACGAAGTCCCCGGCCATCAACAGAATATGCTCAACGAACCGAATGTCGCCAGCCTCGCAAGGTGTTTGCGAGCGTGCCTGGACCAGAACACAGCGACGAACGGCCGTTCACGGTCGGGGCAGAATACACCACGAACACAACGCCTGGAAATGGCGAATCGCTGATCATCACATGGATGCTGCTGTGCGAATTGATCTCGCTGACGCGCCCGCGACCGGAATGACATCCCAAAGTCCGTTGTCACGAACTTATGAAACGATCTCACTTGATGAGTGGCAGCAATTTGTCGACAACCATCCCCAAAGCACTCCACTACACCATCGAAAATGGATCGAATTGCTGGTCACTCAATATGGTTTCAAGCTTTTCCTGCCGGCGATTCGCAGTAATGGCCAGGTCCTGGCGGCAACGGCATTCCTCGAAACACGCACATGGCTGGGCACTCGCAAACTTATCTCACTTCCCTTTACCGACTGCTTCACGCCCCTCAGCTATGATGACCAGACGCTTTGCGAGCTGATGGATGTCGTGAGGGCACAACGAAAAACGGGGGTCAAAACGATTTCGCTTAGAATGGACAAAACCTTACGTGGCTTTCCCCATGATCAACACTGGGTTCGCCACCGAATCAAGCTCACACCGGAACAACGGGATCTGCGCCCCACGCTAGCGGCGTCAGTAAAGAGAAATCTCAGACAAGCGGAGGAAAACGGCCTGGAATACCAGCGACGTACTGACCTGCAGGCCATCGACGATTTCTTTCGGCTGCATGTTTCGACGCGAAGAAGACTGGGCTTGCCGGTTCAGGCAAGAAGCTATTTCCATCAGCTGCAGCGATCGATTATCAATAACCAGCTGGGATTTGTGGGACTCGTCCGCTCAGGGCGTACGCCAATCGCTGCCGCTGTGTTCGTTCAGCACCGGGGAATGGTGGTGTACAAGTACGGCGCATCTGATCCCGCCGCGCTCAGTCGGCGTCCGAACGACTTTCTGTTTTTTAATGCCATCCAATCGGCCGCCCACGATTGTCACGGCTTCGATTTCGGCGTAACTCATCTACGGGATCAAGGTCTGCGCCGCTTCAAATGCAAGTGGGGTGCCGTCGAGGAGCCGATCTACGACGTGTGTATCGCAGGTGATCCGATTGGATTCTCTGGAGACTCGCGGGCACTGAAGTTGACCTCGGCCGTTATTCGCCGGTCACCAAAAGTCTTGTGTCGGGCATTGGGAAGCGCCTTCTACAGGTACAGTCCCTGAGTCCTGCTGACAAACATCTTGCCGCGAAGGAACGTTCGCTAGACTTGTGAACAACACACCACAGTTCGCTTTATCGTCGATGAACGACACCGTTAGCCGGACCCGCACCATCGTGCATGCGATACAACCGTCGGTGACGCGGCACACGATGCCTGACATCGTAGCGTGGCGAGCCGGAAACCAGCGGGACGAAATTGCGTTTACGTTTCTCAACGATGCCGAACATAGTCAAGAGAATCTCACTTTCGCGGAACTCGACTCCCGTGCACGGAAAGTCGCAGCCGCGCTGGCATCGTACGGCGCAACGCGACAGCGCGCCCTTCTGCTGCTAAACCCCGGCTTGGACTATGTCGCGGCGCTGTACGGCTGCCTCTATGCCGGTGTCACCGCGGTACCCGCCTACCCACCGACTTCTTCCCCCTCGTCGCGAAAATTACCCCGCTTCGCGGCGATTCTGGAAAACGCCCAGGTAGGTTTTGTGCTCAGCGCGGAAGATTGCCTGGCAAGATCTGGCGACTTCTTCGACCGGCGTGACGGGGTCGTGACACTCGATGTGCCGGCCGTGTTAGCCAACGGCGACGAGATGTCTGGTATCCCGGCCGACGTCGGCGATCCCGATCGGGTCGCGATCATCCAATACACATCGGGTTCAGTCGCGGAACCCTGCGGCGTGATGTTGACGCATCAAAACCTGATGCATACCCTGTCCGCGTTCGCCGCCGGGATGCACGATTTGAATACGCCCGATTTTGTGGCGCTCAGCTGGGTGCCACCCTACCACGATATGGGTCTCATCGGAGGGCTGCTGCAGCCGGTTTTCCTCGGCCGGCGGATGATCCTCATGTCGCCCCTGGCATTTCTGCAACAGCCGGCGCGCTGGCTGCAGGCCATCTCGCGCTACCGGGTCACCACCAGCATGTCGCCGAACTTTGGCTACCAGCTGTGCGTCGACCAGGTCGAACCGGACCAGATAGATGATCTGGATTTGAGCTGTTGGAAGATGGCGATCAACGGTGCCGAGCCGGTGAGGGCCCAGACCATCGATGATTTCGTCCGCAAGTTTTCGCCCTACGGATTCCGCCGACAGGCGTTCATGCCGGCCTACGGCCTGGCGGAAACGACACTGATGATCAGCAGCGGTCCGGTTGATCGTTCGCCACGGGTGGCGTCGTTTGACACAGCTTCCCTGGAGCAGAAAAGGGTCACGGTGTCGAACTCGAACAACGGTACGGCGCGGCGGATCGTCAGCTGCGGGATGGCGATCGCCGGCAGCGAGCTGGTGATTGTCGACCCCGACTCCCGCCAAGTGCTGACGGATGGCAAGATTGGCGAAATCTGGATCCGCAGCCCGGCCGTCGGCGCCGGATATTGGGGGCGGCCGTCGGATACCGACGGGGTGTTTCGGGCACGGCTCTCGGATGGTTCAGCACAGAACTACCTGCGTACCGGCGATCTCGGCTTCATTCACGACCGAGAACTTTTCGTTACCGGCCGGCTCAAGGATTTGATTATTATTCGTGGGCGCAACCACTACCCGCATGACATCGAATTTACCGTCGAAAACAGCCATCCGGCACTTCAGACCGGCTGCGGCGCGGCGTTTTCGATCGATGTCGATGGCGAAGAACGTCTGGTCATTGTTCACGAGGTACAACGTGCCCGGAGACGAAATCTGAACGTGCAGGATCTCGTCGCGGCTGTGGTCGACAGAGTCGTTGACGAACATGACGTTTCCCCCTATGCCGTCGTACTTGCCAGACCCGGGGCGGTTCCAAAGACGTCCAGCGGCAAGATCCGACGGCGCGATTGCAAACAGATCTTCTTGAATGGCGAGCTGCGGTCGGTCGGCGCGTGGACACGGAGTCGACCGGATGAACCGCTGCCGACGTCGTGGCAAGGCACCAGCGCATCGCCCGTCGCGAGCAGTCGGGTTGAGCAAACGCTGGTCGAGATCTGGACTCAGGTCCTGGGAGCCGCGCCATACAGCGTACAGGACGACTTCATCCATTGCGGCGGCGATTCCTTGGCCGCCAGCCAGCTGCTGTTTCGCATTCACGATCAGTTGCAAGTTGACCTGTCGTTCGATGATCTGTTCACTTGTCGGACCATTGCCGCGCTCGCACAGCGAATCCGGTCCGCTCAACAGCAAACTTCACCCGCTCGACCATCGATCGTACCGGTTTCACGTGCAGGTGAACTGGCGCCGTCACTCACGCAGAGCGCCCTGTGGATGCTCGATCGGCTGGAGCCGGAACTTTCGACTTCCGCCACGCTTGCGGCCTTGCGCATTAGGGGGCCACTGGATGTACCCGTCGCACACCGCGTGTTTAATGATATTGTACGGCGGCACGAATCGTTGCGCACGCGATTTCCGGAATTTGACAGCCGGCCGGTCCAGGTTATCGATCCGCCGCAGGATCGGACGCTGCCGCTGATTGACCTGAGCCAATATTCGGAAGCTGTGCGAGAGGATAAACTACGGAATTGGCTGGGTGAGGAGTCCGGGCGGCATTTTGATCTTGCCAGCGGGCCACTTTTGCGAATATCCGTCCTGCGGCTGGCCGACAACGACCATGTGTTGGCGATCACCGCGCACCATATCATTCACGACGGCTGGTCTTGGGGCGTCATGGCGCGTGAGTTCAGCGTGCTCTACGAGGCGTTCAAATCGGGGCAACCCTCGACGCTGGCCGATTTGCCAATTCAATTTGCTGACTTCGCGGCCTGGCAGCGACAACACCTGCGCGGCGAGACGCTCGATCTGTTGCGTGGTTATTGGACCAGGCAGCTGGCAGACTTGCCGACGCTGCAACTGCCGACCGACTTTCCGCGGCCCGCCGTCCGCACGACGCGCGGCGACGCTCGTCCCTGCAATCTTTCGCCTGAACTGAGTGCGGCCGTAGCGGATTTCTCTCGCCGCGAAGGGGTCACGCCCTTCATGACGCTGTTGGCAGCGTTTCAATTGCTGTTGGCGCGGTATAGCGGCCAGCAGGACATCGTTGTTGGATCGCCTGTTGCTAACCGCACGCAGCCGGAAACAGCATCGCTGATCGGCTACTTGATTAATGTAGTCGCGCTGCGAACAGACCTGTCTGGCGATCCTGATTTTCACGAATTGGTCAGGCGCGCGCGTCAAACGACGTTGGACGCCTTCGATCATCAAGAAATCACGTTTGACCAGGTCGTCGAAGCCATTGCGCCACCACGCGACTTGAGTCGGCACCCCGTGTTCCAAGCGATGTTCGTCCTGCAAAAGACGGAAATTCCGGCGCTGGATGACCAAGGCTTGAACATCACGCCCGTTGAGAATATGCCGTCGTCAGGCGCGTCCTATTTTGACTTGATGCTTGAACTACGCACGTCGAAGCAGGGATTCCGAGGGTGTCTCAACTTTAACTCTGATCTCTTCCGCGCCGATACCATCGATCGCATGGTGAATCACTTCCATGTGCTGTTGAAGGAGGCGATTATCGCTCCCGACTGCCCGGTTTCCCGCTTGCCCCTCGTCATCGATGAAGAACGGCGACAATTGATCGCGGCCGTGAACGATACGGCGGTCAACTATCCTCACCATGCATGCATCAACGAACTAATCGAGCGGCAGGTGGAACGAACGCCAAACGCCCCGGCCTTGATCGACGGTTCGCGGGAGTGGACCTATAACGAACTAAACGAACGAGCGAACCGGTTAGCTCATCAATTGCGGGCTCTTGGAGTGGGCCCGGAGCAAGTTGTCGCGGTAAGGTTGCCGCGCAGCTGGGAGTTTGTCGTAGCGATCCTCGGCGTGCTGAAGGCCGGTGGCACGTACCTGCCGCTCGACCCGCGGATTCCCGCCGCGCGGCTCCAATTCACGCTAGAGGACGCGGACGTCGGCGTCGTGGTGACCGTGCAGCGACTGCAGGCTGACCTGCCGAACAGTCTGAAGCATGTTCTTTGTCTGGATTCGCACCAGGCGTCCGCCGAGTCCTACCCTGTTACCAATCCCGCTCGACAGGCCAACAGCAACCATCTGGCTTACGTCATCTACACATCGGGATCCACCGGCCGCCCAAAGGGTGTCATGGTCGAGCACCGGGCGCTGGTGAACTATACGTGCACGGCTACGGCCGAGTACCAAATCACCGCCGGCGATCGTGTGTTGCAATTCGCATCTGCCAGTTTCGACGCTCACGTGGAAGAAATCTTCCCATGTCTGACTGCCGGCGGCACGTTGGTCGTGCGCAGCGATGACATGTTGGATTCCTACGCGCGCTTTCTGAGTCTGTGTGACCAGTGGAAATTAACGGTGCTCACACTACCAACCAGTTACTGGCACGAATTGACGGCGGCCATCGGACGCGAGCGTCTCGCGTTTCCCGAGTCGGTACGGTTGATGATTCTGGGCGGCGAACCGGCGCGTCCTGATTGTGTCGCGAACTGGTTCCAATGTGTGCCGGACCGCGTGCGGCTGCTGAACACGTACGGGCCGACCGAAACAACGGTCGTCGCCACGGTGGCCGAATTGCACCCCGTGGATGGTCAGTCTGCGCGGGTTCCCATCGGCCGAACGTTGGCAAATATGCGCGCGTACGTGCTGGACGAGATGCTGCAACCAGTACCCATCGGAATCTATGGCGAACTCTACGTCGGCGGCGACAGCGTGGCCCGCGGCTATTTGAATCACCCTGAGCTGACGCGAGAACGCTTTCTCCGCGATCCATTTGTACAAGAACGCAACAGCCGTATGTACCGGACGGGCGATGTGGTGCGTTGGCGAGCGGACGGTTGTTTGGAGTTCGTCGGTCGCGCGGATCGCCAGGTGAAGCTTCGCGGCTATCGCGTCGAGCCGGCTGAATTGGAGCAAGTGTTACGCGAACATCCGACGATCAAGGACGCGGCCGTGGTGTCCCGCCAGCGCACGACTGCTGATTGCCAGTTGGTGGCGTACGTAGTTGGTAAAGGTGTGAAGAATGTTGGAGTCCCGCCTTCAGGCGGCGATCACGACATCAAGAGCATAAATCATGCGAACCCGTCGATTTCGGAATTGCAACAGTTTCTCGCCGCCCGTGTTCCCGACTTCATGATCCCTACTACCGTTGTCGCGATGGACGCGCTGCCAACGACGGCCAGTGGCAAAGTCGACCGCACAGCTCTACCATCACCCGACGGTATGCGGCCGGCGTTACCACAGAAGTACGCGCCGCCGCGGAATCCTACCGAAGCAACATTGGCGGAAATCTGGTCGGAAGTGCTGGGCGTACGGCAGATAGGCATTCAAGACGACTTCTTCCTGTTGGGCGGTCATTCGCTGTTGGCGACCCAGGTCGTTTCGCGAATTCATGCAACCCTCGGCGTCGACCTGCCACTCCGTTCGCTGTTCAACAAACCGACGATCGCATCAGTGGCAAGTGCGGTGAATTCTCTGCGACGATCGGACACAAGTCCCGCTCTGCCGACCCTCTCGGCCGTTATGGACAAGGAAAGACTTCCGCTCTCGTTCTCCCAAGAACGGATGTGGCTTGTTGACCAGCTACAGCCGCCGAATGCCGGATACAACATCCCGGTCGCGATCCGCCTGAAAGGGCCATTGAATAAATCGGCCCTCGAACAAAGTGTGCAGACCATCGTCGACCGGCATGAAGCCCTGCGCACGACGATCCAATTGGTTGATGACGAGCCGGTGCAGGTAGTGAGCCCAGACACCCGGATTTCGATGCAACGTATCGACCTGACCGATGTTCCGCTCACGCGACGCGAAGAGGTGCTGCGGCATCGGACACATGAACTGGTCCAGCAACCATTTGATCTGAGCCGGGGGCCCCTGTTGCGCGTTGGTTTGTTGGAATTCGCGGACAGTGACCACTTGCTGCTGTTTACCAAGCATCACGTGGTATCCGACGCCTGGTCGTTCGGGGTCTTCGTGAAGGAGTTGCTGACGCTGTACAACGCGAACTGCGCCGGCGAGTCCTGTCCATTGAAACCGCTACCGATGCAGTATTCCGACTTTGCTGCCTGGCAGCGACATTGGTTCCAGGGCACGGTTCTGGATAACCAGCTGCACTACTGGCGTGATCGTTTGCACGATGTCCCCGTGCTTGACCTGCCCACCGATCGTGCACGACCGGCCGTGCAGTCGATGAACGGCGCGGAGATTTCAATAGACCTGGACGAGTCGATTTTGGATCCGTTGCGGTCATGGAGCCAGACGCAGGACGCCACCTTGTGCATGACGATGTTGGCCGCGTTTGTGACCCTGCTGCATCGCTATACCTCACGAAATGACATCGCCGTTGGGTTCCCGGTTGCAAATCGGCGGTGGCTGGCTGTCGAGAACATGATCGGCACTTTCGTCAACACGCTGGTAATCCGCACGCAGCTTTCGGGCGACCTCTCGTTTGCCGAGCTGGTGAAGATCGTGAGAGATGAAACGCTAGCAGCTTATGAACATCAGGATCTGCCATTCGAAAAACTGGTCAAGGAGCTGCAGCCGCATCGAGACTTGAGTCACTCGCCGTTCGTCCAGGTGATGTTCAACTACGTCAATATTTCTTTGCCGGACGTGCAGCTGCGGGGCCTGGACTGGCAGCGAGTGGATGTTGATCGGCGTGCTGCGCTGTTCGACCTGACTCTAACCGTCTTTGATACCGTTCACGAACAGAAAATCAATTTGGAGTACAACACGGACCTGTTCGATGACCGCTCGATGCGACAGCTGATGGCGAACTTTCAGGAGTTATTGCACAGCATTGCGGCTGCCCCCGAACAGTCTTTATCGAACATGGGGATCTTGCCGAGGCAACAGCGGCAGCGATTGGTCTGCGATTGGAATGATACGACCGCGGCGTACCCAGCCGATGCGTGCCTGCATGACCTAGTCGCAGCGCAGGCCGCTCGTGCTCCGGCCGCGGTAGCTGTTGAATTCGAAGGCAAAACACTTACGTATAGCCAGTTGGACAAAGAGGCCGACACCCTGGCCCGCTATCTGCGGTCCCAAGGTGTTGGCGTGGGAGACGTGGTCGGTGTGGGCCTTCCCCGCTCGGAGCAAATGGTTGTCGCGCTGCTGGGAATCCTCAAGTCGGGCGCAGCCTATCTGCCGTTGGACATAACATTTCCCGCAGAACGACTGGCTTATATGGTTGCCGACTCGGGGGCCTCGGTGCTGATTACCGACAGCGGATTGGTGCCGTTATTCGACCAGCAATCACGCAGCGCCAAGCCGCACATCGTGCGGATGGACACGGATTGGTCGCACATCTCAAATAGCGGTTCAACGAACGGTGCTCATGAACAGGCGACAAGCCGCGATTTGGCCTACCTGATGTATACTAGTGGCTCGACCGGCCAGCCAAAGGGCGTCCAGGTCTGCCACACGTCCGTCGTCAATTTCCTGTGTTCCATGTCCAGGAGGCCGGGAATAGCACCGGACGACACGCTGTTATCGGTGACGACAACTTCGTTCGACATCTCCGTTCTGGAAATTTTTCTGCCGCTGATAACCGGCGCCAAGGTCGTCATGGTCAGCACAGAAGTGGCACGCGACGGGCGCCGCCTGGCCGAATCCCTGACGGACTGTCGGGCGACGATGATGCAAGCGACGCCTGCCACGTGGCAGATGTTGCTGGACGCGGGCTGGCAAGGGGCCCGTTCATTGAATGCCTTGTGTGGCGGTGAAGCCCTTTCAAAAGATCTGGCTGACCAGCTTTTGCCACGCGTGGCGAATCTGTGGAATTTGTATGGTCCGACCGAAACAACCGTCTGGTCGACCGTGGCGAAGATCACGCCCGATGATGACCGAATTACGATCGGGCGGCCTATCGACAATACGTCGGTGTTCATTCTGGATCGGAAACTCCAGCCGGTGCCGGTGGGCATTGTCGGCGAGCTTTATATTGGCGGTGCGGGCGTGGCGAAGGGATATCACGAAAATCCCGAATTGACATACAGCCGGTTCGTTCCGGACCCGTTTAGCGACAACCCCGACGCCCGGCTCTACCGAACCGGCGACTCGGCGCGATATCGTCCAGACGGTCAAATCGAATACCTGGGACGCAAGGACCATCAGGCCAAGATACGCGGTTTTCGCGTCGAGCTTGGCGAAATCGAAGCCGTACTGCGGCAACACCCCGCCGTAGCGGACACGGTCGCGGCAGCCTACGAAGACTCCACCGGTTCTCAGAATTCTCGTCTTGCCGCCTATGTGATTCCGAGATCGGAGTCCCTGCCGGACACAACGGAACTGCGCGAATACCTGCAGAAGCG
>Ga0224508_10003907_pt1 | contig 12270 bp, 12 predicted proteins | sample SF_Jan12_sed_USG_4_FD_170157 | JGI IMG/M metagenome (GOLD analysis project Ga0224508, IMG submission 170157) | Sediment microbial communities from San Francisco Bay, California, United States - SF_Jan12_sed_USGS_21 | ecosystem: Environmental > Aquatic > Marine > Sediment | place: USA...
GTCGACCGACACGCCCCGCTGGGCGTGATATCGCGCCGCGGCCTCGACCATGCCGGCCATGAACGCGTCGTTGACGGACGCGTCGTGGCGTTTGGCAGCTGCCTTCAACGAGTCGAGCGGAATCCGGACGTGCTCGAGATGGCGGTGACGTGAGCGCTGCCGCCACAACGGCGAGCCGGTGTCGGACTCCGTCGCCGACTTCGCGAGGGGCCCAATGGTGCCGCGGGCGGCGGCGGTGATGTCGGCGGCCCGATCACCGATGCGCTTCGGATCGGCCGGCCACAACACCAGCTCGCCCGCGACCCGTCTCGCGATGCCGACCTGACGGCGCACGAGATGCGAGGCCGACCGAGTGACGGTGGAGCGGAGGCTCGTCGCCAGATCGCCTCCCTCCTCCTTGAGCCGATGCTCGGCGACGGCCTCGGCGATGATGCCCTCGAGATCGACCTCGGGCGCCGGCGGGACATCGGGGCTCAGGTCCTGGTACATCTCGGCCATCCGGAGCTGGCCGATGCCGTCGCTGACCGCATGATGGGTGATCATCCAGAGCGCACCCTCACCGGACTCGAGCCCGTCGATGACGACGAGCCGCCAGAGTGGCCGGGTGCGGTCGAAGGGTTCCTGGTACAGCCGCGCACCGAGGTCGAACAGCTGGCGTTCGGTGCCCGGTGGCGGCAGCGTGGTCGTGCGGAAATGGAAGTCGAGCTCGAACTCCGGGTCGGGTGCCCACGCCGGCGTGGAGATCCGCCCGAAGCCGGGTGAGACCCGTTGGTACAGGCGGGGGAGCTCCGACACGGCATGACGCATCCGGCGCCGGAACTCCTCGACGTCGATCGGCTTGTCGAAGACGACGAGCGCCGCGCCGCTCGGGTTCAGCCACGGGTCCTTCTCGACGTTCCACATCAGAGCCTCGTGCTCCGACATGCGCTCGCTGAAGCCGAGCTCTCGTTTCCGTTCTGCTGTGTCGCTCATGTGGTCTCGGTGTCGAATCCGGGGCGACGGTCGGCCTCGGCGGTCGGGTCGCCGTCGTATCCAGGAGGGTAGGTCAAGGCGAGCTCCTCGGCGGTGGGCACCTTGATCTCCCTGGCCTCCGGCGGCAGCAGGTCGACGATCGCGCCCATGATGCGTCTCGTGTCCTCGTCGACGTCGCGGTGGTCGAGGTCGACCGGCTCGCCGACGGACGCCGTCACCAGCGGGCGATCGATGGGGTTCATCCGGGGGAGCCTCGCCCCTCGGGGCCACACGTTCTCGGTGCCCCAGAGGCCGATCGGAACGACAGGTGCGCGCGTCGCCGCGGCCAGCTTGGCTGCGCCCCATCGTCCCTTCAGCTCCGGGTCGAAGAACGCCGGTCCCCGAGGAATGGTGCCCTGCGGTGCCATCATCAACACCTCGCCGCCCTCGAGGGCTTCGGCCGCAGCATCGAGCGGCTCGTCGGAGCCGGTCCCCCTGTCGACCCTGACGCCGCCGACTCCACGGAGGATTCGTCCCACGACGGGCACGTCGAACACCTCCTTCTTGCCGAGCCCTCGAACGCTGCGTCCGGCCTTGGCGGCGATCAGGCCCATCACCGAGGGATCGAAGTACGACCGATGGTTGAAGACGAGGATCGCGGCACCCTCGGATGGAATGTTCTCGATCCCGTCGATCTCGAAGCGAGCCAGCCGAACCAGCTCGGGTCGCATCAACGGCCGGAGCCAGTCCTGCAGCTCGCGCCCTCCGATCTTGAACACTCCGTCGAAGGCGTCGAAGTGGCGCACGTGCCATCCCCGGATCAACGCCACCGCCTGGAGCCTCAGGTCGGGATTCACCGGTACGGGGTTGCCGACCGAGGCGAGCAGGGGCGCATCGAAGTAACTGTCGCTGTAGGCGTAGCTCCTCCCGAGGTCGGCGCCCGCCTCGTTCGCCCATGCCTCGACCGCTTCGGCCTTCGCCCGGCCCCACACGAACGACCCGGCGAGCTCGCCGGTGAAGGCGCCATCCTCGTGGCGCCATCGGGTGGCCACCACCGCGTCGAAACCGAGCCGGTCGGCGAAGGGGCGGACGAAGGGTTCGGGGGAGGTCGTGGCGAGGACAAGTTGCCGGCCTGCGTCGCGATGTTGCTCGATCACGATCCGTGCGAACGGCAAGAGAAGCTCCTCGAGCTCCTTGGCGGCTGCGTCCATGGCCTCGGCGACCAGGTCGACGGACCAACCCCGTGCGGCGCCCGCGGCGAGCCGGGCGGGTTGCATCAGCACCCAGCTCTCACCGAATCGCTCGTAGAACTTCATGAGGGCATCGGCGAGCGGCAGCTCGCGGACGCTGGTGAGACCGGCATCACCGAGGTGCCGCCGGAACACCGGCGCGGACGACGAGCGGATGAGCGTGCGGTCAAGATCGAAGATGGCCGCTTCACGGTTCATTGGTCGCTCCATGGAGTGGACTCCCAGGACTGGACGATATTCCGCCGTGTCGCGAAAGGACGAAACTCGCCCGGTGATCCGGCGCCTACTGCGACGTCGAACCCGACCGCCGGGGGTACGCGACGGCCATGATCACCGCCGCGGCACTCAGGGCACGAGGGTCACGTCGACCGTGGCGCCGCCCCAGCCGCTGACCTGGTCGCGACCTTGGATCGTCACCACCGTCACGCCGTCGGGGATCTCCACGCCGCTCAGCGATCGGGTGAACGGCTGTTCGCCGGCGTGGTCGTGCGTGAGCACGCGAACGCCGAGCTCGGCGCCGTCGGGCCCGAGCACCCGCCATGCGTCCGCATATCGAGCGGGCGTGTCGTAGGGCGACGAGATGGTCACGTCGAAGCTCCACGTTCCGTCGTCGGATCTCATCGCCCCCGCGTCGAGGACGTCCGGAAAGAGCTCCTCGGGCTGGTCGGCTTCGGGTTCGGGGCCTGCATCCGGCCTGGGCTCGGCTTCGGGTTCGGCGCCCGCGTCCGGTGTGGGCTCGGCGGTCGCGGGCGGGCCGGCGCTGTCGGCGGTGGCTTCGTCGTCGCCGTCGCTGCCGCACGCGGCCAGCATCAGCACCAGCAGGGCGGTGGCCAGGGATCGCTGCATCACCCCATTGTGCTCGGAGGTGCCGCGGCATGGCGCTCATGACGTTCGACTCTTGGCAGCGGTGCTGTCGGCAGTCAGGATTAGCGGGTGTCCGCGCCACGTTCCGCAGCTCCGATCACGTTGGTAGAGGAGACACCGTGGCGCTGGCGGATCGACCGGTCCGGCCCGATGCGGGTCCCAGGGATCGTCTTCGCGTCGAAGGAGCTGCTCCCCGATGTGGCCGGTGACCGCTCGCTCGAGCAGGTGGTCGCGGTGGCGACGCTTCCCGGCATCGTCTCTGCCTCGTATGCAATGCCCGACGTCCACTGGGGGTACGGCTTCCCGATCGGTGGCGTGGCCGCCACCGACATCGCCGAAGGAGGTGTCGTGTCGCCGGGAGGTGTCGGGTTCGACATCTCGTGCGGCGTGCGGTTGTTGCTGTCGCCGATGAGCCGCAGCGAGCTCGAGCCGGCGCTGCCGGCAGTGATGAACGAGCTCGAGCGGACCGTGCCGAAAGGGACGGGCCCGGGTGCGATCTGGGAGCTGGAGGACGATCGAGAGCTGACCGGCGTTCTGACGGGTGGTGCCGTGTACGCGGTCGAACGGGGGTACGGCACCGAGCGTGATCTGGAACGCTGTGAGGACGGTGGGGTGCTGACCGGCGCCGATACCGCCGCGATCAGCGACAGGGCCCGAGGCCGGGGCTTGCACCAGGTCGGCAGCCTCGGATCGGGCAACCATTTCATGGAGATCCAGGTCGTCGACCAGATCCTCGATCCCCTCGTTGCGGAGGCTTTCGGCCTGCGCCTCGGACAGGTCTGCGTGATGATCCACTCCGGTTCCCGTGGGCTCGGCCATCAGATCTGCACCGACCATGTCGGCCGAATGTCGGCGGCCATGCCGCGTCATGGGATCGACGTGCCCGACCGACAGCTCGCCTGCGTGCCCGTGCGCTCCCCGGAAGGAGCGGCCTATCTCGGGGCGATGTCGGCCGCCGCGAACTACGGGAGGGCCAACCGCCAGATGCTGTCGATCGCGGCCCGGGCCGCATTCGGCCTGGCCGCGGGGAACACTCGTCTGGACCTCCTCTACGACGTGTCCCACAACCTCGCGAAGCTGGAGGATCACGAGATCGACGGCCGCACCCGCCGGCTGTGTGTCCACCGCAAGGGGGCCACCCGCGCGCTTCCGCCCGGCCACCCGGATCTGCCGGCCGACCTCGCGGAGGTGGGTCAGCCCGTGCTCGTCCCCGGATCGATGGGCACGGCGTCGTACGTTCTCGTCGGTCGGGCCGACAGCGGGGCGTTCCACTCCACGTGTCATGGCGCGGGCCGCGTGATGAGCAGGACCGCGGCTCGCAAGAAGACCTCGGGCAAGGCGTTGCAGCGAGAGCTGGCCGCGGCCGGAATCGAGGTTCGTGCCGGGTCGATGCGGGGCCTGGCCGAAGAAGCGCCTTTCTCCTACAAGGACGTCGATGTGGTGGTCGAGACCGTCGAGCGAGCCGGTCTGGCCGGTCGAGTGGCGCGCCTGGTGCCGCTCGGCGTCGTGAAGGGGTGAGCTCGCCCGCTCGTCACGCCATGTCGATGACGAGGCGGTCGCCCCGAGTTTCGACATTGGTGCCGAACGCGCCGCAGGCGCGCCGGAACCGCTCCTCGATCCAACCGAGCTCGGCCCGATCGGCAAGACGGGTGTGGCAGAAGTCGAGCGCCAACGGAACCGCCTCGACGAGCGTCGGTCGCACGCCGTCGAAGGTGACGAGGAAGAGGAGGCCGAGGTCGTTGCGAAGCCGCCGATTCGTGGCGTAGTCGTCGATGAAGTCGCCGAGGTCGTAGAGGATGTTCTCGTCGGCTCCGTGAAAGACGTGGGCGGAATGCCCGGCGATCAGCGTGGCGCCGGCAGCGCGGAACGACGCCGCCGCGGCGCGGACGTGGGGCAGCGGCTCCGAGATCATGTTGGGCCCCCAGTGCGGCGACACGAGCACGGCATCGGTCCCGACGTTGCCGATGGCGTCGAGGAGCCAATGGGGCGCGCCGCTCCGGAGGTCCGCGTACGCGACACCGGGTTGTCCGGGCGCGGCTGCATAGTCCGGCGGATGGTCGGTCACCGCTACTACGCCGAGCGTGAAGCCGTCGTGTTCGAGAACGGTCGGCTGTCGAGCCTCACGTCGATCGGGACCGGCGCCGACCCGGGCGATGCCGGCTCGCTCCAGGTGTTCGATCGTGTCGAGCAGGGCCGGCGCTCCGTAGTCGAGGGCGTGGTTGTTGGCGAGCGTCACGCAGTCAACGCCCAACAACGTCAACACGTCGATCGCGGCCGGAGGGGCCCTGAAGAAGAACGGCTTGTGCGGATCGGGCCAGCGCTCACCTCGATCGGAGATCGCGCACTCGAGGTTGAGAACGAACAGATCGGCCTCGCGGACCGAGGCCACGACGCCATCGTCGAACAGCGCGTCGGGTGAGGTCGCACGGAGATGCTCGGCCACGCCGCGACCCAGCATCGTGTCACCGGCCAACGCCAGCTTCACGCTCGGCTCGTCTCTTCGCGGAACGACTCGGACATCTCGGTCACCACCATGCGCCGACCGGCGCACGTTCGTGAAGGGACCTTGGCCCCAGCCGATCGGGTGGAAAGGGGATGGGCGCGGGCCAGGGCACAGGAGTTGGCCGGGCGCTCCACTACCGTGTGCTCGGCACCGGCGGCGTCACTGCGTGATCCGCCGGAGGATGTGGGCCGGAGTGTCTGCCGAGACCAGAGGACACGAGGATGCGTCTCAAACGACCGAGCACCGGTGACGTGATCGCAGGCGTGTCGGTTGCGCTCGTCGCGATCCCCCAGTCTCTTGCCTACGCCGAGCTCGCGGGCCTCCCGCCGCAGTACGGCCTGTTCGCCTCGGCACTGCCCCCGCTCCTGGCTGCGGCATTCGTCTCGTCGCGATACCTCCAGACCGGGCCGGTGGCGCTGACCGCCCTGCTCACGTTCGGCGCGCTCGAGAGCCTCGCGGTGCCGGCGTCGACCGAGTACATCCAGCTCGCCGCGCTGCTGGCCCTGCTCGTCGGGATCCTCCGCGTGTCCCTGGGCCTGCTCCGCCTCGGCAGCATTGCGTATCTCCTGTCGGAGCCCGTGCTCCTCGGGTTCACGACCGGCGCTGCGATTCTCATCATGTCGTCGCAGCTCCCGAAGGTGTTCGACGTCGTGCCCGAGGGCCGCGGCGTGCTGGCCGATGCGGCGACGGCGCTCGCGAACCCCTCGGAGTGGCAGTGGGAGGCCATGCTGTTCGCCGCGGGCTCGCTCGCGGTCATCTTCGGCGGACGGTGGCTCCACCGGCTGTTCCCCGGCGTCTTGTTGGCCGTCGCCGGTGGTGTCATCGTGAGTGCGGCGCTCGGGTACTCGGGATCGACGGTCGGCGACCTCGACGGCGGATTCCTCAGCCTCGGTCTCGACTTCCCCTGGGACTCGTTCGGCGACCTCATCCTCCCGGCGGTGGCCATCGCACTCGTGGGGTTCGCCGAGCCGGCGTCGATCGCCAGGACCTTCGCGGCCGAGGAGCGCCTTCCGTGGAACGCGAACCGCGAGATGGTCAGCCAGGGAGTCGCCAATCTCGCGGCCGGGGTCTCGGGAGCGTTCCCGGTGGGTGGTTCCTTCTCCCGCAGCTCCCTGAACCGACTGGCCGGCGCCACGAGCCCGTGGGCCGGTGCCATCACCGGCGCGTTCGTACTCCTCACGTTGCCGATGACGCCGCTTCTCGAGGACCTGCCGCGGGCGATCCTCGGCGCCATCGTCATCGGCGCGGTGCTCAAGCTCGTCAAGATCGGCCCGTTGATCGAGCTCGTTCGCCAGTCACGTCCGCAGGCGCTCGTCGGCATCGGCACACTGGTGGCCACACTCGCCTCGGCGCCGCACGTCGAGCGTGGAGTTCTCGTCGGCATCGGTCTCGCCCTCGCCGTCCACCTCTACCGGGAGATGACCGTCACCGTCGAGAGTCGGCGCATCGACGACACATTGACCGTGTCACCCCACGGTGTGCTGTGGTTCGCCACGGTGCCACAGCTCGAACGGCTCATTCGATCCGAGGTGGCCGAGCATCCCGACCTCCGGGCGATCGTCGTCGATCTCGGGAGCGTCGGCCGGCTCGACTACACCGGCGCAGCCGCGCTCGGGCGGATCGTGTCCGAGTTGACCAACGCCGGCATCGAGGTCAGCGTCTCGAACATCAGACCTGGGGCCGCGCGCGCGGCGAGTGTCCACCTCGGCGATGACGACGACATCACGAGCGTCAGCGGCTGACATCGGACGCTGCAACGCGCCCGACGGCTGCGACCTCGTGGTCTGGTGACGGCGACGACGGCACGGCGCGCACGTCGGCTCGCGGCATGGTCCGGCTGGTGGCCTACGATCCGATCACTGCCCCGGCCTGTGAGGAGTCCACTTGGCAGCTGATCGGAAGTCGTACGCGGTCGACGGGGTGCCCCACGGAAGCCCGATCCCTGCTGCGGCGCGGGTCGGGCCGCTCATCTGGTCGAGCCCGATTCCACCACGAGATCCTGTCACCGGCGACACGCCACCGGACTTCAGGGCCCAGGTGGAGCGCGTCTTCGCGAACATGGCGCTCGTCCTCGAGGCCGCCGGCGTCACGTTCGCCCACGTCGGCAAGATCGAGTTCTGGATGCTCGACAACGACGATCGCCCGGCCCTCAATGCGGTCTGGGAGCGTCATTTCCCCGACGAGACCTCACGTCCGGCCCGCCACGTGCACCTGAGCGCAGCGCTGCCTCCCGGCGTTCGCCTGACGGCGACGTTCCAGGCCTGGGCCGGCGATCTCTAGCGCTGGATCGCTAACGAAACGGCCTCGTCGGTTCCCTGGCCACGACGAGCACGATCAGGGCGGCCCCGGCCACCAGGCATCCGTTGACCACGAGCGCGGTATCGATGGACGTGGCATCGGACAGCCACCCGAGGAAGGGGGGCGCGATCAGGAATCCGACGTCGCCCGCCGACCGGTACACGCCCAACGCCCGGCCTCGTTGTTCTTCGCTGGCGATGTCGGCGACCAACGCGTACTGCGCGGGTCCGGTGACCGATGTGCCGAAGGACAACAGGAAGAGGCTTGCCGTCAACCATGCGACGCTGGGGGAGAGGGCGATCGCGAACGTTCCGGCCGCGGCCGCGAGACCAGTAGGGACGATGGTGCGTTTCCGCCCGATGCGATCGGCGGCGAACCCGGCCGGGCCGATCAGGATCAGACCAATCGATGCCGTGGCGCCCAACAGCGCGCCGAGCTCGCCCTCGGACAGGCCGAACTCGTCGGTGCCGAGCAGCGGGACGAGTGTTGCCCGGGTCCCCGAGCGGGTCGCGAACATCGCCAGTGACATGAAGCAGATCGCGAGGTAGGTCGACGATCCGAGGAATGACCAGGTCGGGGCCGGCGCCGGTTCGTCGCCCGAAGAGGGGGCGGGGACCCGACGAGCGCCGAGCGACTCGTCGAGCCGCAGGTAGCTGTAGGCCGCGGCGCCGACGGCAAGTCCGCCCACCAACAGGAATGGCACCCGGAAGTTGGTGAGCTCGGCGACGATTCCGCCGATCGCCGGGCCGATCGCCAAGCCCGCCAGCAGCGCTCCCGAGTTGTAGGAGAGGTTCCGGCCCCGCCGGTCAGGCGACGAGACGTCGAGGATGTAGAGCTGGGCGCCCGTCATGTACAGCGCTGACCCTGCGCCCGCGACGAATCGCCAAGCGAGCAGGTCCCAGATCGTGACGGAGAGGCCCGAGCCGATCATGCCGAGGGACAGCACCAGCGGCCCGCCGACGAGCAGCAGTCGTCGGCCGTGGCGGTCGGCCATCGTGCCGGCCGGGAGATTGACGAGGAGCCGTGCGAAGGCGAAGACCGTGATGGTCAGGCCGACGGTCGCGGTGGAGACGTCGAACGATCGCGCGTACAGCGGAAGGATCGGCCCGGTGATGCCCTGGCCGGCCATGACGAGGATCGTCGATCCGCAGATGGCCAGGATCCGTTCGTTCTCGCGTGCCCATTCTCGCCATCGGCCGCGATGGGGACGCCCGGATCCGAGTGGCGTGCCCACGTCTCGTGTGGGCGGGGCGGTCAAGGGGCGAGTCGCTCGGCGAGCTGATCGAGGTCTTCGCACCCGGTCTGGGCCATGGTGTTCACGAGCCCGTCGCGCAGGATCTCGAGCGCATGCTCGGCCCCGGCGTGGCCGAGCGCGCCGAGGCCGAACATGAAGGCCCGACCGCAGAACACGAAGCTCGCGCCGAGGGCGATCGCCCTGGCCACGTCGAGACCCGACCGGATGCCGCTGTCGAACAGGATCGGCACGGCGCCGCCGACTCGTTCGAGGATCGCCGGGAGGGCGTCGATGGCGGCGATCGAGGCATCGAGCTGGCGCCCGCCGTGGTTCGATACCTGAATGGCATCGGCGCCCGTGTCGATGCAGCGCTGGGCATCGTCGGGATCGAGGATCCCCTTCACGACGAGCGGGCCGTCCCACTGTGCCCGCACCTCGGCGAGGTAGTCGAACGAGAGCGTGCCACCGAGGTTGGCGCCGACGAATCCGGCCGTGTTCGCGAGGGTCGTGCTGTCGACGTATTTCTCGAGCGTCCTGAAGCGGGGGAGTCCGTGGCGCAGCACAGCCAGAACCCAGCTGGGTCTGGTCACCGTCTGGACGAGCAGCCGGGGCCCGATGACGGGGGGGACACGCACCCTCGCCTTGCGTTGGCGCTCCCTGCGGCTCGGCGCGGGGACGTCGGCGGTGACCACGAGGGTCGTGAATCCCGATGAGGCCGCCCGATCGAGCAGGTCGTGGCGAACGAGCTCGTCGCGGGGCGGATAGAGCTGGAACCAGCCCATACCGTCGGCGAGCGGCCCGACGACCTCGGGGCGCTCGGTCCCAACGGTGCTCAGCACGAACGGGATCCGCTGCGATGCGGCGGTGGTGGCCAGGGCCGCGTCGGCGCCTGGCCAGAGAAGACCTGTGAGTCCGACCGGAGCAATGCCGATGGGAGCGGAGTAGGTGATGCCGAACAGGTCGGTCTCGACGCGGGGGACGAGCGGACCCTTGAGGAGCTGGGGGACGAACCTGACGTCGGCCAGCGCCTCGGCGTTCCGCACGAGCGCCTGCTCGGCCCCGGTGCCGCTCGCGAGATACTCCCACGCGAAGCCCGGGATGCGCTTCTCGGCCCGGGTCTCGAGGTCGCTGATGGCGGGCAGATCGTCCATCAGGTTCTTGGTCATCAGCGCATGCTCACTGTGCGGCGGATCTCGATCTGGTCGGGGTGTCGAGGCCGACGGTACTTCAGACTCGGCGCCGTCCCGGGCGGGAACCTCCGATCCAGCGGTACTCGTGCTCCTAGACTGCGGCATGCTCAGCGACGCCAAGCTCGCTCCGAGCCCGGATCGGCTCGCGGCGGTGCGAGCCGCCTGGGCGAACCTCACGGCGGCCGGCCCGACCTTGACCTCGGCCGAACGGATCGGTGTGATCAACGCGGCCCGAGCAGCCTGGGCCGGTGAGGTGCAGCCCGACGCGGGTCTCGGTCCTCTGGGCGAGGCCGCGCACTGGTTGGCCATCGACGCAGGAGGGCTCACCGCGCAGGTCGTCGATGATCTGGAGGCACGGGGCCTCGACCGGTGGAGGTACCTGGAGGTCGTCGGGGTCGTGGCCCGCACGTCCAACGTCGACTTCTACGCCCGTGGCCTGGGAGCATCCCTGCCTGCTGTCCCCGAGCCCGACGGTGCTCCACCATCGCGGGCGATCCACGCCGACGCCGGCATCACCGACGGCTGGGTACCGGCGACGGGCCCGCTCATGGCCCCGTTCAGCCTCGACGCCCTCCCGAGCGAGGGCGATGCGTTGCGCTCGATCCACGAGCCGATGTACATGCCGATGAGGGCCATGGGCGACAGTGCCTACGGCGACGAGCTCTCCCGAGCCCAGATCGAGTATCTCGCGGCCCGCTCGTCCTACCTCAACGAGTGTTTCTACTGACTGCTGGCCCACACCAGCTTCCTCCGTGCGAGCAGCATCACACTCGACCTCGGGCTCGACATCACCGTGGTTGCATCCGGTGATCCGCCGGCCCTGCCGGCGGGCGCGGAGCTTGCCGCGCTCGCAATGGCCTTGACAACCGACACGAACAAGGATCCGGCTGCGCAGCGGTGGGCGCTCGTTGCCACGGCCGGCGAGCAGGCAGCCGAGCGTGCCGTCGGCGTGTGTGCCACGTTCCAGATGATGAATCGCCTGCTCGACGGTGTCGGCGCGCCGGTCAGGATCGAGTTGCACAGGTTGGCCGCCGAGCTCGGCTTCCGGCCCGATGAGCTGCCCCGGTAGGGGAGCAGCCCGGTCACGTCGGACGAGACGTCCTCGCCCGACACCTAGGGTGGAGCTTCGAGGAGGACCTTCGAGGCGGAGGAGGACGGCCATGTTGGACAACGGAGCGCAGCTGCCCCCGATCACCGCGAAGGATCTCGACGGCAACGACGTCGTCGTCGGCGATCTCCTGGCGGACACCTGGAGTGTCGCGCTCTTCTACCGGGGACACTGGTGACCGTACTGTCGTCAACAGTTGGTTGACTTCGACACGAACGCAATGCTCCTCCGCCAGCTCGGGGTCACGGTCGTGGCCGCGTCGGTCGACAGCGTGGCTGACACCGCCGCGCTGGCTGCCGGCCTCAGGTTGCGCTACGTGACGCCGCTGGCCGAGCTCGATGGGCCGGCCGTCGCCGAAGCGACCGGTGCGAAGCTCCAGACCGGGGAACGGGTCTTCCTGCACGCCGCGGGATTCCTCATGGACCCCGACGGCAAGATCGTGAACTCGGTCTACTCATCCGGGCCCATCGGCCGGTTCACCGCGAACGACATCTTGAAGAAGGTGGTGGCCGAACAGGCCCGCGCCGCGCGCTGATTCTCACCGGCGAGGTGGATCGGGCTGTCGCGACGACTCACGCCCGCCGGGCAAGTGGTTCGATACCGCCGGGGTTGAGTACCGTCTGGGCATGACCGGGTTGTTCGATGCCTATGAACAGGCCCGGGGATTCGACGAGGCCTTCGACCCGACCGGTGCCGTTCGACCCCTCTACGAGGAGATCGTCGATCGATTCTCGCACGTCGACGCCGCTGAGCTGAGACGCCTCGAGGCGATCGTCGCCGATGAGTTCCGACGCCTCGGGATCACCTTCACCGTGTACAGCGAGAACGAGGGCATCGAGCGCACGTGGCCGATGGACCTGTTTCCCCGCCTC
>Ga0224508_10003908_pt1 | contig 12269 bp, 13 predicted proteins | sample SF_Jan12_sed_USG_4_FD_170157 | JGI IMG/M metagenome (GOLD analysis project Ga0224508, IMG submission 170157) | Sediment microbial communities from San Francisco Bay, California, United States - SF_Jan12_sed_USGS_21 | ecosystem: Environmental > Aquatic > Marine > Sediment | place: USA...
TATAGGCGGCGAGAGTGACCAATGGGGTTCGGCCCTTATCCGAAACGTGATTGAACGAGTTCAACCGGCCTACTGTTTTTTCGGCCATCATCGGCAACCGATTGAGCCAGCCACTATTGGGCAAACCAAGTGTTATTGGCACAACGATGTAAACTTTGAACGGGACCGGAATCGACGATATACAGGACCACCAGAGCCGCGATGCATGGGGATCTTAAGCTGGACTGCGGGGCATCACGACTTTCAATACGTGGACGAACCGTGGTTTCGCGATCTAACTGGATCGAATTGGCGACATTGGTGAAAGAAATGACTGGTTTAAAGATAAAATGACTACGACTGTGGAAATCAATAATGGCCAGAATTGACCGACAAAAACGTGCCATGGGTGGCGCAGTCAAGCGGACCAAGCCGAGTCAAGCGGCGAGGGTTCTAGTCGATCGCCTTCTAACTGTCGGTCGCGTGCTTGATTATGGATGTGGCTATGGTTACGACGCGGATGAGTTTGGCTGGGATGCGTACGATCCGTTCTATCGTCCAACGAATTTAGTTGGCTCCTACGATACGATCGTTTGCACGCACGTGTTGAACGCACTGACACGCAACAATCGCGCGAGCGTGATCCAAGATGTTCGAGCGTTACTCGCCGATGAGGGCATCGCCTACCTAGCCGTACGCCGTGACCTGCCAATCTCGGGAAAGTCAGGCATTAATCACAGCCTGCAAAACTACATTGTTTTCACGCTACCATCAATTTTTGAGGACGATAAACTGAAGATTTACGAGATGACAAAGAAAGCTGAGTTTGACGACAAGACGAAAGATTTCAAAAGCTTGCGAGACCGTCGTCGCGATCGCTAAGTAAGCACGGCGATCCATGAACTTAATATGGGACAAAGGCAAGGCCAATGTTTGCATCCGTGGACGTTGGATACCACGATTCGGCGGCCAAGGCCGCGTGTGTAACGTTTAACGATTGGATTGACGCTTGCTCGACGAATGAGTACGTCGTCGATATCGACGCAGTTGAACCCTATGTGCCGGGACAATTCTATCGTCGCGAGCTTCCGTGTGTAATGTCGGTCCTTGACAAATTGTCTACTTCGCCGCGCGTCATCGTTATTGATGGATATGTCTGGCTCGATGAAAGCCGAAAGGGGCTCGGTGTTCATCTATACGAGGCACTCAAGGATGCGATTCCAATTATTGGCGTGGCAAAAACACGATTCGCGACGGCAGCTAACGCCGCGGAAATATATCGAGGATCAAGTGGTCGACCTTTACTGATTACGTCTGTTGGGATGGACCAAGACGAGGCAGCAGATTGTATTCGCCGCATGCACGGCGCGAATCGCATTCCAACGCTGTTGAAGCGTGTCGATCAACTCAGCCGTTCGGAAGGAACAGAGCTTACGAGTGAATGATGGAGCATGAAACGTATTTTCTGCGGACGGCAGCGGCGTTTGTGCGAGGCCGGCGCATTCAGGGAGAGCCCATTGAGCTCACCGATGTTCTGCGCGATCCGTTGTTGGACGAATTGACAGATGATCAACAATTGGAGATTCTTCGTGCAGGCATCAATGCAGGGCTAAAGCTTCACAAGTTCAAACGAACGATGGGGCTGGCTCGCGTTCGACGCGTGTTTGGAGTTCTGCATTCGCTATCACCTGAGGATCTCCTTGATGTGGGCAGTGGGCGTGGTGTGTTCTTGTGGCCGTTGCTTGATGAGTTTTCCATGTTGCCAGTCACGGCCGTCGATCAAAACAAACAACGCTCGAATGATCTGGAAGCGGTTCGCCTTGGCGGCATCGATCGACTGACGGCATTTCAAATGGATGTGACCGAGTTGAATTTCGATGACGACCAGTTCGACGTCGCGACGATGTTAGAAGTGTTGGAGCATATTCCAACAGCAGCGCTGGCCGTTTCTCAGGCTGTTCGCGTCGCTCGGCGGTTCGTTGTGTTGTCAGTGCCGTCGAAACCGGATGACAATCCTGAGCACATTTATTTATTCGACGAGCCTCAGATAAGAAAACTGTTTTCCGAAGCGGGCGTCCAGCGGCTAACATTCGAATACGTTTTGAATCATATTATCGTCGTCGCCAACGTGTCGCCGTCGAAGTGACGTATGAAACAGATTCACAAATACCCTCGAACTCAACACATCGAAGGTTCTCGTTTGCAACCTGGTGACGAAGACTTGGACGCGATACCATTTGAGCGGATCGCAAATCGAAACATCGTCGTCGAGGAAAAAGTGGATGGAGCAAACTGCGGAATCAGCTTCACTTCGGACGGTCAATTGCAATTGCAGAGTCGCGGCCATTTTCTTACCGGTGGGCCACGCGAAAAACATTTTGCGTTGTTCAAACAGTGGGCAACAACACATCAGAGTGCCCTGTTCGAGCGGCTCGACGATCGGTTTGTCATGTACGGCGAGTGGCTATACGCCAAGCACACAATCTTCTACGACGCGCTGCCGCATTATTTCATGGAGTTCGACATTTTGGATGTCGCGTCAAGCGAATTCCTCAGCACGTCGCGACGCAAGGAGTTGCTCGTGGGACTACCGATCGTCAGTGTGCGAGTGTTGTTTGAGGGAAACCTGAATCGCAAGAAAACGCTGACCGACTTGCTAGGTGAATCGCATTTCATTAGCCACGGCCATCTGGAGCGCCTCGGCGGACGAGCCAATGACTTAGGCACCGACGTCGATCGAGTTTTTCGCGAAACGGATCGCAGTAGCAAAATGGAAGGGCTTTACATTAAGGTTGAAGAGGATGACGTCGTCACCGAAAGGTACAAGTACATTCGCCCAGATTTCTTAACCGCCGTATTTGCGGCAGAAAGTCATTGGCTCAATCGGCCAATCGTTCCAAATCTATTGTTGGATGATGCGGAGATTTTTGCGCCGTAGCCCTAAACCTATGACCACTCAAATCGACGAAACCTGGACCTTTCCGTTTTGTCCGCAACCACCGGATTGGGCACTGGACTGGGATGGCATCGTCGACCGTTTTGCGTGGGTGCAATCGATGAAAGGCTGTCCGCAAGATCCCATCTGGCATGCCGAAGGCAACGTGCTGATCCATACGCACATGGTTTGCGAAGCATTGATTGAATTAGACGAGTGGCGATCGCTGGCTGAATTGGAACGCTCTGTGGTTTTCGCCGCAACTCTGATGCACGACATCGCCAAGCCTGAAGTAACTCGCGAGGAAAACGGCCGAATCCGGGCTCCCCGCCACGCATCAAAGGGCGCCCAAATGGTCCGCTCCCTGATGTTACAGGAATTGCTGCCGACAACTTCTGTCGATCGGTTACACCTACGTGAGCAAGTCGTAAACCTGGTACGACTTCACGGTATGCCACTTTATCTGTTGGATGGCCGAGATCCGCAACGAGAACTATTTGCGGCGAGCCAAGTCGCCCGATGTGACCGGCTGGCAATCATCGCGTTGGCGGACGTGCATGGACGGCACTGCGCCGACAAGGACGATCTCATCGGTCGCGTTGACATGTTTCAGGAGTTTGCCGCCGAAAACAAATGTCTAAACGGGCCTCGAAGATTTGTGTCAGACCACACGCGGCTGCTCTACTTTCAGGGCCGCGATCTAGATCCCAATTGCGAAGCCTACGACGAAACAACCTACGAAGTTGTCGTCATGTCTGGCTTACCAGGATCAGGCAAGGATCACTGGATTGCGCGTAACCGACCCGATTGGCCGGTCATCTCGCTCGATAGAATTCGCAGCGAGATGAGTGTCTTACCAGCTGACAATCAAGGCGTAGTTGTCAGCGAGGCAAAAACCCGAGCACGCGAATACTTGCGAAAACAAACATCGTTCATTTGGAACGCAACCAACACATCGTCCCGAATGCGGCGGCAGCTCATCCAATTGTTTCTCGATTACAACGCGCGGGCGCGCATCGTCTACGTTGAAGCAAGTTGGGATGAGATTCAACGTAGGAACCGAAGTCGTGAAAACCAAGTTCCAAACGATGTGCTGCAAAAGCTCGTCCGACAACTTGATGTTCCAAATCCTACTGAGGCTCATTCTGTGGAAGTAGCCTGCACTTCCCCGATGTGAACTCAGGCAGTGTGATTTGTGTCTTGTAGATAAGGGGGAGTCTGTCGTCGAAGGTCGCAAATACGTTTTGTGGACAGATTTTAATGTATCAGAAGACAGATTAGGACTTTCAGTTCATGGATAACCGCACTGGTCGCGCACAGGTCGCACAAGAGACGCTGGATATCCTGGAACGCGGCAAATATGTTTCGCCAAGCGGAAACGAAGTTCGCATTGATCAGTCGTTAAAGCACGCGCGTGAAAACTCTGTGCTCTATAGACCAGAGATGTATGCCGACGTGTTCAAGCGTCGCGACGCGATGCCCCGTGATGCGCGAAAATTGAAGTTTGAAGTTGTCAACGAAACAACCTTAGCCACCGCTCGCCAGCACGCCGAAGCAGACAATGACTTGGACGTCCTCTGCTTGAACTTCGCGTCGGCCAAGAATCCGGGTGGCGGGTTCCTTGGCGGCAGTCGTGCCCAAGAAGAGAGTTTGGCTCGCTCATCCGGTCTCTATCCATGCATCAACCAGATGCAGCAAATGTACCTGACGAATCGGGCCAACCGCTCTTGTCTCTACACGGACCACGTAATTTACTCGCCAAAGGTCCCAGTGATCCGTGACGATGAAGGGACACTGCTTGACCAGCCGTATTGCGTTTCGTTTCTGACCGTCCGAGCCGTGAACGCTGGTGCCGTTCGCAAGAATGACAATAAGAACGTCGACAAAATCGCCCCGACCATGATCAGCCGCATGGAGAAACTCCTGTCGGTCGCCGCTATCCACGGACACGAATGCCTCGTGCTTGGCGCGTGGGGATGTGGCGTGTTTAAAAACGATTCGGCGGACGTCGCCGCGTGGTTCTACGATCATCTGGTCGACAGTCCCGTGTTTCAAGGTTTGTTCAAAACGGTTGTCTTCGCAGTAACGGATTGGTCGGAAGAACGGCGATTCATCGGCCCGTTTGAAGAGCGGTTTGGCAAAGGGTGAGTCATGTGCGACTACGAGCAAGTTCTATGTAGCATTCAGGCTGACGAGCGATACCGACGGAACCTCAATTGGGGAAAGCCACGCATAGGGCATCCTGAAGGGACTGTCCGACAGCACATTCAATACCTGGAAAATAATCTCGAATCGCTGAGATCCAATTTTTCCGATGCGGACTATTGGAAGCTCAAAGTCTTGATTCATGCGCATGACACGTTCAAGGCTGATTCGAAACGTGGCGTGCCAATCGCTCATCCAAGTAGCCATGCGTCGTTGGCACGCGAATTCCTGGCGGAACTTTGCAACGACAATGACGCGCTCAATATGGTGCAATTTCATGACGAGCCGTATGGGCTTTGGAAAAAGTATGAAAGATCTGGTTTGGACGAACAGCGGCTAAAGCGTCTGCTGGAAACGATCTCAGATTGGGATTTGTTTCTAGCCTTCCTGATTATTGATGGTTGTACAGAGGGAAAATCGCGCGAGCCGTTGATCTGGTTCTTTGGTGTGATACATGGTCGAGTTAATTCGACAGTCACTGCCGATTGGCTACTCTAGCCGCGAAGCGCGAACCTTCCGGGCAATCCGTCGGTCACCATTTGTTATGCGATACCGTCCGATCTTCCTCTATTAGGGCATCCTTGATAACGCCGATTCTTCCGCGATTCTACGCGGAACACAGGGATTTTCTGCACCTACCAAATTACTCATTGCGCGCTGGTGCCTTGTGGCTCGCCGTGCGCAGATTCCAAGAGGAAGATATGAACGCGAAGAAAAAACGAAGCAAAAACCGACGTCGTGCGCGTAAGCTGGCTAAACAAGCATGGGATGCTGCGGACGTTGGCAATTTCGATCTGGCTGCAAAGATCATCGGCCGTGCCGTCGACGTCGATCCGGGCAATCCAATGCTCTGGAACGATCAAGGGCTGATACTTTTGCAACGGAACAACGATGATCGTGCAGCGGATGCTTTTCAGGCGGCGATCAGCCTCGCAGTCGACTATGCAGAAGCTTATACGCATCTCGCTGTAATTCGTGTCCGCCAAGGATGTGTGCAACAAGCGGTTGCGCTACAACGCGAAGCCGTAAGATACAAGCCAGACTCCGATCTGTACCGAGAACGGCTGACGGCGTATGAAGCATTGGCCAATTCAGTTGCGCCGATTCGGCCAGAGGGAAACAGCATTAGTAAACAATTACATCGCGACTCGACGTGCCAACAAGTTGTTGCGGAGAAAGAATTCCCAGAGTTGGCGACTCGCATTAATGATCTAGATTGGACTAGCATTGAAGAGATTCTGAGGCGTAACGGTTACTCTCATCTTCGCGATTTGCTTCCGTCAGATCTATGCAAATGCCTCAGACAGATGTTCGCTGATGATCGACTCTTCGCAAAGACGGTCACGATGGACAAGAGCCGATTCGGAAAGGGTGTTTACCGCTACTTCCGCGATCCCATTCCCCATTTGGTTGATGCAATTCGCCGAATTGTCTATCCGCACGTATCCCAAATCGCTAACGCATGGACGAATCTACTTCGCCAGGAAGAACTCTACCCTCTAACTTGGGAAGAGTTTCGGGAAATCTGCGCCGAGGCGGGACAAACTGTTCCAACGCCGTTGTTGCTAAAGTACGAATCGGGAGGATTCAATACACTTCATCAGGACATTCGTGGGGACGTGTACTTTCCGCTTCAACTTGTAATCGTACTTAGCCCAATCGCGGATCAATCGGCGAACGACAGTGACGGATTCACCGGGGGTGAGTTTCTTTTCTGCGACCAACCAGAGCGAAAGAAGTCGGACCGTCGTTTGATTCCCGCGGGACTCGGCGATGCAGTCTTGTTTTGCACCCACGCGCGACTCGTTCGCATTGCTGGTGTTTACGGATTGAAGCAGGTTAAGCACGGCATGGAACGAATTACGTCCGGAACTCGATACGCGCTTGGTGTCCCATTTCACGAGTATCTTTAGACTGCGGTTTGGACGGACATTGAGTTTAGCTTGTAGACAATCGACGAGAATCTTCGTAGAAATCAGAATTGGTTAGCATTCGGAGAAAACTTGTGAATCCTTCGGACGAGTTTCCCAAATACGATATCCACAAGTCGTATCACTGGAACTACGACAATGCTCCTGCTCCAGTCGAGATGAATGTTCCCGCGATTGACGGGGCATGGAGTTTTTGCGGGCTGGACGTCGATTCGCCGCTGGGCGTACCAGCTGGTCCGCTGCTCAACGGTAAGTGGATTCTGTATTACGCGAGTCTTGGGTTTGATCTGTTGACTTATAAGACCGTGCGCAGCAAGGCTCGCGCCTGTTATCCGTGGCCGAATCTTGTACCTGTCCAATCGGAGCAACTCACCGGAAGTGAGACGCAACTGCCGAGTGTTGACCAGATGAAGGACAGTTGGGCAGTTTCGTTCGGTATGCCGTCCGCGGAGCCAGATGATTGGCGCCCGGATATCGAACGAACTAGAAATGCGCTGCCCAAAGGCAAGCTGCTGTCGGTATCCGTCGTAGGAACAGTTCAGGAAGGATGGTCGATTGATGATCTGGCCGCGGACTATGCTCTGTGTGCGAAGTGGGCGGCGGAGAGCGGAGCCGACGCTGTGGAGACTAATTTCTCGTGTCCAAATGTATCGACATGCGACGGTCAGCTTTATCGAGATATTGAAGCGGCGAAGACGGTTGCCACCCGCGTTCGCGACTCGATCGGTCAAACACCTTACCTCATCAAGATTGGGTACATGACCGAGACCGAGCAGATTGACGCTTTGCTCGATGCAGTCGGACCATACATTGATGGGATCGCTATGACGAACAGCGTTGCAACGACGGTAGTCGGCCCAGACGGAAAGGAACTGTTTGAGGGTGATAAGCGTGGCATTTGTGGAGCAGCCACTCGGACCGCGTCCTTGAAGCAAATGCGCCAATTCGCCCAGCGAGTTGAACAGAAGCGACTGAACGTGAACCTAATTGGAGTCGGAGGGATCGGCAGCGCGGACGATGTCGCTGCTCAACTCGCCGCTGGAGCCCAAGCAGTTCAAATTGCTACGGCGGCCATGATTCGCCCGTCGATCGCTTGTGAGATTCGTGAAGACTTTGCTCGATATGACAGTCAGCAAAGATGATTGGACTTTAACGGCACACTATCCCGTCCCACCGTGATACCTCCGTGTCAATATCGCGACGAGTCAAGAAGTGTCTTGCTGCGCATGTAAGGAACGACGGGACGACAACTCGCTATCGCAACTCGCTTTGCGTCCTAGTCGGTGGTTTTATTATTCACTTGGCACGCGCATCGCGTAAGATCGATTGTTAGAGCAATTCTTACTTTTTCTTTTCTTACTCGACGGAGCGAGTTCGTGAAATCTCTTCAATTCTTTTTTCGGGCATTTGTTGTTGAAGCGCTGGGTGTTGTTCTGGTTGTTTGCATGCTTGATGTGTCGCCCTCGGACTACTTCTCGACTCGGCCAGATAGCCAGACTAAATCGTCATGGTTCGAGAACGAATCTCGGAATATCAATGTCGAAACGGATTCTGCTGCAAGAACCGCTTATGTCGAGAATATGTTCGAATCGTCGGCGAATCGACTCTATGCGTTGATATCCCGTCACGCTGATCGCTTCATCAGCGAAACGTGGATACCTTAACCGCCACCGACCGGCGGCAGCACGGAGAGTTCATCATCTGCGCTTAACTCTCGTGATTTGTCCCGTTCAAGCTGGCCGTTCACTGTGAAGACTTGTACACTTTCGGCCGGTACATCCAGTACCGATAGGACATCGGAAATGGTTGCGCCATCAACGACTTCCAGCTTACCGCCTTCGGGCATCTTTTCCTTAAGCATACCCATCAGCTTAATCTGAATTTGCATTGTGCTTACGATTTTGTGCTGACGAAGACTTGATGAGATGGGTTTTGCGGCACCATTGGTTTTGACCCACCGAACTGGTATTGCCGGCCCTTTGTTGGTTGGCCGAGAAGTGTGTTTTTTCGCAGCCGGTCAGCTACTCCCGACGCGACGTATGCGCGGCGAATATCGAACGGATTCTTCGCCAGGAATTGTTTCCATGCACCAAGTGGCGTTTGAGATTGCAATATGCCCTTGACCATTCCAACATCGGTGAGCATTCCCATGTCATTGGCGCGACCAGCAAAGATGGCTCCAACCATTTGGTCGCCGCGCCAAAGAAGCTTTCGGTAGACGAATCCCGGCGCATTGGAAATCGTCATCGCCTCGGCACTCGAATCGTCCCACGCGCCGAAGCTTGCTGTTTGCAGTCCACAAACGTCTGTGATGTTCATCGACAAGCTTCCAGGGTAATGGACTTCATGACCAGCCATGTTTGCCCCGGCAACTCGTCCGTGGTCAACGGCCGTCGGCTGAATCGCGTGAATCTCCGGTTTGTCGCTGAAGAGAATGGGACCTTGCGCCACATCGCCAGCCGCGTACACATGGGAAAGGTTTGACTGCATTTGGTTATTGACCAGAATTCCCTGATCAGTGTCGATGCCGCTGCCGTCAATCAAATCGAGATTCGTTTTGATGCCGGTGGCGATGATGACGATGTCGGCTTCAATCTGCTTGCCGTTCTCAAGATGAACAACCTTGGTATTCCCATCGCCTTGCTCGATCTTGCTGACTGAAGTGCCGGAGTGAACTGCGACACTTTGTCTCGCCAACCAAGTATCGAGGATCTCGGCAGCTCCTTTATCGAGCATACGCGGAAGAACTTGCTGCTCTCGTTCGACAACGGTGAGTTGCCAACCACGTTTGAACATCGCATTGAGAACGATGAATCCTATAAACCCTGCTCCGACAAGCACAACACGCGGCTTATCGATTCCTGCGGCTGAATCGAGTGCGCTTTGCGTATGAACCAACGACCAAAGTGGCTGAACGCCCGGCAGATCAGTGCCGGGAATTGGCGGATCGAGTGGAGAAGACCCGGTTGCAATCAATAAATTGTCAAAGTCTTGGGTAGTACCATCAGACAGAGAGAGCGAATTGTTCTTCGGATCGACTTTATCGACACGAACGCTAATCTTCGTCTCTACGTTTAGCTTCTGAAAGTACGCATCGTCGCCAGTATGTGTGTGCTCTGGTGGAATGTTTCCCGCCAACCAATACGGCAACGCCATTCGAGAGTGGGCTGGTTCATCGCAGATTAGCGTGACCTTAGACTCCGAATCAAACAGTCGTATCGTTTCCGCAGCATTCGTTGCGGCTGGTCCGCCGCCAATAATCACGTGTTGAGCCATATGTCGGTATCCAGCTAGTCTAACTCTTCTAAATTTGTGTAGGTTTAGAGAAGAGCGAGCCCTAACTCCTTGAGCTTCTCTTCGGACGGTACACCTTCCTGATCCCAACCCCGTTCTTCGTAATAAACTGGCAGCATCGCATCAAGGTTTACCGTAATACCAGCGGACGGCCCCTCCTTATGTGCTTCCTTGAGCAAACGCTTCGGAAGTGTGTCATCCGCCCTTGTTAATCCGGCTTTGAGATTCCAAAGTCTCTCGACATTCCATGTCCGTTCGCCGATCTTCAGTACTTCTTCATAGGTGAAAGGCACGCCCGTCGCCGCCGCGAGGGCGGGCACGAATACGTCTAAAGCTCCATTTGCGGCTCCGACAAACAAGCAGACACCTGTATTATCGTGAGCGGTCGTGCGGTTTTGTTCGTTCGCCACCCACTCGCCCTTGCCTTCTGTGGTGTGAGGATCAAAGACACCCGTTGTTTCAGGTCCAGGTGTCCACGCTCGCAGGTGGCAACCGCCACGATTGCATGTTGCGAAGGCAACGCCCATTCCCTGAAATCCACGTGGATCGTACGCCGGAAACTCTTGTCCTTTCGTACCCATAAAGACATCTGCATTACCGAACTTCTCGCCCATTCGTTTTGAACCCTCGGCTAGTTCGTCTCCAAACCCTTCGCGATAACCTGTAGCTTCAGTCATTCGAACGAGCGCATCACCCGATCCAAAATTCAGTGGCATTTCGACTTGGTCGTCTCTTACTTGGCCGTTTTCGTAGAGTTCCATGGCCGCAGCAATTGTTGCTCCCATCGAAATCGGATCGAGTCCCAGATCGTTGCACAACCAGTTTGCCTTCAGCACGGCGTCTAGATCACCAACACCGCAATCGGCTCCGAGCGACCACGCGTTTTCGTACTCCGGTCCTTCACCCGCCATCTTCCAATTGCGCGGATGCATGTTGACCATGAACTTGTCCGACGCGTCACCCAATCGGCAGACGCGACCACAAGCAATCGTGCAAGCAAAACACGCTTTGTTTGCGACCAAACGCGTGTCACGAATCGTGTTGCCGTTGAGGTTTTCAAACTCCTCGAATTGTCCTTGTTGGAAATTGCGGGTTGGCAAACCACCGAATGCTTGCGTCATGTCGATCGTTGCCGCAGTACCTAACTCAGCGAAGGACTTCCTGCCGGGGCTGTCCTTCATCTTCTCACGCATGTCCCAAACGGATTTCATGAAGGCCGCGGGATCAGCAATTTCAACACCACCCGTGCCGCGGACTGCAATCGCTTTGAGGTTTTTCGAACCCATCACTGCGCCAACGCCGCTTCGGCCAGCAGCACGGTGCTTGTCATTCATGATGCAGGCGAAGCGGACAAGATTCTCACCGCCCGGACCAATGCACGCGACACGAAGGCCGGGTAACCCCGTTTCGTCACGAAGACCATCTTCCGTTTCGCCAACTGTCTTGCCCCACAAATGTGACGCGTCCCGAACCTCAACATGGTCGTCATAAATGAAGATGTAGCTTGGCCTCGGCGACTTTCCTTCGCAGATGATCAGGTCGTAGCCCGCAAACTTGACTTCTGGTCCCCAATGGCCACCGGAGTTCGAAGTTGTGATCGCGTCGGTTAGCGCGCCTTTGGTCACGACCATATACCGCGCGCCACAGGGCACTGGCGTTCCGGTTAATGGGCCAGTAGCAAATATCAATTTGTTTTCGGGTGACAGCGGGTCAACCGTTGGGTCCATCTCTTCGTAAAGATATCTGTCAGCCAGTCCGCGGCCGCCCATGTACTCCCGTAGCCACTCATCTGGAATTGGCTCGATTTTAGATTGCCCAGTAGTCAAATCGACCCGAAGCAGTTTCCCAGTCCATCCACCCATGTCAGTTGCCTCCATTACTGGCGGCTGCCGCTTCAAGATAGTTCGTATTGACCTTCTCCGCCC
>Ga0224508_10003909_pt1 | contig 12267 bp, 10 predicted proteins | sample SF_Jan12_sed_USG_4_FD_170157 | JGI IMG/M metagenome (GOLD analysis project Ga0224508, IMG submission 170157) | Sediment microbial communities from San Francisco Bay, California, United States - SF_Jan12_sed_USGS_21 | ecosystem: Environmental > Aquatic > Marine > Sediment | place: USA...
GGGTGTCGGCGTCGATATCGTCGCCGGAGAGCACTATCTCCATCGCCCGGCCCCGGCCGACCAGCTGCGGCAGTCGTTGGGTGCCCGTCCCCCCGGGCAAGATCCCGAGGGGCACCTCCATCTGGCACAGCGTGGTCCGCCCCTTGGCCCCGAAGCGCATGTCGCACGACGCCGCGAACTCGCCTCCTCCGCCCCCGACCCGACCGGCGATCTCGCAGATCGAGGGGATCGCCATCGTCCGGTAGCGCTCGCAGAGCCGGTGGAAGCCGTTCAAATCCGACGATCGCTCCGGTTCGGTGTCGATCGGGGCGGCGAGTATCAGCTCCACGTCGTAGTGGGCGATGAAGAAGTCGGGGTTGGCGCTGCGGATCACCACCACCCGGGCGTCGGCTTCGCCCTCGACGTAGTCCGGTAGGCGCTTGAGATCGCGGTACAGGTCGCGGGTGATCAGGTTCACCGGTGGGTTGTCGATGACGGCTTCGACCACCCCGTCGCTCAGCTCCACCGTCATCACGTTGAACCCGTCGCTCGGCATCTCGCCGCTCCTCTCGTCCCGGTCCGGAGGTCGGGAGCCCCGACCGGCGCCCAGTCTGGAACATGTCGTCGGTCACGACCACTCGATGAGCAGACCCTCCACCTGCTGATGGACTCGACCCGCAGTGGCCTAGCCTCGATAGCCCATGCTCGATCACGTCTTCACCGATGCCATTGGTGCGCTGCGCGACGCCCTCGAGTCCGCCATGCTCGAGCGGCAGGCCTTCGAGGAGCGGTTCCAGGCCGATGTGCTGCTGGGCGACGTGTCGTGGGAGACGAGTTATGGCCTGCCGGGGGAGGGATCGCCACCGCGAGTGCAGGCCGACCTCACGCTCGACTGGCCGACGTGGGCCCAGACCGCCTACCGCACCTGGTACCTCGACGAGGAGTTCACCGAGGGGCCACGCATCGAGATCGAGGTCGTCTTTCGGGTCCAACGGCTGGCCGAGGCCCCCGACCCGGCCGTGATCATGAAGGGCCTGCCCACCTCTGCGCCGATGATCGGCAACGAGGAGTTGAGCGGGCTCGGGCCGACCCTGGAGGCGGTTTACGACACCGATCTGAACATCGTCTCCCACGCGGTGGAGATCACGTACACCGGCTCCTACGAGCTCGACGAGAAGACCCTCGAGGACGGCTCCGCCCTCGACGAGCACTTCGGAGCGATGGGCGGATGGATCACCTCGGCCCTGGTCCGTCTGGGTGATCTGCCCTTCTCCTTCCAGCCCGCCATCGATCCCTGACCAGGTCGATCGGTGGGGAGAGGACCGGGTCGCCCGCTGTCGGTTGAGCTGGTCGTCACGCCAGGCCCCGGGTTGGAACCTTGAGGCGCCTCCGGGCCGCCCCTAGTGTTGACGAAGTGAATTCGACCGAACGAACGTTCCGGCTGCCCCGGGCTGAGCCGACGTTGATCCTGCTCGGCTCCGAGGAGCCCGAGGCGCTGAGTCGCCTCGATCGGAGCCTGGCGGCATCGGTCGACGCCATCGATCTCCGGTCCGATGTGTTGTGGGTCGAGGTCGCCGACGGCCGGGCCGTGCTCAACCAGGTGCTCGAGTGCGTGCTGCCCGAGCGCCGAGCTGCGATCCGTATCGCGTTCGCCAAGCCGGCCAGCACACCGGAGGACCTCGTTCACCACGCGCTGATGGCCCCGACGCTCGACGTGGTCGCCGATCGTCTCGAGCAGGAAGAGCTGGCAAGCGAGCCGCTCGACTACGAGATCCGCTACCAGCCGATCGTGCGGCTGACGAACCGGTCGGTGGTGGGCTTCGAGGCGTTGCTGCGGGCCAAGCTCGGCACCGAGACGATCGGGGCCGAGGAGCTGATCGCCCGGGCCACGAAGGGTGGCTGGCTTCCCGAGCTCGATCAGCTCGGACGCCAGCTGGCGATCCGGGGCGTGGGACCGTGGCTCGGGGCGGGTCTGCTGTTCCTCAACATCATGGCCCCGGACGGCACGTTCGACCTGTCGGCCGCCCGCCGCACGATCCGCCATGCCGAGGACATCGGTCTCGAGCCCGACCAGCTCGTGTTCGAGACCGCCGAGCGGAACCGATACGTCGATCTCGACCTGGCGGCGGCTCAGCTCGCCAAGTTGCGGAGCTCGGGCGTCCGGCTGGCCATCGACGACGTTGGCGACGGGTACTCCAGCCTGCGGGTGGCGACCAGCTTCAAGCCCGACGTGTTGAAGCTGGCCGGCGAGCTGATCGCCTCACTGCCGAGTACCGAAGCGGTCGCCATCATCCGGGCGGTCGTCGATCTCGCCCACCGGACCGGTGCCTGGGTGGTGGCGGAGCAGGTCGAGAGCGAGGAACAGGCCCGGGTCCTGCGGTCGCTCGAAGTCGACTGGGGCCAGGGGAACCTCTTCGGTGCCCCCGAGGCCCGAGACGCCGGCTGACGTCGGCCGGCCTTCGGAACGGCGCCTACAGGAAGCTGTTCAGCGGGCGCTGGGGGCGGGGGCCGACGTGCGAGATCACCTCGGCGGCGGCCAACGAACCCAGGCGGCCGGCCTCCGCCAGTGGGAAGCCTCGGGCGAGCCCATAGAGCACACCGGCGGCGTACTGATCGCCGGCCCCGGTCGTGTCGACGACCGGGCCGACGTTCTCGGCCTTGATCTCCACGGTGTCGTCGTCGGTCACGAGCACCGAGCCGTTCTCGCCCCGAGTGAGGCAGCCGAGCCCGACATGGCCCCGGACCCTCTCGATCGCTGTGTCGAAGTCGCACCCGTAGAGAGCTCGCAGCTCGTTCTCGTTCGCGAAGAGCACATCGACCGGGCCTGACACCAGCTCGACGAAGTCCTGGTGGTGCCGCTCGACGCAGAAGGCATCGGAGAGGGTGAGCGCCACCCGGCTCCCCGCCCCGCGGGCAAGCTCCATCGCCAGCCGTATTGCCCGCTTGGCCGAGTCGACGTCCCATAGATAGCCCTCGCAGAAGAGCAGACCCGCCCCCTCGACCGTCGGGGCGGGTATGTCGGCCGGCTCCAGGAGCGAGGAGATCCCCAGGTAGGTGTTCATCGTCCGCTGGGCGTCGGGCGTCACCAGGATGAGGCTCCGCCCGGTCGCCGGCCCCGTCTCGGTCGGGGGCATGTCGAAGGCCACCCCGCTGGCCCGCAGGTCGTGGGCGAAGACCGCTCCGAGCTGGTCCTTGCGAACCTTGCCGATGTACGACGCGGTGCCCCCGAAGCTGGCGATGCCGGCCATCGTGTTGGCCGCCGACCCTCCGGAGGCTTCGATCGCCGGTCCCATCAGGTCGTAGAGCTCATGAGCTCGGGCTTCGTCGATGAGCGCCATCGCTCCCTTCGCCAGGTCCTGGGATTCGAGGAACTCATCGCTCGCCTGGGCGATCACATCGACGATGGCATTGCCGACGCCCACCACGTCAACGGCTTGGTCCTGCATTGCAGCGTCCTCTCCGGTGTTCGAGACGAGGGCGCAACGGTACCCGACATCACCAAGCCCACCTCAAACTCATCGCACGTCTGCGCCGAGGACGCGAATCGGCCGGGGACCAACCCCGGCCGATTCGCTGCTACCTACTCAACCGCTTCGGCTGCCGTTGCCTGGCTCCTATCAGCTGCAACCGCTGGTGCTGCCGCAACTTGGGCAGGCATGACAGCTTCCTGCGCGTTGCATCGTGATACCACACTGCATGCAAATAGGGGCGTCGGGGTCGGCGACGGTGCCCATGTCAGCGACGCCGAGCGAGGCCATCAGATCCTCGGCCGACTCGACCGACGGCGGATCGGCCGGGAGATCGCCTCCCAGCGTCGTGGTGGTCTCGTCGACGCCGGGCAGCGTCTGCTGGGTCCGCTCGCCGGTGGTGAAGATCCCGAGGCTGGTGCGCTCCTCGTAGCTGAGGTACACGACGGCCAGCTTGCGGAACAGGTAGTCCATGATCGACGAGGCGATCCGGATGTCGGGGTCGTCGGTCATACCGGCCGGCTCGAAGCGCATGCCAGTGTAGGTCTCGACGTAGGTGCGCAGCGGCACACCGTACTGGAGGCCGTGGCTCAACGAGATGGCGAGGGCGTCCATGATCCCAGCCAGGGTCGATCCCTGCTTCGACACCCGGAGGAAGACCTCGCCTGGGCGCCCGTCGTCGTACTCGCCGATCGTGACGAACCCCTTGCAGTCGGCGACCCGGAACTCGAAGGTCCGGGACCGCCGGTCCCTGGGCAGCCGCTCCCGCACGGGCTTGTACACGATCTTCGTCTCGACGATCGGCTCGAGCAGCGCCTCGGCGGCAAGGTCGGTCTCGACGCTGTCGTCGCTCTTCTTCGCCATCGACAGCGGTTGGGCCACCTTGCAGTTGTCGCGGTAGATGGCGATGGCTTTGACCCCCATCCTCCAGGCATCGATGTGGAGCTGCTCGACGTCTTCGACGGTCACCTCTTCGGGCATGTTGACCGTCTTCGAGATCGCACCGGAGATGAAGGGCTGGACGGCGGCCATCATCTTGACGTGACCCGTGTAGTGGATCGGGTTGTCGCCCATCGAGCAGGCGAACACGTCGATGTGGGCCGGGTCGAGCCCCGGGGCGCCGAGGATCGTCTTGTTGGTATCGATGTAGGCCGTGATCGCTTCGATCTGGGTGTCGTCGTAGCCGAGCCGGCGCAGCGCCCGGGGCACCGACTGGTTCACGATCGTCATCGTGCCCCCGCCGACCAGCTTCTTCATCTTGCACAGGCCGAGATCGGGCTCGATGCCGGTGGTGTCGCAGTCCATGAGCAGCCCGATCGTTCCGGTGGGAGCCAGCACGGTGGCTTGGGCGTTTCGCACCCCGTGCTCGGCGGCCAGCCCGACCGCCGAGGACCACGCCTCTCGACCGGCCGATGCCAGATCGGCGGGCACGTGGCTGTCGTCGATGTCGGCTGCCGCCGCTTCGTGCTGGGCCAGCACCCGCAGCATCGGCTCGCGGTTCTCCTCGTAGCCCTCGTGAGGCCCCATCCGGGCCGCGGTCCGGGCCGAGGTGTAATAGGCGTGGCCGGTCATGAGCGACGTGATCGATGCAGCCAGCGCCCTGCCTTCGTCGGAGTCGTACGGTAGCCCGAGGTTCATCAGCAGGGCACCGATGTTGGCGTAGCCCAGGCCGAGCTGGCGGAACTTGCGGGAGGTGATGCCGATGCTCTCGGTTGGATAGTCGGCCCTGCCGACCAGGATCTCCTGGGCGGTGAAGAAGAACTCGATGGCGGCCTTGAAGCCCTCGACGTCGAAGTGGTCGTCGTCGTCGAGGAAGGACAGCAGGTTGAGGCTCGCCAGGTTGCAGGCCGAGTTGTCGAGGTGCATGTACTCGCTGCACGGGTTGGAGCCGTTGATCTTCCCGGTGACCGACGAGGTGTGCCAGCGGTTGATCGTCGAGTCGAACTGCATCCCGGGGTCGGCGCACTCCCAGGTGGCCTGGGCGAACTGGCGCATCAGATCGCGGGCCTTGACGGTCGAGATGATCGAGCCGTCGGTGCGGGCGATCAGACTCCAGTCGTCGTCGTTGACGACAGCGTCCATGAACTCATCGGTGACGCGGACGGAGTTGTTGGCGTTCTGGTACTGGATCGAGTGGCTGTCGGCCCCGTCGAGGTCCATGTCGAACCCGGCTTCGCGCAGGACGCGGGCCTTGCGCTCCTCGGTGGCCTTGCACCAGATGAACTCCTCGATGTCGGGGTGGTCCATGTCGAGCATGACCATCTTGGCCGCTCGCCGGGTCTTGCCGCCCGACTTGATCGTGCCGGCCGAGGCGTCGGCACCCCGCATGAAGCTGACCGGGCCCGAGGCGGTGCCGCCGCCTTTGAGTAGCTCCTTGCTGGCGCGGATCCGCGAGAGGTTGATCCCGGCGCCGGAGCCGCCCTTGAAGATGACCCCTTCCTCGACGTACCAGTTGAGGATGGCCTCCATCTTGTCCTCGACGGAGAGGATGAAGCAGGCGGAGGCCTGCTGAGGGACACCCGCGACGCCGATGTTGAACCACACCGGCGAGTTGAAGGCACCTTTCTGGTGGATGATCAGGTACTTCAGCTCGTCGCTGAAGACCTCGGCCTCGCCGGCGGAGAAGTACCCACCTTCGATCCCCCACCGAGTGATCGTGTTGACGACCCGATCGGCGACATCGCGCAGCGACGTCTCCCGCTCGGCGGTGCCGAGCGTTCCCCGAAAGTACTTCTGGGCGAGGATGTTGGTGGCGTTCACCGACCAGAAGGAGGGCACCTCCACTCCGAGCTGCTCGAACGCCACCTCCCCGGTCTTCCAGTTCGAGATGCGGGCGTCCCGCCTCTCCCAGGTGACGGTCTCATACGGATCAACGCCGGCGGCCGTGAAGTAGCGGCGAAGGCCGAGGCCGGTCTGATCGGGTGCCAAGGACATTACTTCTCCCTGTTGATGGTGTTGTCAGTGGTGTTGGTACAAGGGCGGTCGGTCCGCCACCGAGCGTTGAACTGCCTCCGCCTGCGTGCCCGGGTGCCTCGACGCGGCCCGAGGGCTGACCTCGGGGCTGTTCGCTTCGCTGATCCCGGACTCGTTCAACATCGCTCCGTGCATGGTTGCAGTGACCTGTGACGGTCTGACCCGGGCGTGATCCCGAGCTGTGGTGTTCGGACGGAGACGGATCCGGCGCCGTCCCGCCTTCGTTATCTCCAGTATCTCGCAGTGCCGTTGCCGTCGGTTGCCCGAGCAGGGCGGGTCGCCTCGCTCGGACCGCAGATGTGGCCCCTCCGTGCCACCGAGCGAGGGCCGACGCTCGATCCAGCCGCTGCCCGTGCCCCTGATCTGCGCACCCGATACGGGTGACACGTCGCATACCAGCTACCTGCGCAACCACTAGATCTTGTGCCTGCCGCCTGCTCTGTCAGAGAGACGCACAAGATGTGGTGTGTCATTACAACATTGTAATTACATCGGTGTCAACGACGCACCGAAGAAAGATCGGGGTTGTGACGAAGACCAGCTCAGTGCTAACAGGTCGAGGTTCGAATTCGGCGGGTGACGGCGTTTGAAACCGCCTACGGATTCACTTCTCCCCCAAGGGCCTCCCTCAGGTCTGCCCTGTCATACTGATGCGCTGTGCCAGCCTCCGTCACTATCGTTGCCCCACAAGGGCCCGAGAGGCCAGCTTAGGTTTGGCTCGCTGTGGATCAAAAGGGGATGACGCTGTGAATTGGTGGGTATTTCTTGGGGATTGGTGGCCCCAACCCCCCGGTTCCCACGAGGGGTGGACGGGCGAGCACCGCACGTGCTTCGAACCCGATGGGAGCGCGATCAGCCTGGGAAGATCGCGCCTCGTCGTCCTCGGTCCGGCTGCTGGAGCAACCACCTCGACATGATCGCGCTCTACCCCCGCGGATCCGAGGAGCCCTTCGACGCGCTGGAGGCCGTGGCCGCCGAGGACCGGACCCCGCGGACCTCCCGGCCGTGGGTGCTGGCCAACATGATCGCTTCCGCCGACGGCGCTACCGCCATCGAAGGGGTCTCCGGCCCGCTTGGCGGTCCGGCCGATCTCGAGATGTTCACCGCGCTCCGGGCGGTCTGCGACGCGATCCTCGTCGGCGCGTCGACGGTCAGGGAGGAGGACTACCGTCCGCCAAGCGGGGGGCCGGCGGAGGCCCGCGCCGCCCGGTCCGCTCGGGGCCAGGCCACCCGACCCCAACTGGTCGTGGTCACCGCCAGCCTGTCCCTCGATGTCGACCAGCGGCTCTTCGCCGATCCCGAGTACCGGCCGATCATCGCCACGGTCGCCGCTGCGCCCAGCGAGCGCCGCCGAGCCTTGGAAGACGTGGCCGAGGTCATCGAGTGCGGGACCGATCAGGTCGACCTCGGACGGGTGATCGACGAGCTCGGCCACCGCGGGGCCCGAACCGTCCTCGCCGAGGGCGGGCCGTCGCTGAACGCCCAGTTGATCGCCGATGATCTGATCGACGAGTGGAACCTCACGGTGTCGCCGATCCTGGCCGCCGGCTCGTCCCGCCGGCCGGCCCACGGGCCCCAGGTGCCACACCCGGTCGCACCGATGTCGCTCAGCAGGGTCTGGCAAGCCGACGAGCTGTTGTTCTGCCGCTGGGTGAGGGCCTGAGCTTCGCAGTGACGAGCGGAGCGCGCCGTGTGATCAGGGTGTATCTGACCCTGACGCTGCTCTCGACGCTGGCCACGTCGTTCATCTTCGGTGTCAACACGCTGTTCCTCCTCGACGCCGGGCTCAGCAACTCGGGCGCCTTCGCTGCGAACGCCGCCTTCACCGCCGGCCAGGTGATCTTCGAGATCCCAACCGGGGTCGTGGCCGATACCCGGGGCCGCAGAACCTCCTACCTGCTCGGGGCCGGCACGTTGCTCGCAGCGACGTTGCTCTACGTTGCGATGTGGCAGATCGAGGCCCCCTTCTGGGCGTGGGCGCTCTCGTCGATCGTCATCGGCCTCGGATTCACCTTCTTCTCGGGGGCTGTCGAGGCCTGGCTGGTGGACGCGCTGCTCGACCACGACTACGAGGGCGACCTGGAGTCGGTGTTCTCCCGGAGTCAGGTGATCGCCGGCATTGCGATGCTCGTCGGCTCGGTGAGCGGCGGACTCATCGCCCAGTTCACGAACCTCGGCGTGCCGTACCTACTCCGCGCCCTGCTTCTCGTGGCGGTCTTCGCAGTGGCGTTCTTCGAGATGAAGGACGAGGGGTTCACCCCTCATCACGGGCGCGGCCCGATCGACGAGATCCAGACCGTGGTCGGCGCCGCACTCGACGCCGGATGGCGGAACCCGCCGATCCGTTGGCTCATGGTGGCCGCCCCGTTCACCTTCGGCGCCGGGATCTTCGCGTTCTACGCGATGCAGCCGTACCTTCTGGAGCTGTACGGCGACGAGAACGCGTTCGGCATCGCCGGCCTCGCCGCCGCCATCGTGGCAGGAGCCCAGATCGTCGGCGCGCTGCTCGTGCCACGACTCCGGCTGCTGTTCAAGCGACGGACCGATGCGTTGCTCGCCGCCATCGGTGTGAGCGTGCTGGTGCTCATCGCCCTCGGGCTCGTGTCGAACTTCTGGGTTGCGCTGGTGCTGATCTCGATCTGGGGCCTGGCGTTTGCCGCCAGCACGCCCGTCCGCCAGGCCTACGTGAACGGCCTCATCCCCTCCGAGCAACGAGCGACCGTGCTGTCGTTCGACGCACTGATGGGCTCGGCCGGCGGCGTCGTCGCCCAACCGGCCCTCGGCCGGGTGGCCGACGTCTCGGGGTTCGGCGCCGCCTACGGCGTGAGCGGGCTGGTCACGGCGTTGGCGCTGCCCTTCTACGTGCTCGCTCGCCGCGAGCACGCCGTCTCCGACCCGATCGAGGAACCCGCTCCCGAACCCGCCCTCGTCTGAGCGGTACCCCTCGACCCAGAATCACGGTTAACCGCCCGAGGGATCTAGCCTTCGCCGCTGGCTGCTCGCTCGGTGTAGGGAGCCCGCCAGTCTGGTGCCTCGAACGACTCGGCGAAGTAGTCCGTCTCCCGCCAGACGAGGCCGTCCTTGTACTCGAGGATCTGGACCCAGTGGTACGTCTTGCCGTCAGGCCACCGGCCCGTGCCTTCGAGGGTGACGAGCCGCCCGGTGTCGGAGACCTGGACGATGGGCGTCGAGCCGAAGGGCAGCGGGGATGGCGCAGTGATCACCTCCGTCCGCCTCCGTCCGCCCTTCACCTTCATCTCCACGAGGTGTTCGCCTCCGAAGTGGCTGGTGTAGTCCTCGTGGGCAGCGGCCCAGTTCTCATGGCCTCGGAAGACCTCGCCCGACTGTGGGTACGTGCACACGAACTCCGGATGTCGCAGCCGGCCAAGCGCGTCGATGTCCAGCGCCTGGGTCGCTTCCTGGTAGCGGCGGACTCGGTCGCTCATGGGTCCCTCGGCTCGGGCCGTTCCTCTCCACCCTACCGCCTGGTCGACGGCTCCTCCGGCGGATCGATCGCTCGGCTCGCCGCTATACCCCGACCGTCGTGGCCATCTCCGGCGACGTCTCGTCGACTCCGGTACTCTCGGGGCCGAGCATCGTCTCCAAGTGCTGCTGGCGACGCCCGACCCGACGGGTCACGACGACCAGCATCGTCAGCAGGGCCATGATGGCCACCACTTCGATCGCCGCTCGACCGATGGCGGCGGTAGCCGCCTCGTGCCTCTGCCCCGCCTCCACCCGCTCCCGATCCCGTAGGTCGGCAGCAACGGTGGCGACCGCCTCGCCGACGAGGTCGGATCGTGCGTCGAGCTCGGCGATGGCGTCGAGCCGGACGAGCTCTTCTTCGGCCTCGATGACCGCCAACCCCGCGTCTACCAACCGCTCGGTCGCATCGGCCACCGCTTCGAGCGATCTCGGCACCTCACCGCCGACCTCGTCGGCGATGAATCCGAGCTCCGCTGCGATCAGGTCGCCCTGGCGGCGCACGCGATCGGCCCGGATGGCCGGATCGGCCGGACCTCCCACCTCGGCGACGAGATCGCGGCCAGCCGACCCGATCGCGGCCACTCGCCCATCGATCTGACGCCAGCGAAGCACGGCGGTTCCGGCTTCGTCGGCGTGAGCGCTGAAGGCCAACCCGAGTGAGGCGCCGATAACGGCGAGCGCGCTGGCGCCCAACACGACGAGGCCGACGAGGTGTCGACCAGCCAAGGCGTCCCATGCAGCGCACAAGCGGGCCATGCTCGATGTCTCGTCGGGTTCGAGACCGTCCTTGAGCTACCGGCCGTGTCCAGCGGGAGCGAAGGCGATCACGACTCCAGCTTGATCAGGCGGACTTCCCGCTCGAAGTCCCCGATGTCGGTGAAGCCCTTGTAGACGCTGGCGAAGCGCAGGCAGGCCACGGGATCGATTGCCCGGAGACGCTCCAGCACCGCCAGGCCAACCCACTCGGAGGTGACCTCGGTACCTTCGAGCCGGGCCGCTTCCTCGACGCCATCGACGAGCGACTCCACGACGTCGGGCTCGATTGGTCGTCCCTTACCGGCCGAGGCCAGCCCGTGGATGATCTTCTCCCGCTCGAACGGCTCCCGCCGTCCCGAGCGCTTCACGACCACGAGGGGGGTGACTTCGCGACGTTCGAAGGTGGTGAACCTCCCTGAGCAGCCGCAACAGGAGCGCCGCCGACGGATGACGGTGCCGTCCTCGACTGCTCTGGAGTCGACCACCTTCGTCTCGTCGTTCCCACAAGCCGGACAGCGCACCCACGAAAAGCTAGCGGGACCACCCCGGCTACCGGTTGGTACCGGCCGGTTGATGGCGGAACGTCATACCAGCATCGCCATCCCGCGCCATCCAACGCCAGGGGCTGCCCATCCGGCCCACGGCTCTCGAACCACACGGCCTTCGAACGGCGCCTACCGGTCGTCTGGGATCACTGCGTCTGGGATCACTGCGGCCGGCACGACGATTCGCTGGCCGATATCGATGCGGTTCGTGCCGCCGTTCGCAGCGATGAGCGCATCGACAATGGGTCGGGGATCGGCGCCGGGCGCCAGCTCGGTGGCCACCGACCAGTAGGTATCGCCCGGCTCGGCGACGACGAGTTGATCCCCGGGGCCGGCCAACGCCTGAACCGGCGCCCGGGAATCGTCCCCCAGTTCGGCCCACGTGGTCGCCGGCGGTGCGCCCTGAGAACTACGCACCGCCAGCAACAAGCCGAACACTACCGCCACAGCCACCGCTATTCCCGCCACAGGGACACCTGTTTGAGACGGCTCGCAGGGCGGAGATGCCACGAGCCGTAGGTGTGAGCGGCTGGCTGTACGCCCGGCTGTGGCGGCAGCTCTCGCTCCGGCACCAGCCCCGCCGCCGGCTCGCCCCGAGGCGACAGTCAGGTCGTGCTCATCGATTGGGTCGAGTAGGGCAACCATGACGATCAGTGTCCTCGTGGGGTGTGACAGTGACGGTGACGTCGCTCGGGGTGAGCGACCACGGCGGCCTTTCGGCCGGTCGTGGCGTCAGCGGCGGTGGCGGTTTCCCCGATCGACGGGGCGGTGCCGGAAGATCGTCTCCAGCCGGTCGAGTGCTACGTCCCAGCTGGAGCGAACGGGTGTTCGGCATCACTATAGGGAGAACACCCGTTCGGGTCAACCGATCAGGCGAACAAACGTTCCCGGTCGACGGGGCCGGCCGAGGGCAGGCCCGGAACGCCTGCGGAGGACCCCCCAGCTCGGCTTTTTCAACCCCCATCGAACACCTGTACGTGATTCCGTGTCATAGTATCGCTCAAACAAACGTTCGGACACGGCGGACGCCCCAGCATGACACGACCAACCAGCCACCGATG
>Ga0224508_10003910_pt1 | contig 12266 bp, 7 predicted proteins | sample SF_Jan12_sed_USG_4_FD_170157 | JGI IMG/M metagenome (GOLD analysis project Ga0224508, IMG submission 170157) | Sediment microbial communities from San Francisco Bay, California, United States - SF_Jan12_sed_USGS_21 | ecosystem: Environmental > Aquatic > Marine > Sediment | place: USA: California...
CCGCTGTGGTGGTTACTGTGGATGCTGGCCAGGCATCATTTGCGCGAGTCGATGTGGAACCGGATCTGCGACGCCCACTTGCTGGACAAGATGCAAATCCACAACGGTGGCGCAGACAACCTGCGCTGGTTGGTCTGGCCGTTGGCGATCGTGTTTACACTGGCGACTATTGCCGCCGCCGGACCCGGTTGGCGCCCGCAAACGCATCCTTTGATGGAATCGGCCAGCGCCCGAATTATCGCGTTGGAATTGTCGCGCGCGATGATGGTGGAAGACGTCAAACCGAACCGCTTCGAGCAGGCAATCGCCGCCACCCGGGAAATCATCGCTGCCGATTTCGAGGGTGAAACCGGGCTGGTGGTTTTTTCCGGCGCAGCCTTCGTGGTATCGCCGCTTTCGCGCGATGCCACCACCCTGCAGGCCTTTGTCGATGCGCTCGAACCCGGCGTCCTTCCGCTGGATGGACTCAGGGTCGATCTCGCAATCGCGAGCGCACAGGATTTACTGCTGGCTTCGATTTCCGGCCAGGGCCAGATTATTGTCATTACCAGCGGTATCGAGCAGCATTCGAACGCGCTACAGGCGGCCCTCGACGCTGGCGCACAGGGACACCAGGTTTCGATCATGGCGATTGGCACCAGCGCCGGCGCGCCATTGGTCGATGAAAACGGTTCACTGCAGATGGACGGCCAGGGCAATTTCATGTTGGCAAAAACCGATTTCGCCGGGCTGCGCGAAATAGCCGAAGCGGGTAACGGCCTGCTGATCAGCCTGGCGGAATCTACTGCCTATGATGAATTGCTCGGCTCCAGAATAAGCGCGGACAACCTGGTCGAGGCGTCTAAGCAGCGCCAGGACGACAATCGGGAAACTGCTAACGACGGCATCTGGCTGGTCTGGATTTTGCTGCCCTTTGCCCTGTTGCTGTTTCGCAGGAATCTGCTCTGGGTATTGCTGATCGCGGTTTTACTGCCGCTGGACCACGGCGCTCAGGCCGCCGGGCAGGACTCGATATGGCAGCATCGTGAACGCGACGCTTATAACGCCTACCAGCAGGGCGATTACCAACGCAGCGCAACCTTATCGACCAGCCCGCTTTTACAGGGAGCCGCTTATTTCAGAAACGGCGACTATCAGCAGGCGGTCGATGCCTTTTCCCGGGATGAACAGCCCGCATCACATTATAACCGCGGCAATGCGCTGGCACGATTAAACCATCTGGACGACGCAATTAGCGCCTACGATCAGGCGCTGATACTCGATCCCGGGTTCGACCAGGCCAGATATAACAAGCGCCTGCTCGAACTGTATCTGCAGCGTCTCGGGGCTGGCGACGACGAAGATGCCGCCGATTCGACGGAGAACGGCGCCAACCCCGATGATCCGGCCCAGAGCGGCAGTGAGAACCGTTTCGAGGTCGGTCCGCGGCAGATGATCAACCCGGCCGATGAACAGCGCCTGGAAGCGGGGTTCGGTGCGTCGATACAATCCGGCCAGGTCGATCCATTTGAAAAGTTCGACGGCAACGAACAACAACCGGGGCGCTTTATCCTCGATGAAGATATTAACCAGAGCCAGGTAGAGGCTTTCGTAAACAACTGGATCGAGGGACTGCCGGCGGCGTCGTCCGAATTGTTCAGGCGTAAGTTTTTACGCGACTACCAGCGTCAGCAGCAACAGGCTCGTTAATGTTCGCTTACAGACGCCGTTTTTTTATCTGCCTCGCGCTTCTACTGCAGCTTTCGTCAACCTGTAAAGCAGACGCCACCTACCTGCAGCCTGATTCGGTTTACCTGGGCGACATGACGGAACTGGTCATCGAATACGACAACAGTATTCCGTCGCTGTATTCGCTTGACAGCTCCGCGCTTGAAGCCGACTTTGAAATCATAGGTAAGAACTCGCGGATTTTTCGCCTCGACGACACCGGTAAAGCCAACGAGGTGATTCATCGAATGCAATGGCGCCTGCAGTTACTACCGCGCAGAATCGGTAAGTTGAGCGTGCCCGAGCTTTACTTTAGCGACAAATCGACGACACCGCTGACGCTCGAAGTTGCGCTCGTGCCGCCGTCATTGCAGTCGAGTCATCGGGTGTTCGTCGAAATGAATGCCGACACGCTGACGCCTTATCTCGGCCAGCAGACGCAGATCGAGATGCAACTTTACAGCAATACGCCGGTCAGCAACGGCCGCATGTTCGAGCCGCAGACAGGCGATGCGCTGGTGCATCGGCAACTGGACGAAGAGTCTTTTAGCGCCACCAGGCAGGGGCAATCTTTAGAGGTTATGCAGCGCGGTATTGCGCTGTTTCCCCGCAGCGCCGGTAAACTGCGGCTGACGCCCGCCAGTTTCCGGGGTTCGATCGGGAATTCGGCGAACGCTTCTCAGGCCGAAATGGCGAATGGCACTCGAAATATTCTGCGGCGCAGCAAGCCGCTGAACCTGGAAGTACGAAATCCGCCGCCGGAGTTCAGCGGCCGCTACTGGCTGCCGGCGCGCCAGCTAGAGCTTTCGCAAAGCTGGAATGAAACCGGCAAGCCGTTACGCGTCGGCGATTCGATGGACTGGACGCTGACGATTGTCGCGCGCGGATTGCCGGCGGAATCATTACCGGCAAATCTGATGACGATGGAATCCGAGCGTTTCAGGATTTACGCCGATCAACCGACGCGAATTAATCGTTTTGAAGGCAGGCAAATGATCGGTCGTCTCGAGCAGCGCTTCGCCGTAATCGCAAACCAGTCCGGTGAAATCGTTTTGCCCGCGCCAGTTCTTAAATGGTGGGATGTAGTTAGCGACAGCGAGAAACGGGCACAGCTCGAGGGCAAAACATTTAATGTCATCGAAGCCGTGGCGATCTCCGAAATTCGAGCCGGGAGCGAACGCGGGACCGTCGTCGGCTGGTTGATGCACATGGTTTCCGGCCAGCGGGCCGGCTGGCAAATCCTGTGGTCAATATTGCTGCTCGCGGTCTGCCTGGTTTCGATCAGGCTGTTGCCATCGCGGATTGCTGCCATGGCGCAACCCTGGCTGCAACAAAGGCGGCTCCGTCTGCGCCTGAAACAGGCATGCCTGTCGAACGATGCCGCCACCACGCGCGACGCATTGATCGAATGGGGCAGGGCACGCTGGCCTGGACTGGCGATAAGCGGATTGACTCTGATCGACCGTCAACTCGCGTCCAGTGAACTGAACGCGCAGCTGCAAAAGCTGGACGCGGCCCTGTATTCACGGCACCAAAGCGACTGGAGCGGCGATGCGTTGTGGCGTCAGATTAGTGCGCTGGAACGATCGCCGCGAACAGGGACAAAATTACCAAACAGCGGCCTGCCGCGGCTTTATCCGGCTTGAAGCTCAGGCTTCTGTCTTAACCAGCGACCAGCCATCTACCGGCGAAAATCGTTCGCCATATTTGCCGGCATATTCGGTCATTGACTGTACGATCGAGTCGACGCCTTCCTGCAGACTGTAATTCATCGGCCCGCCGCGAAACGGCGCAAAGCCGGTACCGAATATAATCCCGGCGTCGAGTAAATCCTTGTCCTCGACGATTTCCTCCTGCAGGCAGGCGGCAGCCTCGTTGAGAAAGCGGTACAGAAGGCGATTCTGAATCGCCTTCTGATCGTCGAGGTTGGCATCGTTATCCTTGATCGGCTTGCCTTTCTTGTAGCGGTAGAAACCGCGACCGGACTTCTTGCCCAGCTTGTTCGACTCGACGAATTTTTTCAGGCCGGCCGGCACCTCGATACCGAATGCTGCGGAAAGGTTTTCGGCAACCGAGTGGCAGATATCGAGCCCCACGGTATCCGCCAGTTCCACCGGGCCCATGGGCATGCCGAAATCCGTCGCCGCCTTGTCGATGGCCTCGGGCGCCACGCCCTCGTCGTATAGCGTAAACGCCTCCACCAGGTAAGGCATCAGGATGCGATTGACCAGGAATCCGGGCGAGCTTTTTACCGGTAAAGGCAACTTGCCGATGTGCTGGGTAAAAGCGATGGCGTTTTGAATGGTTTCCTGCGACGAGGTTTCGGTCTTTACGATCTCCACCAGCGGCATCATCGCGACCGGATTAAAGAAATGGACGCCAACCAGTCGATCGGGCTCTTTCAGAACACTGGCCAGGGTTTCGAGCGGAATGCTCGAAGTATTGGTCGCCAGCACCGCCCCGGGCTTCATGCGCGCTTCGATGTCACGGTAAATCGCGTGCTTGGCGTCGATATCCTCGAAAATCGCTTCGATGACGACATCGGCGCGCGCCACGCCGTCGCCCCTGATATCCGGGATCAGGCGGTCGAGCGCGGCGTTGCGATCCGCAGTGGCCTTCAGGCGCTTGCCGTAAAGCTGGTGCGCGCGTTTGAATGCGTTGCCGAGATACTTCGCTTCTCGATCCTGCAGGGTTACCGTGAAACCGCGCAAGGCGCACCAGGCGGCGATATCGCCGCCCATGGTACCGGCGCCGATCACGTGCACGTGTCGCGGGATAAAGGATTTCTTATCGCCCAGACCCTTGAGACGGGTCTGCAGGAAAAACACCCGCACTAGGCTGCGCACCTTGTTGCCCTGGATCAGGCGCGCGACCGAGTTGGCTTCCTCTTCCATCATGCGCTTGTTGTTACCGTAATAATTGGCCCAGACGTCGAGGATGGCGTAGGGGGCGGGGTAGTGCTGACGCGGCGCTTTTTTCGCTACCTGCTTCTTCATGAATTCCGCCAGCAGGTGGCGAATCCCGGGCAGCGACAAAATCTTGCCGAGCAGGGGCATTTTCCGCTTTTCCGGCGGTGACAGCGCCATCTGACGCGCCGCGCGTTCGATCTGACGTTGCGGCTGGACGCGATCGACCAGGCCGATGGCGCTGGCGGCGCGCGCCCTCAGGCTGCGTCCGCTGAGCATGATTTCGAGTGATTTCAACGGGTTAATCATAGCCGTGGAACGAACCAGGCCGCCATAGGCCGGGTGTATGCCCAGTTTGACTTCGGGCAGCCCGATGCGAGTCGACGAATCGTCCAACGCCACGCGGTAATCGCAGGCCAGCGCAAGCTCGGTGCCGCCACCCATGCAAAATCCTTCGATCATGGCGACGGTCGGGCAGGGCAACGATTCGATACGGCTGAACAGGGTTTGTCCGCGCTTGATCATAATCAGCGCTTCCTGGATCGTCGTCACGTCGAGGAATTCCTTCACATCGGCACCGGCAATGAAGCCCTTCGCCTTGCCGGAGCGAAATATGACGGCCCTGGGTAGGTTAGCGCTGATTTCATCGAGCAGGCCGTCGAGTTGCTGCAGCACTGATATCGACAGCACATTGGTGCTGGTGCCCAGTTGATCCAGCGTCAGCCACAGGATTCCGTCTTCATCGGTATGAGTTTTCCAGTCGGTGATTTCCACGCTCATGCGGCACTCCTTTCGATCAGCATCGCGCCACCCTGGCCACCGCCGATACACAACGAGGCGATTCCGTGGGTTGCATTCTTCTGTTCGAGTATCTTGGCCAGATGTAACACGATGCGCGCGCCGCTGGTGCCGACCGGGTGCCCGAGGCTGACGCCGCCGCCGTGGATATTCAGCTTGTCGGCGGGGATTTCGCCGACCGCGCCGCGTAAACCGAGCTGTTGTTTGCAGTAATCCTTGTCATTGAGCGCGGCGACTACGGCCAGCACCTGGGCGGCGAATGCCTCGTTGATTTCCCAGTAATCGATATCGTCGATCTTCAGCCGCTGCGATTTCAGCAAGGGCGCGATTGCGTGCGCCGGACCCAACCCCATTTCAGCCGGGCTCAACGCGGCCCACTCGGTACTGACCAGTTTCGCCATGATCGGTAAATCGTATTTCTTCACCGCGCGTTCACTGGCCAGCACCAGCGCCGCGGCGCCGTCGGTGATCTGGGCGCTATTACCAGGGGTCACCAGGCCGTAGGGCTTGTCGAAAGCAGGGCGCAGTTTGGCCAGTTTTTCCAGCGATGAATCCGGTCGCACGCCGTCGTCGATCTGGTAAGCGTTGCCCTTGCCGTCATAAATAGGCACGACTTCGTCCAGTTCGCCATTTTCCTGCGCCAGGTGAAGTTTCTGGTGGCTTTCGAGCGCGAATTGATCCATTTGTTCGCGCGTAATGCCGAAACGCCAGGCGATTTGCTCGGCGGTCTGGCCCATGTTGAGACCGACCACCGGGTCGGTCAAGCCCTTGAGTAGCGCAATTACAGGCGTCAGCATGCGCGGGCTGAATGCCGTGGCGAGCTTGAATCGCTGGCCGATCGATTTGGCGGCCCACCAGTCGGCCAGCCAGTTGACCATCTTCGGGTGGAATAACAGCGGTGCATGACTCATGGCCTCGATACCGCCGGCCAGCACCAGATCGGAGCGACCCGACGCAATCGACATCGCCGCGTTATCCAGCGACTGCATGCCCGAGGCGCAGTTGCGCTGTACCGTGTAAGCAGGCACGCGGTCGCCGCAACCGAGCCTGAGCGCCACGACGCGTGACAAATTGGCCTCGTCGGGACCCGGCATGGTCGAGCCGAAGATCACCTCGTCGAACTCGGTGGCTTCGAAAGGCATGCGCAACAGCAGCGAACGCGCGGCGTAGATGCCGAGGTCGGCATGCTTGAACGGTCCGGGCCTGCCACGTGCTTTTAGAAACGGGGTACGACTGCCGTCGACAAGGTAAACGGGCTTTGCATATTTTTTGTTGGTTGCTGCCATGTTGGATCTCGGCTCAGCGGGAGCATAACTATAACTGAAAAGAAGCAAACATAAACCATCGGTTAATAGTTTTGAAATGAAACTGTTATTCAAATCGATAGTAACTTGATCAACCCCGATTCATGCCGTGCCGGTCCGTGTATATGCGTATAATGTATATTATGTAAAGTTGTGGATAATATGATATACGCGCGGCGTTTTTTTACATCGGATCTTACGCTCCCCTGTAAACAGTCTCGGCCAGGTTTAAGGTCTGATTTCTCTGAACCGCATTGCGCTGTTCAGATACTTGTTGGAAATGGCGGTTTGGCACCTGCCTGATCTGAAGGAATGGTGAAATTCGTAATCATCGCGGTTTTACCCATAACAACGCGGGTAATCAGGTTGAATGCCGTATTGACGCCCGTACCCTCCTTGCAACTGGTCAATATCGCGACTATTCCTTCGGATTCAATTTTGCTGATCATGTTGGAACTGACCTCCCAGCCTTTAACCAGATCCGATTTATTGAACAGTATGATGCTCGGTACGCCACTAGCGAGATGCTTCTCGGTTTCCAGTCTCAGTTCCATGGCAACTTTCAGGGTTTCCAACCGAGTTCCATCAACCACGTAAATAATAGCCGAGGTGTTCTTGATATAGTTAAGAAATCCGCCAGGCGCATCGCTTTCATCCTGGATATCCCATAGCATCAACTGTACTTTGTCGTGCTCTATACTTCGAATGACCTTATTGATTCTGGCGCCAGTATTGGACATGCAGGCTTCGTTAAATTTTCCGCTCTTAAATCGCCGAATCAGGCTGGATTTACCAACTCCGGCGGCTCCCAGAATACATACTTTCTTGTTATACATGCGTCTTCTCTAATCCCTATAACTACACCGAACAGGTTTTGACGTGTCCCTTGTATGTTTTACACGGCCTGATTTAAATGGCCTGAAATATAGTAGAAAATATTAATTGGCAGCCAATGCCGATTCTGAGACCTGTAACACAATAGTATTCGTATGATTTATTGATTTTATTTATTAGCTTAAGGGAATACCGCGATTTGTACCTTTAAGCGTATACATAAGCCGTAAACCGGAAATAATCCCCGATATCGAAAATCTAATCGCAGCGCCGGTTTTAATTCCACGATAGCCGTTTATTTAGGCATAATCGATCAAATCGATGAAAATTTCATAAAGGGGAAGGCAATCAATGCCGCATTCGACCTATTTACCGGAAAAAATGGGTTCTGCCACGATCGAACCCGGCGGCAGCTTTGAGGCCGGTTCATACCAGCAGTTCACCCTCACCTACACCGCCGGCTATTTCGGCATCGACGACACCGGCTCGCTCAAGGTCGTGCACCGTTTTGCCTCCGACATGGGCAAACCGCAGTTCGACCGTCCCGAGGCGGCCAACTTCGTCACCGTCGAGGCCAGTAACGGCGCCGTGCTGCATGTCGAGTACGATATGAAACGCAATATACGACCCTGGGATAAAACGCTTTACATCAAGGTCGTACGCGGTTTTCTGCGTCAGGGCGATCAAATCATTGTACGTTTCGGCGATCGCCGCCAGGGCTCGCCCGGAATGCGCATTCAGACCTTTTGCGAGGATAGTTTCGAGTTCAGGGTGCTGGTCGATGCGATTGCAACCTACAACTATGTCGAATTGCCCGAACAGCCGGAAATCAGCATCATTCCCGGTCCCCCGGTGCTGTTCAAGGCGATCCTGCCGACGCAGCGCTGCCTCAATGAAAAATTTCGTCTCTGTCTCAAGGGTGAAGACCGCTGGGGCAATCCGTCGAACCTGTGCCAGCAGACGTTCAGGCTAAAAGCCAGCCTGCCGGTAGATGCCCTGCCCGATACGATAACTTTCAACAGCGGTGAATTTGCGCAGGTTATCGAAGGTCTTTCGGTGGCGCAGCGCGGCGACCTGATGATCGAACTGCTGGCCGCCGATGAAACCGTCGTGGCTCGATCCAACCCCTGCCGTTTCGTCGACTTAAGCCCCCTGCTGCCTTACTGGGGCGATTTGCACGGTCAGTCGGAAGAAACCATCGGCACCAACTCGGCGCGAGACTTTTACGAATTTGCCCGCGACAAGGCCTTTCTCGATATCTGCGTACATCAGGGCAACGACTTCCAGATCACCACCGAGTTCTGGAACTGGCTCAACGAGCTATCCGCCGAATTCACCGAAAACGACCGTTTCATCGTATTTCCCGGCTGGGAGTGGTCGGGCAATACCGGTCTCGGCGGCGACCGTAACGTCCTGCACATGCACGAGGGGCGCCAGATACACCGCTCCTCGCATGCGCTGGTCGACGACCTGTCCGATATCGACACCGACGCCACTTCCGCCAACGACCTGTTCGAAGCGCTCAAGGACGAGGATTGCACGGTGTTCGCGCATATCGGCGGGCGCTATGCGGATATCAAGGTGGCGCACGATCAACGCATCGAGAAAGGCGTCGAGGTGCATTCGGCCTGGGGCACCTTCGAATGGCTGGTTCAGGACGCTTTCGAACAGGGGTACCGCGTCGGCATACTGTCCAATTCCGACGGCCACAAGGGGCGCCCCGGCGCGTCACACCCCGGGTCCACCAGTTTTGGCGCATACGGCGGCCTGACCTGCGTGCTGGCACCCGAATTCACCCGCGCCGGCATCATGGAAGGTCTGCGCAGGCGCCACTACTACGGCACCACCGGCAATCGCGTGCTGCTCGATACCCGCGTTGAGTTTGATCAGGACGCCGAGCTGTTTGCGGATGATCCCAGGCTGGGCGACGTCGATTCTGAAATGGTGCCTGAAGCCATGATGGGAGACATCCTGCGTTGTAACCAGGCCGATGTTAACTTTGTCATCGATGTGCGCGGCGCCGCCGCGATAGAACGTATCGATATCCGCAACGGACTCGACACAGTGGAAGTCTTCCGCCCCTATAGCGAGGCCGAACTCGGGCGCCGTATTCGCGTCATCTGGGAAGGTTCCGAATACCGCGGTCGCGGCCGCGAAACTCCCTGGGACGGCCACGCAGAGCTAATTGAAAACGCTTTCGAGTCGGTAACCCCGATAAACCGTTACAACCTGGATCGGCGCTTCGAGCAAACCGGACCCGCACGCCTCGAGTGGAGCGCCATCACGACCGGCGGTTTCGGCGGCTTCGAAGCGATACTGCGGGATCCCGCGGCCGGCAAGCTCTGCATCGACACCGAGCTGGTTAAACAGGAAATCGATGTCGCCGATATCGGCCGCGACGAACTGATATTCGAAAACGGCGGCATCGAGCGCAGGATCCGTGTATTTCGGCTGCCTGACAGCAATCCCTACAATGCTCTCCGCGTCGAACGCCGGATCAGGCTGCACGATGATAAAGACAACGCCCTGTATGTACGCGTAACGCATGAAGATGGCCACTACAGCTGGTCGAGCCCGATTTATCTGTTCCGCTAACGGGTAATAACACCGCGATTAAGCCATTGATACCCGGGCCGGGCGCCGAAATCACCGACCTGAACGTTACCCGACTCGACTACGCTGGATATCGCCGTTGCCCGTATCGCGTCACCATCGAGGGCGATGCGCCCTGCCCGCTTAAGCCGTCAGCAGCGAACGCAACAGTAAAACCACCGCGACCGCGATGACCAGCCCGAGCACCTTTTCCATGCTGCGGGAATCGATCCTCGACGAACCGATCAGCGATCCTATAGTGCCGCCCAGCAGCACCGCGACGATCAGCGGCAGGTAGTTCGAAAAATCGACGAAATTGTACTGCGACCTGGAAATAAGGCCGGCCAGCGAATTCAAGCAGACAAAAACGACGCCGCAGGCGGCCGCCTGTTTCATATCGCCGAGTCCCAGCAGTAATATCGCCGGTACCAGGAAAATCCCGCCGCCAATGCCGATCACCCCGGCCAGGAAACCCAGCACGGCACCCAGGGCCAGCGCAATCAGCACCACCTGCCCGCGGCTGAAACGGTGGGCGATAGCGGTGTTATTCCACGCGTAGATACGAACCAGCACGACTACCAGCGACAATGCCATCAGCAGCCTGAATACCTGTTCCGGCACCTGAAGCGTGCCGCCAAGCCATGCCATAGGTAGCGACAGAACGAGGAACGGGGCTATCAGGTTAATCCGCAGATGTCCGCGGCGAATGAAATTGAAACAACTGACCGTGGTCACCAGCAGGTTCAACAACAGGCTTAGATTCGGGATGCTCAGGCTGCTAAAACCAAACACCACCATCAGGGCGGCGTATGAAGAACCGCCGCCGAGCCCGACCGAGGCATAGGCTATCGCCACCAGTAGAAAAACAGCGGCGATTGCCCACATCGACAGGATGATTTCACTCATCGGCTCTTTACATATCAAAGCGTTGAGGAATGATTTTGAAGTGATTGATCTGTTTCAACAAATTGTTTGTGTCATTAATTCAGCCGAACATGGGTTTTTGGTCGTTTTTTGTGCTATTTTTAAGCTGTTTTATCAACATCGCTGACTAAATGACTGAAGTAAATATCGAATCCGATGAAATCGATCTCGAACCTATCGAGGATGACACGACCAATTTTTCGGATAACGAAAAAATTCCTGTCGAACATGTCAATTTTGAATTCGAACAACGCAACAAGCTGCACGGGTTATATCGCAAGATAACCATTTTCAACGACACTCACTGCTACCAGTCGGTCAAGAATAAACACCAGCGCAAGTACAAGTACCGTATCGATATCGCCTACCTCGATCCGCGGCCGTTTCGCAACCGCGTCAAGGAATGGAAATGGCTGTATGCAAGCATCACCCTATTACTACTCGATATAGTGCTTTACTTCGCCGGTTGGCTCGACACCTCCTCGATTAATTTCCTTGGCCTGTTCCTCGGTGTGCTGGTGGTCTCGGTCATGTCGCTGCTGGCGTTTTTTTACTATTCGCGTGACCGGGTCTTTTTCCGCAGCCAGTACGGCAAAATCAAGTTGATCGAGTTGATCAACAATAACCCGGACAACGACAGTTTTCGTAGTTTCGTCAACAAGTTCGTGATGCAGATCAAAAAATCCAAGACCGCGAAAAACATGAACCAGACCAAGCTGCTGGCGCGCGAATTACAGGAGCTGCGCCGTCTCAAGGATGAAACCGTCATTCCGGTCGACTCCTACGAAAAAGCCAAGAGGCTGATCTTCAAGCACCAGGCGTTCAGCGCCACCGAGTAGTCACCCCGCCCGCGCTGCGCTGCCCCCGGTAAGTCATTACCGGGAGCTCTGTTTCATGTAAAATAGTCTCTTTACAAAAGCCAATCGATCCATGCAATTAGATTCCCTCACCGCAATTTCGCCGATAGACGGGCGTTACGCCGCGAAAACCGCAAATCTGCGCCCGATATTCAGCGAATATGGCCTGATTTACCACCGCCTGCTGGTCGAGGTGCGCTGGCTACAGTCGCTCTCCACCTCGCCTGACATCACAGAGGTACCCGCGTTTTCCGCCGAAGCCAACGCGCTGCTTGACACGATCGTGACTGCTTTCGATCCATCGCAGGCACAGCGCATCAAGGATATCGAGAAAACCACCAATC
>Ga0224508_10003912_pt1 | contig 12262 bp, 13 predicted proteins | sample SF_Jan12_sed_USG_4_FD_170157 | JGI IMG/M metagenome (GOLD analysis project Ga0224508, IMG submission 170157) | Sediment microbial communities from San Francisco Bay, California, United States - SF_Jan12_sed_USGS_21 | ecosystem: Environmental > Aquatic > Marine > Sediment | place: USA...
CGAAGAGCTGGACGCCGTCGTCGACTACATGTCGCGCCTCGAGTGGCCCGAGCGGTCAGGCAAGTAGCGGGAATGTTCCGCGCGCTCACGATCGCAGGCCTCCTGCTCATGGCGGCGTCGTACTACTCGCCGCTGTGGTGGGTGTCGCTGACGGCACCGAACTACCCGGAGCACACGTTCCCGGACGGCGTGCGCATCCACATGCACTGGAACGGTGTCGAGAACGGTTGCAAGCTCGTGGTGCGCACCGAGGTGGAAGAGGACGAACCCCTCGACTGCGTCTTCGAGATGAACACGATCAACCACTACATCGGCATGCACCCGATCGAGAAGGGGGCGCAGCTGGAGTTCGCGGCGGCCCCCTACCTCTTCCTCGCCTTCGGTTTGGCGCTGATCGTGTCGCTGTTCTACCGAGGGCCGTTCTGGTGGCTGCTGGGCCTGCCCGCCATCCTTGCCCCCATCGTGTTCCTGGTGGACTTCACCGCGTGGATGTGGTGGTTCGGGCACAACCTGCACGACTGGGCGGCGTTCACGGTGAAGCCCTTCATGCCCACCGTCATGGGCGAGGGCAAGGTCGCCCAGTTCAGCACGTACGCGTATCCGCACTACGGCATCGCCCTGTCGCTGCTCTCGTCCCTCTCGATCCTCGTAGCCACGCTGCTGCGCCGGAAGGAGCTGCAGGAGGACTGATGTCGACATGGGGCCTGGCCGTCGCCGTTCTCCTCGCGGCCGCCAGCGCCGGGGCCGAAACCCATGCCGGCCTCCAGGACCTGGTCGACGCCATTCCGGCCGGCGGGGTGTTGCGCCTCGAGCCTGGCGTCTACGCCGGGCCGGTCGTGGTCACCCGCCCGATCACCGTCGATGGTGGGGGGCACGCGACCGTGGATTCAGGCGGCAAGGGTTCTGTGTTCGTGCTCGAGACGGATGGGGCCCAGCTGCGCGGGCTCACTCTCCGCGGCTCGGGCGAAAACCACGACACGCTCGACGCCGGCGTTCAGATCCGCGGAGACCGCAACATCGTCGAGGACAACGTCATCGAAGATTGCCTCTTCGGCGTCGACCTCGCGCAGTCCGACGAGAACGTCGTCCGGAACAACCGGATCCGCTCCAAGGATCTCGACCTCGGCGTCCGGGGTGACTCCATCCGCCTCTGGTACAGCCAGCGCAACGAGATCCTGGGCAACCAGATCGAGAACGCTCGCGACATGGTGGTCTGGTACTCCGGCGACAACCGGATCATCGGAAACCGGGTTCGAGGCAGCCGCTACGCCCTTCACTTCATGTACGCGAAGGCCAATGAAGTGGAGGAGAACGACTACCGCGACAACATGGTCGGGATCTTCCTGATGTACAGCGACGACGTGAAGATCCGCCGCAATCGCATCGTCGGCGCACAGGGCGCAACCGGGATGGGCGTCGGATTCAAGGAGAGCAGCGGTGTCCTGCTCGAAGAGAACGAGATCATCTACTGCGCCAAGGGCATCTATCTGGACATCTCGCCGTACGAGACGGATCGCGCCAATCGCTTCGTGAGGAACCTGCTGGCCTACAACGGCGTAGGCGTGCTCTTTCACAGCCAGTGGCGGGGAAACGTGTTCCACGACAACGATCTCGTGGACAATTTCTCCCAGGTCGCCGTGCGGGGAGGCGGACACGCTCAGGACCACGAGTGGAAGGGCAACCATTGGGACGACTACCAGGGCTTCGACCGCGACGGCGATGACGTTGGGGATGGGCCGCACCGGGCCTTTGCCTACTCTGACCGCATGTGGATGCAGACCCCTGCCACGGCGTTCTTCCGCGCTTCCCCCCTCTTCGAGGCCCTCGACTTCCTCGATCGCCTGGCACCCTTCAGCGATCCGCTGCAGCTCCTCGAAGATCCAACCCCCCGTTTCGAACCGCGCTCGGAGCCGCGATGAGCGAAACGCCGAACAAGAAGACTCCGGGCAAGCGCCCGCGCCGCCGCTTGAGCCGGCAAGAGGAGAGCCGGCGCCGTCTCCTCCGAGGGGGTGTCGTGACTGCGTTCATCCTGGCCCTTCAGCCGCTGGCGACCTGGGTGAGCGAAAAGCTCGGCATCCAGCGCCTCCGCCCCCCGGGCGCTCTCGAAGAGGCGACCTTCCTCGGGGCCTGCATCAAGTGCGGTCAGTGTGTGCAGGTCTGCCCGGTCGAGGCGATTCGGCTCGCGGATCTGGACGACGGACTGGGCCATGGCGCACCCTTCATCGAGCCGCGTGACCAGGCTTGCGACTTCTCCTGTGACGCCCTCTCCTGCATCCTCGCATGCCCCACGGGCGCGCTCAGTCACGCGATCGGCGCGAAGGAAGAAGTCGCGATCGGCGTCGCGGAGCTGACCCGTCCCGAGGCCTGTCGTGCCCGGCGCGGCAGGGGGTTCCGGGGTGCGGCCCGGGGAAGGAAATTCCGGGGCCGGCTACGCTACGAGGAGGTCGACCGCTGGATCCCTCAGCCGGTCAAGGATCACGAGTACGATGCCCCGCTGTGTGATCTCTGCGTGCGCGAATGCCCGATCGGGGCGACGGCGCTCCGCCTCGAGCCATTGGCCGACGGGAGGGGTGCGACTCCGGTGGTGGGGGACGCGTGTGTGGGTTGCGGGGTGTGCGAGATGATCTGCCCCGAGGAGCCGACCTGCATCGAGATCATCCCCGCCGTCGCGGGAGGAGTGGCATGAGCCTGCTCGCCGACTTCAAGGTGATGCTCGGCCGCGCGCCCGAGAAGCCCAAGACACGCACGGACGAAGCAGAGGTTCTCCACGGTCGAAAGCGGGGCAAGGGCGGCGTCAACATCGCTCTCTTGCTCGAAGAGATCGCCCAGGCCCAGGAAGTCCATACGTGGCGCAACCGACGCTGGGCCGTCTTGATCGGGATCAACCTGCTCTTCACGCTTTCGTTCTTCCTCGACATCCAGATCCTCGAAGGCTCGCTGACCGCGTCCCGCGTCCTGGGCTTCCACATGGCGGACATCTACTCGAGCTTCCTCGTGATGCTGGCGGATAAACACGTCGCCGTGAACCTGGTGATCGGGATGGTCACCGTCTTCCTGCTGTGGGGGCTCGTCGGGGGCCGCGCGTTCTGCTCCTGGGTGTGTCCGTACCACCTGGTGGCCGAGTGGGCCGAGATGCTGCACCTGCGGCTGGCCAAGCAGAATTGGGTAGCGGACCACGTGATCCACCGCGGGGTACGCGTGGTGTTCTGGGTGCTGTTCGCGCTGCTCGCGTTGGTGACGGGCCACGCGCTCTTCCTGACGTTGAACCCGATCGGCATCCTCAGCCGGGCCTTGGTCTACGGCCCGAGCCTGGCCCTCCTCTGGGTCGGGATGTTGCTCGTCTTCGAGGTGGTCTACTCCCGACGCGCCTGGTGCCGCTACGTTTGCCCGATCGGCCTCACCTATGGCGTGCTCGGCGTCTTCGCGCCGGTGCGGATGCGGTATCACCTCGAGGCGTGCGCCCACGAGGGTGAGTGTCGGAAGGTCTGCGAGGTGCCGCACGTTCTCGACCTCACCATCAAAGGGCGGGCTTCCAAGGCCCACATGGACATCGGGCCCGACTGCACCCGCTGCGGCCTGTGCGTGGACATCTGCCCGACGAACTCCCTGACGTACGAGGTCAAGGGACTGGATCGAATCCTGTGATGATCGAAGCGGTCCACGTGACGAAACGGTTCTCCGGCACCGCGGTGCTGGACGACCTCGGCCTGGAGGTGGAAGCCGGCGATCGAATCGCTCTGGTGGGAGCCAACGGCGCCGGCAAGACCACACTCGTTCGCTGCCTGCTCGGCGAGTACCAGTACGACGGGACGATCACGATCGACGGCCTCGAGCCGCGCAAGGCGCGTCGCGAGGTGCTGGGTCGGGTCGGCTTCGTTCCCCAGCTTCCGCCTCCCCTGCGACTGACCGCGCGCCACCTGATCGACTTCACCGCGCGCCTGGCCGGTTGCGAAGCCGCGAGCATCGAGCAGACGGCGGAGCGTCTCGGCCTCGAGCTGGCCGGCGTCGCACCTCGCGCGTTCGTCAAGCTGTCCGGCGGTCAGAAACAGAAGCTCCTGATTGCGTGTGCGCTCGGCCGTCCGTGCGATCTCCTCTTCCTCGACGAGCCCGCCGCCAACCTCGACCCGGATGCGCGCGGCGCCTTCTTCGAGCTCCTCGACGAAAGAGTGGGCAACTCGACGATGCTGATCTCGAGCCACCGCCTGGACGAGGTCGCACCGCTCGTGAGCCGCGTGGTCGAGCTGGACTTCGGCAAGGTCGTGCTCGACGACCGGGTGGCGGACGGCGGTGCGCTGACGGAGCGCCTCCTGTGTCGGATCGAGCTGGCTCGGCCGGACGAATCGTGTCGCGCGGCGTTCCTCGCCTGGAATCTGAAGGGCGACGACGAGGGCCTTCGCTTCGAAGGGGAGATTGCAGGCCCCGACAGGCTGCGCTTTCTGGGAACTGCGTCTCGCTACTCCGGCGCGATTCGCCGGCTCGAGATCGGAACCGAAGCGACCTCATGATCCGGATCGCGCTGCTCGCCGCACTGTGGGTGCTCCCCTCCTGTGGAGACGAATCCACGACGGGGCCGGTCGAGCCGGCCTGGGATCGGGACGCCTGCGAGCACTGCCGAATGGTGGTCAGCGACCGACGATTCGCCGCGCAGGTGCGCTCGGCCACCACCGGAAAGGTGCTCCACTTCGACGACCCCGGTTGCGCGATCCTCGCGGGAGTCGGAGACCAGGACGAGGTCTGGGTGCGCGATCCGAGCGGCAGCGAGTGGCTGGACGGACGGAAGGTGCGCTTCTCGAGCGGCCACAAGACACCGATGAGCTACGGCTTCGGCGTGGCCGCGGAAGGCACCGACGGCCTCGACTGGGCGGCAATGACGACGGAGATCCAGGAACGGGAAAGTGCACGAAGAGAACACGCTCACCCCTGACGCGGGGGTCATGCCCCAGATCGAAGAGCCGAAGCCCTCGCAGCCGAGAGGCCAGCTCCGCCACGTGATCGGCCTCGAGCTGGCGGAGTCCCTGCGGGCGCGCTGGTTCTGGGTCTATGCCCTGATCTTCCCCGGCCTCGTCGCCCTGCTGTTCGGGTTCTCGCTCACCGAGTCCAGGATTCTGGGATTCATGGGCCTCTCTCGTCTGCTGGTGACCTACATCCAGGTCTGCATGGCGATCCTGCCCATCTTCGTCCTCGTCACGACGGTGCGGTCGGTCGCCGGCGATCGCGAGGCCGGCATCTTCGAGTACCTGTTGGCGCTGCCCATCGATCTCCGCGCCTGGTACTGGGGCCGCGTGCTCGCCCGATTCGGACTGGTCTTCTTGCCGGTCTTCCTCGCGCTGATGGGCGCCGCGACGTGGGGCTGGATCGAGGAGATTCCCTTCGAGTTCTCGACGCTGGCGCTCTACTCCGCGCTGCTTCTCGCGCTGACCGCGTGCTTCCTCGGCATCGGCATGCTGATCTCCGTGTTCGCACGGTCCGTCGACGCAGCCCAGGGCACCGCCTTCCTGCTGTGGCTCATTCTCGTGCTGTTCCTCGATCTGGTGCTGCTGGGCGCGCTCATCGAAGAGCGCATCGCAGCCGAGACCGCGGTCGGGATCGCGCTCGCCAACCCGCTCCAGGTGTTTCGGACCGCAGCAATGGCCCTCTTCGACCCCGACCTGGTCCTGCTCGGCCCCGCCGCCTTCGTGATCCTCGACTTCTTCGGGCGCGCCGGCTTCCTCGCCTGGGCGGTGCTGTACCCGACGGCCCTCGGCAGCCTCTGCGCCGCCGTCGGCTACTGGCGCTTCAAGAACTCCGATCTTCCGTAGGGCCCGCCGGCAGCCTCAAGCCCCCGGATGGGCGAGTCGGTGCGCCGCCTCCCGGAAGGCCGCCAGCTCGCGGCTGGAGGCGGGCGGTAGATTCGGATCGCCGCCGTCCTCGGCGGCGCGTTCCAGCTCGTCGGTGATGTGACGCATCGGGCGGAGCAGGCCTCCGCGCACCAGCAGGAAGATGGCGATCGAGAAGCCGGCGGCCCCGATGCCGCCCGCGATCAGCAGGTCGACGATCAGGCGCACGGAGTCGCGCTTCAGGTTCGCGATGTCGTGCTGCATCTCGAGGCGCCAGAGCCCCCCTGCGGCATCACGGACCGGCGGCGCGACGTAGGTCAGAATCGTTCCGTCGATCTCGCTTCGGCCGCGGCCCCAGCCTTCCGACGGAGGCGGTGTTTCCGAGGGAAGCCCCTCCAGCCGGATGCCCCAGTTGGAGATGCTCCGGAGTCGCTCGAGCAACCCCTCGACGTCCTCACCCTGGGTCAGCGCCAGCCCCACCGCGGCCTGAACGAGACCCGAGGTGCGGTGGGCGTCGAGCTGCGCGTTGCGGATGTCGCGCTCGTAGAGGCGGTAGGGAAGGATCGCGAGGGTTCCGGCGAGCGCGATCGCGGCAATCACGAGCAGCGCCAGGAGGAGTTGTTTCTCGAAGCTCGGAAGGGGTTTCGTGCTCATGGGGTCCTCCACTCGGCATCGTGGAGGCTACCGCGGCAGCAGGCGCCCGGGTACACCCGGAGCTCGACTCCTCCTAGCGCGCTGCCTCGCGACGCTGGAGCGCCATGAAGCGGGCTGGAGCCTCGAGCGGCGCGAAGCCGAGCTGGGCGTAGAGGCCGTGTGCGTCGGCAGTGGCCAGGAGCCAGCGCCAGACATCGGCGAGCTCCGGGTGCTCGAGTGCGCAGGCGACGAGCCACCTCCCGAGGCCGCGGCCCCGATGCGCGCCGAGGACGTAGACGTCCGCGAGATACGCGAACCGCGCGCGGTCACTGAGCACCCGCGTGAAACCCACCTGCCGATCCGCGCAGTACAGACCGAAGCAGATCGAGTGCTCGATCGCGCGGTCGACGCTCCGCCGTTCGACGCCTCTGGCCCAATACGAATCGACGAGGAACGCGTGGATCCCGGCGCGGTCGAGTCGTTCGCGATCCGTGTCGACCTGATAGACGTCTCTTTCCCATTGCATGTCGCGAGCGTGTCGGCCTCGCATCACCCGCGCAATCCGACAATGCGGCGAGTCTCTTCCGAGCCGGGCGGATTGTCAGGAACGAAGGGCGTCCTCGAGGCGAGGGAGGTCGTCTTCCGTCAGCGGCACGTACGCATCCTCCCCCGGCGCCATCCATAGAGTTCTCGCGCCCGGAGCGTCGAGCCCGAGGCCCGCGTGGCGGAGCTGCGAGCGCCGGATCCGCTGACCCGCCGTGAGCGGCAGCTCGTCGAGCACTCGGACAATGAGCGGCCGATCCACGGGGTCGAGCCGGGCGGTGACCTTCCTCCGCAGCGCCACCGGGTCGATTTCTTTGCCGCGCCGGAGCGTGATGGCGGCGACCAGAACCTCCGCACCGAGCTCGGGGAACTCGACTCCGTACACCGCCGACAGGTCGACGAACTCGAGCTCGGCCGTGAGGACGTCTTCGATCGGCCCCGGCGCGAGCACGCCGGAGACGGTGTGCACCACATCGGAGACGCTCCCCAGCAGCCAGTAGTCGCCGTCGCGATCTCGACGAACGAGTTCGCCGCTCGAGAGCCAGGCGTCTCCCGGCCCGAAGACGCCTCGGAGCGGACGGCCCGCGAGCTCTCCGCGCGCGAGGTCGACTCCGCCGAGCAGGAGCCCCGACTCGCCCGTCGGACACCGCTTCGCGAACCCATCTTCGTCGAGCAGGAGCTCCGCTTCGGCGAGGTCATACGCGGCGACCGCGAGATCCGCGCCACCCGGGAGCGGCTGCCCCACCGAGCCCGCCTTGCGGCCCGTCAGGTTGACCAGCACTGCGTTGCCTTCGGTCGACGCATAGAACTCGACGACTCTCGCAGGATGGAAGCGATCGGCGACCCGCTTCCAGATGCCCTTCGGCATGCCGCTTCCGGCAAAGAGCCGAATCGGATGGTGATGTTCGGCGGGGTCGTCGGGCACGTTCACCAGGTGACTCAGCATGGTGCCCGTGTAGCAGACGACGCTCACCCCGTAGCGGCGAACGTCCTCCCAGAACTGCTCGACATCGAACCCGGTCTCGGAGGGTGTGGTCATCGCCAAGCGCGCGCCACCCGCGAGCGCACCGCCGACGCACACGAGAATCCCGGTGGCGTGATAGGTCGGAGAACAGCAGTAGACGGTGTCGCCCGAAGTGAGCGCGCACGCGGTCGCGGTTCCGTACGCGGACGTGGCGAACCGACGATTCGTGACGCGATTCGCGGCGATGCGCTCGCCCTCCCCGGCCAGAAGGATCAACCCGACCTCGCCGGCCACACCGGGATCGGGCGAATACCAGCCGGGCAGCTCCACCGCGTCCGGATCGATCGCCTCCATGTCGACGAGACCGTCTGCGAGCACGCGGGGATCCCCGCCGCCGCCGAGCACGAGCACGTCTGCGCCGAACGTCTCGCGGGCCGCGACACCGTGCTCCGGATCCGCGACCAGGTGGCGAACCGGAACGACCTCGAGTTGGCGACCGAGATCGAGATCGGGCCGCAACAAGACGGGCACCGCACCGATCCGAGAGAGTGCGATCGCCGCGGCCACCGAGCTCGGCCGCGTGTGCATCAGCACCCCGACCGATTCGCCGTGGCGGATGCCGCACTCGAGAAAGCCCCGGACCACGTAGTCGATGCGGATGTTCGCAGCGCTGTAGCTGTGGGCCCGGCCTTCGAAGAGGAAGAACGTGTCCTTCGGCGAGTCCGCAGCGCGCTCGGCCAGGATCTTCGCCGGGCTGGTGCGCGTGTCGCGCCGCATGTCGTCGAGTCGACCGAGACGCGGAAGCTGCGGGGCCACCGCTCCCGCGAGTCGCCCGAACACACCGAGACGGTTCTCCGCGAGGCCCGCCGCATCTTCGATCAGTTCGCGGCCGAGGTCCCACGCGACGCCCGCCCCCTCCGCAAGACGCTCGAGTGTCGACGGCGGCTGCGGGCGCTGCTCGCGCGCCTCGAGGCGCTTCATGTGCTCGGGCCGCGGGCCCTTCCCTTCGCACCACTCGAGCCACGCCGCGACTGTCGGCCAGGTGATCTCGGCCGAACGCGAACCGACCACCAGGCCGAAGTGGCCCGCTCTCAGCGAAACCTCGAACGCCTCCGCGCGCGGGGCCGCCTTGTAGATCGCTCTGACCGCGGGCGCCGGCGCGATCGAGTCCGTCTTTCCGGTGAACGTCAAAATCGGGCAGTCGATGCTCGCAAGCGTGACCGTGCGGCCTTCGATGACGAACCCGCCCTGCAGCATGCGGTTGTGCGCGACGAGCTGCTTGGCCACCTCGAGCAAAGCCGGGCCGGGAAAGGCGATCCACGCCTCGGTGGCCAGGAAGCGCCGCATCCCTTCGCGCTGCAGCAGCGTCTCCCGATCCCAGAGCTGGCTCGCGAAGTCGCTGCGCTGCCGAACGGCCTTCACCGGGTCCATCAACTGAAAGCCGAGCCGCGTGGCCCACGATGGAATGCCCTCGGGAAACAGCATCGCCTGGAAGTTGCTGATCCCCTCGAGCATCGGCCCGAGGACTTCGGCCGGCACGTCGATCGGAAGCGCACCATGCATGTCGACCGGGCTTCCGAACGTCACGAGCGAGGCGATGCCGGAGTCTGCGTCGAGCACCTCGTTCCGATACGCCGTCGCCTGGTAGCAGAACATGCCGCCCTGCGAGTAGCCCATCAGATGGACGTCGCGGCCGGTCGCCGCGCGCACCTCGTCGACGGCGTCGCTCACCGCGACGACGTGATCGGTGAGCGTGCGGGCGAGCCCGCCCTCTTCCACCTCCGGCGAACCGAAGTCGACGACCCACGGATCCATCCCGCTCTCGTGGAGCGCGGAGACGGCGCTGGTGTCGGGCGAGACGTCCCAGACCTCGGCGCTCATCATCAGCGGGGGCACGAGCACGGCCGGAGGGCGATCTCGCAGCGGCGCCTCGCTGAAGTAGTGGCGCAGCTTGTAGTGGGTGCCTTCGGCCAGAACCTCGTACGGAGAAGGCTCGCGCTCCCCCAGGCCGCCGAAGCGCGCCACCTCGAGCCCATTGCGGGCCGCAGCCGCCAAGCGGCTGAGAAACAGGCCCGGCGAGGTTCCGGGGCTGCGCGCTTCGCTGTCACTCATCGATGTCTCCCGGCCCACATAGGCCCGATGCTCCGTCAGCCGGCGGCCCGGCGCCAGTCAGGCCGGGCTCCGCGAACGGGTCGCGGGACCGGCTATGCTCGGCAGACGCGCAGGAGCCCCTATGACGCAAACGTTCACCTTGATCGACGACGGCCACGCCAAGGAGCTCGAAGCCACGGTGGAGGGAGACCGCGTCCGGCTCCCGGCAGCCGAGGTGCACCGCGCGCTCGGCTGGCAGCTGAAGCCCGAGGGGCTCTGCCAGGGCGACACCTGCATTCCGGTCCGCGATTCCGGGGCTCTTTCGAACGAGGCCGGTCTCGATCTCGAAGCCCTGTCTGCGCTGCTCGGTCGCCCCCTCGCGGTCGACGCCGAATCCCGGGCCGCCGCGCTCGCCGCTTCGGCCGCCGATCGGACCCGCGCGCTCGAGAGCCTCGAGGCGCCCGATTTCACACTGCCCGACCTCGCGGGCGTCGCGCACACGCTCTCCGACTATCGCGGCAAGAAGGTCCTGCTCATCGCCTACGCGTCCTGGTGAGGCTGCCGTGAGGACCTGCCGGTCTGGCAGGCGATGTACGAAGAGCTGGGCAGCGAGGGTTTCGTGCCGATCACCGTGGCCCTCGATCGTTGCGTCGACGATCCGCGCCCGTTCGTCGAGGCCGCGGCGGCCACGCACCCGAGCCTGATCGACACCGATCACCGACTCGCCGAGCTCTATCACCTGACCAACGTCCCGACGATTCTCTGGATCGACGAGAAGGGCCGCATCGTGCGACCGCACGATTCGCAGTTCGGCACCGACACCTTCACGGCATTCCATCACAAGCAGTCGGGCCCCTACCTGGAGATGATTCGCAATTGGGTGCGCACGGGCGCCGGCGCCCTCGCGGACGAAGAGACCCGACGGCTCCAGCCCGAGATCTCCGAAGCGAGCCAGCAGTCGCGCGCGGAGCGAGCGCTCGCCTGGTTCCTCCAGCAGCGCGGCGACGAAGACGCGGCGGCACGCCACTTCGAGCGCGCGGGCGAGTTGGCTCCGCTCGACTGGACCATCCGCCGCGGTTCGATGCCGATCCAGGGCAAGAACCCGTTCGGCCCGGAGTTCTTCGAGCTCGCCGGCGAAGGCCAGCCGGAGTACGCGATGGAAGCGGTGACGCCGACCCGGGAACCCGAGTCTGACTAGGAGAACCTAGTCGCGCCCGCCCAGTGAGGTGGTGAGCGAGCCCAGCACGACGAGCCCGGCGCCGGCGAAGCTCAGGAGCGAGAGCTGCTCGGCCGGGACACTCTCCGGGATCCACAGGCGCGCGAGCGTCGCGAAGGCGAGCGTCGCCAGGGGCGTCACCGACAAGACCGCCGAAACCCGCGACGCCTCCCAGTGCTCGAGCGCGGCCGCGAACGCGCCGTAGCCGACGAGCGTGTTCGCCGCGCAGAACAGCAGCACGAGCCAGCCCAAGGTCCCGAGCGGCGCGAGAGTCGCCGGTGCCGAGAAGGGCGCGAAGCAGACCGTGCAGCCCGTGTAGATCAGCAGCATCACGGCGGGCGAAGACAGATCGCGCAGCAGCTGTTTCTGCGCGAGTCCGTAGCCCGCCCAGGTCACGGCCGCGAAGGCGATCATCCCGACGCCGGCCACGTACGTGTCGAGCGTCGCGGCGAGCGCGCTGAGCTGACTCCACGAAAAGAGCGCGAGCCCCGAGACGAGCACGCCGAAGCCCAGCCACTGGAGACGCGTGAACTCCTCGCCAAAGACGAAGATCCCGCCGAGCGCGAGCAGCAGCGGCGCCAGTTGGATCAGCACCTGAGAGTTCGCCGGCGTGGTCCAGTCGAGTCCGACGAGGTAGGAGATGTAGTTCACCGCGAGCCCGAGGGTCGCCGCCGCGAGCAACCACCACGTCCCACGACGGAAACTGCGCACGGGAGGCAGGGCGCCGCTCCGCCAGAGCAGCGCCGCGAGCACGACCGCAGAAAACAGAAAACGGAACCAGGTGATCGTCGCCGCATCGAGCAGGCCGAGTACGTACTTCAGCGCGAGTGGAAGCACACCCCACAGGACCATCGTCGTCGCCGCGAACCCGAAACCGAGTGCGCCGTTTCCAGAAGGTCGATGCAGATCCACGTCAGGCCGCGGGCTTCGCTTCCATCAGCAGCCGATAGATGCGGCCATGACTTCCGTCCCGAATGGCATCGGCGATGATCCCGTCCG
>Ga0224508_10003913_pt1 | contig 12258 bp, 9 predicted proteins | sample SF_Jan12_sed_USG_4_FD_170157 | JGI IMG/M metagenome (GOLD analysis project Ga0224508, IMG submission 170157) | Sediment microbial communities from San Francisco Bay, California, United States - SF_Jan12_sed_USGS_21 | ecosystem: Environmental > Aquatic > Marine > Sediment | place: USA: California...
AACCTGCCGCTGGACCGGGAATTCACCACAACTGCACTTAATTTCGAACGGATGCAACTAAACCCGATTTACACCCAGAACAGTCGTGGCAAATTTGAGTTGCAGGCGCTGGCCGCGTTGAGCCAGGCGTTGCTGGATGTCCGTCGTTATGCCTGGGACCTGAGCCTGTTTAGCAGTTCGGAGTTTGCTTTTGTGCGACTGCCGGAGCATTTCACCACCGGTTCGTCGATCATGCCCAACAAACGCAACCCGGACCTGATCGAGTTGTTACGCGCCGCGCATGCCAGCGTACAGGGCGCCACCGCGGAAATTCACGATGTGCTCTCGCTGCCCAGCGGTTATCACCGCGATTTGCAGGCAACCAAAGGGCCATTGTTGCGTGCATTTGGCCGTGGGCTGGAAGCGATCGCTTGCGTACCCGCGTTGATCCGGGAAACCAGTTTCGACGAGGAGCAGTTGCGGCGGTCTATCGACCCATCGATGTTTGCGACTGACCATGCAATCGATCTCGCCCGCAAGGGAATTCCGTTTCGCGAGGCCTACCGGCAGACCAAGGATGCCGGAGATACATCGCCCGACATCACGGCGGACAGCAGCATTGCGGCACGCGTCTCGCCGGGCGCAGCCGGGAATCTCGGTCTGGAATTTCTGGAACAACGACTGGCAGCGATCCAACCCGACTAGAAGCCGGGCTGCATACTTCCACCCCATACTCATCCGCACCCGGTTGGTGCGTCGTATGGCACCGGTCCGCCCATTCGCGGTGCGTCACGCCCCGTAGCCACCACCATGGGATTCCTGTAACAAGTTGATTTTACGGGAACAACGGACGTTGGCACGAATCCTGCTTATGCATTACCCATCGACCCGCCAATCTTTTTAACGCGGCTATGGGAGAAGGCAAATGCCTCGCAAAACTCTGCTATTCGCGCTGCTACTGGCGGCACCGCCTGTACTGGCTGATGTCTCAGGCAACATCGGCTGGCAAAGTCACTATATCTATCGCGGGATCCCGCAAAGCGAATCCTCCGCACAAGGCGGACTCGACTATGAAGGCGGTGGTTTCTATCTCGGCACCTGGGCAGCCGACGTCGGCATGGGTGCAGAGGTCGATCTCTACGGTGGTTATAACTGGACGGTTCAGGACTTCAGTTTTGGCATCGGTACCACCGGCTATTTCTATACCGACGATTTTGACGATACCTACAAAGAACTCAACCTGAGTGTCGGCCATAGTTCGCTTACACTCGACTTTGCAACCGGCGAATACGACAACTTCACCGGCCCCACGCAGGACTACAACTTTCTATCGGCGACTTACGAACACGCCAGCGGCGTATATGGCGTGATTGGCGGATTCGGTGGCGATTTTGACGGCGATTATTACTCGCTGGGTTATGGCTTCGCACTCGAAGGCATCGATCTGTCGCTGGCCTGGGTTTACACGGACGACAAACTCGGCGGTGGTGATGAAGACAACAACATTGTCTTCAGCATCGGTAAGAGTTTTGACCTGAACAGGAAGCCGCAGTAGCGCCTGGACCCGGATGAAACTGATCACAATCATCGTCAACCCGCACAAAGTCGAAGACGTGCGCCGTGCGTTCACCCGGTTTGGCGTATCGGGTGCAACCGTAACCGAGGTCAAGGGTTACGGCCGCCAACGCGGGCATAGCGAAGTTTATCGAGGCGCCGAGTACAGCGTTGAATTCAGACCCAAGGTGAAGATCGAAATTGGCGTACATGATGACCTCTGCGAGCAGGTAATCGAGGCTGTAATCGATGCGGCACGCACCGGCAAGATCGGCGATGGGAAGGTTTTCGTCACCGAACTCGAGCAGGCGATGCGTATACGCACCGGAGAGATTGGCGTAGCCGCAATTTAATAACAGGAGAGGAGCAATCGTGGACAAGGTACTCGAATTGAGCTACGCGCTCGACACATTCTATTTTCTGATGTGTGGCGCACTGGTCATGTGGATGGCCGCCGGCTTTACCATGCTGGAAGCCGGTCTGGTGCGCGCCAAGAACACGGCGGAGATTCTTACCAAGAATGTGGGCCTCTACGCCGTTGCCTGCATCATGTACATGCTCTGCGGCTACGGCATCATGTATGGCGACAGCGTCAATTCTTTCATCCCCGGTATCAGCATGCTCGGCATGCAGGATAATACCGCGCAGGCGGTACTGGCCGGTGGCGAAGACGCGCCCTATTACTCCAATCTCTCCGACTTCTTCTTCCAGGTTGTCTTTGTCGCAACCGCGATGTCGATAGTATCCGGTGCGGTTGCCGAACGAATGAAACTCTGGGCGTTCCTGTTGTTCGCCGTGGTGATGACCGGTTTTATCTACCCGGTGCAGGGTTTCTGGAAATGGGGCGGCGGTTTCCTCGATGGGGCCGGTTTTCTCGACTTTGCCGGTTCCGGCGTGGTCCATATGACCGGCGCGGCGGCTGCGCTCGCCGGTGTGCTGTTACTCGGTGCACGCAAGGGCAAGTACAGCAAGGACGGCCGCATCCAGGCCATTCCAGGCTGTAACCTGCCACTGGCGACGTTGGGCACATTTATTTTGTGGCTCGGCTGGTTTGGTTTTAACGGCGGTTCCGAATTGAAAATCTCCGATGTCGGTGAGGCCAACTCCGTTGCGCTGGTGTTCGTCAACACCAACATGGCTGCGACCGGCGGTCTCATTGCCGCTTTGGCGCTGGCACGGGTGTGGTTCGGTAAAGCGGATCTGACCATGGCGCTCAACGGCGCGCTGGCCGGGCTGGTTGCGATCACAGCCGAACCGCTGACACCGGCACCACTGCTGGCAACCGCAATTGGCGGTGTTGGCGGACTACTCGTGGTCACCTCGATAGTCATGCTGGACAAACTGAAAATTGACGACCCGGTCGGTGCGATCTCGGTGCACGGTGTCGTCGGTATCTGGGGTTTACTCGCTGTCGTGCTTTCAAACGATGACGCATCGCTGCCGGCTCAATTGCTCGGCATAGCGGTTATTTTTGCATGGGTCTTCAGCATCAGCTTTGGCACCTGGTGGGCGATCCGCAAAGTGATGGGGATCCGCGTCTCCGAACAGGAAGAGTTCGAAGGCGTCGATGTTGGCGAATGCGGTCTCGAGGCTTATCCCGAATTCACCCTCGGCGTCGGCCGCACCGGCACGACGCCGGCGCAGGCCGCCCCCGCCTACGCGATGCGAGCCCATCCCACCAAGTCCTGAATATCGGGGGCATATACTCGATATATGCCCCCTCTTTGGACCGCTGCTTCAGTGACACCTGGCTGCGTTATCCGATATCATATTGATCCGTAAGCGACAATAATTCAGCCTGGCCTATGAACCATCCTGCTTGCTCGGCCCCTATCAGGGGGGCACGAGGGCTTACTTTTGCGGGGTGGCTGCAGAAGTTTGCCATCATCTACCTCACCGCCCTCGTCTTTTTCGCGTGGGGCATAGCAACGATGCAATTTCAGGTATTCCCATACGCCCTGATCAAGTCAGCGCACAGCGATCTGACGGCATTTGTGAAAGGACATGCCGCAGAGGAGACAACAGTGCTGGGGAAGTTCCTGAACGATATCAATCTGAAGCCGGAACGGCAGCTCGTGGATTTCGAACCGCAACATGATCGCGCATACCACAATGTGCAAATTGATGGACTAAGGGCGCGCCGCGCTTTACCACTTGTACACTCGGTAACGGGGAAATATGAATCCGGCTATCGCTTTATTTTCGGCACTTTCGATTTTCGCGAACATCTGCATGGCGCCGTTCTTATCGACGACACGGACACAGTGGTTCATCGGTGGATCTTGAGAGACGATGACCGGGAACGCACTCTTGCCGAGGCCCAAAGAAAAACCTACACACCGCAAGTGCTCAAGTTCCCACATGGCATCGAGTTGTTTAGCGACGGATCGATAATCTTTAACGATGGAGACCCGGGTAACGCGATTCAGCGTATGTCCTATTGCGGCGAAACAATGTGGACGACTCTCGGATCGTTTCACCATATCGTCAAGCGCGACAATTCCAACGCTTCGGTTTGGGCGCTCGAGGGCGAAGACAACATTGTAAAGATCGATAGCGAAACAGGGCAGCAGCTTTTGACAACTACGGCCAGGGACATCGAAGGGGCAAATCCCGATATTGAGATTTTCGGTCTTCGCCGCAATATTATCACGGGCGAATGGCTGGAGGACCCGTGGCACTTCAACGATATCGAACCGCTGCCACCAGAACTGAACAGCGCATTTCCGATGTTTGACGCAGGCGATCTGATGATAAGTGCCCGGTCTACAAATTTGGTATTCGTGTTCGATACCGACTCATTAGCGATAAAGTGGTGGCGTGTAGGCCAATTCCGGCGACAGCATGACCCGGATTGGCAACCAGACGGGACTATTTCGGTCTTCGACAATAATATGCGCGACGCCGTTCGACAGTGGGATCAAGATCGTTACAGCCGTGTTACTGCGGTCCACCCCGGCACCTATGAGACAACCACTATCTACGATGGTCGCGGCGAGGGATTTTACACCGAGCTGCGCGGGCACCATCAGGTACTGCCAAATAAGAATATTCTGATCACGTCGCCACAGGAAGGACGAGTTTTCGAAGTAACTCCGGCAGGAGAGATCGTGTTTGAGTTCGTAAATAGTTACGGCGACGGAGAAAATCTTCTGGTTTCTGAGGCAAAATGGGTCCCGGCAGATTTCCTGGACTTTCCGATTGGGGATTATTCATCATGCGACTGAAGTCGCTCGCTTTTTTCTTTTTTGCAGGTCTCACGGCCCCGGCATACGCATATATAGGGCCGGGACTGGGCGCAGGCACAATCGGCGTCATACTCGGCATCTTCGCGTCCGTCATTCTCGCGATTTTTGCCATCGTCTGGTATCCGGCCAAACGTTTGCTCAAGAAGCTGAGAAAACCCCGTGACGAAGACACATCCAGGGGTCCTGAGAAATCGTCAGACAACATAGCCAGTGATGACAAAGAAGGGCCATGAATTGGATTATTCTGGTCGCGTGCTGCGTATTTTTTGTTGAGGCCTTTGTAAGGTTACGCTTCCTGCAGCGGGTAGGAGAACTGAATGCCCTGCTGCACAAAGTGGCAAGAACAATCCGGTCTTCACGGATTTCAGACCACTGGAAAGAACGCGTAATTCCCAGATATGCAATTACGTTGTTTTTGATGTCAATAAAACTGTTTGCAATATTATTGACAACGATGTCGGCGTTTTTCGTAGCTGCCATCGTATCCGGATTGGCCGGTGGGGAGTTTGGCGGACTAATCGTTTCCTTTTCCGGCATCATAGCGAGCACAATAATTGTATTCGCGTATGCAACCCTGAGGAAACGGTTTCTTGCCTGAACACAGTTACGGTTTTGGATCCAGGCTACTGCACAGGTTGGCACTGAGCCGGTCTGTTGCGAGGGCCTCTTTTGATATCGAAAGACTTCTGTATGGATCCAAAACTGCGGACACGAGTGGCAACCGGCACGTTTTCGTCTCAGGCCTTGCCCGGGCAGGGACAACCATACTCATGCGACGAATCTATGAGACCGGGCAATTCCGCTCGCTGACCTATCGTGACATGCCTTTCGTGCTCGCGCCCAACCTGTGGGGGACGTTCTCCCGGCCATCGGTCAAACCAGGCACGGCCAAGGAGCGCGCTCACGGCGACGGCGTTTTGGTCGACTACGACAGTCCTGAGGCACTCGATGAGGTCTATTGGCGAATTTTCTGCGGGGACTCGTACTTACACCCGGATCGGCTGACATCCATGCAGGCCGATGACGAAGCGATCGAAGGATTTCGCGCCTATGTCAATCATATCCTCATGGGTCACGGCGACAAGCGTTACCTTTCCAAGAACAACAATAATATTCTTCGACTGAATTCGATCTCTCGCGCCTTTCCCAACGCGGTATTTCTGATCCCTTTCCGGCACCCGGCAAGTCAGGCAAGGTCCCTGCACAAACAGCATTTGCGTTTTAGCGTAGAGCACGAACAGGACGATTTTTCGCGCCGGTATATGTCCTGGCTCGCACACCATGAGTTTGGATCCGATCACAGACCATTCGTGTTCGAGGCGGTCGAGTCAAATTATCGCCCCTCGACCCTGGATTACTGGATACAACTCTGGACTGGCGTCTTGCACCAGGTCCTGGCGACCTTGCCCGACAATGCCAATCTGGTGTGCTACGAGCGTCTTTGCGATGAAACGGCGGTCGTCTGGCCACTCTTGGTGGAACGACTTGCGCTGCCGGATGAGGCGGCAACACCCGAATTTGTCAATGCCAACAGAACGGACGACGCCCAAATCCAATCGAAAGAGCTCGCTCCCGCGCTGAGGTTATACGAAGAACTCAGAGCGCGTTCGTTATAACCGATAATCGAGAACCTCGGGGCTACTGCAACTTTTTCATCGCCGCCGGCGGAAATGGTCAACAGCATAAAAAAACCCCGCACGAGGCGGGGTTTTTTGTGTTTGATGAAACTGTGCTAGCTGCGACGGCGCAGGAAACCCAGTCCACCCAGTGCCGACAGTAACAACAGACCCGCGGCCGGTATGGGTACGACCCCGTTTTTCGTTACGGTTAACGTCCCGGCCGACAGATCAGACGCAATATCCGACAGAGTGAACAGGTACTCGTTTGCCTCGGTAATCGACAGCAACAGGTTACCGAAGCTGGCTGTGCCGATGCCTAGCGGGGTGCCGAGCACCACATTCGGATCGCCAATGTTGCCGAAGTCCGGACCATCCCAGGTTTTATTTGCAATCTTGAATTCCCAGTCGCCAACGTCAATAAAGACCTTGGCGGTGTAGGTCGATCCATCCCAGCTCATTGGATTGCTAGTATCCCAACCGTTGAAAACGCCACGGACAAAGAGTGTGTTGGCCCATGGCGCCGGATCGCCCTCCGGGCCTCCCGTCGTGCTCGCAAACGCACCCGAAACGGCAAGAACACCGAGCAAGGCGACTAATAACTTTTTCATATTTATCCCCCCGAAGGAGCGCCTGATTGGCGCCAGCCTCTTTATTAGCGACAGCCGCTGCTGCCACGCCTGTTGACCTTTATCCTGCAGTTTTGGATGTAAGTCAAATCGGTTCCAACCGGACGAATTTATGTTAAATCCCAAACCCCCACCCCGCAGCGTTTGGGTCTGTTTTTGCTGCGCTGCAACGCGCACCGCAACGGCGTTTTCTACGATGTTTTTGGTGCATACGATTGCATCGCGTCCGATACAGCGAGTTATCGCTGCTTTATGTCAACCGCGCACGGCGGGGCGCAAATATGTCAAGTGGAGTGTCAGGCCGAGGCAATTTTTACTTATACTTGGGCGGACGCCCGCTCGTTCTCCGGGCAGGGTAAGTGGCGCGAAACGATTTCGCGTTCGATTAGAACAATTTCGGGGGAATAGACAATGAAGCATCGCTATAGCGTGCTGGCAGCCAGTCTGCTGCTCACCGCCGGCATGGCACAGGCACAGGACATCGCTCGGGGCGGCCTGGATAACTTCGAGAGTGAGACGACGGAGGGTTGGAGCCACGGCGCAGTGAGTCCCAACCCACCCACGGTGATTCCAACCGGTGGCAACGAAGGGGCCGATGACGCCTACCTGGAGAATCAGTCCAGTGGTAGCCCCGGCCCGGGCGGCAAGCACGTTTTCTTCAACCGTGATGCACGCTGGACCGGCGATTACATCGCTGCCGGCGTCAACAAGATTCGCGTCAATGTCATCAATTTCGGCCCAACCGAAGTTGTGAATCTGCGGCTCGCTTTTTTTGGTGGCGCCGTGCGGGGGGGACTCCCGCCGTGCTGGGTTTCGACCGACGCCATTGTCGTGCCTGCCGATTCGACCTGGCGTAATTACAGTGTTCTCGTCGATGAAACGACGATGACACAAGTTGGCGGAGGCGCGACTTTCGAGGACACGATGCGAGATGTCCAGGAGATCCGCGTTTTGTCGGCGGCTGCGCCACAATGCCAGGGCGATGCGTTTCTTGGCGTCAGCGGCTATGACGACTTCCAGACGACCGCCGACACCGATCTCGACGGTATCAACGACACGGAAGATAACTGCACCTTGCAGCCCAATCCGCCGGTGTGTATCGGCGATGCCAGCATTGACAATGAGGTGGATTGCACAGCAGCGACCCTGAGCTGGGGCCAGGTCGACAGCGATGCCGATTTCTACGGTAACGAATGCGATGGCGATATTGCACCGGATGTCGATCCTCCGTTCCTGAGCGGCAACTGCCTGGTGGACTTTGGCGATGTAGGGGCATTGAAAGCCGCGTTCCTGACCAACGAAGGCGACGCCAACTATGATCAGGAAGCCGATCTGGTTTACAGCAGCAGCATCGGCTTTGCCGACGTCGGCCGGCTAAAGACCCAGTTCCTGTTGCCACCCGGACCCGGTCTCGGTAACTGCGGTTGCGCCCCCGAGCCTTCGGCGCTCGACCCGGGTGAGGACTTTACTGGTTTGGAACTGTTTGTGCGCGGCGGCATGGCATTCGAATGGGGTGCGGTCCCGCTAATCAACAACGTAGCCAACCTGGGTAGTATGGAGTACCAGGCGCGGCTACAGATCACGGCCGGTTCCTATGCCTTCAAGATCGCGAGCGAAGACTGGTCACTGGGATATGCCAACGTGGATGTGCCCACAGTGGTCGGCGATCCGCCGTTGAACTTCACGCCTCAAAGTGGTCCTGGCACAGACGCGACGATCACAATTGCGGAAAGCGGTTGCTATGAATTCAACTTCACCGCGAATCCGGTGGATCCGCCGGAGGATCCGCCCGTGCCGGCAGAATCGATCGACGTGTCTGTCGTCGGTCCGCTGCCCTAGGGCGAGTCGGGCCTCGCAAAACAACGCCCCCTTGCACTTGGCAAGGGGGCGTTTTTGTATAGCAATCCTGCACTACCAACAGAGTGAGAATATGAGGCCGGAGACGAACTGGCGGTACAATCCCAGGCTCGGACCAGACAAGTGAAAAACATGCGCGCCCAGAAGATCGTAATTACGCTACTCACACTCGTCGCGATATCGGCCTACGCCGGCACAGGCGATGCCACGCGTGCGCTTGGGTGGGTCGGCGAGATGTCCCCGGCTGGCGGCTCGAGCAACCAGATCACTACCGGCAGCTCGTTCACCGTGTATATCCAGGTCTGGAAGGGCGGTGTTACCGACAGCCCCGGACAAGGCGCCAATATCAACTGCGAACTGTGGTGGAGCGATGTCGGCTTCTTTGGCGGCCCGTGGCTGAACGAAACGGCAACCGCAATGAGTTACGACAGTGATATCGGCAACAACGACAAGTATGCGGTAACGGTTTCACCGGCGGACGGACTCTACGAATACACGGCACGCTGTACCGATACGACTGACAGCAACATTACCTGGCAACAGGATGGCAACGGCGAACTCACGGTCGCACCGACCGGTACCCTCAGTGGCAAACGCGGAATCTGGGTCGATGAAAAGACCATCGCCTGGAATACTTCGCATGGCCCGACCAGTGTCAGCTACGAGTTGCATCATGCCTTCGACGGCGGGCTGACGGTTCCGCCAACTACCGGTTCGGGTATCCCCTTATCCTTCGATTCACTGCTGACGGGCAACTCCTATCCCAAGTACCCGAACATCGGTGGCTACAAGGCCCTGAAAATTCCTTTCGGCAGCCTTGCCGACGTGCCCAACATACTCCAGGGGCAGATGGCGCTGGCCGTATACGACAATGCCGGCGACCTGCTCGAGGCAACGCAGTTACAAATCCAGGGCGTGCTCGACGATCTGTTTGGCTATAGCGGTCCGCTGGGTTTGAGCTTCGACGGCCAGATACCGACTTTCCGTTTGTGGGCGCCGACCGCACACAATGTAAGACTGCGGCACTGGCCGGATCCGGTCAGCGGCGGCTTCGCTGTCGCCATGACCTTCGATCCGGCGACCGGTGTCTGGGAACTCACCGGCGATGCGGCCTGGTATGGCGAGTATTACTGGTACGAAGTAACCGTCTGGGTGGACGAACTCGAGGCGGTGCAGATCAATTTCGTCACCGACCCCTACGCACCGAACCTGTCGACCGATGCGGCGAGAGGTCAAATCATCGACATTGAGAACGACCCGGCGACGGTGCCACCGGGTTGGGACAACCTGGCCAAACCGCCGCTGGATGCACCGGAAGACGTTTCCATCTACGAGTTGCACGTACGCGATTTCAGCGCCTATGACGATACCGTTAACGCCGCACATCGCGGAACTTACAAGGCGTTTACTTACGACGGCACCTCCAACCCGCTGTCCGAAGGCATGGCGCACCTGATCGGCCTGGCCGACGCCGGGCTGACGCACATACACCTGATGCCGATCCACGATTTCGCCGACATTCCGGAAGATCCGGCCGATCGCAGCGAGCCGGACCCTGTCGTGCTGGCCAGTTTCCCGGCGGATTCCGACCAACAGCAGGCTATAGTCGACGCAACAAAGGATCAGGACAGTTTCAACTGGGGTTTCAATCCCGTGCACTACGGTGTACCGGAAGGCAGCTACGCTACGGTGCAGGACGGCCCGACGCGTGTTTTTGAATTACGTGAACTGGTGCAGTCGCTGTCGGACAACGGCCTGCGGGTAGTCCTGGACGTGGTATACAACCACACCAGTTCCGCCGGACAGAATTTCAACTCGGTACTGGACAAGATCGTACCGGGTTATTACTACCGCCTGACACCGAACGGCGAGATCGAAACGTCCAGTTGCTGTAACGACACAGCCACCGAGTTCGACATGGCCGAAAAGCTCATGATCGATACTGCAGTACGCTGGGTAAGGGATTACAAAATCGACGGTTTCCGTTTCGACCTGATGTCGCTGCACACACGCACAAACATGGAAGCGCTGCGCGATGCAGTGCAGTCATTGACGCTGATCGATGACGGTGTCGATGGCAGCAAAGTGTATCTCTATGGCGAAGGCTGGGATACCGGATCGGCCAAGGCCAAGGGACTGGTTTATGCGTATCAGTGGAATATGGCCGGCACCGGTGTTGGCACCTTCAACGATCGCATCCGCGATTCGACCCACGGCGGCTTCGAGACGCTGAATATTTTCAAACAGGGTTTTGCCACGGGTCAGGCCTACGACTGGAACGGTTACCTCTACGGCGAGCGTTTCCAGGGCGACCTGCGCTTCTCCCAGGACCGGCTGCGGATCGCGATGGCCGGCAACCTGCAGGACTATGTGATCATCGATCAGAACAACAACGCGGTTGACGGCGCTTCTTTCAATGGCACCGGTTATACGCTGGATCCACAGGAAGCGATCCAGTATGTCAGCAAGCACGACAACAATACCTTGTACGACCTGATCGCCTACAAGGCACCGTGGGGCGAAAACGGCGCGCCGCTGACTTCGATGGAAGACCGCGTGCGTATGCAAAACATGGCGCTGAGCGTCGTAACGCTTTCACAGGGCGTCCCGTTCTACCAGGCCGGCAGCGACATCCTGCGATCCAAATCGATGGACTTCAACAGTTTCAATTCCGGTGACTGGTTCAACCAGATCGATTTCAGTTATCAAACAAATAACTTCGGTATCGGTCTGCCGCCTGCAGGCGACAACGCCGGTGCCTGGCCATTGATCGCCCCGTTGCTGGCCAATCCGGCGCTGCGACCGGCGACCACCGATATCCTCGCAAATTCGAACCACTTCAAAGAGATGCTGCAGATCCGTAATAGCTCGCGGTTGTTCCGGATGGCGACCGCCGGCGATGTGATGGCAAGGCTCGATTATCACAATATGGGTTCGGGTCAGACCAATGGCCTGATCGTGATGGAGCTTGCCGACGACCAGGCGGTGGATCTCGATCCGTTGTACGAGAATATCCTGGTGTTATTTAACGCCAACAAAGTTGACCTGAATTTCACCATCGGCGGTCTGGCCGGCGTGCCGTTCGAATTACACCCGGTGCAGCAGGTTTCCGCTGACCCACGCGTCCAGACGTCCGGTTTCGATCAGGGCAGCGGTAACTTTTTTGTACCGGCGCGCACCACAGCGGTGTTCGTGTCGCCGCCGAATGTTGTCGACAGCGATGGCGACGGCATTGCGGATGCCATAGACAACTGTAGCGAACTGGCCAACACCGATCAGCGCGATACCAACGGCGATGGCTTCGGCAATCGTTGCGATCCAGATTTCAATAACGACGGTGTCGTGAACTTTACTGACCTGGCCATCATAAAAGAT
>Ga0224508_10003914_pt1 | contig 12255 bp, 10 predicted proteins | sample SF_Jan12_sed_USG_4_FD_170157 | JGI IMG/M metagenome (GOLD analysis project Ga0224508, IMG submission 170157) | Sediment microbial communities from San Francisco Bay, California, United States - SF_Jan12_sed_USGS_21 | ecosystem: Environmental > Aquatic > Marine > Sediment | place: USA...
CGGCAGGCTCAACAGGCGCGAGACTGTCGTCGGTCTCTTTGGCCGTTGATTCAGCATCCGTACTGATGTCTTCGGCCCAGTTAAGGTGTTTGCTATCCGGCATTCGATTAGCTCAGTCAATCCTTTCGCATATGCTATGTAAGGTAACGAGCAAATCACAGGAACTGCATCACAATGCCGAAGCGCCTTTTTTTCTTTATTATCAATGGATTATGAGTCCGTTTTACTTAATGAACGGAGCAGGCCTCGCGTCATGACAAGAGATTTGACAATAAGCGGCAGGTATTTGCGGATACGAAACGACGGCGTCAGGTGACGTCGTAGCAAGGCTGATAGTCGCCGCCCGAGATCTTCATGCGCTGCTGTGCCACAAACGCGCCGAGCAATTCGTCAAGCAATGCCATGATGTTCTGCGATGCGTTGATTTCGAACGGACCGCGTTTCTCGATCTCGACAATTGTGTCTTCCCGCACGTTCCCTGAGACGATGCCGGAGAAGGCGCGCCGGAGGTTTGCAGCAAGCACATGCTTGGGCAACGCCTCGCTGATTTCCAGTTTGCTCATCGCCTCATGGGTCGCGGCAAACGGGAGTTGGAAGTCAGGCTCGATCATCAGCCGCCAGTTGAAATAGTAGGCATCGCCGTGTTGCTTGCGAAACTCGCGGACGTCGGCGAGTCCTTCACCCATCTTTCTCGCGACTTCGCGAGGATCATCGATCACTATCGAATATCGTTTGCGCGCCTCATCGCCCAGGGTCGCTCCGACGAACTCGTCGATCTGCCGAAAATACGGTTCGGCTGACGCCGGCCCGGTCATAATCATCGGCATCGGCTGACTACTGTTGTCCGGGTGCAAGAGGACGCCCAGCAAGTACAGGATTTCCTCCGCGGTGCCGACACCGCCGGGAAATACGATGGCGCCGTGCCCGACACGCACAAAGGCTTCCAGTCGCTTTTCGATGTCGGGCATGATTACCAGCGAATTGACGATCGGGTTTGGCGACTCGGCCGCGATAATACCCGGCTCAGTAATACCCACATAGCGGCCATTGCGAATGCGCTGCTTGGCGTGACCAATAGTGGCGCCTTTCATCGGGCCCTTCATCGCGCCCGGACCGCAGCCAGTGCATACATCGAGACCGCGCAGGCCGAGTTCGTACCCCACTTGCTTGGTGTATTCGTACTCCTCGCGACTGATCGCATGCCCGCCCCAGCAGACGGCCATGTTCACCTCGGCGGGCAGGCCCAGCAGCCCCGCGTTGCGCACGATGTGAAACACTGCGTCGGTGATACCGCCGCTGGTCTCCAGATCGAATCGGTCGCTGTCGAGAACTTCGTTGCGAGTGAACACGATGTCGCGCAGCACAGCGAACAGCAATTCGCGAGTACCGCGGATCATCGTGCTATCTACGAATGCGATGCCCGGCGCGCTCCGCAGCGATACCTTGAGGCCACGGTCTCTTTGAATGAAGCCAACGCTGAAATCCCGGTAGTTCTCGAGCAGGGCCCGCGCATCATCAGACTGGCTGCCTGAATTCAGCACTGCGAGCATGCAGCGCCGCAACAATGCATACAGCCCGCCTTCGCCGCTCGATCGGAGTTGATCGACTTCAAGCTGCGACAGGACCTCCAGGCTGCCCTCGGGCCAGACCTCGGCGTCAACAAATTCCGGGTTCGCCTGGTTCAGGGTCGAATCTCGATCGGTGTATTGTCGTCGGTCATCAACCAGATATCGATCATGTCCGAGTTCGACACCGCGATGCAGCCATTCGTCCAGTCCTGGGTGCGGTAGTAGGCCTCCGAGCGCGTCGGCTCGTTGGGTTGCCCGTGGATCATGATCGCGCCACCGGGTTCAATACCCATCGCACGCGCCGAGCGCAGGTCTTCGTGATTGGGGTACGAAATATGAATCGAGAGAAAAAATTCGCTATTGGGATTGCGTCTGTCAAGCAGGTAGCTGCCTTCCGGCGTCTTGAAATCGCCTTCCCGTGTCTTATCGCCCACAGGCCGGATTCCCAGCGCTATCGTGAATGTTCTGAATGGTTCGCCGTCTTTGACCAGGTGCAGTTTACGCTTCGCTTTCTCGATGACCACCTTTTCTGCCACGGGAAATTCACCGGCCTGCAACGGGGCTTGCATGGGCAGCGCGACAAGGATTGCGAAAACACAAGCCAGGCGCAATTGTCTGATTGATTGAAGCAACGTCATCTATCCGGATCCATCGGCCGCGACAAAGACTAACAAACCTGTGTCAATGGGCAAACGGCCGGATTCACAGGTTTTTACCAACGATCCAGCCAATTGCGAATCCGACGCCGCCGGCAACCGTAGTGTAGACGGGCAAAAACCGGAACAGCTGCCCCGACCCCTCCGCCGCGCTAAACATGTCATTGAGATTCACCGCATATGCGTAATGCAGGTAGATTGAAAGGCCGAGCGCCGGAACCGCGTAACCCGCCGTGCCCAGCGGCATGCGCCAGCCACGGCCCGTCCAGTGACCCTCGCCGCGCCACAGCGTCAGCAGCGCGAGCGCGAAGACGATGGCCGGCGGAATGTAATTACGCAGTACAAACGGCCCGCCTTCCTGCACTTCGTTGAACCACAACCCGGTCGCGCCCAATAGCAACACGATTGGCAGGAGACGAATTGCGACGAGCCGGACCACGGGAGGCTCAGGGATTCGCGACCGTCAGGACCGGAAACCGCACCGTCGCGCCGGGCCGGACCTTATGCAGGTCGAGTTCGGGGTTGTATTGGCGGAACAGCCAGACCGGGACGTCGTACTCGCGCAGCGACAGTATCCAGATTGACTCACCGGATCGGATCGTGTGCTCGGTAACGCCGGAAATGACATTCTGGCGAAAGAAACTGTCCTGCTGTTGCCGGTGGTAGGCGATCCGTCGCGACTCGAATGTCGCGGCGTCTACAGTACGCAAATCGAGCCGCAGCCGGTTGCCAACCTCAACCGGCGTGCGAAACGCGAGACCATTTATATCACGCAGCCGTTGCGTCCGAATTTCGAGCCAGTCGCCGTAGTGCCCCAGGGTCTCTAACGGGTGAACCTCGATCGTGTCGTCCGCGGCCACGCTGTAATCACTGGGATCGGATAACAATGCTGTTTGAATCGTGCCCATCAGGCTGGCAGCAACATCACCGCCCATGGTTGACGGCATGATCTCCTCGACCTCGGTCGCTGCCACCTGCGGTTCGGCCAGAGCGACGGTGACCGGCGCGCTCGGTGGAGGCGCGGCGGGTGGAGGCGCGGCGGGTGCCGCCGCGACCACGACCGGTGCGGGTCCGGCCGCCGGCAGCCGCAGCTGTTGCCCCGCGCGAATTCGGTGTGAGCTCCCGAGGTTATTCAGCGCTACCAAAGTCGACACCCGCGTGCCATAGGCTTGTGCAATTTGGGACAGCGTGTCGCCGCGAACCACGCGGTGGAACATGTCCGGCAACTGGCGCGACTGCCACTGGTTGGCCCGCAAGCCGGCGACCAGTTCCGTAATCCGGCCATTAAGCAGGTGGTTCGGCATGCGCACAGCGAAACCCTTCGGCAAATGCTTGCTGCCCTGCCATACAGTCGCCTGCAGTGCGGGATTATGCGCTGCCAGCTGCCGCTCGGATACGCCCAGCACCGCGCTGAGATCACTTGCCGGTATGTAGGCCTGCAACTTTACCTCGGCAAAGTCCGTCGGCTTGTCGACAACGACTCCCGGAAAGTATTTCTCGGCATTCTGGTCGACATGTTTCGCAGCGAGGAACGCGACATAGAAGTTGCGTGACGCGAAACCAAATGTCCGGCCCTTGTACTTGCGCAGGATGTCCGCGTAGGCAGTATCACCGTACTGGCGCATTGCGCGACGCGCGCCGGCCAGGCCATGGTTGTAGGCCGTAATGGCCATCGGCCAGTTGCCCGTGAGCGAGTAGTTATAGGCCAGTAGTTGCCCCGCCGCGCGGGTTGCGGCGAAAGGATCGTTGCGTTCGTCAACGACATGGTCGACGCGCATGAAGCGGCGGCCGGTGCTGCGCGTGAACTGCCAGATTCCGGATGCACCGACGTGCGAGCGCGCGTCCGGGTTGTAGGACGACTCGACGTGCGGCAGCGCGGCGAGTTCGATCGGCACGCCAAGGCTGGTGAATTCACTCTCTATATAGGAGCGCCAGCGACCGGCGCGAATCAGGCCCTCGCGAAAGCGATCCCTGAGCCCCAGTTGGTGACGGATACGACCGGCAGCGGCAGACAACGTGGCATTGCTGACGTCATCGGGCCAAAGCGCCAGCACCCGCGCCTCCTCGGCGCTGAGCGTGTCGCGCTTGCCGGCCGCGAGGCTCTTGAGCACGGCCTGCAGGCGCTCCCGGTGCGTTTCGACGCGTTTCAGGCGCTCCCGCCGGCCCAGACCTTCCGGAAAGTCAATGCGCTCGTAGACCACGCCGAGATGGCGATTGTCGTGCAGAACCCCTTGATTCGTGGTGTAGCGGGTAAATATGGCCACCCAGAAATCCACATCGGCCTGTAGTTCGGGGGGTTGCGGGAAAGTCTCCTGGGCAGGGCCGGGACTGGAGACGAGCAGCAGCAAAACAAACAGGATTCGACTTTTACTTCGCATTTAGTTTAAAGTTTCCACCGTAAACACTTGATTAGTTCACAGAAAAATAAGCACATTTGACGTAGTCTAAGCGATCCTGAAGAGCCTTGCCGGGCGCATTACCGCCCCGGCTGAAAGGATGCGAGGCTCGCAAGCCGATGAACCTTGATAGCCTGACATACCGCAACACCCCCGTCCGCCAGCTGCCGGCCTGGCTGCTGCTGTTCGCGGCTGGCGTGCTTTTGGCGGGTGAGGTTGCGGTCGACCCCGGCGACAACGGCGCCGACATACGTGAAGATACGACCGAGGATGCGGATTCGCGTTCCAGCGAAGTCGCCGTGGCCGTCGAAGATATGGTTAATCCGGTTTACTCCCATGTCCCGACGATTCCACTGGCTGACGCAGTCGCGGCCGCCGACGGGCTGGCGGAGCCACTCGAAATACTTGGGCAAATGATACTGCCCGGCAGCGCGCGCCGCCTGTCGTGGTCAGCAACCGAGTTGTTCGAGGGGGTACCGGTATCCACGCCGGTCCTCGTCGTCAATGGCGCGTTGCCCGGTCCGACCCTGTGCATGACCGCGGCGGTGCATGGTGATGAGCTAAACGGCATCGAGATGGTTCGACGCGTGATGCACGACCTCGCACCTTTGAGAGTTTCCGGAGCAGTCATCGGTATTCCGATAGTCAACGTGCAGGGATTCCGCCGCGGTTCAAGGTACCTGCCGGATCGTCGTGACCTGAACCGTTATTTTCCTGGCAATCCCGCCGGCAGCGCAGCGGCACGAATTGCGCATTCGTTCTTCACCCAGGTAGTGTCGAATTGCGACGCCCTGATTGACCTTCATACGGGTTCCTTCGAGCGCGCAAACCTTCCGCAGATTCGTGCGGACCTTCGGGATCCGGATGTGCTGACACTGACGCAGGGATTTGGCTCGATGGTCATCCTGCACAGTACTCCAACCGTTGGGACGCTGCGTCACGCCGCGACGCAGGCGGGTATCCCCACCGTCACACTCGAAGCCGGCGGACCTTCGCAGCTTGAACTCAAAGAAGTGAAACTGGGTGTCAAAGGCGTCGAAACGCTGATCAATACACTGGGTATGGTGCGCAAGTCACGGCTCTGGGGCGATCCCGAGCCGGTGTATTACCGCTCGTCATGGGTTCGCGCCAACAACGGCGGCATCCTGCTTGCCGACGTCAGCCTGGGCAGTACCGTAAGAAAGGGTGACCTGCTCGGGACTATTACGGACCCAATGAATAACGCAAGAACCGAACTGCGTTCGCCGTACTCCGGGCGCATTATCGGTATGGCACGCAACCAGGTCGTCATGCCGGGCTTCGCGGCCTTTCATGTCGGCATCGAGACTGACGAAACGCCGATCGGTTCAGCCGATGACGTAGTTCTGGGTAACGAGCCGACCGAGAGCGCGGACTACGTCGACGGCATGTCCGAATAATCTCGATCCCGCACAAACTGCTGGACTCGAGTCGTTGCTGTTCATAAGCTCCGGAGGCGATGTCCGAGCGTAAACCCCTGCATCATTACTGGACGCCGAGATACTGGCTGAGCTGGTTCGGCCTCGGGGTACTGCGCCTGGTTTGCCTGTTGCCGCTGTCGGTGTCACTGGCCCTCGGCAGGGCGATCGGTCGTGTCGCGCATCGAATTGGCAGGGAGCGGCGCGGCGTTGTCAGGCGCAACATCGAACTCTGTTTTCCCGATCTCAATGCGCACGAAGTTGCGTCCCTTACGCAGCGTCATTTTGAGGCGCTGGGTATGTCGATCATCGAAATGGGGCTCGGCCGCTGGGCCTCCGATGCCATGCTCAGCTCGATGACGACGATCAGTGGCGTTGAACACCTGCAGGCGGCCATCGATGCCGGGCAGGGCGTCATACTCCTGAGCGCACATTTCACGACGCTGGAGCTTAGCGGTCGGGTGCTGAGTCTCAATTGTCCGCCTTTCGATGCGGTCTATCGCAAAAACCGCAGCGACTTTGTCACCGAGGTGTTACGCACTGGCCGGGAGCGCTCCGCCGACTCGACGATCGAGAAGCGCGATATCAAAGCGATGGTCCGAAGCCTGCGGCAAGGCCGGCCAGTGTGGTACGCGCCCGACCAGAGTTACAACCGCAAGGGCGCGGAGATCGTCCCGTTTTTCGGCGTTCCAACGATGCATACGACCGCAACATCGACCCTCGCCCGGCTCGGCAGGGCGGTTACATTGCCGTATTTTCCGCGGCGCTTGCCGGACGGCCGCTATGAACTGACGATTCTCGAGGCGCTGACCGACTTTCCGAGTGACGATCCGATTGCCGATACGAAAAAGTACGTTGCAGTGCTCGAAGAGCATATTCGAAAGTGCCCCGAGCAGTACTTTTGGGTGCACCGCAAGTTCAAGGACTTGCCGGACGACTACCCCGATTATTACGCCGACCTGGACGCGTCAAAATAGCCCTCCAGGAATTGCTCCCAGTTTTCGTGCGAAAAGTGAACGTTGGGCTCGAGCGTCTTTATCTTCTCGAGCGACCGGTGCAGGCGAGCCAGTGTTTTTTGTTGCCAGGGCCCCGGATCCAGCAGGCGGCCGCGATCCAGGTCGAGCATCCACAATTCGCCGCTGGCATCGATCTGCAGGTTATGCGCATTCATATCGGCGTGGTACACGCCGCCTGCATGAAACTGGCGAATCGACTCGCCGACTGCTTGCCAGAATGCGGCGTCGTAAGCGCGCTCACCGATACAGACTGATAAGGGCCGCACGCTGGGTATCCGCACCGTGATCAGGTCTGCCCTGTAGAGCGGCCCGCTGCGCCGGTAGCGCGCCGCCGCCGGCCGCGGCACGCGCAGTCCTTTGTCCGCCAGCTTTGCAAGCAGGCGCCATTCGACAAACGGGCGCGTATTGTTTTCACCGGTCCAGAGGTAGGTGTCACGAATCAGCTTGCCCACGAGGCCGCCGCGCACGAAGTGTCGCAATACAAACTGCCGTGGCACATTGCCGACAAACATGGTGTTGCCACGACCACCAGAGCCCAGCACCCCCTTTACCGGTTCGGCGTGCAACCACCCGGAGGGCAGGAAACGCTCCTCGCCGATCTCGCTGATGATGGACTTGTCGTAGAGAATCGCGCCGTGCGACGTTGATACGACTGATTCGGTCAAGAGACCCACCCTCCTGGCAGCGCTGCCGGGTCTGTCACCTCGGCGCCCGTCCGCATCTGGCTACCCTGACACTTTTCTCGATTTTTTTTGCTTTTGTGAACATTTAAAGCCATTTATCTTGAAGTTTTCTCGATTTTTTGCCACATACCGCGGCCGCATTGGCGCCTGTAATGGCGCCACGAGTCGCGTGACCAGGTTCCTGAATTTTCTTATCCATTTATCAGATTATTGCGATAAATCAGCGATTTTATCGCCATTTTTTACGAAAATGTCAGCATTAAGACTCGTCTTTCCGCCGTGAATCCGTATCCCGGCAGCCAATACCCTGTCTCAACTCGATCAGTGGTCAGGCATTTTTGTCGATTTAAACAATTTTCGGCGATTTTTACGACATTTAGGCCCAAAAAACACACTTTTTACTCCACGGTCAAGATCTGTCCCAGGTTTCGAATTTCGACTCAATATCGGCGACTTCTGTGCCATTAGCAGCTTTTGGCGGCATTTTCTTGCTTGTTAGGCCGGTTTAACGCCAAATCGCCGCCACGGCCGGCAACCGGGTCAGCTGGACTCGTCGGTGCCCATGAAATAGCGCGCACCACAATACGGGCACTTGGCCTCCCCGGTCTCTTCGATCGGCAGGTAGACCTTCGGGTGCGAATTCCAGAGATACATCCCGGGCATCGGGCACGACAACGGCAGATCGGTCTGCCGCACCTGGTAGCGGTGCTGCGCGTTGGCCGGAATGAGGGTCTCGTCGACGCTGCCAGCTCGGGGTGCCACGGTGAATCCTGTTGTTGTTCGATTGGGATGTGCAGATTATAAGCATTCGGCCGGGATCACCAGCCTGCCGCATCATCGATCGAATACCGCGGCCCACAACTGCTCGACTGACTTGCGCTCGCTCACGAACTCGGCGACATCGACTACGCCATGCTGTTCGTCCAGCGACAGGCGGTGCAGGCGCAGCCGGTAGGCACGATAAACGTCCTGAAGGCGTAGCGCATGCTCCTCGGTCAAACAACCCGCGGCCGCGAGCGTTGCAAGCTGGCGTATGTTGTCCGGGTAGTGAATCACGGCTGGATGCTCGCCCGCGTTCGCCAGCACCAGGTACTGAACGATGAACTCGATGTCGCCGATACCACCGCTGCCCTGCTTGAGGTCAAACTCCCGTTTGTTACTTTTGTCGAGTTCCTTGCGCATGCGACAGCGCATAGAGACAACATCCTCGCACAGTGAATCCCGACGTACCCGGGCCGTCAGCGTCTCGGCTCTGACGCGCTCAAATTCGCGGGCAATAATTGCGCTCCCTGCGACCGGACGAGCCCTGAGGAGCGCCTGGTGTTCCCAGGTCCACGCATTCTCATCCTGGTAGCGTTCGAACGCGTCGACACTTGTCACGAGCAGGCCCGACCGTCCATCAGGGCGGAGCCGCATATCCACTTCGTAGAGCATGCCGGACGCGGTCTGTGTTGTCAGGAAATGCACTAACCGCCTGACGAGACGCATAAAGAACATCGCGTTGTCGAGCGGCCGATCACCATCGGTAACCTGGCTGTCGCCGTGGGAATCGTGCAGGAATACGATGTCGAGATCCGACGTATACGACAGCTCGATGCCGCCGAGCTTACCGTAGCCGATAATCCCAAAGCCCGCACTGCGTGTCTCACCCGCGGCGCGATAACGGGGGATGCCGTGCTTACTGGTCAGGTCTGCCCAGGCGACCTTTAGCGCATGGGCCAACACACATTCAGCAAGATCGGTCAGACTGTCACTGACACGCATGATCGGCAGGCTGCCATTATAGTCGGCGACAGCAATCCGAAACTGGCTCGCTCGCTGAAACTGCGCAAGCATTTCCATTTGCGTTTCGCTGTCGTTCAACGCGCAATCGGCGACGCGCTGGCGTAACTCCCGCTCCAGCTCGGCCGGCGTGATACGCGCAGTATAGATGCGCGGATCCAGCAATTCGTCGAGCAACACCGGGTAGCGCGCTATCTGCTCCGCGATGTAACTGCTCTGCTCACACAGCGACACGAGTCGCGCCAGCGCGGACGGGTTTTCATTGAGGAGGGCAAGATAAGCACTCCGCCGCAACACCTGCTCAATGACGCCCAGTGTGCGCTGCCATCCGAGCAGTGGTGCCGAGCTGCCCTTGAGCAACAGCAGCAGGTCCGGCATCAGCTGGCGCAATCTCTGTGCCGATGTCGCATCGATTCGTTGCAAAGGGCTTGCTGTTACGAACGCCGCTACGGCGTCGCCGAGTTCGCTTGCGGACGCGAAATCTTCGGCTTCAAAGAAGTTGCCCCATGCTTCCGCGACGGCACCCTGGTCCCATAACTCGGTGACTCGTTGCCTGATACTATCGTCGGCAGCTTGATCCCTGTCTCTGAACGCAATACGTTCGAATTGACGGGTAACTTCGCTCCGGTGTCGTTCAAGCTCTGTTGCAAGTGCGTCCCAGTCGTCGTAGCCCATCGCAAGACAAAGGCGGGCACGGTCAGTCGCATCGGTTGGCAGTTCGTGAGTCTGCTGGTCACGGAGTGCCTGGATAAAGTTTTCGATGCGCCGCAGGAACCGGTACGCGTCGTCAAGCCCGCCTGCATCCGCGGCAGTCATGCCGTCGTGACCGACCAGCCGTGGCAGCACGCGTTGCAGGCGCCGCTCCTGCAGATCGCCGCGACTGCCGCCGCGAACCAGCTGCAGCGACTGCACGATAAACTCGATTTCCCGAATTCCGCCGGGCCCAAGTTTGACGTTATCGGCGAGTTCGCGACGCCGGACCTCGGCCGAAATCAGCGCATGCATGTCACGTAGTGACTCAAAGACGCCGAAGTCGAGATAACGCCGGTAGACGAAGGGCACTATCAGGTTGCGAAACAGATCGCGAACGACGGATTCCGGCGGCGCCGGCCCGACAACGCGCGCTTTGACGTAGGCATAGCGCTCCCAGTCGCGGCCATGCTTTGTAAGGTAGGACTCCAGTGCCCCGAAACTGACCACCGGAGGACCACTGTCTCCGAACGGCCGCAGCCGGGTATCGATCCGAAATACGAAACCGTCGCTCGTCACCTCGTCGAGTAGCGCGATGATTTGCCGTGAAACACGCGCAAAATACTCGGCGGCGCTGAGCGAACGATCGCCGTCGCTGTCTGCGCCGCCCGGATACAGGAAAATCAGGTCGATATCCGAGGAGAAATTGAGCTCGTTGCCGCCGAGCTTGCCCATACCGAGCACGACCAGGGAAACCGGGGCGCCGTGCTGGTTGCGGACGACGCCGTAACGGTAGTGCATCTGGCGTTCCGCAAAGTGGCACGCCGCGGCGAGCAACCGGTCTGCGAGAACCGACAGGGAGCCGAGTGTTTCTTCCAGGCTGGCATCCCCGGCAACCTCACGCCACAGGATCCGCAGCAGGTGCCGATTTCGAAATTGTCGCAGTTCCTGCTTCATCGTCTCGATCGGCGCATCACTGCCTGCAACGTGCCGGGCAAATTCGTCGAGCTCGATCGTGCCGGTCGGAGTACGCAAGTCCTGCGTACGCAGCCACGGCCATTCCCTCAGTGCCATATTGGCGCCGAATTCGCTTGCCGCAACGAAGCGCGCCAGTGCCGGTGCCCTTGCCGCCGTGAGATCCGCCATGTTGTAGCGGGCCGCGAATCGCTCAAACCAGCGGGCCGCGGTGTCGCGCAGTTCGGATGGGAGTGCGGCGACTGCGCCAGTCACGGCCTCATTCGGCGTATCAATCATGCACTGCAGTCTATCAGCCCATTACATCCTGCCGGCGCTCAGGCGTTAGACTTGAGCCTCCACAATTCGCTCGGGCCGTAATGTCGAAGAAACTGTTAATCGTCTACCACACGCAATCCGGTACCACGTCGCGGATGGCCGAGGCCGTGATCCGCGGAGCGCGCAGCGATAATGTCGATGGTGTCGATGTGCGCGTCAAATCGGCACTCGATGCCGATGCCGACGACCTGCTCTGGGCCGACGGCTTCATACTCGGCACACCGGAAAATTTCGGCTATATGAGCGGCGCAATGAAATATTTCCTGGACCGGGTATTCTATTCCTGTGAGAACAAGGTTAACGGCCGCCCATACGCCCTGTTCATTCGCGCAGGCAATGACGGCACCGGCGCAATAAGCAGCCTGCGCCGAATCCTGACCGGCCTGGCGGTCAGGGAAGTGCAGGAACCCGTGCTGATCGCGGGGGAGTTTGACGAATCGCGCCTGGCAGAATGTGAGGAACTCGGCCTGACGATGGCTGCGGGACTCGAAGCTGGCGTCTTTTAGGCGGTACCGGAGATCGTATCGTCGAGTAGCTGTTGCAGCGTATTGTCGAGCGGTTCGTGGCGACCGACCGCGTGCCCTTGTGCGTAATCAACGCCGAGCTCGGCGATCAGTTTGCGCGCGTCCTCGCTCTCAACATATTCGGCAACCGTTTCGAGTTCCATGACCTTCGCCACCTGGGTAATTGCGGCGACCATGGACTCGGATATGCGGTTGTCGGTGATGTCCAGGA
>Ga0224508_10003915_pt1 | contig 12254 bp, 10 predicted proteins | sample SF_Jan12_sed_USG_4_FD_170157 | JGI IMG/M metagenome (GOLD analysis project Ga0224508, IMG submission 170157) | Sediment microbial communities from San Francisco Bay, California, United States - SF_Jan12_sed_USGS_21 | ecosystem: Environmental > Aquatic > Marine > Sediment | place: USA...
TGGCAGAATCCCCGGAGTGAAATACCTCTTCAAGCAGAAAGAGAGATCCAGCATCAAGAGTGAGCTGGTCATTCTGCTCAAGCCGATGGTGGTGGAAGACGCGGATCAAACCGCCGCGATAGGCGAAAGCATGGACCGGGTGAGAGCGCTGCGTGAGCTGCTCGACAAGAGCTACGGAGGATGAATATGAACCGCGAAAAAATCATTGGCGCCATCAGATTTCCGGCGTTTCTTCTGATATGGAGTGCGGGCCTGGTGTTGTTCATGGGCCAGCTCTACCCGGCGGACGCGGCGTTGATCCGCCACTCCGAAATTTCGGTGGAGCACTTGAAGCCCTTGGCCCGGGTCCCAAGTATCAGCGACTTCGCAGCGCTTGGTGATGGCCTCGATCTCGCGCTGGAGGCGAGTGATTTGGGCGGTGGCTGGCAACCGGAGGTGGCTGTCGCGGTTTCCAAAGACCATCCTGCAGATGACGGCACCAATAATGTGGGTCTTCAAATTGAAGCTGCTCGCGTAGAGCAAGACCCTGTTGCTTCAGAATCCACTGCTTCGAAATCTGCGTACAACAAGATTGTGCGCGTAGCGCCGAGCCCTGAACCTGACCCGGTCGCGCAGACCAAGCTGGCCGCTCGGGTGGCGCTCAAGTCCAAACGCTCGCCTCAGGCCTATGCGCTGTTGATGCGACACGTAGATCAGGCCAGCGATGATGCCGAATACCTGGGGCTGCTGGCGGTGGCCGCGCTGCAGCAGCAGCTGTTTGCCGAGGCCCAGGTGATCTATCGCCGGCTCGTGCAGATCGATTCCGGCAACGGCCGCTGGTGGGCCGGGCTTGCGCTTGCCGAAGACCGGCTGGGGTTGAATGCAGGGCACGCTTACCAGCACGTGTTGAAGCTCGCGGACGATGCGTCGCGGTTACGACAGCTGGCGCTTGATGAGCAGAGGCGTACCTAGTGAGCGGTAAGCAAAAGGTTCGCATTGGCGATCTCCTTGTTGACAAGGGTGAGCTGAGCGAAGAGCAGTTGCAGGAGGCGCTCGCCGACCAGAAGCAGTCGGGCTTGAAGCTTGGCCGGATTCTGATCGACAAAGGCTTCATCGAAGAGGATCGTTTTCTCGGATTTCTGTCCGAACAGCTCGGCGCTCCGTTTTACGATCTGAAAGATTTCGACTTCGATCCTGAGCTTATAGCTCGACTGCCGGAAACCTATGCGCGGCGTTATCGGGCGTTGGTTCTCGAAGAAAAGAAGGGCGACCTGATTGTCGGCATGGTCGACCCCATGGACATCTTCGCCTACGACGAGCTGTCGCGGCAGGTTGGCCAGCCCATCAGCGTGGGCGTCGTGCGTGAGAGCGAGCTGATTGCCATGCTCGACCTCGCCTATCGACGTACCAGCGATATCGTCAGCTTCGCCAGCGAGCTCGAGGGCGAGCTTTCCAGCGAGCAGTTCACTCTCGGCTACGAAATGAGCGAGGAAGAGGCCAACACTCCGGTGGTGAGGCTTCTGCAATCGATCATGGAAGACGCCGTGCAGGTGCGCGCATCAGATGTGCACATCGAGCCTGACGAAACCGTTTTGCGCATTCGTCAGCGGGTAGACGGCGTCTTGCAGGAGCAAATAATCAAAGAAACGCGTATCGCGGCGGCGCTGGTTTCCAGGCTCAAGTTGATGGCGGGATTGGACATTTCCGAGAAACGCCTGCCCCAGGACGGGCGTTTCGAGGTGCAGGTGAAAAGCAAAGAGATCGATGTGCGCCTGTCGACCATGCCGGTGCAGCATGGCGAGTCCATCGTGATGCGGCTGGCAGACCACAGCGGCGCGGCAAGCAGCCTCGAGCATGTGGGGATGCCGCCAGATCTGCTAGAGCGATTCCGGTTTCTCATCACCCGCCCCAACGGTCTTGTGCTCGTCACGGGTCCCACCGGCAGCGGTAAGACCACCACCCTGTACGGCGCGTTGAACGAGCTCAACTCGCCGGAGAAAAAGATCATCACCGTCGAAGATCCGGTGGAGTACCAGCTCGAGCGCATCAATCAGGTGCAGGTCATGCCGAAGATCGGTCTTACCTTTGCCACGGTCCTGCGGGCAACGCTTCGCCAGGACCCCGACATTCTGTTGCTCGGCGAGATTCGCGACAAAGAAACCGCCGAGATCGCGCTGCGCGCGTCTATGACCGGCCACCTCGTGCTGTCGACTCTGCACACCAACGACGCCATCTCCAGCGCCACAAGACTGCTGGATGTGGGCGTAGAAGGTTACCTTGCAGCAGCATCGGTGCGTGGCGTGGTCGCGCAGCGACTGGTTCGCAAGATCTGCGATCGTTGTGGTGAACCGGCCGAGCTGGATGATCAGCAATTTGCCTGGCTGGATGCGCTGGTGGGTGAGGAAAAGGCTCACCAGCTGACGTTCTATCGGGGCAAGGGCTGCAATCAGTGTAACCAGACGGGATTCTACGGTCGTATTGGCGTGTTTGAGCTGCTGGAGCTCAACGAGGAACTCGCCAACGCTCTGCGCCGCGACGATGCCGTCGGGTTTGCCGAAATGGCGAGACAGCAACCGTCGTACCGACCGGTGGTTTTGAGCGCGCTCGACTTCGCCATCAAAGGCGAAACTGCGATCTCTGAGGTGTTGGCGTTGTCGGGCCAGGTCGAAGACCTCAAGGTCGATGGTGACGTGATGCTGGCGGCGTCGGCGCCGCCGGAGATGCTGCTTGCCGACAAGCCCGACCTCGAGATCGAAGACCGACCCCAGCACTGATCATCATGCCCAGATTCGCCTTTGAAGCACGGGACAGCAACGGCCGCAGCGTGACCGGCCATCGCGAGGCGGCGAACGCTTCGGCGGTAGCTCAGGAGCTTTCATCCACCGGCGTTGTGCCGGTTCGCGTTGAGCTCGACGAGGGCGGCGTGGACGTCAAAACCTCGGATTCGGGGTTCAACTTCTTCAAAAAGAAAGTCACCCTCGATGAGGTCATTCTTTTCAGCCACCAGATGTACAGCCTCACGCGTGCCGGCATTTCGGTGGTGCGGGCGGTACGCGGGCTGTCCGAGTCACAGAAGAACGAACGTTTTCAGGAAGTGCTGAATGACATTGCCGCAAGCCTCGAGGCAGGCAGTGATCTGGCGACCAGCTTCCGGCGCTTTCCGCGCGTATTCAATGAGCTCTACGGCAGCATTATTCACGTCGGAGAAAACACCGGGCGGCTGGAGGAGGCTTTCAAGCAGATTGCCCTGTATCTCGAAATCGAACGGGAAACCAAAAAGCGGATCAAGGCGGCCACCCGCTACCCGATGTTCGTTATCGGCGCGATCAGCATTGCCATAGTCGTGCTCAATGTGTTCGTTATCCCGGCTTTTTCGCAGGTGTTCGCCAAATTTGGCGCTGAGTTGCCATGGCAGACCCAGGTGATCATCGCGGTGTCGGATTTCTTCGTCGACTACTGGCCATTCCTCCTGGGGGCGGTTGGCGCTGCCATATTCGGCGTGCGTCACTACATCAACACGCCTGAGGGGCGATTCAACTGGGATCGCTGGAAGCTGAAGATGCCCATCATCGGCAGCATCTTCGAGCGCATCAACCTTGGCCGCTTCTGCCAGACGTTCGCCATGGTGTCGAAGTCGGGCGTGCCGGTTACCCAGGGGCTGCATGTTATTTCCCGTGCCATTGGCAACGAGTACATGGCCGACCGGGTCTCGAACATGCGTATCGGCATCGAGCGCGGTGAAGGCATTGCCCAGACCGCTCGCGAAAGCGGCATGTTTACCCCGGTGGTGATGCAGATGATTGCGGTTGGTGAGGAAACCGGAAACATGGATGAGCTGCTGGAGCAGGCGGCCGGTTTCTACGAAGAAGAAGTGGACTACGAGCTTAAGGGCCTCACCGATGCGGTGGAGCCCATTCTGATCATCGCCATCGGCATCATGGTGCTGGTATTGGCTCTCGGGGTGTTTCTGCCGCTGTGGGATCTCTCGTCTGTGGCGAACAAATAGCCGCGAGCGGGTAACGCTGCGGTGAGTGACGCACGTCACAAAAAAGATCCGGGCAAACCGAATATTCCTGTCTACGCTTAATAAGAGATTGGTCTCGAGCCGCCGCTCGCGTCCGGCATCAGTGAACTATTTTTGAGGATCCAAGGAGCTACCATGCAACGGAAGCAAACAGGTTTTACGATCGTCGAGCTGGTCGTAGTCATCATTCTTCTCGGCATTCTTGCCGCCACCGCGCTGCCGCGTTTCATCGACGTAGACGACGATGCGCGAGCTGCAGCTGTGGCCGGCGTGACGGGCGGCCTGCAAACGGGCGTATCGCTGTTCCACGCACAGTGGATCGCCGACGGCACGCCAATTGCCGACACGCAGATACCGGAGTTTGCGAATCTTCGCGTCAACGCCGCGGGCTATCCTTACGGCACGGCTGACAACAGTGGTGGCACCAGTGACGTGACCACGTCCGCCGACTGCCAGGCGGTGTTTCAAGGCGTGCTTCAGGGCGGCCCGACCATCGGCAACGCTGCCGCGTTTGCCGGGGTTCCTGCTGCAGGTGCGACTGCCGACTTCGTTGCGGTAGAGGCGGCTCCGAACTGCGAGTATTACTACACCGCGCAGTCGACCCAGACCGGTGCGGTGATTCCGCAGCTGGACTATACGTCGGCCACCGGGATCATTACTCTCGGTAACAGCCTGCCCCTGCCCTAAGGGGGGGGTCTGGAATCCGTTCGTAGTTGCACGACATGCGTCCGCCCAGGCGGGCGCGTGGTTTGTCGCATGCAGAAAGGATTCACGATCATCGAGCTCATCACGGTCGTGGTGTTGCTCGGCATCCTCAGCATGGTGGCGTTCAGCCGCTTCGTGCGACCGAGCGCCTTCGTTCCAAGCATTGTTGCCCATGGGATCGTTGCAGAAACCCGTCTGGCGCAGCAGCGCGCCAACTCGCGCCGTGATGCGGTGGTAACGCTTACCATCGATCGGGTAGGCACAGATTGGCGGTTTCTTCACTCAACCGATGTTGACGGCGTGGTTCGCACAGAGCTCGTTGGTGCTTCCAACACGACTTTGCAGGCACAGAGCGGCGCGGCGAACAACACGGTGGACGCCGCCAATGCGCTGGTTCTGCAGTTCGACAACAACGGCGACGTCGTCAGCGTGACGGTTGGTGCGGATGTCGGTGATCCGGCGCTGGGGGTGAGCGTTTCTCTTACAGGCGACAGCGATCGGGACGTATGCATTTACCCCACCGGCTATGCGGTGGAGGAATCCTGTGCTTAGCGCGCGGCCGTCGGGCTTCACCCTCGTTGAGCTGATCCTCACCATGATGCTGATCAGCATCGCGGTGCTGGGGATTACCTACGCATTGAGCTTTGCGTTTACTCACCAGAGCGATGGCTTGTGGCAAGCGAAGAGCGTGGCACTGGCCGAGTCATACATCGAGGAGATCATGGCGCGCCGGTACGACGAGGTGACGCCGTTGGGCGGAGTGCCTCCGTGCGCGCCGGCCACCGTCGCCTGTTCGGCGATTGGCCTCGACGGCGAGGTTCGCGCGGAGTTCGACGACGTTGACGACTATGACGGGATCGATGATCTGCCACCGGTGGATGTGAATGGCAATCCGCGAGCCGAATATGCAGGATTCCGAGTCCAGGTCAGCGTCGCCTACGCTGATGTCGCGCAGGTTGCCGCGTTAGGGCTCGACAACACCACCGATGCCAAGCTCGTAACGGTCACGGTGACTCCGCCGGGACAATCAGACATGAGTTTCCCCATCGTGCGCGGCAACTACTGATGAGTGGTTTTGTGCGCGGATTTACCTTGGTCGAGCTCATCACCGTGATGATGATTCTCGGCATCCTGTCGCTTGGTACGGTGAAGTTCATCGGCGACTCCAGCCAGGGTTTTGCCTCGACCATCAGTCGCTCGGAGCTCGCAACCGACGCTCGCTTTGTGGTTGAACGTCTGGCGCGTGACGTGCGCGACGCGCTGCCGAACAGCGTGCGGGTGAGCGGTGGGTGTCTGGAGTTCGTGCCTGTGGTCGGTGCGTCCAGCTATACGACATTGCCGGTCACTAGCGCGGCGATCAGCTTTCTTTCGGTGCCCGTGGACCCGTTGCCGCTGCCTGCCGGCGCGCGGGCGGCAGTTTTTCCTGATCTGAACGTCTATGCGCTGGGAAGCCCGGCGACGGTCAGCCCAACGGTCGCGCTGTCGGCCCCGGATGCCGGCAACGAAGTGACGGTGACCATGGCGGCCGCGCACCGGTTCGGTTCCGAATCGCCGTCCAACAGATACTTCCTGGTCACTGACCCGGTGAGCTATTGCGTGGACAATGCCCGCGTGTGGCGCTACTCGGGATACGGGTTCGTCGCTGCGCAGCCAGGCCCGGGCGGATTGCCGGCCGCTATGCCCGGCCGAGCGCTGGTGACGCAGAATGTGACAACGCTTGCACCGTTCACCCTGGCCGATGCGACGTTGAGCCGCAACGCGGTGGTGGGCATCGACCTCGAGTTCACCCGTGGCGGCGATGCGGTACGCATCGAACACATGGTGCAGATACGCAATGTTCCGTGAGCGACACCTTCCTAAGCGGCAAGAGGGGCTTGGCCTGGTGTCGGCTATCTTTCTCATCGTGGTGGTGGGCCTGCTGGTGGTGGCGATTACCCGCATGGTGCGCACCTCGGCGGAAGTGTTTGCCCAGGACGTGATGTCGCACAGGGCTTTTCTCGCCGCCGAATCCGGCGCGCAGTTGGGCTTGAACCGGGTGTTTGCGCCGGTGGGCGTCGGCGCGTGCGGGAACTGGAACTGGGACCTGACAAGCTCCGGATTACCGTCGTGCCAGGCGACCGTCGCATGCCGGTCCGAGGTGGTCGCCGGCAACAGCTACTTCACCGTGGAAAGCGACGGCCGCTGCGACGTTGGTGGATATGTTGCGGAGCGTCGGGTGCTGGTGAGGGCGCAGCTGTGAGACTCATCGCACTGATCACGCTTGCAGTCGCTGCCTTGATGCTGGCAACGGAGTCGCTGGGTGCGACCGTGCGCGATGAGTTCAATGCGGTCTCTTTCGGCGGTAACAATGGTAGCGCGAATTGGAGCAGCGACTGGCAGGAGCAGGGCGAAAGCGACGGTTCGGGTTCTGGTGAGGTACGCGTGGAGTCGAGCGCTTATTGCGCGGCCGGCAACTGCATGCTGCTTGACGGCGCTCAGGGTCAAAACAACCATGGTGTCTCCAGGCAGGCAGACCTCAGCGGCGCGGTCTCGGCGACGCTGACGTTCAGTTATCGCCGGGAGTCAGGCGGTGGTCAGGTCGAGCTCGAGATCTCGGACGATGGCGGAACCGGCTGGACGACGCTCGCGACATATACGCTCACTGCCGGCGATCCGGCACAGGTATCGCAATCATTCGACATTCTTGCCTACGCCACCGCGAATACCCAGATCAGATTCACCCGTACCGGCGGCAGCAGAAATTCCTTCCTCTACTTTGATAACGTCGAGATCGACTTCGCCGCCGGGTTGCCCCACTTTTCGATTTCTCATGACGGTAACGCGGATACCTGTGCCGCAGAGAACGTGACGATCGCGAAGCACGACGCAAGCCACGCTGTCGACACAGGCTACGCCGGCACGATTACGCTATCGACGTCTACCAGCAATGGTGATTGGTCGCTGGTGGCAGGCTCGGGCATGCTCACAAATTCAGGAGGGGGCGGTGGAACATACGCGTACGCGCCTGCGGACAATGGTGTCGTTGTGCTTGGCTTGGCAAGCTCGATCGAAGAGACCCTCAACATCGACGTCATCGGCGGTGGCGAAAGCGAGGACTCGATCGAGGATCCGGATCTCACCTTCGCAAACCTGGTCGCCCAGACCTTTCGCGACGAGTTCAACGTGGTGGCATTCAGCAACAACGACGGAACCGCAAACTGGGCGAATGACTGGCAGGAGATTGGAGAGGCTGACGGTGCCGGCGCCGGCGACATCCTCGTATTCGCCAATCTGAGCGACAACCGTCTACGAATCCGTGACAACGACAATGGCGGAGAGGGCGTTTGGCGGGAGGTCGACCTGTCGGCTTTCACCTCGGCGACGTTAAGCTTCGACTACCGGCGCCAGAACCTGGATGACTCTGGCGACCACGTGACCTTGGAAGTCTACGACGGATCGACATGGACGGAGCTCACCCGGTTCGAGGGTCCCGACGACGACGGGACGTTCCAGAGCTTCTCGCAGGACATCAGTGCCTTCATTGCGCCGAATACGCGCGTTCGACTGCTTGGCTCCTCAGCGCTCGGGCCCGACGATCGCGTGTGGTTCGATAACGTTGAGATATCCGCTTCGGCCAGCGCACCCTGCGTGAGTGTCGCGGCGGCCGGTTTTGTGCTCGCCCATGATGGTCAAGGCATACACTGCCTTTCGGAGCCCGTGGGGGTAACCGTGATCGATGCGACGCTGAGCGTGGTCCCCGATTACGATGCGCCGGTGACGTTGACCACACAGAGCGGGCGCGGTACCTGGGCGCTCGTCACGGGCGCCGGGGTCTTTGACGACGGCGTCGCGGATGACGGGGTCGCAACGTACGACTTCGAGCCTGCAGACCTGGGAACAGCGGCGTTCACGTTGTCCTATCCTGAAGGCGCCTCACCCATTGACGTGGACGTCTACCAGACCAACGACATCACCATTCGCGATGATGATTCCGAAGGCGCTCTCAGTTTTGCGCCGAGCGGGTTTACGCTAACCGCCAGTGCGCTCGGCAATCCGCCGCCGAGCCCCATCAACGACCCGCTGGGAACGCAGATCGCGGGCACCGACTTTCCTTTGCACGTTGCCGCCTACGGGGTGACCGACGACGATCCCTTGTGTGGTGTCATCGAATCCTACGCGGGGGACCGGCCTTTGAAGTTTTTCATGAGCTACGATGATCCAGGCTCGGGTACCCGGGCGGCGACGGTGGATGGATCGGACACGGGCACCGGGCTTGCACAGACTGTGACGTTCACGGCGGGTCAAGCTCAGGTGCTGGTCAAGTACAAGGATGCTGGCGCCATCTCATTGACCGTCCAGGATGATGCGAGCTTTCCGAATGTCCTTGCCGGGGGAACCAACAGCTTTGTGGTGAAGCCAGCCACGCTGGTGGTGTCACGCATCGAGTCGGCCGGTGGTGCGCCGAATCTGGGGGCTGGCACGGTGACGGGGGCTCAGTTCGTGCCCGCGGGTGAAGCTTTTGTGGTGGATGTCGAGGCGCGGGATGCCGAAGGCGCGCTCACTCCCAACTTCGGTCTCGAGACCGTCCCCGAGACTATTCTCCTGCGCAGCGCCAACCTGGTGCTCCCTGTCGGTGGCAGAAACGGCTCGACCGGTGATGTATTGAATGGGGCGAGCTTCGTGGCGACCGGCACCGCCGGGCGTTTCACCAACACCAGCGTTCGCTTTGATGAGATTGGCGTCATTCAGCTCCAGGCCGAGGTTGCTGGCGGTGACTATCTGGGCGCCGGCCCCGTGTCAGGCACTTTGTCAGGAAACGTCGGACGTTTCTATCCGGGCAGTTTCGAACTCATAAGCGACACGTTGGACGCCGCCTGCGTCAACTACACGTATATGGACCAGCCGGCGCTGGATCTCAACTATCGGTTGCAGGCGCAAAGTACGCTCGGGAACGTGACCGAAAACTACGACGAGGCACTGCTGGTAGACCCGGCCGCAGTAGCGGGCATTGTGCACCTGGCCGAAGCTTCTGACGATGCGGTCAACCGGGGCGGCCGTCTCTCTGCCATCCCGACCACCTGGCTCCTCGGCCAGGTGGTGGTAAATGAACCGTTGTTGAGCTTTGCCCGAGTGGTGGGGCCGGATGGTCCGTTTGATCCGTTGCAGCTTGGGCTGCAGGTGGTCGATACGCTCGATAGCGTTGCCCTGAGTGGCCTCGACATGAATGTGGCCACCACGGGTGACTGCATCGCGGCGGCCAACTGCGACTCGCACACCCTTGGTGCGGTAACCCGGGTCGTTTATGGCAGGCTGATGGTGCTACCCAGCTACGGTCCTGAGACCCGCGATCTCGATGTTTCGCTAGAAGCACAGGCGTTCAACGCCGGCGTGTTTCAGCAGCATCAGCTGGATAACTGCTCGAGTTACGCGTCCGGCCTCGTGAGCTTCGATCTGGCAACGTACACAGGAAACCTCGTTGACGGCGATACCAACCCGCTGGCGCCCGTTGCGAGCACGGGTCTCGTGAACGGTGCAGACGACAGTCTCGCGCCGCTGCTGTTGAGCGCACCTGGCATCGGCAACGACGGCAGCGTCAATCTGATTCTGGACGTACCGGCCTGGCTTGAATTCGACTGGCTCGGTACCGGGGCGCAGGATCCTGCGGGCCCGGCGACCTTTGGCCGCTTTCGAGGTCATGATCGGATCATCTACTGGAGCGAGCAGTAAAGGGTCAGATCTCCAGTTCCGCGAGCTTGCGGGTCAGGGTGTTGCGGCCCCAGCCGAGGAGGTCTGCGGCGTCACGTTTGCGGCCGCCGGTGCGTTTCAAGGCGGCGTTGATCATGATCCGCTCGAATCTGGGGGTTGCGATGTCCAGCAACGGCTTGCCGCCAGGATCGATGAGGGCTTGCTCTGCCCAGACCTCGAGCGCTCGTTCCCAGTTGTCGTTGCCGGTGGTGGCCGAGGTGGTGTCGGCCCGCAGTTCCGGAGGCAGGTCGTCGATGTGAATCTCGCGACCGGACGCCATGACGGTCAGCCAGCGACAGGTGTTTTCCAGCTGGCGCACGTTGCCCGGCCAGCTGAGGCTCATCAGATAATCCATGGCGTCTGTGCGGATGGACTTGGCTTCCTCTCCGAGCTCCTCGGCGGCCCGGTCGAGGAAGTGCCGGGCAAGAACCGGAATGTCGGTCCTGCGCTCGGCGAGTGTTGGCACATGCACGCTGATCACGTTCAAGCGATGGAAGAGATCTTCGCGAAAGCCACCGTCAGTGACTCGCAGCTCCAGATCCTGGTGGGTGGCGGCGATGATTCGTACGTCCACGCTGATCGGCGCGTGGCCGCCGACCCGATAAAACTCACCGTCCGCCAGTACCCGCAGCAGCCGGGTTTGAGTTTCCTGGGGCATATCGCCGATCTCATCCAGGAATAGCGTGCCGCCGTGGGCCTGCTCGAAACGTCCCTCGCGGCGGGCATTGGCGCCGGTGAAAGCGCCCTTCTCGTGACCAAACAACTCCGATTCGACGAGCTCCCGTGGAATTGCCGCCATGTTCAGCGCCACGAAGCGGCCCTTTGCTCGAGGGCTGTGGCGATGCAGCGCCTTCGCTACCAGCTCTTTGCCCGAACCTGAGGCACCGCGAATCAATACCGTGACGTTGGAGTTGGCCAGTCGGCCGATGGCGCGAAACACCTCTTGCATGGCGGGCGCTTTACCGATGATTTCCTGTACCGGTTCCGGCTCGGGTTCAATGAACGCCTGCTGATCCTCGCTGGCGAAGGTAATGGCCCGTTGGACGATGGCGATGGCTTCGTCGACGTCGAAGGGTTTTGGCAGGTATTCAAAAGCGCCGCTCTGGTAGGCGTTCACAGCGCTGTCGAGGTCTGAGTGGGCGGTCATGATGATCACCGGCAGCTCGGGGTGTACGGCGTGAACCTGATCGATGAACTCCATGCCATCCATGCCCGGCATGCGCACGTCGGTGATGATCGCGATTGGCCGTTGGTCACGCAGGTGGTGCATTGCGTGGTCGGCTGAAGCGAAGGCGGTTATAGGAATGTCCGCCTGGGTCATCGCGCGTTCGAGGACCCAGCGGATTGAGCGGTCATCGTCTACCACCCACACGCGATTGCTATTCACCAGGTGATCCCTCCGGTTGTGTTGCAGAAGTTGCTTCGTCTCTCTCGTCTCTCTCGTCGAAGGGCAGAAACACCGAAAAGCAGGTGGCGCCGGGTCGGCTCGTGCATTCGATTACGCCGTTGTGCTGGCCGATGATCGCCTGGGTTATGGCGAGGCCCAGGCCGGTGCCTTCCGGCCGGCCGCTGATCATGGGAAACCAGATCCGATCCATCATGTCGGCGGCGATGCCAGGGCCGTTGTCGCTGATGTCGATCCGGGCGACCAGCCGATGTCGGGTGGCGCCGATTGTGAACTGACGGACCGCTCGGGTTTTCAGCCCGATCTGAGGCTCGCGGGTCTGCTGCAGGGCCTGGCCGGCATTGCGGATAATGTTGAGCAGAGCCTGCACCAGCTGGGTGCTGTCGGCGGGTATATCGGGCAGGCTCGGGGCGTAGT
>Ga0224508_10003916_pt1 | contig 12254 bp, 10 predicted proteins | sample SF_Jan12_sed_USG_4_FD_170157 | JGI IMG/M metagenome (GOLD analysis project Ga0224508, IMG submission 170157) | Sediment microbial communities from San Francisco Bay, California, United States - SF_Jan12_sed_USGS_21 | ecosystem: Environmental > Aquatic > Marine > Sediment | place: USA...
GCAAATTAAGTTTTGAATAAATATAAAGCAATGAAAAAACGCGAACAAATGATGAATCGGCTTCTGATCTATATACTACCCCTGGTGTTGTTCTCATGCAAACAGGCTACTACCCAGTATTCTGCTGAAGCGGAGCAAACTGCAGAATCTTCTTACTACATGGAAGACCATCGGCCACAGTTTCATTTTTCTCCAGAAAAAATGTGGATGAATGATCCGAACGGTATGGTGTATTTTGATGGAGAATACCATCTATTTTATCAGCATTATCCTGATAGTAATGTATGGGGACCTATGCACTGGGGCCACTCGGTGAGCCAAGATTTGGTTCTTTGGGAACATTTACCGATCGCACTTTACCCAGACTCACTAGGCTATATTTTTTCGGGGAGTGCGGTTATAGACCACAATAATACCAGCGGATTTGGCACTGCTGAGCAGCCACCCATGATAGCTATTTTCACCCATCATCATCCAGAGGGGGCAGCTGATGAAGAAGTGATCAAATATCAATATCAGAGCATCGCATCTAGTACGGATCGGGGTCGAACTTGGACTAAGTACGAGGGTAATCCCGTAGTCGCCAATCCAGGGATACGCGACTTTCGTGATCCAAAAGTGATATGGGACGATGATTCGCAGCAATGGGTGATGATATTTGCCGCCTACGATCACTCAAAGATCTATGGTTCTCCAGATCTGAAGAGCTGGCAACACCTGAGCGATTTTGGTAAGAACAGAGGTATACACAGTGGTGTTTGGGAATGCCCTGATCTTTTTCCTATTACAGTGGCTGGTACCAGCGAAAAGAGGTGGGTGTTAATCCAGAGTATCAATCCTGGCGGGCCTAAAGGCGGCTCAGCTACTCAATATTTCGTAGGTGATTTTGATGGAAAGAAATTCAGCTTAGATAAGGACTTTGAAGAGTTTGTAAAAGACGAAAATGCGGTTTGGTTGGAATATGGAAAAGACAATTACGCGGGAGTCACGTGGTCGGATATTCCCGACGAAGACGGCAGGCGCCTCTTTATGGGATGGATGAGCAACTGGGAATATGCTCAGGTGGTGCCAACCTATGTATGGAGAAGTGCCATGACTATCCCTCGCCAGCTAGTACTATCGCAAACAGAGGTAGGACTGAGAATAGCGAGCCAACCCGTGGATGAGCTCAAAAAACTAAGAATCCAATCAGTGGAAGTAGCACCAGGACCTGTCGAAAGGCAGGTAGACTTATTGTCGGGAATCCAACAGCAGGAAGGGCTCTATGAAATCGAAGTCGAGTTTGAGAATACAGGCACTGGTGATATTGCTTTCGTCTTATCGAATCAACAGGGTGAATCCCTGTCTTTTGGATTCGAATCAGATAGGAACCACTACTACGTCGACCGAAGTGGTTCTGGGAAGGTTGATTTTAGCGAAAAGTTTTCAGGTAAGCGCGATGCCCCCCGCATATCTTCTTCGGAGCGGTTGACTCTTCACTGCTTTATAGATGTGGCTTCCATCGAAATATTTGCAGATGGAGGTTTGACTGTGATGACTGAGATCTTTTTTCCCAATGAGGTCATGAAAGAATTAAGATTAGAGGCCTCCGAAGGACTGGCTGTCGTGTCAGGAAGTGTACATGCTCTGCGAAGAATCTGGTAGTTATTGACCAATATGAAGCGAATGCAGCAGTGTTGCTAGACCTCCCTCCATAGCGGTCTGGTGAGGCATGTCGGTCCCCCCATACCTTTGGCACTTATTTCGCTGCCCTGGTATTCAATCACCTTGGTTCCATGCTCCTCCAACCTTTGCTTGGTAGTCGGATTTCCTTCGAGCATCAGACAGACACGGGGTGCAATAGTCAAGACGTTGATTCCCATTGATTCGAATTCAGACTCGGGCACTTCTACCAAGGTAAAACGGTTGGAAATGAGCCATTCACGAAATCGAACTGTGAGTAATGGAGAAAACACTAAAATGAGATCTTCATCGATGGGACTGGCCACGGACATCAAGTGAAAGACGTCGGATGGACCTTTGTGATGTGGGAGATCTATCGTGATGATGTCGAAAAAATTTGCCGATAGACCCTTTAACTGATCAATGCCATGAGGATTTGACCGGTATGTATGCCCTACAGCCAGTAAGTCGTTGCGAAGCCACATAGTGTCGCCACCTTCCAATACTCCGGGAGCAGCAATTTCACCAAGTATGTCAATTTGCAGTTCCTTATAGGCGGCTCGCAAAGCTATTTGCTCCCCACGGCGATCCGCTTTACCCATGCGGCACAGGACAGCACCACGGTCCGTGATAACCGAAGCATCGCGCAAGTAGATAGAATCGAGTGACGTATTATCCCGAGGCAGATAGTGAAGACTGATACCCTCTTTCTCCAAGGCTGACGCTAGGAGATCGTATTGCCTGACAGCTTTATCAAAATCTGGTGCTTGCAGGTAATGTAATGATCTCCATTCTTGCTCTATCTTTTCCTGGCTTTCGAAGGCTTCTCTGGCATGCTTCAAGAGGATACGACCAACCGGGTGAACTTCGGATTGTACGGATTGCATATGATCAAATAAATCTATGTGCGATTTGCAATCAAGATAATCTTTTCGATCCTGCCGGGAACAAAAGAGGGTGACGAAACATCGTCACCCTCCACTAAGCATAAATCCGTTTTTGACTTATTAGAGTTTCAAAAATCTCTTGGTTTGAAAACCCCGCTCAGCGCCGATTTGAACCATATATATTCCGTTGGGATAGTCCCAGACACTAACGGCCATATCTTGGTCATAGGCCTCGATACTTCTTTGGTCAACCAGCTCACCCATGGCGTTAAATATCCGGATGGCGACCGGCTGGACTTCCTGTGATGACCATTCGATAAAGAGTCTTTCTTGCACAGGATTTGGTGAGATGTTTAGTTGGAGTGAGGCGAGTATGCGGTCATTTAAACCAGCTGCCAGTGATTCCTCAACCGCCAAAGATGTAGTGTCAGGCTCATCACCTGATGTCCCAAAGTTGCCATTGACTGCATTTCCAGCAGCATAGAAGGTAACTGGACCGGTACCCAACGATGGAGCAGTCCATTCCACTTCCCATTCTCCCATGGCGGAGGGAGTGTTATGCTCGAAGTAATCTCGACCGGCGACACCACTGATCTGTGTACCAGCCGGGGCAGTCCCATAAGATCCGACACCTGCGTTATCTGCACCCAGAGCCACGGCTTGAAACCCGTAGCTGGAGGCGCCTTCTCCCAATACCGTTATTTTTAGGGTATAGGCTGTTTCCGGCACATATTCTGAGATCGTATCTCCACTCTCATCGGTCAGCAACATCTGAACATCTGCCCCAAATGCACCTCCACCATGGCATTGGCTACAAAATCCATCTGATACGGGTCCTCCCGTACGATCGGCGACTTGAACCGCTCCGGGTCCACCAGAGCTGCCCATCCAGAGAGCAGTACAAATAAATAGTAGAGTGGTTAGAATTAAAGTACTCGTTCTCAGCATAATCAAATTTTTTTGAGGTGAATAGCAAATAATGACTTCGCTTATAAATAACGATTCTCGAGAAATCAACCCTAATCTATTACAAAGTAATATAATATGTAGGATCGCAGGTTTTAAGCAAGTTCTTTTTTAGAAGTTAGAATTGTCCGTTTTATTTCATAACCTGATGCTGAACTAGTATTTTTTACGACTGAGTAGGGGAAATGAAGAGAATAACAATGATTAACGAAGACATAGTGTATCGTCCTCATTTCTGGAATCCAACGGATCCGATTCGGCTGTCTCAGCGCTACTTCTTCCAAACACTTGAAAAGGTAAAGCACAAAATGACCATAGTCATCTGACTACTTAACGGCTCCGGGGAATGGTCAAGATTTCTTCCTGCCTGTTGTCTAACCAATGAAAACCATCTGCATCGAAATACCCATCTTCTTCCAACATAATGCGCACAATTTTTCCCCATTCAGCTATTTCAGATGACGCATTCAATTCGATGGAATACGCAGTATTGTAGAAGAGAGGATAGTCACCTGTACCCTTCACTCCTCCTTGCTTATCCCACATTCCGATAGTCGGGCCGGCTGCATGTCCATGGGATCCGATGGGATGTGTATAGATAGAAGCTACAATATTCTCTTTTTCCGCTTGTTCCAAAGCATCCTGCAGAACCTGATTACCTGACTTGCCTTTCTCAAATTGAGAAATTAGAATGTCTTGCAGTCTTTTTCCCTTTTCGAATGCGTTAGACAGACTGGCGGGCACCTCCTTTTCATCTGGATGTAGTACGTAAAAATGCTGCTGTTGATCGGAGTTCAAACGAAGATAGGTGATCCCGAAGTCTACATGCAATAAATCGCCAAATTGAATCACACGCCGATCAGGCCTTTTCGAAAATGTACGGAGATGATCAAAATTCTCAGGATCATATCGCTGGATCGAGACGGTCGGATGAAACCAGGTGTCCAGCCCCAGTTCAGTCACTCGTTGACGCAGCCACCAAACCACATCATCGGTGGTAGTAATACCGGGATGGATGACGCGCTCCGATAATCCCTCTTGCAAGATCGTATGACCCAATCTACATATCATAGGATAGATCTCAAGTTCCTTTTGGGATCTGGTCTCCAGCCAGGCGATCGCCAACCGCTCTGCGGACACGAGGCGATCGTGATATTGAGCAGGTAATTTCTCGTGAAATGCCTCGTACTCTGTATGTACCAGTCCATCCGCTAAACCAAAGTCCTGCGAGATATTGAGTGCGATTTTCGAAGGATTCCTGTCCTTAATGGCTTGGACAAGAGCCTCCCACTGATCAGGGTATACGTCAATATCCCATGATCCTTGTAATAATCTTCCAACAGCATACCGGGCAATAGCCAATTTCTCCACCCCCTCTTCGGGTCCACGGTCGTGGTAAACCATAATGGTCCTCCTGCGTGCATTGAGCCATGTGCTGGGCAACATTGTTTTCATTACAGGATCCTCATTGTATTCCCTTGATATCAGTACCCACATGTCTACTCCTTCCCGGCGCATCAGTTCAGGTAGTAGATTATCAATACGGTCTTCCAGGATCTCATCGACTATTGTGGCTCTATCTCGTTCAGATAATATCCCAGGCAGACTGGACTGGGCCGATAACGGATGATACAGTAAGACCGACAAAAGGAGAGAGGTAATCAAGGTAAATCTCATCTTGGATAGTAGCTTTGCACACAAATTATGAAATCCAGCTAGTATTATGGATATGGGATGAAACAAGAGATCTGTGTGAATGAAGTCTCGATAAATTTGTCTTTTTGATTACTGTAGACCAAATAGTATGAGCAGTAAGTACATACATGGTACCCATCCGGAGGAGCAGGATCGTTTAGCCATCCTAAATGGTCTCCTCAATCAAAAATGTTTGGAGAAGATTGAGTTGAAAGGATTTGAGCATATTCTGGATATCGGAAGTGGCTTAGGTTTATTCAGCAGAATGTTGTCTGGGCGAGTAGCTGAGGGCAAGGTTGTTGGCATAGAGAAGGAGACCGATCAAATCAAACGAGCTATTGAGTATGCCTTGGATGATGGAGAGACACAAATGGTCGAGTTCAGACAAGGTAGTGCTTATGATCTCACATTGCTTTCCGATGAATGGGGCAGTTTTGACCTTGTGTTCATGCGGTTTCTTTTAGAGCACCTAAAAAATCCGGTGCAAGCCCTGAACCAAGCACACCGGGCTCTTAAGCCGGGTGGTCGTATTATCCTGATTGACGATGATCATGCAAATTTCCGGATAGCACCTTTATGTCCAGAATTTGATAGATTATGGGCTGCATACAGCCAGGTCTATAAGGTTCTTGGCAACGATCCATATATTGGAAGGAAGTTGATTTCGCATCTGCACTCTTCCGATTTTCAAGATTTCAAATTGGATTTTGTTCTATTCGGTAGTGCCAAATCGGAACCACAGTTTATGGATTATGCAAATAATCTGATGGGCATACTGTATGGTGCCCGAATGGAAATAATGGAGTTGCTTGACATTACAAGTGATGTCTTTGATGAGAATTTGGCAGCGATCGACGCCTGGTCGGCTAAACCCGATGCTGCTTTGTGGTATGCTGCCAATTGGGCCGAGGGAGTGAAGAAGAAGACAGACTAATTCAAAACCAAACTCAGAAGTATGACCATCGCAAAAAACGGCATGTTGCTTCTTCTTCTTCTTCTTTTGCTGGCTTGTTCATCTGTTGCACAAGACCTTGTGATTCCACTTTTCCCCGAAGGGATACCTTGTGCCAATGAGTTGCAAATAGAAACTACATATGATTCCGTTATTGGGAGGCGAGTGGCGAAAGTGCATGAACCGGAGATTCATGCGTTTTTTCCAAGCCAGCAAACGGAAAGAGGCACCGGTGTCATTATATGTCCCGGTGGAGGTTATACCATACAGGCGTGGGACTGGGAGGGCACAAAAGTGGCAGAATGGTTTCAGAGCCTGGGGATAACAGCCTTTGTGCTCAGATATAGATTACCTCACTGGGAGACAGATAGTTGCCGGAGTAAAGTGGCTCTGATGGATGCCCAAAGAGCAGTTCGTACGGTACGCTCCAGGGCGATAGAATGGCGATTGGATCCAGATCGGATAGGAATCATGGGTTTCTCCGCTGGAGGGCATTTGGCCTCTTCCGTCGCCACACATTTTAATGATGGCTATAAAACGTTCAACTCTATTGACTCGGTAAGTTGCAGACCTGATTTTGCCATTTTGATGTATCCGGTCATCACTATGGATACATCTTTCGCACATATGGGATCACGAAAGAATTTGATTGGTGAAAATCCTCTGCCAGCTCTGGTCGATTACTACTCTTCAGAAAAGCAGGTGACCAGGGAGTGTCCACCCACTTTGCTAGTGCACGCAAGTGATGATCGGGGCGTGTTACCGGCAAACAGTATCCGATACTATGAAGCATTGTTACAGCATGATGTACCTGCGGCACTACACATGTATTCCAAGGGCGGGCACGGATTTTCCTTTGGGGAGGGACGTGGAGCGGTAGAGGGCTGGCCTGTGGTATGCCAAAGCTGGCTTGAAGAGCAAGCCTTATTACCTGTGCACTAAAGATGTGACCCTTTTGATGAGGTTCCCTATGAGGATTGTTATTGAATAGCTAACTTGAACTTGTCAGTTAATCTAAATAGATCATGAGAAAAAGAACATTCATTTTCACCTTGGTTTTGACCCTGCTTGTGTTTGCTGTGTACAGTGCTATCATACGAACAAAAGCACATCCCATGATTGATAAAGCCATTGCTTACATTGAATCCCTGTCGGACGAACAAAAGCAGGATGGACTACTCAGCTTCATAGACGAAGATCGTACCGCCTTCGAGTTTTTTCCCGCCACCATGGTGGCACGACGTGGTTTATCTCTAAAAGCGCTTTCTCCACACCAGGATATTTTGGTGTATGATCTACTCAAGAGCAGTTTGAGTCAAGAAGGATATCTAAAAACCGAACAAATCATAGCCTTGGAAGAGATCTTAAAGATGCTCGAAGGGACGCATCATAGGGATGTGGAAGAATATTATTTATCAGTCTGGGGCGACCCAGCTGAACAAGGAGCGTGGGGCTGGAAGTTTACGGGCCATCATCTGTCCTTCAACTTTACCATGGTAGATGGCGAAGTTGCGTCAACGCCTACTTTTCTTGGTGCAAATCCAGCTGAGGTCAGGAGTGGTGAAAAGAAGGGATTGAGAGTATTGGCCGAAGAGGAGGACCTGGCATTTGATCTTTTGCACAGTTTGTCGGAGCAGAATAGAGCTACGGCCATTTACCAGGATAAAGCTCCGGATGAGATCATTTCAGAAAAACAAACGGAGATAGAAGCTCTCCCCATAACCGGAATTCCATACGCAGACATGAGCAATCGGAGCAGAAAGATCTTGGAGGAGTTGATAACAGAGTACATTGAGATTATGCCGGCCCAACTGGCCCAGCAGCGCAAAGACAAGTTGGTATCAGCAGGCTGGGACAAGATCTACTTCGCCTGGGCAGGCGCTCTGGAGAAAGGCTCCGGTCACTATTATCGGATACAGGGACCTACTTTCCTGGTAGAGTTTGATAATATTCAGAATGACGCCAACCACATTCATAGCGTTTGGCGGGATTTTAACGGAGATTTTGGAAGGGATCTGCTCAGGGAGCATTATAAACATGCACCCCATCACGACAAGCATTAGACTTGGGTGAGACTTAGTACTTAGTTGTAGATTCAGTCTTGATGGCAAGGGGGAAAAACAAAATTGGCTTTGGGATTATTGGTGCTGGGGCAATTGCGCAGCTCCACGCAAAATGTATTCAGGAGTTAGATCAGGCACAATTGATTGGAGTAGCCAGTGCAAGCAGTAAAAGGGCAGTGGAGAACCAACCTTTTTTCACAGTCCCGGTTACTTCATCGTATACTGAACTAATCGCCAATGATAAGGTAGAGATTATCTGCATTTGTACACCCAGCGGTATGCATCTCGAACCTGGTGAAGAGGCAGCAAGATACGGCAAACATGTCCTATGTGAAAAGCCTTTGGAGATAACTACCCGACGTTCGGATCGGTTAATCACGGCATGCCGTAAAGCAGGAGTTAAGTTGGGTTGCGTGTTCCAGAACAGGTTGAACCCTCATTTTATCCGTTTGAAAGAAGGATGTAGCAAGGGAATTTTTGGGCGTCTCGTGCTTGCAAATGCCTATGTCCCTTGGTACCGGGAACCCTCTTACTACCGTACCTCTGTATGGAAAGGTACCTTGAAAGGTGATGGAGGAGCGGCTCTGATCAATCAGGGCATTCACACCCTTGATTTGATGCTCAATATAATGGGCATGCCGGTATCTGTCTATGCCCAGACCAGTACATTAGTTCATCAAATCGAAGGTGAAGATCTCGCTCAGGCACTGCTGGAATTTGAAAGCGGTGCAAAAGGTGCCGTTTTGGCCAGCACATGTCTCAAACCGGGTTATCCGGAAAGGTTAGAGGTCTATGGTGAAAAGGGAAGCGCTATTTTGGAGGGGGGACGACTTAAGTCATGGAATGTGAATGGAAGTATAGGTGCTGAGGGTGGTGAGTCGGGAGCCGGTTCTGGTGCCTCTGACCCGATGGCGATCGGACATATGTGGCACAAAGCGCAGATTCAGGACATGATCGAGGCAGTTCTCCATGATAGATCGCCCTTGGTCGACGGAGGAGAGGGACGAAAATCTGTGGCTGTGATCGAATCCATATACCGCTCAGCTGAGTCCGGTGCGAAAGTTCTTTTGCGAGAAGCGTAGATGTACATGAAACCGTATTTTTCAAGACTAAGACCGGTTTGGATTAAGCTTGTGGCAATGCCTGTCATGTGCTTATTTCTTCAGGTATGTTGGGGACAGATCTGTAGTGGGAGCCTAGGTGAAAACATCTTTATCGAAGGAGACTTCGGCTCCGGAAGTGCAAATTTCTTAGCGATGGATCCAGCCGTTGCGCCTGGTTACGTATACACTACCAATCCACCGCCTAACGATGGATTCTACACCATTACAAATAATACCGGAGACTGATCTTCCCTATATCCGACTTGGTTGGTGATTGGTGATAACAGTGCCGATCCGAATGGCTATATGATGGTAGTAAATGCCACTTTTGAGCCTGGTCTCTTTTACGATCAGATCGTTGACGGTTTGTGTGAAAGTACCCAGTACGAATTTACAGCGGACGTACTTAACATAATACGGACTGAGGTTGCTGATCATCTGCTGCCCAATGTATCCTTTCTTATCGACGACAAGGAACTCTTCAGTACTGGTGCCATTCCGCAAAGTGAAACGTGGGAGACATTTGGGTTTACTTTCACCACGGACCCCGGACAAAACTCAATCAGATTGTCACTGCGAAATAATGCTCCAGGTGGATTTGGCAACGACCTTGCATTGGACAATATAACATTTCGAGCTTGTGGCCCCGAGGCGTTTATTCTTCCAATGTCCGTCGCCAACATATGTGAGGATGGAAACCCAATTGCATTAGATGTGACCGTCCTTGGAGATCAGTATGACACACCGGTTTATCAATGGCAACGTAGCCTTGACGCGGGACTAACCTGGGAAGATATCCCTGGAGCAGCAGACTCCTCATACCTCCATACCGAGTTGTCAAGTGGTTTTTACCATTATCGCTTCCTTCTAGCCAATGATCCAGCCAATCTTTCCAATGCCCGATGCCGGGTTAGTTCGACGATAAAAATTGTACATGTGGTACCGAAATTCTTCGCAATTCGAGATACCATCTGCGAGGGTCTTTTCTCTTTGTTGGGTTCTGATTCATACAACAAGACAGGAACTTACATAGATTCGTTTATCTCGAGTATCGGCTGCGATTCCATTGTAACACTAGAACTTCAAGTGATCCCTGATCCCTTAATTCAAGTAGATTTTTCGGCAATGGACCAGTCATGTCATGATATCACTGATGGGAGTTTTACCATAGATCATGTCGAGAATGGAGTGGCACCTTTTGAGGTATATGTTGACGGCACTGTGCTAAATAATTCCATGTTGGAGAATCTTGAAGCTGGTACATTCGACTTGCTGGTCGTGGATCGTTATGGCTGTAGTCTTGCAGATTCGTTTTCGATAATGGCCCCCGAGGCGTTTGTAGTTGATCTGGGTCCAGACACCATTCTTTTCCTTGGGACTGAATTGGAAATATTGGCACAAGTCAGTGACCTGGTGCAATCCTATGAATGGTCATCAAATCCAAATGAAGTGTGCATTCAGGATTGCGCCGGAATACGCTTCACGCCAATTCAAGACCAGGTTATCGAATTGACGGCGATCTCTGTGGATGGATGTCGTTCTACCGATACAATAGCAATACGCATTCTAAAAGACGTGAGAATGTATTTTCCCAACGCTTTTTCTCCGAATGGTGACGGGATTAATGATCGATTTAATGGACAGAGTAACAGGCTTGGGATTGAGACCATTGATCGTTTTAGCATCTTTAATCGATGGGGTAGTTTGGTCTGGTCTGGCACGAATATATTGCCCGATGATCCATTGGTTGGGTGGGACGGCACCATTGGAGACAGCCGGGCTCCTACAGGTACCTATGTCTTCGTGGCAGAAGTTCGCCTATTGGATCATTCCATCATGAGTTTTTCTGGAGGGGTGCTCCTTCTGAGATAGCGCTATGAGGTTATCTGAAAAAAGGACTAGGATAGTACTATCTTATGGAAGGAACAAATGAACCAGCAAATGATAAAGTTCCGGCATCTTATGTGGTTGCTATGCTTGCTCTACTGTACAAATCCTGATCAGGGTTCGAATGACATAATTCAGCATGGTGAAACTCTGTGGACTGCAGCCGAACGGCAATTATTGCTCGATGGATTGCAGCGGACCATGCTAGAGATGTTGGATCTGGTCACAAACTTAAAAGAGGACCAGTGGAACTTTACTGAGGGTTCCGGACGATGGTCAATCGGAAATATCGTTGAGCATCTGGAACTGCAGGATAAGATGCATTATCGAGAGGTGTATTTGATATCAAAGATACCCATTATGCCTGAATATGTAGAAGTTGTCAAAGGGAATGACCATCATTTTTTGGCCTATGCCACCGACCCGAAACCAGGAAGGACCAGTTGGAATCTGGAGCCAAATGGCCGCTTCTGCAACCAGGAGAATACGATCAGAGCATTTCAAAGGGTACGAGAAGAATTGATAAAATACGTGCAAGAAACCGAAGAGGATTTTCGACAACATTTTACCTTCCGCAATTATAAGCCGGACGGCGGTCTGACGAATCCCGGTGCATGGGATGTAAGAGACCTTCATCAACTATTGTTGACGACGATTGCACATACAGACAGACATCTGGGCCAAATCAAAAAAATCATGCAAGTCGCAAGCTACCCAGGTGACTGACGAAATAAGTCGTTTCATTTTATGATTACTATTCTTCATCTTTAGCTCTAATGCACATCAGCAAACATGTAGGTCTATTAGCGCTTGTTGTATGTGCCGGACTTGCCAGCGCCCAGCAAAAATCACTTGCACTGGAGCCCTTTTTCTCTGCAATCATCGTCACTGAGATGGACAGCGCTTTGCTTTGGTACAAGGAGACGCTTGGATTCTCAGTAGTAAACCAACAGCGTAGAGAAGAATTTGGACTCAAACAGGCCAATCTGAAACATGGCCAAGCCACACTTGAACTGATTGAGATAAATGAAGCGATTGA